>Ga0210410_10003306_pt1 | contig 14314 bp, 18 predicted proteins | sample IncBWC4MmetaG_FD_161058 | JGI IMG/M metagenome (GOLD analysis project Ga0210410, IMG submission 161058) | Forest soil microbial communities from Barre Woods Harvard Forest LTER site, Petersham, Massachusetts, United States - Inc-BW-C-4-M | ecosystem: Environmental > Terrestrial > Soil >... | reverse complement strand
CGTAAAGCGTGCGGCGCGGGCCCGCGAATCAGAAGCCGCGGCTTCAAGTTTGAATTCCAGCCGCCGCATGGCGACTCGTTACTTAACCGCCAGCTTTGCGGATGAAATGACGCTCTTTGACTCGCCCGCGGCGGCCGCGGGTTGTTGGGTCGCATCGGCTTGCGCGGCCGATGACAGTACGATGGAAGCCGATAGCAGTGCGAGTATTTTCATTGGCGCATTGTAAGACATCGGCTCGCGGCCGCCGAAAAAAATAAACCAAAGGCGGCCCCTGCGGCTAGCTCGACCAGCCGCCGTCGATAATGTGGCACTGTCCTGTGGTGAATTGACTTTCGTCCGACGCAAGATACAGGGCCAGCGCGGCGATTTCGGCAGGTTCACCCAAGCGCCCCATCGGCTGGCGAGAGATGAAGGCGCGAAGACTGGCGTCGTAGTCTCCCGTTGCCTCGAGGCGCTGGTGCAAGGAGGGAGTATCCACGGTGCCTGGACAAATTGCATTGCATCGAACGCCGCTGGCGACGAAATCCGCCGCGACCGACTTCGTGAGTCCGATCACCGCGGCCTTCGTCGCGCTATAAGCGCAACGGTTGATCACACCCTTGATGGAACTCGCGACCGAAGACATGTTGATGATGGATCCGCGGCGGCGCGCGAGCATCTGCGGCAGCACGGCGCGGATCAGGCGAAACATCGCGGTGACATTGAGATCAAACGACAGCGCCCACTGCTCATCGGTGCAGTCGAGCGCCGAACCGCTGGCAACGAAGCCCGCGCAATTAAATAGAATATCGATCTGGCCGGCGCCCTTGACGACGCGCGCAATCTCATCGGGCAGCAGTACATCGAGCTTGGCCGTGCGGCACTGATGCAATTGCTCAAGCGCCGCCGAGTTGGTATCGGTGGCCAGTACATCGGCGCCGTGGGCGGCAAATAATTCCGCCGTTGCTCTGCCGATGCCCTGCGCCGCCGCGGTTACCAAGGCCGTCTTGCCGGCGAGTCTTTGAGTCTGCATGACAAGACCTCAGAGTGTTGCGCCCCCGGCAGCGATTCTTCAGCCCGCGTCCGCGTACGCTTTCACAAGATCGGTCAAGAAATCCCGACCGACATACACGGACCGCACGCTGCGGCGCTCGTTGAGCCCATGCACGCCGTTGCCGTCGGGATCGCCCCAGCCGCCGGGCACGCCGTAGACGGGAATGCCGATGGCCTCGAGAAAGATGCCGTCGGTGGCGCCGGTCGACATGGTGGGAACCAGGGGAACGCCGGGAAAATATTTTCCGACCAGCGCTTCCGCCGGCCCGATGATGTTGGGATCGAGGGGCGGGGGCACGGCCGTCGGGCGGACCGGCGGAACCAGGGTCACTTTGACGCCAGGATCGCCGATGGCCGCGACCAGAGCGGCGCGCGTGCCCTCCGCCGTCTCGCCGGGGAAAATCCGGCAATTTACATTCGCCGCAGCGCGCTGCGGCAGCGCATTATTGGCGTGGCCGCCTTCCAGCAGTGTCGCGACGCAGGTGGTGCGCAGCATGCTGTGATACTGGCGATCCTTCGAAACGATGGCCTCGGCGGCCTTGTCGCCGGCGTTCTTCGCCAGCGCCACCATCGCTTGGCCCAATTCGTCGCCTCGTGCTGCCCCCGCCTTTGCAAAGAAGGCGCGCGTGGTGTCCGACAGCGTCGCCGGAAATTCGTGGTCGCGCACCTTGGCGAGCGCATCGGCAAGCTCGTAGATCGCGTTGTCACGGATTGGGATGGAGCTGTGGCCGCCGGCATTCACCGTCTCGAGCTTATAGTTCTGCGCCGCCTTCTCGCCGACCTGTATCGACTCCACTACCAGCTTGCCATGGCCGTCAGTGCGTCCGCCTCCGCCCTCGTTGAGCGCGAATGCCGCGGAGATGAGCTCGGGCCGGTTCTTCGCCAGCCAGTCAGCACCGTTGAAAGCATAAGTGGTTTCCTCGCCGCAGGTCAGCGCCAGCTTGATGGTGCGCCTCGGGCGGTAGCCGCTCTGCTTGAAGCGCATCAGCATATCGACCCAGGTGGCGTCCATCGCTTTCATGTCCGCGGTTCCGCGGCCGAAGAAGTAGCCGTTTTCCTCGATCAAGACGAAGGGATCGCGGCTCCAATCCTCGCGCTTGGCCTCGACCACATCGAGATGACCCAGCAGCAGCATGGGCTTTGCGGAACTGGAAGTTCCCGCCAGGATCGCGACGAGACCGCCGTCCTTGGGATGCTCGGGACTGGAAAAACGCGTGACATCCTTGTCGGAGTAGCCCGCAGCCTTTAGATGCGCCGCCATCCGCTCGGCCGCCAGCGTGCAGCTGCCCACCGACAGTGTCGTATTGGTCTCGACCAGCTCCTTGTAAATGGCGCGGAACGCCACTTGATCGGGCCGCAGCGCCGTCATCGGCGCCTCCTGCGCAATTGCCCGCGGCTGCATCGTCATTGCCACCGCCATCGTTACCGCCGCGCCGACCGCGCCAACCATTCGCTTGTGCATCATGAACCCCCGTTGTTGTGGGGTGAAGATTGACGGCAGCTGCGTTCCTTGGCAAGCGCGGCCGACCGGGGGCGATCGTTGCAAGTTCGCTGCTTCAAATTACTCCGCCGAGCTGGGGCCTTTTCTTCCTTCTGGAGCGCTCCCACACGACACCCGGAAATCCCTTCAAGGGGACCAACGGTTCGCCCAAATAAGCCCACTCGGGCGTCTGCTCGATGGCGATATGGTACCGAGCCTCCCGGCCGGTGCGCAGCTTGAACAGCGCCCGAGGAACATTGACCATCTGCGGCGAATGAGCACGTTCATAATAGAGCGGAGTACCGCATCGAGCGCAAAAACTGCGCGTGGTTCCGGCCTTCGGATCTTCGTAGCGCGTGATGTCCTCAAGTCCCTGCGTTACGCGGAAGCGGCTGCGCCAACTGCCCACGTAGGTCGCGTAGGCGGCGCCATGAGCGCGCCGGCTCGCCAGTGAATGATCGTGCCACGCCCAGCGCGCGGGGAAATCGATCTCGATGCGAACCTGGCCGCAGACACATTCGCCCGGCACGGCTGTTTTGAACACCTTGGGGATCTTTTCGGATGCCGTTTTGCTCACATTCGACCTCTACGATGCCAGGCATTGCGCAGTGACTTCGATTTGGCGACGATAGCGCGATCAACCAAGAACGCGCTAGACGCCTGGGAGTGCTCATGTCCACTGCGACCGTTCAGACCGCCAAGACCGCCAAGACCGCTAAGACCGCTAAGACCGACCTCGAGACGTTACACGAGCTGAACCTCGACTACATTGCCGCCGTACAGGCCGGCAACGTGGGACGCTTCGAGGAAATTCTCGCCGAGCAATTTTACTGCTCCAATCCCGATGGGACCCTGGTCGATCGGCGCGGATTTCTCGCGCAGACCGCAAAGCCCGTAATCATCACAGCGTTGCGCGCCCACGATGTAATCATTCGGCAATTTGGCGAAGTCGCCATCATTCACGCGCGCACCAGCTATTCCCTCCCCGACGGCCGCAAGGCCAACGGGCGCTATACCGATGTGTGGGTTCGGCACGCGGGCACTTGGAAAGCCGTGTCCGCGCATGTCACGCGTTGCTAAAGAAGATGCCGGCGGCGCGGCCGATCAAGCCGCGTGCCTTGCCGGGGCGCCTGGGCGTCAGCGCAGCTGGCTGTCTTTACTGCCGCGCCGGTTATAGCCGCTGAATTGAGCCGACTCGCGATCGTGCTCGTTCTGGCAAGCAACGCATAGGCGAACGCCATGAACGGCGATTCTGCGTGCCTCGGGAATTTCGGCTCCGCATTGCGCGCAATGAGTTAAAGACGGTCCTCGAGGCAGCTGACTCTGCACGCGGCCGATGGCGTCCTTCACAGTCGCGTCGATCTGATCCTGTACGGCACCGTCACCGGCCCAACCCGTCGCCATGTTAGCGCTCCAGAAGAATTACACCCGCATTTTAAGCGTTGCAGGCCATTTATGGACCTCCAAAGGCGTAATATCAAGCGAATCTTCGGCTTGGCCCACGTTCCTGTTACTTAATACGCCTCCCTTCCCCCCCACACATCGTCACCGCACCACGCGGTGCCATCGGCGAGGCTCATGCTCGGCGTTCGATCTTGGGTGAGAAATATCGGCCCGTCTAGATCGACGATATCGCATAGCTGTCCGAGTACAAACGCGGGGGCCATCGCGAGGCTAGTACCCACCATATTGCCGACCATGACTTGCAGTCCATGACGGCGCGCCTGGCGCGCCATCGCCAGACCTTCGGTCAATCCGCCGCACTTATCGAGCTTGATATTGACCACCTCGAAGCGGCCCACAAGAGCGGCGAGGTCGCCGAGACCGAGCGCACTTTCATCGGCGGCGATCGGGATGCGCGATCCGAAACCCTCGAGATCGGCTTCATGGCCGCGTTTTAGCGGCTGCTCAAGCAGCGAAACATTCGCCGCCATCAGCGCGCCGATTAGCGCATCAAGCCCATCGATGGAGTAACTCTGATTGGCGTCCACGCCCATCCAGACCTCCGGCCGCACGGCGCGCACCGCCCGCACACGCGCGACGTCCAGCTGCAGATCGCCTGTCAGCTTCAACTTGAGCGCACGCGCCTGCGGATATTTGAGGGCGCCGGCAGCCATCGCGGCGGGATCGTCGGCGCCGAGTGTAAATGTCGTGACCAGTGCTTTCGGCGGCGGCAGTCCGGCAAGCTTCCATACCGGCACGCCCAAGCGGCGTGCGTCGAGTTCCCACAATGCGCAATCCACGGCATTACGCGCGCCGCCGGAGGGAAGCAGGCTTTGCAGCGCGGTATGATCGATGCCCGCCTCGATGGCATGGCGCGTGCTTTCGAGCGCAGCCAGCATCGCTTGCGCGGTATCATTCAGGTAATAGACGCCCGAAGCTTCACCGCGACCGCGATGCTTTTCGTCATCGAGGGTTACGACGACGACTTCTTGCTCCAGAAAAACAAATCCTGATATGCGAAATGGGGCGGCCAGCGGCAGCTTCTCGACGGCGACGTGCAGCTTCAATGCGCGCATCAATAGTTCAGCCGAAGCCCATTAGCTTGAAAGCGAAGGCCACCCACGGCACGATGAAGGCCGCGGGCAGATAGCCGTCGAGCCAGGCATTGACGTCGTCCGAGGTCAAGTTGACGGCGGATGCGGCCATGCCCGCCAGCGTGGTCGTAGATACCGCCGCCAGCGCCAGAAATGCAGCAGCCAGAATTTTAATGGATACCCCCCGGTTGCGACTATGTCGCAGTGAACACGATTGTCAGCTGAGACAGGCATCGACGAGCGATTCGAATTCCATTCCGCCCCGCATGGGATCTGCGACCGGCAGTCGAAGCCGCCTGCTCTCGGCTGCGAGAAATCGATGTGCATCGCCGTCATCGAGGCGCGAGGTATTCAAGCTGACGCCGGCACAGCGGATCGCCGCATTGGTGCGGCGGCCGAGGCGCAAATTCAAATCGATGGTTTCATCGATGCCCGGCAAGACATAGCCGGGGTGGCCGAGCACGATCTCGCGACCCGGCTCGTGGCAGACGATGATGACGTCGGGCTGACTCCCGTGCAGCAGGGCCAGCGAAACGCCGGCATAGGCGGGGTGGAACAGCGAACCCTGACCCTCGATGACATCCCAGTGTTGGGGAGAAGCATCCGGACTGAGCATTTCGGCGGCGCCGGCTGCAAAATCCGCGACCACCGCGTCCAGAGGAATGCCGCCCCCCGAGATCATGATGCCGGTTTGCCCGGTAGCCCGAAAATCCACAGCTACACCGCGCTTGGCGAAGGCTCGCGCCAGGGCCAGTGCACTGTACTTCTTGCCGAGCGCACAATCCGTGCCCACAGTCAGCAGCCGTTTTCCAGATCGCTTACTGCCCGATGCGATTGGGATATTAGGCGGCGGCGTGCGCACATCGATAAGCTTGCGGCCGCGGCGCTGCGCCACGGCTTTCAACTGCGGCGTGTCGTTGAGTTTTGTGTGCATGCCGCTGATGAGATCGAGGTCCGATTCAAGCGCTTCGATAAGCGAGGGCATCCAGCTCTCACTGATCACGCCGCCCGCGTTCGCGACACCGATCAAGAGCGCACGCGCACCCCTCGCACGAGCAGCCTTAGGGTTCAAATGTGGCAGACCAGTGGTCACAGTCGCCCCGCCGCACGACCATTCGCCGACGCAGCGCTCGGCGGCCCAGTCGCGCAATCCGAACGCAGTTTTGGCGTAGCTCGGCTCTGTGGTGTCGCCAAGAAACAGTAGGTACGGCTGTGGCAAGTCGGTCATAATTACGAACGTTGCGTCCATTGGTCTCTAGTCGGCACCCCCCCATGATATAGGCTACTTTGCTCGCTGCATTCTCGACGAACATCAAATTTAAACTCGACACATTCTACTCTCCGATCCTACGCGGCCTTCAGTTCAGGGGAATCCTCCTTGGCAATAAATGAGTTCAATGGTCGATGGGTGCTGGTGACGGGCGCCGCATCGGGAATTGGCTTTGAGACGGCGCTCGCTTTTGGCCGCCAAGGCTCCGACGCTCGATCCCGACGAAGCGCGGCTAGCGGCGACAACGCGGTCGATCGAGGCGTTGGGCCGGAACTGCCGCTCCTTCAGGTGCGATGTCAGCGACGCGGCGGCCGTCGGCGTCATTGCCGCAAGAATCGCGGTCGATTTAGGCTCGCCCGATGTGGTGGTGAACAACGCCGGGATCGGCTACCTCGGCGCATTTATCGAAACGCCCTTGAGCGCCTGGAACCAGGTGATCGGCGTGAACCTCATGGGAGTCGTGAACATCAGCCGTGCGTTCCTGCCGGGGATGATGGCCGCGGGCGGCGCGCGGCATTTGGTCAACATGCATCCGCCGCGGGCCTGCAGGCGGTTCCTAACTTAAGCGCCTACTCCGCCTCGAAACATGCGGTGCTGGGCCTTTGCGATGCCCTCGCCATGGAACTGAACGACACGAACATCAGCGTGACCGTGGTGTGTCCCGGCATCATCAACACGCCGATCGTGCGCAATCACCTCGCCGTCGCGCCGAGCGTACCCGTCGCCACACTCGACAAGCTGGCTAATACGAGGCCAGAGGCGTGCATCCGTCGGCGGTCGGCAAGCGTATCGTGCGCGCCGTGATGCGCGGCGAGGATATCGTGCTGGTGGGCCCCTCGGCGGCCACAGTATTCCACGCGCGCCGGCTGTCGCGGGGGTTGTTGCGCAAAGCCAGCCTCTCGGGTGCTCGCGATATCGGCTATCTCTGGTAAGTGTTCAGGCGACCTTCGCCAGCGCGGCGACGCGCTCCCAAGTGGTCGCACGCATGCTCGGGCGCGCGTTCATTCGGTCCAACCACGAGCGAAGATTCGGTTTGTCTGCCGTGAGGGGTTCCCATTCCGGAGTTTGGCTGAAAAATTCCACTTGCGGCGCCAGGATCAGATCGGCCAAGGATAGTGAATCACCGGCGAAAAACGCGTCGCCGCGCAACTGGCGCGCTAGTTCCGCAAACACGGTGTGGGCCTTTGGCATGGCGGCAGCGATTGCTTCCTCGTTCGGGGTGAGCCCCATGAGGCGCGGCCCCACGACGCGCTGGAAAGCGATCACACTGGCAACACCCTGGAAAAGATACCAATCGTTGATGTTCATCAACTGATCCATGCGCGCCGCAGAGCGCGGATCGGCGGGTGTCAGCGCCGATTTCGGCAGCACGCGATCGACATAGCGCAGGATCGCCTGGGTCTCGTAGAGTCTGAAATCCCCATGATCCAGGACCGGCACTCGGCCAAAGGGATGGCGCGCCAGATGCTCGGGCGTTTTGAACATGCCGGACGCCACGGGAGCGAGGCGATAGGGTGCGCTCTTCTCTTCCAGCGCGAGCAACACGGCCCTGCCGAAAGGACTGCCGGGGATGCTATGGATGACGAATTCGTTCATGGCTATTCACCTTTGGTTAAGCGGCTTCAGATGACGTACGCGACCGCAAGCGTCGCAAACCTCACGCGGAAACCGCGCCCGAGGCTTCTTTCGCAAACAGTTCGAGCAGGCCCGGCCAGCCGCCGTCGACGCCGCTGCGCATTTTTTCACCCGCCTCTGCACCCATGCGCTCGAAATTGCGGTGCTCGAGTTCAACCCGCGTATGCCCGGCACTGTCGGCAACGAATCGCACCTCGACTTCGGAGGCAAACTGCACGCGGGAATCGGGTTTCCACGCAGCGCTGATCTCCCAGCTCATGACGAAGCGCTTGGCAGGCTCCCAGATCCGTACATGACCGACGACCACTTCCGCGCCGTCCTCGGACCGCGTGTACCAGCGGCCGCCGACAAACGGCTCGATGATGGATTCCTTGATCGGCGTCTCCCCGACGCCGTGCGTTTTCGGCCACCAGCGATCTATCCCGCCGGTGAATACCGCAAAGGCTTTTTCGGGAGTGGCTTGCACAACCACGCTTTTGCGCACAGGCGCGATGCTAATTGTTGCACTCAAGGTTTCTTCCTCCGTTTTATTGTCTTGGGTTTTTCCACTTCGGTCTTGAAAGCGTCAAGGGCGGTTTCCCAGAACTGGTCGAGCCAGCGGCGCAGCTCGCCCAAGCCGTTGGGATCGATGTAATAGACCCGCCGAGCGCCGTCGGGCCGACCGGTCACGAGCCCAGCCAACTTCAACGCCTTCAGATGCTGGGAGACAGCCGGGCGGCTCACCGGCAGCCCCGCAGCGACCTCGCCCACCGAGGCCGGTCCGCGGCGCAACCTCTCAAACACGGCCCGGCGGGTTGGGTCGGCCAGCGCAGTCAATGCATTTACGTAAGCCATGACTTACGGTAAGTCAGGACTTACGGAAAGTCAAGTAGGAAATCGGGCCGAGCGGGAGCCGCAGGGCAGCGGGGGCAAGCGCGCAAACCCTGCAATCACGCTAGCCTCGTTTCGGAGGTATCGAATAGGTGCCGACCGCTTTGGCAACCATCTCTTCGTTGCGGTCCGAGTAAAGAGCTACTTCGCCGACGATCAGGCTACGGCCGACCTTGAGCAGCTGGCATACGCCCACGATGGGCCGATGCGGCGAAGGCTTGCGCAGGAAGTTAATGGTCAGGCTCGTGGTGACGGCCAGGGGTACGATGCCGATCGTGCCCAGTATGGCGACATAGAGCGCGACGTCCGCCACCGCCATGAGCAGCGGCCCCGAGACGGTCTCTCCCGGGCGCAGCTGATCCTTTCCCACGGGATGGGAGACGGTGGCAGAGCGGCTGCCAACCTCCTCGACCACGCATTTGCTTTGCGGAAATTCGCGCGCCAGAAATTCGACAATTTCAGCTTTGGTCGCCATGCAAGACCTCGAATGGACATCTAATTGGAGTAACCGCGATCGGCGCGCATCAAAATAGTGTCCGGGCACCCAGCATGTGTCAATGACGTGCGTCCCTTGCCGGCCCGCGTCCATTGGTAGCGCCAAAAGGCCGCGGGATGTACGCTGCGATCGATGAAATATTTCACGCTGGTGTGGGCAGGTCTGTGGCGAAAGAAGGTGCGCACGATCTTGACGGTGTTTTCCGTCGTCACCGCGTTTTTCTTGTTCGGCATGCTGCAGGGAATCAACATCGGCATAAATTCCGTAACGAACCGGCTGAGCGATACGACACGCTTGCGAGTCTCCAATCGCATCGACCGCCAGGGCACCATGCCTCTGTCGCACGTTGCCAGAATTGCAAGCCTGCCCGGCGTCGCGAGCGTGACGCCGATTACGGCAATGGTGGGAACTTATCAACGGCCTTCCAATTTAATTGTCGCACTCGGCGTGGACATGGAAGCCTGGCACAAAGTTTACCCTGAGTTCAGAACCTCGCCGGATCAACTGCGCGCGATGGCGCGCACCCGCGACGGTGCGCTGGTTGGCGTCGTTCTTGCGCAAAGGTACGGAATGAAAATCGGCGATCGAATTCCCTTGCAATCGCTCAACATCACAAACAGCGATGGCTCGAAGAATTGGATCTTTACCGCGGTCGGCTTCTACGACATCGATCAGGCGCATGATTTTGCGACCAATATCCTGATCAACTACGACTACGTCAACGAGGCTCGAGTCGGCGGCAAAAATACCGAAATGCAAATCACCGTAAGACTGAATGATCCCAAAGGCTACACGAAGGTGGCTCCGGCAATCGACGATATGTTCGTGAATTCACCCAACCAGACCATGACGCAGAACGAAAAGGATTTCATCCAGTCGACGCTTGCCCAAATCGGCGATATCAATTTCTTCGTCAACGGCATCGTGGGCGCGGTGCTGTTCACGCTGTTGTTTTTGACGGCCAATACCATGATGCAATCGGTGCGCGAGCGCATACCGGAGATCGGCGTGCTCAAGGCGCTGGGTTATTCAGACGCGACCATGCTGGCGCTGGTACTCGTCGAGGCACTGCTGCTGAGTCTGGCGGCGGCGGGCCTGGGGCTCCTTGCAGCGTCGGCGGCTTTTCCCGCGATCATGGCTCGCATTCCAAGCGGAGGCCTCGAGGGCCTGCGTGTGCCCGGAGCGGTTTATGGGTGGGGCACCGGCATCGCGGTTCTGCTGGCGCTGGCGAGCGGGTTGCCGCCGGCCTGGCGCGCCCGGCGCCTGAAGATCGTCGACGCACTCGCAGGCCGCTAAGGGGATTTCGATCAATACTTTCAAACAGGTAGTCGCGGTGACCGCGATGAATTTGCGCAATCTTCCGGCGCGTGCCGCGTCCTCGTTCGTCATAGTGGTCGGCATTGCCGGCGTGGTCGCGGTGCTGATCTCCGTTCTGTCCATTTCCACCGGACTCACCCACACTCTTGCCAATACCGGGCGCGCGGAGCGCGCCATTATTCTCTACACCGGCGCGCAATCCGAGGTAGAGAGCAACCTATCGCGCGACGCGGTGCTGACACTGATGGATCTGCCCGGAATCAAGCGGGACGGCGAGGGCAAACCCGTGGCGTCCGCCGATGCGATGGCATCGATGTGGCTGCCCAAAAGTGCAACGGGCGCGCTAGGCAGCGTTACGTTTCGCGGCGTGTCGGGCAATCCCTTCGCCGTGCGCCCTGAAATCAAGATCCTTCAGGGCCGTATATTTCAGCCGGGCGTACGCGAGCTGATGGTCGGCAAGACCGCACAGGCGAATTTCCAAGGCCTGAAATTGGGGAGCCGCGTGAAATCGACCGACAGCGAATGGCTGGTCGTAGGAGTGTTCGAGAGCAACGGCGACGCGCACGAATCCGAACTCATTGCCGACGCCGATACGGTTTTGTCCGCATACCATCGAACGACCTTTAATTCGGTAACGGTCTGGCTCGAATCCCCGGCGGCATTCGATACCCTGAAAGCAAGCGTGACGACGAACCCGACTCTCTCGATGGACGTACAGCGAGAAGCTGCCTACTACGAACAGCAGTCGAAGAGATTCGGAACATTTCTTGCCGTCGTTGCCAATGTGATCGGCATCGTCATGGCCATCGGCGCCATATTCGGTGCGCTGAATACCATGTATTCGGCGGTCAGCGCACGTGCGGTGGAAATTGCGACTTTGCGCGCCATCGGATTCGGCAGTGCCGGCGTTGTCATGTCGGTGCTGGTGGAAGCGCTGACCTTGGCGATTTTCGGCGCGCTCTGCGGCGCCGCACTTGCATGGTTCTTTTTCAACGGCAATACGGTGAGCACGATCTCCGGAGCAGGCGGATTCTCGCAAGTCGCATTTCACTTGCACATAGGTTTCAATTTGATCGCCGTCGGGGTCGCTTGGGCCTGCGTGGTGGGCCTGGTGGGCGGTCTGTTTCCGGCGATTCGCGCCGCCCGATTGCCGGTGGCGGCGGCATTGCGAGCGCTCTGAGTCCTAGGCTCGCTGACGATCGGTATCGTACTTCGACAGCAGCGATTTGGGCGCGACCATACGCCATGCGCGTTCAATGAGTTCCGGCAACGCGCCAGCATCAACGCTCGCGAAGCGCACAAGAATCCATGGGTAGTCCCGATAGTGGTCCGTGATGAAGAAGACACGCGGATCCGACTGCAGCAAAATCTCGCGGCCCAATAGATCGGCACGCAGCACCAGACAGTCCCCGCTTTGATGCAGACTGCCAGCAGCTTGCCGCGGACCTTAAGAGCAGGTGTACCGTACGAAGTGGAGTCCTCGACGCCGGGCAAGTTGCGGGCGATAAGACGCACTTGCTCAAAAGTGACGCCGCTCAAAGGAGTTGCTCCTTGAGGAACGCAAGCGTCCGGTCGAGTGCTTCGCGGGTAGGCTGTCCTGCCTCGTCTATCAGGTGATTCGTCAGCATGCTGTGCGCCGGCTTCGGGCCGCGCGGATTGGCGTACTTCGCATCGATCTCGATCGCTTCGAACGCCGCGCCGAATTCACTGCGCAGCCGCGCGAATCGTTCGCCGGGGCACATCGGATCTTGAATGAATCGCAAGGCAAGTATGCGTGCGCCTTCGTGATCGATCTTTTCATGGGCCGCTTGTATTTCCTCCGGCGACGCGTGCAATGCGCCGCGCCGGGACTTGGTCAGCGCAAATGGCAACGATGGCTGCGCCAGGACCGGCGCCAACACCGGCGCATTCAACATCATGGCAAGCGCAAAGTTGCCGGTGAAGCACATGCCGATGGCACCGACGCCACGGCCGCCGCACTCGGCATGCGCGCGGCGCGCGAGCGCGCGCAGAGTGTCGACGATCGGGCTGGATTGATTGGCCGCGAGAACGCGGAATTCCCGGCTGATGCAGGCTTTCAAGATCGTGCGTAGCGCATAGCCGCGCTCCGGCGGCCGCATCGGCTCGCCGAATAGGAGCGGCATGAACACCGTATAGCCGGCATCGACCAGCCGTCGCGCGAAGCCCGCGACTGCGGGAGTGATGCCCGGGATTTCGGACATGACAATGACTGCCGGGCCGCGCCCGGCCCGATAAATGTCGCGGGCGGTCCCTTCCAAGTTCACGGACTGCAGGTCGAATCCCGGGACGGTGTTCATGAGCGCCTTTGCTGAACAAAATTCATGCACTAGTCTATGCGCTCGGCGCTTCGTGCGCACTTTGGAGGCGTCGCCGCCGCAGAGTCGCGGTGTAATATGCACGCAACAACGTGAGGAATCCGCCATGCTGGATCTTGATCTCGCCATCGTTCACCACGTTCTGATCTTCGGGATATTTGGGATTCTGTTTGCCGAATTTATGACGGTGCGGGCGGGTATGAGCAGCGCCGCGGCCATTCGAATTGCTTCTGTCGACTTGTGGTACGGCATTCTCGCGGCCGCGGTCGTGGTCATCGGCTTCTGCCGAGCGATTTATGCGGCCAAGGGCTGGGCCTACTACTCCCACAACGCGTTCTTTTGGGCGAAAATGACAAGCTTCGCCGCCATCGGCTTATTGTCCGTGCCGCCCACGATGGCGTTTATTCGGTGGCGAAAGTCGGGGGCCGCGCCGGATGAGGCTGCGATAAATTCGGTGCGCCGATATCTGCACGCCGAACTCGCACTGTTCGTCCCACTGCTCATCTTTGCCGCAGCCATGGCACGGGGTTACGGAGAATTCTAAGCATGGGCAGACCAAAAATCCGTGCCCGGCTGTGGGTTTGTTTCGCGCTGCTATGCTTCGGTGCCCCCGCGGCCTACGGGCAAGCACCCACTCTCGAACTCGTTGTCCTTGGCTCGGGAGGACCTGGAGCCACCGGCCGCGCCGCGTCGAGCTATCTCGTGCTCATCGAGGGAGTTGCGCGAATACTCATCGACGCCGGCCCCGGTTCATTTGTCCGGCTCGGCGAGGCCAAGATTTCCTTGGCAAATACCGACGTCGTGCTGTTGACTCACCTGCACATCGATCATGCGGGTGAACTGGCTGGCCTGTTCAAGGCGCGTGCCGTGTCGAGTTCCGGTCCAATTGTATTCAACGTCTGGGGCCCTCAGGGTTCGGGAGAGCAGCATCAGGGCGCCTATTTCCCTTCCACGCGCCGCCTGCTCGATTTGATGTTCGGACCGCAGGGCGCGTTTGCGTACTTGAGCGATTTTGCTGCGCCGATGACCATCCATGCACACGACATTCCCGCTCGAGTCAGCGTGAATGCGGTACCGAATGTGGTCCTAAAAGACAGCGGCTTCGCGATTATGGCGATTGCGGGACACCATGGGGATGCACCCGCCGTGATTTATCGCATCGATTATGCGGGCAGAAGCATTACTTTCTCCGGAGACATCGACGCGCAAGGCCTGCCGAGCCTGCTGAAGATCGCCGAGGCTAGCGACTTGCTGGTGTTCAACTGCCCGGTACTCGATCCGCCCGGTTCCCCTGCCGTTCTGTACACCCTGCACACACCGCCGCACGCCATCGGTGAAGTT
>Ga0210410_10003305_pt1 | contig 14316 bp, 13 predicted proteins | sample IncBWC4MmetaG_FD_161058 | JGI IMG/M metagenome (GOLD analysis project Ga0210410, IMG submission 161058) | Forest soil microbial communities from Barre Woods Harvard Forest LTER site, Petersham, Massachusetts, United States - Inc-BW-C-4-M | ecosystem: Environmental > Terrestrial > Soil >... | reverse complement strand
AGCTTCAGCTTCACCTTTGGCGAGCGTGCCCTCTGAGCGGGTTTGTGTTGTCTGTAGGCGTGACATTGTTTGCACCCGTTTGTTCTGGATGACTTACTATCCTTCTTCGCAATTCTGCTCGCGGAAATGCTGGGATTACTACAATTCAGGTGTGTGAGATATGTTGTGTTCATAAATTGTATTCGTCTGACTGGTGTTGCGTTTGCTGGAGAACTCATGGATTCCTAACTTAATTCAGGTATGTCAAACTTGCCGTGAAAATTATCCGATGACTACTTATCGGCTCTTGAATTGTCGGTGTTTGATTTGTTATGGCGTCATCAATACAGGTGTGTGCTACATGTGGCTGTTCTTGTCGGTTGCGTGTTGTTAGGCGGTGTAATACATGTGATTGTACACTCGGTTCGACTTATTTTACTAACCGGGGTCCCTTTTCTGGTTATTATCGGTTCTGTTCTCGGGAATGTTCCAATGATTATCGTCGTTAAGGTGTGTGCTGTTTGTCTTGCTCACGCCGATTTGATCCGATCCCTTATTTACTATCGCTGTTATGTCTGCGATGTTCATGATGTCGCGCATGTTGTGCGTTAATCAGGTATGCGTTGTTGATGCGTTGCTGGCCAGTTCGGTTTCTTACTGTTGTCTTGTCTGTGGTAATTTTCATGGCCCAGGTTCAACTTTGTTTTTCTTGCTTCGCTCTCGTGCGCTCTAATTCCCTCTGTCAATGTGATCGTTCGGACTCCTGGGACACTTTTCACGAACAATCGCGCTGATCAGGTACGCGTGATGTGGTGTGAAGAGTGTGGTTTCATGACTTCTACTGATGAATATTGTTTATGCTGTGGTGGTGAATGGTCCTCTCCTCGTGAATAATCAGGTACACAAACGTTGGTGTGGTATGTGCTTTAATTATTGTGCCTATGACTGGTGCTTCAACTATTATCGCTTCGAAAAACCCTCAGGTACACAAACGTTGGTGTCCTGAGTGTGACTCGTTTATTTTCACAAGTTCTTACACTTGTTTATTCTTGCCGGCATGAATTTCCTTGGTTTCGTTCAATGCGCCCCAAACAATCAGGTGCCTGAGTATTGGTTGTATCGCAGTTTTGACTGTGTTTTCGATTAGGTGTGTCCTTTGTGTCGCGTGAATGAGGGTGTGGAGTTTTCTATGTTCATGAATCGCAAGATTTGTCTCGCTTGCGTTCCTGTGTATATGCGCATGATGTTTACTGACCGTCGTATTCCTTCCATGGCTGTCGCTGGTGAATACATCGCATTGGATCGATAAGGTATTTGTGATTTGTTCTATGTGCAACCAGCCTTCTGATTTTTCTGTGATGGCTTCGATGGCTCGCTTTTTTCGCAACATCTTGTGCCCTGAGTGTTTCAAATTTACGCGTCTCACAGGTGCGTAACATGTGCTTGGCGTGTCGTTTCTTCTTCCGGCACCTCGGCCTGTCCAACGCTGATTTCCTTGCTACTCGTTGCTGTCTCACTCACAATCATGGCATTACAGTTTGAGCTGCGCCACGTTCGGAACGGCGTGCACCATTTTATTTTCTGCACTCGTTGCAATTGTGATGTTAACAACTATTGCATGTGTGACTGGCCTTGGTGCCGTTTGTTTGAAACTAGTGTGGTTCTCTTCAGTCATTTTAGCGGGGATGGCTGCCTTAGCAATTGTCCTTGGCCTGATGACATGCTGATTCATACTTTGCCTTGATGTCTATCACAATCCTCATTTCACTCAACCTCTCCTCTCCCCGTTCCGTTCGTTATGTACAGATAGATGTCTGCCGCCAAAGGATCCGGATCAAGAGAGCGCAAAGGCCCCGCGGTGCCGGAGGACACCGACGCATCGATGAGTGTGGACTTCACTGTTCTCTCTAACACCCCTTCCAAGTGTCTCATGATCGGCACCAGCCCTGCTCCTCGCGTCTACAACCCCGAGCTGATTGTCTTCCAGACCCCCAAACCTACCCCTTTCGGCAACACCTATGCAATTTTCTACGAGAGAATCGCCGCCGATCGCCTCGTTCGCCACAAGACCCCTTGGCTTCACCTGGGGCGCGGTGCCAAGGCCACGGAGTTCAAGAACACCACCGCCAAGGGCAAGGAGAAAATCACTGTCAAGGAGGACATCCACCTCATTTTGGAAGGCCCCAAGTTCCAACCCGACTACGAGAAGCTCAAGGAAGTTCCGTGTTTCGGCAAGGAACTAAACCTCGTTGCTGACTACAAGGAAGCTCTGCGCGCGACCGATCGGTTCTTCATTTCCTGGGCCATCAAGTCCGGGATCCTCGGCGACGTTCCTGACCAGAGGTACCATTCGGCCTACAAACCGCTTGCCCCCATGGATTCGGATTCCATCTTCATCAAGCTGGCCAAGACCTTCGGCATCACCGAGACCAAAGTCTGGGACTGCTTCGGTAGATCGGCGACCTTCGAGGACATCGCGCCCGACTCCAATGCCCGCATTTCCCTCACCATTACCGGGATTTACGTCAGCAACGCGTCCGCCGGCCGAGAGGCCTCCTACGGTCCTACCTGGGAGGTCAACCACATCCAGCTGCCTCCCATTGGCTATACCGAGAAGGACATGGCTTTCGAAGCCGCGCTCCTCGAATGCCCCTTCTAATTTCGATTTCGTTTCGCTGACTTTCGATTTTTATAGCGCTGACTGACAGTCGAATGTGCCGTTGCTTCTGGTCGCGTCTATCAAAACCCTTGTCTAACTGTTCCCTGTCCCCTTATCAGAAATGGCTGCTCCTGCTTTGAGAAAAATACTGGGTGTGCGATTGGAGGGAAAAGTTCATCAAGTCAATGTTGAGTACCTCGAAGGAACAACTGAGTGGGTGGACGAAGATCGTCTCAACGAATCCGGCGCGCTGAACCTCAAAATCTTTCGCGCGGAGCAAGAAATCAAATCTTGCGTTTCTGACCTCGAGTCGATCAAGCAAGTGCCTCGTGTGATGACTAAACCCAACCGCCTTCAGCCAGTGGCCGTCGTTGACTCGGTCAAAGCCTCTGAGGTTCCGCCTACCAAAGATGCTGTGGTAGATTATCTTCAGAACTTCGTTGCCTTATTGGAGGAGTACTCTGTGCACAAAATTGCTAACTATGCTTCTCAGGCGGAAAAAGACGAAGCCAAAGTCAAAGAGAAGGAGTTGGAAATCGAAGAAGAAATCGAGACAGAGATTGAAACAGCGAGTCAGCAAATGCGGCGCGAGGACGAAATCCCTTTGAACGCACTTCAGCAGAGACTTTCGAGGGAGCAGGATGTGGAAGGCGGCTACGACACGGACGAATCCCACTCCGGGTACGAACAAGACTTCGTTGTCCGTGATGGTCCTTTGCCTGATGACGTTCGACATGCTGCTCGTCTCATGGCTGAGCGATATGTTCCTGCCTGTGACAGACGCCCCGGCGTCGCTGGCTCGCTGTCCATGGGCGGCATGATGCAAATCGGGTCTGGCCCCGAACCTCAGCCGTCGTTCCCTCCGACCAAGGTTGAGAGGGCGCTGCGCCAGCTGGAGGAGGGAGAGATTTCACGAGAGAGAAAGAACAACAAGCGCCGCATGGAACAAGACGACGAAGAGCCTACCTCTCCCAAAAGCAAGCTCGTGAAGGTACCTCGCAAAGAGCCCAGCAAAGGTTCTTACTCCCCTCGCCCCCAATACCGCTCTCGCCAAGACCAAGCCCGAAGTGCCGCCGCATCGAAAGCGTCTGCGCCCCGATATACCCCAGTCGACCGCTCGCGCTCCGGCCGTTTCCGAGTCGTCGAGACCCGACCCGCACGCACTCGCCGCTGGATGTCGGCTGAGGAAGAAGACGAGGGTGATGGCGAAGAACTTGACGACACTCGCGACGAAGATGAAGGTGAGCATGAAGGTCGAAACCGCTTCAAACGGGGCCCACCTCGAAAAATGCGCCCTACTTTCAGTGACAAAACACTGTAGTCGATGCCGTCGCATTTTGAATAACTTGTACATTTTGGTGTAGATTATTTAAAATACTGGAATGCGAAATTTTGGGAGGCGCAGAGAGCTCCTGAAATTCCGGAATTGGTAACTTCTGTCACAATGAAAGTCGAACACAAAGACGCGATAGAGGCTTACTACGACGGTCAATCGGTTTTCACCTCAAAGAAGCAACTCAAGCATGCTAAAAAGTGCTCAAAGCTGGGGTGGGCGTCTGACACCACGCCTTGCTTCGAAATGAAGGATTGCGATGAAGAATACGCTTTGGCTTTCTACGAGTGCAGGCCTGGAAACGCTTGGCAGGGGCGAAACGTCTCGTACAGGGCATGCATCACTCCTTTCGAGATGCTCAAAGAACATTTTGAGTTTCGCTCGTTTCTTGCTTTTGGCATGTCTCGTTTAGGCGAAGACACGTCATTTGTATCATCACCTGTTGTTAAATCAACACTTGACTTCATTCTTACAGTCGTGTGTCCCACCGGAGTGGCTAAAATAATAGGACAATATCTGTACGGATTTCAACCATGGACGGAAGCTCTGCAACTAAGCTGGGAGACAGAGAGGGCGAATTGCACTTCGGAGGGGAGAAAAAAGTGGTGGGAAAAATTGGAGAAGGGCATCGAATTTATGCCCACGATACCGACGGACTGAAGTATCAGTGCGAGTGCGGAGCTCTCTTCAAGACTCGGAAGGAGTTCCTGCCGCACTTCGCGGAGACACTTCTCGGCGGGAAGGTGTACACCCCGCGCTACATTCCCAACAGCGTCGATATTCCCGAACCGCCGAAAGTTGAGGAGAAAAAAGAATGATTTGTCACGTGATTCAAAATCTGTTCTAGTTTGAGTTACGAATGGCGGAAAAGAAAACGATTAAAACTCTTGAACGAGCGAAAGTACTCTGCCTCTTCGTCGACGGGGCGCCTGATCGGCTAGACTGGCATGAAGTATTTTCTGTCATGCAAACAACGAAGCTTCCGTGTGGGTCGTTTATTTGGGCCTATGAAAAAGACTGCGATGCTAGCGTGACAACTCATCACTGCGGTGGTTGTGTGGACTGGGCAATGACATTCGTTCGTTGCTCTGAATGCAAGCGTCTCGTGAAAACTCAAGGGCTTCACACTATTGATGGTAAATATTACCACGTTGAAGAAACCGGGAAACCGGGATTGAAATTTGTGTAAAGGTTCTATTTATTCCCAACCAAAAGCATATCCCGAGCCTGTCCACCCCTCGAGCAATCGCTGCTCCTCTTTCTTTCCTTGTCTTTGTTTGTCTTCGTAGGTGAAATAATCGTCGTATTCGCGTTCTTCTTGAGCTATCTCAGGGTCGTAAGCATCGACAACTCCTTCGATTGTCTGTCCTCTGAATGTTTTCACTTCCAGGGGATCGAAGGGTCTTGGCGGCAAAATGATGGGGTACTGCGTGCTTCCTTGATCAGCGGCCTGCATTCTCAGCATTTCCTCGTACTCCTTTCCAGGACCAGTCGCCGCGTCTTTGTTCCAATTGTACATATCCCAGTAATCAGTCACTCTCCGCAAGTCTGATTCGCTAATAGGAACGTCTTCGTACATTTGTAGCGGCTGCGTTTCGAACGCGCTTCTCGTTCTGCCTGAAATAGGGCGCGCCTCGAACTCACCGCGCTCGGGTTCAGACAGGGTGGTCATATCGATATCTCTGTCTCTGTCCTGTTTCCACTCCTGTTCGATCTGCCGTCTGAACTCCACTTGATCTTTGTGGTCTTCCAGTTCTTCGGGTATTGGAGGCAAGAAATGTTCGGCTATTTCTTTCATGCGAGCCATAGTTAGCTTAGCATTTTTGCGTTTGGTTTTCCAGCGGTTGTAGTCTGCCTCCAGTTCGTACATGTACCGGCCTTTCTTTTGTCTTCTTTTTGAATATTTCTCCTCTTCCTCTGCCTCGGCAATGGCCGCCAGGTCGCCAGGGTCAACAAAGCCTCTGAACTCTGCCGGTTCTTCGTCGATAGCGAGCGGGGTATAACCAGGGTCTGGCACTGCAAAATCATCAGGTAGGTCTCTTTGAAGAAATCTCATTTTGTTTTGAATTTTTCTTTCTTTTTTGGCCGAAATGGTGCTGAGTCTTTTCTGCCTCCTACGCTCAGCAATGCGTTGTTGTCGCTCTTCCTCTTCGAAATCAAGCACATCTTTTATGTCGTCGTCTGTGAATCGGAGCGCGCGAGGAAGAGAGCGAGGCTGATCGGATTTAAATTTTTTGGCCGTCTTCGCGATTTTTTCGGTGAGATTAAATGGGTTTCTGCTGTCTCTGATTTGCTTTCTGATCTCTGCCTTGGTTCTAGTGTGTTGCTTTGAGTACATCTCGTCCGTTAACCGGCGCACTTCTTCTTCCTCTGCTTGTTTTCTTTTGTTTTCAGCAATCCATCGTAGTAACTTATCTGCTTTCTGCGCTCTTCTTGCAGGGTCTTTCTCGATCGCCGCTTCGTGTACCAGTTTCTTTGCTTTATCCTCTCTGCGGAACTCTTTGTCAAATGATTTCTGAATATGTTCGTATTCGAGGTTGTCATCTTTGATCTCCTGCCTTTTCTTGTACCGTCTGTTGTAGGCACCTGGTTTAGCCCGTCGTTTGGTTTCGAGACCAGGAGGAACAAGTGCGGGGAGGTCTAGATGTTTGGCTTCAATAGCCTGCTGTTCGTTCTGAAACAAAGGGTGAAGTGGAGGTAGAGCAACAGGAGCGCCTGCCAAGAGTCCTTGAAGGTAGGCATCGGATTCTCTGTTGATAGGTTCCGGGTGATTGACGATAACTCTATCTCCGAACTGGGGTCCAAACTGAAAACCGCTCTGTTCGTTTATTCTCCTTCTCTTCGCTTTTCTATTTCCTGCTATTGCTTCCGAAATTCTTTTCATCGCAGCCATGGGAAAGAAGGTCACCTTCGATCGGGAGGTTCACTACCAACAGCCAGTCAAGAAACGAATCGAGAAAAAGAGAACGGGTGGCGCGTTACCTGTTCCAAGCTACAAAAAGCGAAATTTCCGCACGATGCCGGTGGGGCCTCGGGTGTACGGCTCGGGTTACCGATCTGGAGGCAGAAAGAAAAGATCTGGCTCGGGGTACCGTTCTGGGGGTTTCAATCCGTTCTCGTGGTTTTTCAATTTGTTCAAGCGCTCGCCCTCGCCTGAAGAAGCTGATTTACTGAGGCGGCAACAAGAAGCCGACAGCTGGGGAATTGATCATCGATTCAACAAACCCGGGGCGATTGCGCCGGAAAGAAGTCGCCCGGCCTCGTCGTATCGCCCTTCTGGGGGAGGTCCGCTTGGGAGATTGTTTTTCCCGAAGACGTCTGCCGCGCTCCAGCATTTGAAAGAAAAATACGAGAGGGAAAACAGAGAGAAACAGAACGCCATGGCCAGTGCGAGATACGAAGCTGCTCTGAAAATGGCCAGGCCTTCTGGAGGGGGTTACAGGTCTGGAGGCGCCGTCGGCGACATTGACATGACAAACGGGGACGGCGTGCGAATGGACAGTCCCCTCATGTTTGAGGGGGAGTACGGACAGCCTTTCGGCATTTCAACGACCCCCGGGTGGAGGTTCCCTCCCAATTGGATTTTGTGAAAAACTTGTTTTTGATCAGCGACATGTATCATACAGTACATGTTCACTTTCGTGCGAATCAACGGCTTAGTACCCGTAAGAACCAAAGGTTTTTGAGAACGCCTTAGTAGCCTTTGCAATAGCCTTCGAGACGGGGGCCCAGTCTAACAGCGGAATGTGTGAGTCTAACTGTGGGATGTTTGAAATCAACGCCTGCCTCGAGAGCGGGAACGGCTGCGCTTGCGGAAACGTCCCTTGCTGTTGCGACGGCGGGACTTGCCCTTGCGAGAACGTCCTTTGCGAGAGCGAGAGCGAGAACGAGAGCGTCCTTTGCGACCCCTGGATCGAGAGTGGCTTCTGAGGCGGCCTCCAATTCCATAGCCACTTCCACGACGTTTTCGAGAGCGACTGCGACTGCGGCTTCGGCTCTTGCGACGGCCCTTGCGACTTCCGCTGCGACTTCGGCTGCGACTGCGCTTTCTGCCGCGACTGGGCCTCTTGCGAGTGTATCCTCTGACGCGAACGCGCCCGCCGGTGTACTTGAAACCCTCCCCCTTCAGTTCTCCTTTGTCTTTTTCATCGAGTTTAACAGTTTCGTCCTCATCATCAGAATCCGCCTCCATAGGCCGATTGGCCTCAGGTGAGTGTTTGGTATCGAACCCCTTGTTTTCCATAGCTGCCTATGGTTGGTAAAGTTTTAAAACCAAGTTGAGTTCTGAAATTTACCCAAATTTAAGGCGAAATACTCCATGGATACCTCTGGTGACAGACCATTCGAAGGTTCTGGGCAGCCGCAAGGACACTATGGAAACCCGGTCTACAAAGGAAAGCGGGGTCAGAAACGCAAAAACTACGCTCAGCCTTACGACGAGCGCACCGTGTACCGAGGTGTGGGTCCTTTCGGCTCGAAGTACAATAAAATGCAGCGAAAGCGAAACGTTAACTTCAACAAGCAATTCCATGGCTACGTTACCAAACCTCGGCCTTGGTGGGGAACTCAAAAGCCTGTGGGGCGACCTGGCAAGCAGGGGAATATCAAGGGTCTGACGATGTACTCTCCCAGAGTGCCAGTTCCTGACTATTTGGACGTCCGCAATCCAATTGGTCGCCGGTTCCCTGCTGAAAAGAGGCAGAAAATGAACGACGGAAACATGACACCGGCGCGGCAAGCGGACCAGTTCAAACACGACGAAGTGTACAAAGCGTACAACGAAAACATCAAGACGAACAGGGAGAGACGGCGCAGAGAAATCGAAGCCAAAAGACTAAATCTTCCTTTCGATGATCGACGCGCGTACGCAGAGGACATCGAGCTGATCAGATGGAGACGGCGCAGAGATTTGGAAGAGAAAGGACTTCCTCCGGATGCGCCTGCGATCGAAGACGACTACGTGCAAAACGTTCTACAGAGGGCAAATGAGCAGTACCCTGACGGGGTTCCATACGGTCCTGACTATGAAGACGTGATGAATGCTCGGGTAAATGGACAGAGGATGAACGTGGCTTACGGTGCTCCAAACTTTTGGCCGAGGAACGATGCCAAGTATGAGTACGAGCAAATTTTCCACCCGGATCTAAATCGTCGAACTTGGGTGAGACGTGCTAGAATCGGAGTTGATCAACCACCTGGAATGGCGGCTGTTGGTCCTCATGCCGTTGTACCGGGGGCTGGACCGGATGATGGGGGCGGTGATGATGAGGGTGATGACGACAATGATGGAGACGATGATGAGTTTTACGATGCTAACGACGATTATGCGGAAGGAAAGCGAAGGGATAGAGAAGAAAAGAGAAGAGATGAGCAAAAACATGATATCGTGCCTGAAGGGTTCGATATCATGTTCAACGAGGCTATGGACGGTGACGAGCAACCTCAAAATGCAGACATGCAAATGGTGCCCTATCAGGATCCCGATGCGGTCAGGAGAGCGAGAGAAGACGCCGAGAGAGACAGATACAGACAAGACGCGCGGCAAGCAGCTCGACAAATTCTGGGGCCACCTCCTGTTCCATACGATGTTTATGTGGCCGACAGAAGTCACCAGCAGGCTGGTATACAGGCGGAATTGGAACGAGAGGCTGCCAGAGGGGCAGAAGGCGCGCCTGCAATCGACGGTCTAGATCCCAACCAACCGGGGTACGTCAAGCAGAATCGTCGACACGACGGCAAGAAAGAGTTGACTGCTTACGAGCAACTGAGAATTGACGACCCTGAGGAATACAACAGGGTAATGCAACTCCAGGCAAACGGTAGACAGCGAGGAAAGAAAGCCGTGCAAAAACACCTGGCGATGCTCGAGGAAGAGAAAGAGATTCTGAGGCAGAGAGCCGTTGTGTTGCAAGAAAGAGAAGATACCCAGAGAAGACATGAAGCCGAAACTATCAATCGGCTGCGACGAGATGCTGACATTGAAAGCAGGAGTGCGTTGCGACGGGAAGAAAAAGAAAGACGCAAAGGGTTGTTCTCTTCCGCTTCTGATGAACCTGAGAAAGAGAGCAGTCTCGACCCCAAACTCGTTGGATTGATGGAGGGTTTATCGCACCAACTGGACCACGACCCTCACGGCGTGACAGGAACTGTGGAAAGAGACGCCGTTGATGTGTTTTCCTCGGCATCTCGCGCTAACAGCGCTTACGATAAGGCGGTTGAGTCTGGAGTGGCGTTGGGGGTTTCTGGTGCTGTACTGGCACAGACAGCAATCAGAGAACTGAAAAGAATTGGCTCTATCATGAAGAGAGCAGCTCCGGAAGTGGTGTCATTGGCGTCAAGTCTAGCTTACAGGAGTGTCTCTGCCGCCGCCCCTGTGATTCTGAGTCTTCCATACGCGACCGCCAAGGGGTTGCTGACGTTGGTGAATTTGCACATTGACATGCGAAAAGCCTCTCAAGAAAGGGAGATTGCTGAGCGGTTACAAAGTGCTGAGAGAAGACGCGCTGCCGCAAAGGCTGTGTTTATTCAAGAAACAATGGAGGCCCGTCCTGGATCTGGAGGGGTTGCTAGGGAGGCGCAGAAAGACTTCGACAACGCGAATGCAGAAATCAAACTACTGCAAAAGGCATCGCGAACTGTTGAAACTAAAGCACAACTTCAACAGTCAGAACTGCAGAGAGTGGCGGCTCCTGGTGCTCCGGCACCTGTCCCGGCTGGTGTGATTACTCATCAGGAACACAAACAGCCGAAAAAAGGAAGACCGAAACACACCCCGGAACAACTGATACACATTAACATCAAAAAATCGAAGGATGCTGAAAGAGCGTCGAAAGGTTGGAAGGGCCCCTCCAGTTTAGGTTCTACAGGAAAGGCAAACGGGGCCATGGGTAACGCTGCGGGGCAGAGAAATGGGTCCGGTATGGAAGGCTGTGGAACATCAAACCGGGGGATTTTCGGGGACACTATAGCAGACAGGTCCATCGGTACAGCCCCCAACTTCAAAATTCGGCGCGAGTTGGAGTCATTCTTCGGACCCCCTGCCACCCTGGTTTCTAACCACAGTACTCACTTCGCAGCCGGTCAACGAAGCCATACCCTCGCCAACAAGCCCTGCCCCTCCGGCCTTGAATTCTCCACCGACCTGGACCGACGACCCTCTCAAGACGGGGGCAGAGGAGGGCCCGGCATGCCCGTCCGGCAGTTGATCAACGGCACCGCTATTCTTCAGAACGGAATAGTTCAAGGCGTCACCCCTGACTTCATGAATTCAGACATTGGTCCCACTCGGCTCTGGGGGAAAGGCATCACCAAAGTCAACACGCTGATGAACGCTGGCGGTACTAAGGTGAAGGTGCCCAAGAAGTACCAGCGAATGGTCAGTCAGGCAGAGAAAAGTGCTGCTGTCAGAGAGGTTTCTGAAGTGAAAAAGGCGGAGGGGTCATCTTCGTATGCTTCTATGATGGCCAACGCTGTTCGAAAGTGGGGCCCTGTCGTGGTGGCCGCTCTGATGAAGAAGCAGGCGAAGGATTTGGGGTTGATTGACCCTAACGCCGGCACGGCGGCCGACCGGTGGGCGACAGCTCCCTACGGCTCGGGCAAACCCAAGTCGATTTTGAAGAAGCGATCGAAGTATGACTGATTTTTTTTTGTACATCGTTCAAAGTCGAGTCACAAACTGAGTTTCTCCCGTTCGTTGAAGAATCAAAACTCTGATAGCATTCTCCGAATAACACGTGATCTTCAAAGGCGACACGTCCGCACATTCGTTGATAAGTTTGTGCGTTGCCTTCATGCACTGAATGTAGACAGCGATCAACTTTCTTCTCTGAGCGTCCGGATACGGCGGCATAACCTTCGTTGCGTTCTCGATGAACAAAAGCGGAGTGCTGATTTTTACTGCCTTTAAATCAGGAATGTCAACTTTCAGATCCACGCACTTGAGCATAGTGACTTTCGCCATAGAAAAAAGTTATTTTGGGGAAATTTGCTTTCAAAAACATTTTTTCAACTGAAACTGATCGAGTTCTGCTGGCGATCGCGCTGCTGCTGTTGTTGGGCAGTCATCATTTGGCTGCCGGCCTGCTCGCGGTTGCGCTTGAGAGAGGCACCCGTCATGTACTGGGTGGAGCTCGGAATGCCGGAGCCCCTAACGGGCTCATCGGCTGCTTCTTCGTTGCGGAAATCGCGCTGGGGACCCTCGGTCTCCTCGCGCCGCTTTTCGTCTTCTTCGTCCATTTCCATTCCGATGGATTCGTGGCCGTTGTATTCATCGGACTGCTGAAAGCCGGATCCCATTCCGACGGGCTCGCCGAGGCCAGCGCCGAAACCGAGGCGTTTGCGGGCGTAGGGCACGACGTACTTGTTGACGTAGGGCATGGCGAACCGGGCGAGGCGTGCTGCGTTGCCGAAGGTGAGATGGGGCGCGATGTGGTCGTGGTGGAGCTTCTTGATGGAGCCGAACACGTCACCGCCGATGCCGACGGAGTTGGACATGAAGGGGCTCATGTACATGCCGGTGGGGTTGGCCATGGCCTTGTCGACCATGTTCTGGGACACGAGGCCGATGGTCTGGGTGACCATGCCGGCCTCGATCTTCATCACGCCGAACGTGCGAGGGGTCATGTAGATGCTGAATCTCTTGGCCTGGTCGGAGACGTTGGTGTAGCCGACGGTCATCACGATATTCCAGACGCCAGTCATTCCGGGGGCGAGCCCAGGAGGCAGGCCAAAATCAATTCCGGGGCGAATGCACATGAACGACCCCCAGTGCTGGCAGAAGTCAGCGTAGGTGCCCTGGAAACCGTTGCGAAGACAGAAATTGTAACGGTCCCAGATTTGAGTGGTCTGCAGCAGCGCTGGCTCGTTGTTGAACGTGATCTGAAGATAGTCGATGCGCGCTGCTCCGTCACCTGCGAACACTGATGTGGGGCTGACTGTGCTTGCTCCTCCGCAGAGAACGAGTCCTGTGTTGGTTTTGTCTTGAAATTGGTCAGCAACCCACAGGTAAATCTCGTCTGGGATGGTGTTCAGCTGAATGCTGTTGGTTGAATGCGTGACCTGCGCACTACCTGCGCCTCCTGTGAGGGTGCCGTTGTTGACAGCCGTGAGAACAGGTGTGATGAGATCGGGATAGTCAAGCGGGATAGTGGTCCACATGCTGTAGTCGTATGTCAAAATACGCGGCATACCCCGCCCTTCCTGAGGAGTGATGACGTGGAAAAGAAGCTGAGGGGCCGTTGCAATTGAGACAACCATTGTCGCAATAGTGTTTCCTCCAACCAACGGAGCAGCGGCAGTTCCAACTGCCACCACACCACCACCGGTGAAAGGATTGACGATAGAGCCCGCAGTTGTGAGAGGGGGCGCGTGCTGCCAGATTCGATTCAGTGTGGGGTTCATGTTCAGAGTGACGGTGAACGTTTTGATTTGACTCAAGCCAGGGCCGTCGATTTTTTGACTCAGTGGAGGAACGAACAGCGGTTCGATCACGTTCAACAGAACGACGGCATCTGTGTTGGAATTCTGTTGTACAATCATAGAGACCATGCCACCGCGGGGCATTGCAACGTCTGATTGTTCGCCGTAAGCGGCCAAGGCGTTTCGAGCAGGCCCGTAGACTTGGCAAGCCGCGATGTCCTGATAGCCGTCGAATTGAGCCGCGGTGCAAGAGAGAGTGTCTCGGGCATCCTGAGGCTTAACCCAATAGCGAGCCATGCCCTGAACGGCGTCCATGGGGACGGTGAAAGGGACCCCGTTCAGGACAATCTGAACGTTGTTGGTGGCGTTGACAGTCGGGAGGAAGCGAGGGCCGTCCATGGTGCCAATTTGAAGAAGAGGGCCGGTTCCACTTCCGTGGAAAGTGAGGGTGTACTGAATCTGAGTGTACATAAGCCGGTTGATGATCGAGTTGGGGGACGGGATGGTCGGGTTGAAGCTGATGATGGTAGTCGACCCCGGGCTCCCCGTGGACTGCTGGGCGTAGTAAGTGTAGGTTCGACCTCCAAAGTTAATCTGGAAGTTGGCCGGCTGCTGCATGCGGACCCTCGTGTCCGTCTTTCCCACAATCGGGAGGTCGCCATAGTTACTCATGGCTGGTTGTCGCGCAGAGGAACTTGAAATTTTTGGGATTAGGGGGCGAAAACGAAGCCAAATTTCAAGTCAAGAAAAAACCATACGAATCATGGCGTCCTTTACCCAGGCTACGAAGAATTTCCTCTTCGGTGCGATTTCACCTCTCTGGATGAACGCTCGGTTCAATAAAATCATCTGTGACGGTGTCGCGGTGGTCACCGGCTTCCAAAACGCAGTCCCTGCAATTACACCAATCGCTACCTTCACAGCCCTC
>Ga0210410_10003304_pt1 | contig 14317 bp, 11 predicted proteins | sample IncBWC4MmetaG_FD_161058 | JGI IMG/M metagenome (GOLD analysis project Ga0210410, IMG submission 161058) | Forest soil microbial communities from Barre Woods Harvard Forest LTER site, Petersham, Massachusetts, United States - Inc-BW-C-4-M | ecosystem: Environmental > Terrestrial > Soil >... | reverse complement strand
CACGGTAACGACGTTGCCGTTGATGGCGATGACCCCGCCGGACGGATCCGGTGTGGTCCAATAGCCGCGGTTGACATGCATGGACGCGGCAAGACTTGCGGCTTCGAGCGCGGCGATGGAACGCTTCGCGGCGATATTGGTGCTCGCGTAGGCCACCGTCTCGAGCTTCAATACGCCCAGTAAGCCGATGGTCAGCACGAACAGTGCCACCAACACTTCGAGCAAGGTGAAGCCTTGGTCACAGCGCCGTTTCAGCATGGGTTGCCCTCCGCCGTCGTTTTGCCGCCGATCTGCGTGGACAGCGCTCCGACGATGGTCGCCGACAGACACCGGGTGAAGGCGGCATTCAGCGGCGCGGTATGCAGAGTAAAGGTTACCGGGCCCGGAAGAGTCGAAGTAAAGCCTTCGCGGCTGAAAGTGACGCCGGTGATACCGTTATCGGCCGTCAACGTGTCGGTGCTCGAAAACGTCTTCTGCATTTTCAGCAGCACATCATTTCCGCCAAACACTCCGGGAGCGCCGACATCCGAGAAAACAATCCAGCCGGTCTGCCACGCCGTGGTGCCGGTACACGGAGGGGCGCCATTGGCGGCCGCGCAGATCGTCACCCTTTGTCCTTCCTTGATCGCCTCGCCGCGCGCGAATTGCATATCGCCCAGCAAGCCATTGATCTCGCTGGAGGCTTGGTTCGATTTCGTGACGTACTGGAACGAGGGCACGCCGATCGCCAGGAGGATCGCTGCGACGGTGATGGTCATGATCAATTCGATCAGGGTGAATCCGGATCCGCCGTGCCGGTTGGTTGCCGATCCACCGTTTGAAAATGTGAACAAGATCATGGAAGTCACCATACCTGCTGAAGCCTTCGTGAAACTGACGGGAAATGTTGCGGGCCGCAAGAGTGAGACGTGGTTCACAGAATCAGCGCATATCAAGCATTTCAGCCTTGCGCTGCAGCGGTTTCCGAAAATTGCAGCAACACCCTGGTGCCCCGGCCGGCGGCCCCGGACCCAATCGTCACCGAGGCTCCGTACAGGCTTGCGATTTCATCGACGATCGCCAGCCCCAAGCCGCTGCCGTGCCCGGGCGAATTCGGCAACCGATAAAACCTTTGCCGCACCCGCTGGCGCTCGGACTCGGGAATGCCCGGACCCGAATCCTCGACGCTGAGGAACGGCTTGCCTTGGTGTATGCCGGCGCGAACCGTGACGCTGCCCCCCGCCGGAGTGTACTTCAACGCGTTATCGACCAGGTTGCTCAGCAGGTCGTCGAGCAGCGAGGGATCGGCGACGATGGCGGCCGGTTCCATGTCCACGCCTAAATCGATGTCGGATTGCAGGGCGCGATCGAAGAATTTTGCGACGACTTCCCCAACCAGGCCGCTCAAGTCCACCGGCCGGTTCTTCATGGCGATATTGGCGGCGGGGTCGGCGCGCGCCAGGGTCAGCAATTGATTGGCGGCACGCCCCAATTGCCTGATGCTCTCCTGCAAAATCAACAAGCGGTCCTTGACGGGCTGGGCCTTGGGTTCGGCGGCCAACAGGTCGAGCTGTGCCTGCATGCCGGTGATCGGCGTGCGCAATTGATGCGCGGTGTTGGCAATGAATTGTTGCTGCGACTGCCCCGCGGTGCGCAGCATCGTGAACAAGCGGTTCAAGGTAACGACGACGGGAGCGATTTCGCGCGGCACCGAGGATTCGACGATGGGACGCAGATCGTGCGGCGAACGCTGCGCGATGTCATCGCGAAGTTTCTTGACCGGGCGAAGCCCGAGCTGAATGCCGACCCAAACCAGCACCAGCGTCACGTCCAACTGGACGAAATCCCAGAGCAGAGTGCTCATGAAGCCGTACCGCACGGCAGGATCGGTTGGCGGATGCACATCCGCGACCGTGATGAATATGACTCCCGCGCGAGTATCGAAGCGCGTGGTCAGGGTGCGCAGGCTGCGATGATCGATTTGCGACATGGCAAAGAGTTGACTGGTGTCGCTGCTCATGGGCAGCGCCGGGATCTGCGCGTCGCCGGCAAGCAGGCGCCCCTGGGTATCGCGCAGCGCATATTTTACGGAGTCGGCCGCGGGCAGCGGCGGCTTGCCATCCACGCCATCATCGAGAGTGACCCGGCCTTCCTTGATGAGAACATGCGCCATCAAGGAATTGGAGGCCTCTTTCAAGCGTCGATCGCTGGAGATGATTCCCGGCGCAACACTGTTGAAGTAGTGCACCAACGCGCCGCACAGCGCCATCAGCAGGAGCGGCACGGCCAACCAGAAAATCAATTGACGGCTGATCGATGCGGTCACGTAGCTTTGGCTTCTTCCAGGCGATAACCGAGGCCGCGCAGGCTGCGAATGTTCGCGGCGTCGCCGAGTTTGGTTCGCAATCGTGAAATGTGGACTTCAACTGCGTTGGCGGTGATGTCTTGATCGGGATTGGCGAGGGCCTGCTGCAGCCGATCTTTGGAGACAATCAGGCCCATGCGCCGCACCAGACACTCGAGCACCGACCATTCGCGCGCGGTCAGGTCGACTTCCTTATCGTCGATGCACAGCCGTTTGCCCACCAGATCGACGCTCAATCGGTTGAGTTTGATGATGCCGTGCAGCGCGCCGCTGGAGCGGCGCATGAGGGCTCGGCATCGAGCCGCCAGTTCGGCGGCTTCAAACGGCTTGCTCATGAAGTCATCGGCGCCGAGATCGAGCGCCTTGACCTTGTCGGCCAGCGTGCAGCGGGCCGTCAGGATCAGCGTCGGCAGCGTTTTGCCCGAACTGCGCAGGCGCCGCACCAAGGTCAGGCCATCCGAGCCGGGCAGTCCAACGTCTATGACCGCGAGGGCAAATTCCTCATCCGCGAGCGCGGCTTGGGCGGACTCGGCGCTGGTAACCCGGTGCACCGCGTAATTGGCAGCCGCCAATCCGCGTGTGATGGCGTCTGCGACGATGTCATCGTCCTCAACGACTAGTAGCCGCACCTGGCGCTCTTAAGAATCGCCGACTGCTTGGCTGTCCGGATCGGTCGATTCTGCCGGTTCGGCGCCGAAGCTGCTGCGCCGCGGCGGATTCAAGGTGCGCAATTTCGCTTCATAAGCCTTGGCAAAGGCCTCCGTGAACAGATGTGGAAATCCATCCGCGGGCCGCTGTGCAAGGCCTGCGAACAGTTCGGAATACAAGTCCCAGTACTTGGCCTTGTTTTGACCGCCGAAAACTCCGCGCTTGCTCGCGCGTTCGAAGCGTTCCTCCAGTTCCTTCGGATCCACGCGGCCCAAGAATTCCTCGAAGGCCGTGCGCGTCGCGGCCAGCGTCGCGGAATTCTGTGCCTTGAGTTCGCGAAAGTTATCGCGAATCGCCTCGACCGATCCTGCGCGGGTCGACAAAGTGGTCAACAACCGCACCAATGCCTCATCGACGCCTCGAGAAAAGTTCAAGGGCGATTCGGATCGATCCGCCGCCGGCGCGGCAATTTTAAATTTATTTCGAAACTCGTTGCGGCCTTGGTTCAGGTCCATCAGGCCGAGCACTGCTTCGCGCAGCAATTGGCCGGCGAGTTGCAGCGCCGCGCCACGCGTGTCCGCGGAGATCGAGCGAGGTTCGATGCCGGCACCGCGGCAGAATGCGGCTAATCCGATGTCGAAATCGCCCTCGTACAGCGCGACCGGGGGAGATTGCGCGCGTGATAGGGATAGCTGCGAGACGTTTTCGAGCTTGGGCGCATCGACTTTCAGAGGCCGCGTCATCATGTGCCAGGGAGTTGCGGAAGCTTCAGCTTCGGCTTTCTTGTCCTCGCGCCGCGGCACGGGTTGTCCATAAGAATCGCGCGGCCGGTTGCCGGAGTCGGCGACCGACAGGTCGCTGGGCTCCAAAAGTTGGCTCAGGTCGAGGTCCGCACCCAAGTCATTGGCCGTGGATTTTTTGACTGCCGAGGAAGCCGTCTGTCCGTCGTAGGCGATGATGGCGCTCTCGTCGGGCGGAAAGTCATTGGTCTTGTCGATACTGACCAGAAGTTCATATTCGCCCAAGCGGATGTAGTCGCCATCCCTGAGCGCGTAGTCGTGATACTTGCCCAGCGGCACCTGCGCCCCGTTGACAAAGGTGCCGTTGGAGCTGGTGTCGACCAGAACGTAGGCGCCGGCACGGAAATCGATGCGTATATGTTTGCCCGAGAGGTAACGCTCCGGGTCGGGTAGAATCCACTCATTGTCAGTCGCGCGCCCAATGGTGCCGCCGTGCACGCCGAATACTTTCGTGCTTTGCGCACCTAAGCGGGTTGAGTGTTCGCTGACAACGCGTAAGCGCAAGGCCATGTTCAATCCCTCCGGCGGGTCTCAAGGTTTGCGCTAAGTGCCCGTATAATATGGTGAAATACTAGCAATGGTTGGAGCCTACTAAATGGCAGCGAGTCACATTTTCAAAGTTCTGTTCGTGAATCAGGGCAAGGTCTATGAGATCTATGCCCGTAAAGTGAGTCACGGTAGCCTATTCGGCTTCATAGAGGTCGAGGAATTGGTATTCGGGGAGCGATCAACCGTGGTCGTGGATCCCGCCGAGGAGAAGATAAAGGCGGAATTCAACGAAGTAAAGCGAACCTATCTTCCCATGCATTCCGTGCTGCGCATCGATGAGGTCAAGAAGCAGGGGGTCAGCAAGGTGGTTGCCCTGGAGGGATCGAACGTCGCTCAATTCCCGGTCCCGATCTACACCCCCGGGGGAGACTCCACCGCCCGCAAATAGTCCGATGCCTGTAGAATGATGCATGTTTAGCCTTTTCGGCGCGCCGGCGCTGTCGCAATTCCGTCTCGATCAGCTGCTGCGCGCCCTCAAGACACAAGACTCCCGCGTCGCTCGGCTCGAGTCCCGCTGGATGCACTTCATCGATGCGTCCAGGGACTTAGGCGACTCAGAACTTAAGCTGCTGAGAACCCTTCTTACCTACGGCACGCGTGTTCCCGACACGCTGCGGGCTTCGGACGCACAGCCACTCCCCGCGGGCAGCAGCCGAATACTGGTCACGCCGCGTGTGGGTACGGAATCCCCCTGGTCCAGCAAGGCCACGGATATCCTGCACGTCTGCGGCTTAGGGGCGGTGGCGCGCGTGGAGCGCGGCACGATGTATTTCATCGCATCCACGCCAGCGCTTGGCGCTTCCGACCTCAATAAACTGGCGGCTCACCTGTACGATCGCATGACGGAATCGATTTGGATCGATTCCGCCGAGCCGACCGGTCTCTTTCACTCTGCCGCACCGCGTCCGCTGCGCAACGTGGTGCTGGGCAAACACGCCCACGAGGCCCTGGCGCGCGCCAACCGGGAGTGGGGTCTGGCGCTTTCAAGCGACGAAATCGACTACTTGGTGAACGCGTTCAGCGCCCTGGGGAGGGATCCCACCGATGTCGAATTGATGATGTTCGCGCAAGCGAATTCCGAGCATTGCCGACACAAGATTTTCAACGCGGATTTCATCGTCGATGGCGAACCGATGCCGCTGTCGCTGTTTGGCATGGTTCGCGCCACGTATGCCCACAATCCTGAAGGCGTGCTGTCGGCGTATCGCGATAATGCGGCTGTGATCGAGGGTGCCCGCGCCACTCGATTTTTTGCCGATCCCTTCACGCACCGATATTCGGGCGTCACGGAGCCGGTCGATATCTTGATGAAGGTGGAGACCCACAATCATCCCACCGCGATTTCGCCATTTCCGGGAGCCGCCACCGGGGCGGGCGGCGAGATTCGCGACGAGGGCGCGACAGGAATCGGCGCGCAACCCAAGGCCGGCTTGACCGGCTTCTCGGTATCGAACTTGAAAATCCCGGGCATGCCGCAGCCTTGGGAAGTCGAGTTCGGCAAACCCGATCGGATTGCCTCGGCTCTCGACATCATGATCGCCGCCCCCTTGGGCGCGGCGGCGTTCAACAATGAATTTGGACGCCCGAATATCTGCGGATATTTCCGGGTCTTCGAACAGCGTGGCCTGGAAGCCGGCCGCGAGGTGATTCGCGGCTATCACAAGCCCATCATGATCGCCGGCGGTCTTGGCAGCGTGCGCCGCCGGGATGTGGAAAAAAAGGAAGTGGTGCCCGGGGCGCCGCTGGTCATTCTCGGCGGACCCTCCATGCTGATCGGGTTGGGCGGCGGCGCGGCCTCGTCGGTGGGCAGCGGCCAGAGTTCGTCGGATCTGGATTTCGCATCGGTGCAGCGCGCCAACGCCGAACTTGAGCGGCGCGCTCAAGAGGTGATAAACCGCTGCGTGGCGTTGGGCGAAGCGAATCCCATCCTGTTGATCCATGATGTGGGAGCCGGCGGATTGTCGAACGCGTTGCCCGAAGCAATCGCGCACAGTCATCGCGGCGGGCGCATCGACTTGCGCAAGATTCCCAGCGCCGAGTCGGAACTCTCGCCCATGGAGATCTGGTGCAACGAAGCGCAGGAGCGCTACGTGCTGGCGCTGGTTCCGGGCAGCGTCGCGCAATTTACGGCTCTATGCGAGCGTGAGCGCTGTCCCTGCGCCGTGGTGGGCGAGATCACCGGCGACGGTCTACTCAAGGTCTCCGACCCGACGCTGCACAGCACGCCGGTCGATATGCCGATTGACGTGCTGCTCGGCAAACCGCCGCGCATGACGCGGGAGGTAAGATCTCGAGCAAAAGCCGCTTCGGGATTGTCGACCGACGGCACGAGCATTGCCGAGTCGCTCGATCGTCTGCTCGGTCTGCCGACGGTCGCCGACAAATCCTTCCTGATCACCATCGGCGATCGCACCGTGGGGGGGCTGATCAGCCGCGATCAAATGGTGGGTCCGTGGCAGGTCCCCGTGGCGGACGTCGCCGTTTCCTTGAGCAGCTACGAGGAATACAGCGGCGAGGCCATGGCCATGGGGGAACGCGCTCCGGTTGCCGTGCTCGATGCGCCCGCTGCGGGGCGATTGGCCGTGGGCGAAGCGATTACCAATATTCTTGCGGCGGACATTCGTCGGCTGTCCGACATTCGCTTGTCGGCGAATTGGATGGCCGCGTGCGGCGAGCCCGGCGAGGACGCTGATTTGTACGCGACGGTTCGCGCGGTCTGCATCGAATTATGCACCGCGCTCGGCATCACCATTCCGGTCGGAAAGGACTCCTTATCCATGAAGACCGCATGGACGGACGGCGCCGGCGAGCATGCCGTGATTGCGCCGGTATCGCTGATCATTTCCGCGTTCGCGCCCGTTATGGATGCGCGTTCGACTTTGACGCCGGAACTCGATCTGTCGCAGCCGTCGCGCCTGCTGCTCATCGATTTGGGCGTTGGCAAGAATCGCTTAGGGGGTTCGTGCTGGGCTCAGGTTCACGCGAAGAGCGGCGGAACGCCGGCGGATCTCGATAGCCCCGCACACTTGCTCTCATTGTTTGCGGCGCTGCGCGAGTTGAAGGACCAAGGCCTGTTGCTTGCCTATCATGACCGCTCGGACGGCGGCGTGCTGCTGACATTGCTGGAGATGGCGTTTGCCAGTCGCTGCGGCCTGGCGATCGATCTCGGCGCCGTCACGGACGTTATCGCCGCTTGTTTTGCCGAGGAACTGGGTGTGGTCCTGCAGGTGTCTGCGGCGCGCGTTGCCGAAACCATGGGCATTCTCGAGCGCCACGGACTGGCGCCCTGCAGCCGCGATCTCGGCGCGCCGGTGGCGGGATCCGAAATCGAGCTGCGGGCCAATGGCCGCATCGTTTTCACGGCATCGCGGCCGGCGCTGCATCGCCGCTGGAGCGAGGTGTCATTTCGCATGCAGGAGCTGCGCGACAACCCGGACTGCGCACGGCAGGAATACTCGCGACTCGAGGACCCGAGCGATCCCGGCCTGCATGCTTCCTTAAGCTTCGATCCTGATGAGGATGTCGCCGCGCCTTTGATCATGAGCGGCCTGCGGCCCACGATCGGCGTGCTGCGCGAACAAGGGGTCAACAGCCATACCGAGATGGCCGCGGTGTTCACGCGTGCGGGCTTCGACGCATACGATGTGCACATGACCGATATTCTGGCCGGCCGAGTGCGTTTGGGGCGATTTCAGGGCTTGGTGGCCTGCGGCGGCTTCTCTTACGGCGATGTTCTGGGCGCCGGCGAGGGGTGGGCAAAGTCAATCCTGTTCAACGCGCGGGCACGCGAGGAGTTCGCGGCGTTCTTCGAGCGCGACGCGACTTTTACCCTGGGCGTGTGCAATGGTTGTCAAATGCTGTCGGCGCTCAAAGAACTGATCCCGGGCGCCGAAGCGTGGCCGCGTTTCGTGCGCAACCGATCTGAGCAATACGAGGCCCGACTGACCCTGGTGCGCGTCCCGCGGTCCAACTCGGTGCTGTTCGCCGGCATGCATGGTTCGGTGCTGCCCATCGCCGTCGCGCACGGCGAAGGCCAGGCTGAATTCGACCCGGAGTCGAGCGCGGCCGGCCTGATCTCCCGGGGTCTGGTGACATTGCAATATGCAGACAGCCGCGATCAGCCGACGGAGAAGTATCCCTTTAATCCGAACGGCTCTGCGCTGGGTCTTGCGGGCTTGAGCAGCGCCGACGGGCGCGTCACGTCGGTGATGCCGCATCCGGAGCGGGTGTTTCGCAGCGTACAGAATTCCTGGGCGCCCAAAGAGTGGTCGGAAGACGGCGGATGGATGCGGCTGTTCCGCAACGCGCGGGTCTATGTGGCTTGAGGCTTGAGCGCTAGCCGGCCTCGGCTTGATTGGGCGCCACGTACCTGCGGAAGGTCACTGCCTGTACCAAACGCGCCTTGCGCACGAACGTTTGATAGAGCAAGTCGCGCATCACTTCCAAGAGGATCCCGGCGCGTTCCGCATTGAGGTTGGATTGATTCGGCCAGGGATCGCTATCGCTGCCGAACAACACGGTGCGCAACACCCCAAAGGTGTCATCGTCGAGGTTGGCCAGTCCGCGAATTTCCTGCAGAGTATCGAACAGCTCCAGCTTGCCGCGTTCTCCGAGTTCGCGAAACAACGATTGAGCGGTGCGCCGGCTCATCGCGCCAAATGCGTTGAAGCAGGAAGCCGCGTAGCAATTGAGCGCTTCCTTGAACAGACCTTCGGCCTCCTCGGGCAGATAGGTCAACGGGAAATTCTCGCGCGCGCGCTCAATTTCAATGAAATTCGACGCCAGCTCCACCCGCAGAGCGGTGTATGCCCTGACCACAAACTTCAGGAATATCGGCTCAGCGCAGGTATCGCAGCCGAACACAATGCCGATGTGCTTCGGTTGGCGCCGGCTGATATCGTCGAATTTGGGGATCGCGACCGGGGTCAGATGAGTCAATGTCTGGCAATGCGGGCAGGTGAGGGCGATGCCTTGATATTCGACATGCAATTCATCCTGCGGGGTGATGTAAATGCTCATACTCTTAACCTGTCAGTGGTTTGTAGCGGATTCTGTGGGGTTGACTGGCGTCCTCGCCTTTGCGCTTTTTGTAATCCTCGACATATTCCTGATAGTTTCCCTCGAACCAAACGACCTGAGAGTCGCCTTCGAACGCCAGTATATGGGTCGCGATTCGATCGAGAAACCATCGATCATGCGAGATGACGACGGCGCACCCGGGAAAGGCCACCAGCGCATCTTCCAGAGCGCGCAACGTTTCGATGTCCAAGTCATTGGTCGGCTCGTCGAGCAGCAGCACGTTGCCCCCGGCTTTCAACACTTTCGCGAGGTGCACGCGGTTGCGCTCGCCGCCCGATAGCTCGCCGATCATCTGCCCCTGCTGCACGCCCTTGAAATTGAAGCGGCCGACGTAGCCGCGCGAGGAGGTCTCGTAGTTGCCGACCTTGATGAGATCGAGACCGCCCGATATCTCTTGCCATACCGTATTCTTGTCGTTGAGCGCCTGGCGCGACTGATCGACGTAGGCGAGTTTAACGCTGGGTCCGGTGCGGATTTCGCCGCTGTCGGGCTTCTCGACGCCGGACAGCATGCGGAACAGCGTGGTCTTGCCGGCGCCGTTGGGTCCAATGATGCCGACGATGCCTCCCGGCGGAAGCGTGAAGCTCAAGCAATCGATCAGCAATCGATCATCGTAGCCTTTGCGCAGGTTCTTGCATTCTATGACGAGATCGCCCAGGCGATCTCCCGGCGGGATGTAGATTTCGTTGGTCTCGTTGCGCTTCTGAAATTCCTGCGATGCCAATTCCTCGTAGCGCTGCAAGCGCGCCTTGGACTTTGCCTGCCGTGCCTTCGGATTGGCGCGCACCCACTCCAGTTCGCGCTTCAGCGTTTTCGCCAGCGCGTCCTGTTGGCGCTCTTCCTGGGCGAGGCGTTGTCCCTTCTGTTCGAGCCAGGAAGAATAATTACCCTGCCACGGAATGCCGTGGCCGCGATCCAACTCCAGGATCCACTCCGCGACGTTGTCGAGAAAGTACCGGTCGTGTGTGACCGCAATCACGGTACTCGGGTACTCCTCCAAAAAATGCTCGAGCCAGGCCACCGATTCGGCGTCAAGATGGTTGGTCGGCTCATCGAGGAGCAGCATGTCCGGCTTCGACAAGAGCAACCGGCACAAGGCGACGCGGCGCTTCTCGCCGCCGGAAAGCTTGCCGACCACCGCATCCCAGCGCGGCAGTCGCAATGAGTCTGCGGCGATCTCGAGCTTGCGCTCCAGTTCCCACCCGCCGGCGGCATCGATTTTGTCCTGCAGCGTTGCCTGTTCTTCCATCAGCTTGCTCATCTCGTCGTCGGACATCGGCTCGGCGAACTTGTCGCTGACCGAATTGAACCGATCGATGAGGCTTTGTACGTCACCGACGCCTTCGCCCACCACTTGGCGCACGCTCTTTGCATCGTCGAGAACGGGTTCCTGCGGCAGGTAGCCGACCTTGATGCCGGACTGCGCGCGGGCCTCGCCCTCGATGTCCTTGTCGAGACCGGACATGATTTTCAGCAGCGTCGATTTCCCCGAACCGTTCAGTCCCAGCACGCCGATCTTGGCCCCGGGAAAGAAACTCAAGCTGATATCGCGCAGAATTATGCGCTTGGGCGGCACGACCTTGCCAACCCGGTTCATGGTGTAAATGAACTGAGCCATTACTGCCTGTGTTGAAGTGATCGCGTGACCGGGCGCGGAGCCATTGGAATTATCCGCGTCTGCCTCGCGCTTGTCACGGTGCGACTGCATCGCTAGGGAACATTATTCGAATGAGCTATAATTACCGGCTATCCTTGGAGATCACTGCATGTTCAGCGCCCAAATGGCCATTGCCGGCTTCGATCCTGAACTCGCGCAAGCCATTGCGGGCGAACGAGCCCGTCAAGAGGATCATCTCGAACTCATCGCCTCCGAAAATTATGCGAGCCCGCGCGTGCTCGAGGCGCAGGGGTCGGTGCTCACCAACAAGTATGCCGAAGGATACCCCGGCAAGCGCTATTACGGCGGCTGCGAGTTCGTCGACATCGCCGAATCGTTGGCGATCGACCGCGCCAGACAGTTATTTGCTGCGGCCTATGCCAACGTGCAGCCGCATTCGGGCTCGCAGGCGAATGCCGCCGTGTACTTCGCCCTGCTCAATCCCGGTGACACGATTTTGGGGATGAGCCTCGATCACGGCGGCCACTTGACGCATGGAGCGAAGGTCAATTTTTCCGGCAAGCTCTTCAAAGCCGTTCAATACGGCATCGAGCCCGCCACCGGCACCATCGACTGCGATCAAGTGGATCGGCTGGCGCAGGAGCATCGCCCGAAAATGATCGTGGCGGGATTCTCCGCCTATTCGCGCATCATCGATTGGGCGCGCTTTCGCGCCATTGCCGATTCGGTCGGCGCCTATTTGTTCGTCGACATGGCGCATGTCGCCGGCCTGGTGGCTGCCGGGGTGTACCCGAATCCCGTACCGTTCGCCGACGTCGTGACTACCACCACGCACAAGACCCTGCGCGGTCCCCGCGGTGGACTGATTCTCGCGCGACCAAACGCCGAGCTGCACAAGAAACTCAATTCGATGGTGTTCCCGGGAATACAGGGCGGTCCGCTGATGCATGTGATCGCGGCCAAGGCCGTGGCGTTTCTCGAGGCGCTGCAGCCAGCCTTCAAGACTTACTCCTCGCAAGTGGTCGCCAACGCCCGCGCGATGACCCAGGTTCTCCAGCAGCGCGGCTATAAGATTGTTTCCGGCGGCACCGACAATCATTTATTTCTGCTCGATCTGATCGACAAGAACATCACGGGCAAGGATGCCGACGCCGCGTTGGGCCGCGCGCACATAACGGTCAATAAGAACGCGGTTCCCAACGATCCGCGTCCTCCGTCGATCAGCAGCGGCCTGCGGATCGGCACGCCCGCCGTGACGACCCGCGGCTGCAAAGAACCCGAGGTGCGGCAAATATCCAACTGGATTGCCGATGTGCTCGATCACTTGGGCGATGAATCGGTGATCGATCGCGCGCGAGCCGAGGTGGTGTCCTTATGCAGGCGATTTCCGGTCTATCCTTGAGCGGTCGGACCGCGCCAAGAGCGCCGTAAGCAGGCCGCATGCATTGTCCATTTTGCGCTCACACGGAGACCAAGGTCATCGATTCCCGTCTGGCCGGCGAAGGACGTCAGATTCGCAGGCGTCGCGAGTGTCTGTCGTGCGCGGAACGATTCACGACCTTTGAAGCGGCGGAACTGCTGCTGCCGACGGTGATCAAGGGGGATCGCAGCCGCGAACCCTTCGATGAGAAAAAATTGCTCAATGGAATGCAGAAAGCGCTCGAGAAGCGCCCGGTTGGACGCGAGGCGATCGAAGCCGCGGCCGCAAGAATCTGCCACAAGCTGCGCAGCCTGGGTGAGCGGGAAATCGCCTCGCGCAGTATCGGTGAAATGGTCATGGAGGAACTGCGGCACCTGGATGAGGTAGGGTATGTACGGTTCGCTTCCGTGTACCGCAGCTTTCAAGATCTGGACGCATTCCGGACGGAGATCGATCAACTGCGGCGCCATCGCCGGCGCCGCGAGCCCAATCAGGATCAATTGCCGCTGCTGCCGAGCGATGCAGCCGGCGACGAAGACAAATGAGCGAGGAGTTCTCAGCGCTGGACCGGGCGCATATGCTGCGGGCGCTGGAGCTGGCTGCGCGCGGTTTATACACCACCGACCCGAATCCACGCGTCGGATGTGTGGTGGCCAATGCCGAGCGGGTGTTGGGGGAGGGTTGGCATCAACGTGCAGGCGAGCCGCATGCGGAAGTGCTGGCCCTGCGCGCGGCCGGGCCGCAAGCGCGAGGCGCCACGGTGTACGTGACTCTCGAGCCGTGCAGTCACGTGGGTAGGACCCCGCCCTGTGCGGACGCCTTGATGGCCGCCGGAGTGGCCCGCGTCGTGTGCTCATCGCGCGACCCCAACCCGAAGGTCGCCGGCAGCGGAATCGAGCGCTTGAGGTCGGCAGGCATCGCGGTGTCGGTGGGCGTGCTCGCCGATGAGGCGCGCGGCATGAACGTGGGTTTTTTTTCGCGTTTCGAGCGCGGCCGCCCGTTCGTGCGGCTCAAGCTGGCGATGAGCCTGGATGGGCGGACCGCCCCTGTATCGGGCGCGCAGCTGTGGATCAGCGGCGAGGCTTCGCGCGCCGACGTACAAATCTGGCGCGCGCGCAGTTCCGCGGTGCTTACCGGGTCGGGCACGGTGCGCGCCGACGATCCGCGCTTGAACGTGCGCTTGCAGTATGGCGCGTGGGTGCGCCAGCCGCTGCGGGTGGTGCTGGACACCATGCTGAGGTGCGCGCCCGGCGCAAAGATTTTCAGCGGCGATGGTGCCTTGGTGTTTGCCGCCGCGGACGCACCGCTCAAGTCGCACAATGATTTGCGGGTCGAACGCATGCCGCGTGCCGAAGGCGGCCTGGACCTGCGCGCGGTCATGCAGCGCTTGACCGCCCTGGAGGTGAACGAATTGCTGCTCGAATGCGGAGCAACTCTCGCCGGGGCCTTCATCGCCGCACAGCTGGTCGATGAGCTTATATTGTATGTTGCGCCCAAGCTGCTCGGCGCCGACGCCGCACCGCTGATGCATATCAGCGGATTGCGGCTGGCGGACTCGCAGCCTGCATGGGAATTGCGCGACGTAACGCGCATCGGAGATGACGTGCGCCTCATACTAGGCATCAAGACTACGTAAACATGTTTACCGGAATCATATTGGCGACCGGCCGCGTAACTTCCATCGCGCAGAGGAGCGGCGACCTGGAATTGGGAGTAGCGGCTGCGGGGCTCGATCTTTCGCGAATCGCGATCGGCGACAGTGTGAGTGTGCAGGGTGTTTGCCTGACGGTGACACGCAAAGAAGATGCAGGTTTCTTCGCCGATGTTTCGCGCGAGACGATGGCCAAAACGACCCTGGG
>Ga0210410_10003303_pt1 | contig 14322 bp, 18 predicted proteins | sample IncBWC4MmetaG_FD_161058 | JGI IMG/M metagenome (GOLD analysis project Ga0210410, IMG submission 161058) | Forest soil microbial communities from Barre Woods Harvard Forest LTER site, Petersham, Massachusetts, United States - Inc-BW-C-4-M | ecosystem: Environmental > Terrestrial > Soil >... | reverse complement strand
CGGCTGCTCTACCACTGAGCTACCTCGGCTTGGTGGAGAAACTACATTAGCATCCGCGGAAAATTGCTGTCAATTTTACAGAGAAAGCATGTTCCTGCCCTGGTCGGCCCGCGATTTGCTTCACTAAGCGTGTTAGCGCGAAAACGGGTACATGGCCCAGCCGATCCCGATGCCAAAGAGAAGAAACAGCAGCAGCGACCAAACAATGTACTTCACGCGTTCCAGCGGGCGCCGCCGGCTGAGAAACCCAAACGCAATAGATATCATCAGCGCAAACAGCAGCATCGCCTGCAAGTGGCTCAAATGAAATTTCATCTGCGATTAAGCCTTCCGCCCGCGCGCGGCTTCGTAAGCGTGCAGGGCGGTCAGCAGATTGAGCACACCTGCGGCCGCGAGAAACCGGGTGCCGTAGTCGCCATAGGCATGCGAAACGTCTGATCCGCCGACCTCGATATATTTCGCCAGCCAATAGAAACTGCCAGTCCCAAGATCGGCGAAATATCCTAGCGCCGCGAACGCGTCCCCGCCCTCGGACCTGAACAAATTCCCCCGCATTCCCGCGCCGACAATCACCAGCACTCCAACGACCACAAAAAATGTTAGCGCGCGGCCCCACATCTTCTGCAGCGCGTGCCCGAGCCCCGGCACCATCCAGCCTGCGACTCCGATGGCGATCGCGCGAGCTTCACGCGCTCGGTCCGGAGGTGTCATTGCTACGGTTTGAGTTTGCGTCTCGTCGGTCATCGTATTTTTATCTGCTTGCCATGGCGCGCAAATGCTTAGGCGAGCAGTGGCAGAAGTTCCTGCTGCACCGCCCCAGTCACACGCGCTTCCTTCTCTCCGATGTAAACATTCACCTCGCTGCGGATCCCAAAGTTTCGTAAATAGATTCCCGGCTCAATCGATGTGCACGTACGCGCGATCAGATGGCGGCTGTCCCGCGTTTCCAGTCCATCCATATTGACGCCGTTACCATGCACGCTCTCGCCGATGCTGTGGCCTGTGCGATGGAAAAAATATTCGCCGTACCCGGCGTCCTTGATGACCCCGCGCGCCGCGCTATCCACTTGCCAGCCCTGCAGCGGCCTCCCTTTTGCAATCGCAGACTGAATCAGGTTAATGGCCTTGTCCCGCGCTTCGCGCACCACAGCGAACACTTTCGCATATTCTTCCGGAACCTTCGTGCTCAGAAAGCCCGTCCAGGTCACATCGTAATAGACGCTGCCAGGTGTCTTCTTCTTGGCCCACACGTCCAGCAGCAACAACTCCCCTTCGCGGATGGGCGACGATTTTCCTTCCACCGGACCATAATGCGGATCGCTCGCATTAGGCCCTACCGCCACGTCCGGTCCTTCGTCCGCCATCAGGTCCGCCGCGTCAAACTCCTTCAAAATCCATTGCTTCAGAACATATTCGGTTAGTGGCTTGCCGTCGCGTGCGCCCTTGGCCGCAAGCTGAAACGCCTCGCGAATGATTCGATCGACCACTTCGCCCGCTGCGAGATGCGACTCCAGCTGCTCCTCGGTCCAGCACGCTTCATATTTCTGCACCAGGTCGGCGGAACTGAATATTTTCGGCCCGACGCTGCGCACCAGCTCGATCGTGCCGGCGTCCACCATCGAGACGTAGGGGATCGCGTTCCGCGGCGAATATTGCATCGCTATGCTTTGCGCGTCGCCGACAAGCTCTTGCAGGTTCTCCTGCAGCTCGTTTTGCCCCGCGTAGTACAGCGTTTCGCCCGGAAGCGCTGCAAGCGATTCTGACTCGATCTTGTGTACCAGCTTCCGCGGCGTGCCTTTTGTTGGGACGAAATAGAACCAGCGCCGCGTGCGCATGCCCGGAGGCAATTGCAGAATGCGTAGCGCGATAGGATCGCGGCCACGAAAATCATAGAAAAGCCAGCCGTCCAGGTTCGCGGCCTTCAGGTCTTTCTGTACCGCTTGTACGTCAAAGCTCATCGAGCGGCGCGCTCCATGCGCCAATCAACTTGCCAGCTTACTGTGAGTCGGCATTGTCTCGCTGCTTACGCCTCGCGGGTCAAGAGCGCCAGCACCTGCTGCTCCGTAACCCCGCGCACTTCCACGCGCTTGCTGCGGCTGTGATGACCGCTGAGGATTCTAACAGCCGCTTTGGGCGTTTTCAAAAGCTCCGCCAGGTATTCGCAAAGAGCCTCGTTTGCGCGGTCTTCTAGCGCCGGCGCCCGCAAGCGCACCTTTAACGCTCCGTCCATCACACCGGCAACTTCCTCCTTGCTGGCGCGCGGCTGCACCCGCACTGCAAAAATCACCGCCCCGTCTTGTGCCTTTAGCTCCAGCATTTATTTTGCCGCTCGACTCCCAAAAATAGCGGTACCCACGCGTACTTCAGTAGCGCCTTCCGCGATTGCAACCTCGAAATCGTGCGACATGCCCATCGACAGTACTGGAAGTTCGCGTCCAAGTGTGCGTGAAAGTGAGTCTCGCACCTCGCAAAGCCGGCGAAAGTAAGGTCTCACCTTTTCCGCGTCCTCCAAAAACGGTGGGATGCACATCAGGCCTGCAAGTTCGATATGCGAGAGTGCTGACACCTTTTCGGCAAGCGCGGCCGCTTCCCCGATCTTTACGCCATTCTTGCTTTCCTCCTCCTCCACGCGGACTTCCAGTAGAACGCGCAATTTCTGCGCTCCAGTGGCGTCGCCGCGCGCGCGACCCAGCCGCTGCGCCAATCCAAAATCGTCCAGCGAATCCACGCTGTGGAATAGTCCCGCGGCCCGTGCGGCCTTGTTGCTCTGCAAATGACCAACCAAGTGCCATGTCGCCTGCAAATCGCTAATCGCGGCGCGCTTCCCTTCCCATTCCTGCACGCGATTCTCGCCAAAATGGCGCAAGCCCGCCTCGTACGCGGCACGAATCGCCTCCGCCGGATGTGTCTTCGACACCCCGATCAACGTAATCTCTTCGCTCCGGCGGCCGGCTCGCTGCGCCGCAGCGAAAATCCGTTCCTGCACTCGCGAAAGATTGTCCTGAATCTGTTGTGCCTCAACCATGGACTGTCGTTTCCGATTCGCATCGTAGCACGCGCGGCGTTGCGAGGCCGAACGCCTGCGGTTAGACTGGCTACAGGGTTGAGTGTCGGCGAATATTCCCGGAATGAGGTTGGTTTGCGTCCAAGTGTAAATAGACGAGCTATTGGCAGGCTCATCGCCATCGAAGGAATCGATGGCAGCGGCAAGCGCACACAGATGGATCTGCTGCACGGGGCCATTGCCGCCAGTGAAGGCGGGCACAGTGTCTACTCAACCGGCTTCCCGCAATACGGCTCGTGGTTTGGCAAAATGGTGGGCCAATTTCTGAATGGCGAATTTGGCGCGCTCGAAGCCGTAGACCCGCATTTCACCGCGTTGCTTTACGCCGGGGACCGCTTTGAAGCCAAACCCAAAATGGAAGCTGCCCTGAACGAAGGCAAAATCGTCCTCATCGATCGCTACATCGGCTCCAATCTAGCCCATCAAACCGCGCGCGTCACGGCCGACAAGCGCGCCGATTTTCGACGCTGGATCGAGCATCTCGAGTACGGCATCTATGATTTACCGCGAGAGGATTTGATCCTCTACCTGCGCGTGCCGCCCGCCGAGGCCCAGAAATTGGTCGCGCAAAAATCACAACGCAGCTACACCGACGCAAAACAAGATCTGCAAGAGGCCAGCTTGCGCCATCTGCAAGACGCGGCCGCGATGTACGATCAACTCGCCCGCAACGCACCGTGGGTAACCATCGAATGTTTTGACGCCAGTAGCGGCACCATGCGCCCAGTGAAAGAAATCGCCCGCGAGGTGGTAGCCACGGTGCAACCTCTTCTGAGGACCACCGTCGCACCTCAATCGGAAAAGGCTGGCTGAACCCATGGGCTTCGCGGAATTCCTCGGCAACGAACGCATCGTGGCAGCCCTTCGCGGCGCGTTGCGGAGTCAGCGCGTACCGCACGCGTTGCTGTTCACCGGCCCGCGCGGTGTCGGCAAATTCACGCTGGCGCGCATGCTTGCCCAGGCTGCGAATTGCGAGCGTCTCCCCGACGATTTCTGCGGCGAATGCGCCACCTGCCAGCGCATCAGCCTGCTCGCCGACCCGCAAGCCTTGATCGAGCAAGGCCTCGCCGAGCGCGGCGAAAGCGCCGACGCCGCCACCGTAGAGCGCGTGCCGCTAATCTTACAATCGCACCCGGACGTTTGGGCGCTAGTCCCCGATCCCGTGCGCCTGAAAAGCCCGGTCGCGCGCCCAATGCTTCGCGTGGGCCAGCTCCGCGCCGTGCAGCGTGCCGCGTATTTTCAGCCCTTGGGCCGCCGTCGTGTATTCATCCTCGATGGCGCGGACACCATGCGCTGGGACGTCGCCAACGTTTTCCTGAAAATTCTCGAGGAGCCGCCCGGCTCCGCCACGCTGATTCTCACAGCTCCGTCGCCCTACGCGTTGCTGCCGACAATCGTCTCGCGATGTCTGCAATTTCATTTCGCGCCGCTCCCTCCAGCCGATGTCGAGAAAATCTTGCAGGACAAGACCGATCGCAATCCCGCCGACCGCCAACTCGCCGCGCAGCTTGCCGAGGGCAGTCCCGGCCTCGCCATCGAAATGAATCTCGAACAAGCCGCTCAGCAGCGAAGAAATGCGTTGCGCATTCTCGAACGCGCCGCGCGCGGCGAAGGCTTCGCCCAGCTCTTCGCAGAAACCGCGGCGCTTGCGAAAGATCGCGAATCTTCTTTCGAAGAGCAAATATGCGTGTTCTACGGCCTGCTAACTGATCTGCTCGAGCTCACCTCGGGTGTCAAGCAGCCGACGCTTCGCAATGCTCCCCTAGGCAAAGAACTGACAGCGCTCGCTAATTCCGTGAACATCGCATGGGTCATGCGCGCGATTTCCGGATTCGACGAACTCCACGCCGGCGCGCGCCGCAATCTCAATCGTCAACTCGGCCTCGACGCGCTCGCGGCATCTTTGGTGACAGACGGAGATCACAAACTTGTCTCGCGCGTCTAAATGCACTCGCTGATTCCCTCTATCTTGGGATTTATTTTATGTACTGTAACCCGGCGCGCTTTGAGCGCATCATACGGATTGATAGCAGCCTTGCCATTTCAATAAGGAGCAGTCATGGTGAACCGACGGATGTTCCGTCCGGGATTTGCAGACGTTAAAGAGCAAGCTCCGCCCCGACCGCAGCACAACAACAATGGTCCCGCACCAAGCAAGAAGCCCGCTCCGCCGGAAGTAACTCACGCGGAAAATTTTTATTGGGTCAAGCAGATGCAGGCGCACACGCCGATGGCAATCGTCCTGGACAACGGCGAAATTCTGCGCGGCACGGTCGAATGGTACGATCGCGATTGCATCAAGCTCACGCGCCAGGGCAGCCCCAATCTGCTGGTCTTCAAGCGCGTCATCAAGTACGTCCACAAAGACGGCGAAGAATCCGCGAACGGCGGCGAAGAGTAACCGCCGGTCATTTTTGCAGCGAGTGTCCGCCCGCAGCGCCGAAGGTCAGCAAGGCTTTCGCGGCCAGCGTCCGTTTGCGGTCGAAAATCTCGCATTCGGTAACCACAAAATTTCGCCCGCTGCGCAGCACGCGTGCTTCTGCCCTGATTCTTCCGCCCGCCACGCCCTCCAAATAGTTGATCTTCAGCTCCACCGTCGCCAACGCAACCCCCGCCGGCACCGTCGTGTACGCCGCAATCGCGCTTGCCGTGTCAGCCATAGCCGCCAATATCCCGCCGTGTACCACGTTGTTGAGTTGCTTGTGATGTGGGCGCGTGTCCAGCCGCAAAACCGCCCTCCCCTCCCCAACCGCCTCCAAAGCAAAGCCCAGCATCGCAATGGCGCGGCTCTTTTTCATCTGCCGCTGCGTCGCCGCCATCAACTTCGTAGCTTCCTTTGACCGTTTGCCTCTCATCGCCCCCAAACCCTGTACCCTGCGCCCTGTTCCACTCTAACTGAGGCCGCCGTCGTCCGGTTTGCCCGTGTCACGTTTCCGGACCCTCGTGCGTCTAATCCCGTATTCGTTAGCCGGGTCGATTGCGCCGGGTGCGCGACTCTAGCATCCGACCTCTCAGGCTCGCAAGATGCCACAGTCCGCAGCGGTTTTGATGTAAGGTACTGCGGCACGGCGGAGAGATCACAGCAGCGCCAACCCTTATGCGCATCGGAATCACATGCTATCCCACGTATGGCGGCTCCGGAGTCGTCGCCACCGAGCTCGGCCAGGAGCTCGCCGCGCGCGGCCACGACGTTCACTTCATCAGCTACGCCCCGCCCATCCGCATGAACCTCGCCGACCCGCACATTTTCTTTCACGAAGTCGAAGTTGCCTCTTACCCGCTCTTCGACCACCCGCCCTACACGCTCGCCCTCGCCACAAAAATGCTCGAAGTGTTCGAGTCCGAAGCGCTCGACATTCTGCACGTCCATTACGCGATTCCCCATTCCGTCAGCGCCATGCTCGCTCGCTCCATGGCCGCTCCGCGCCGCCTGCCATTCGTCACCACACTGCACGGCACGGACATCACCCTCGTCGGCAGCAACCGCAGCTACCTCCCCATCACCCGCTTCTCCATCGAGCAAAGCGACGGTGTCACCGCTATCTCTAATTATCTCCTGACGCAAACCCTGAAAGAATTCGACATCAAGCGCCCGATCGACGTAATCCCCAATTTCGTCAACTGCGACCTGTACACCCGCACCGACGCCAGCGCCCTACGCGCCCAATGGGCCCCCAATGGAGAGCCAATCCTCATGCACCTCTCCAATTTTCGTCCGGTAAAGCGCGTCACCGACTGCGTTGAGATTTTTGCCTTAGTCCGCGCCAAAATGCCCGCAAAACTCGTGTTAATCGGCGACGGTCCCGACCGCGGCGCCGCCGAATATCTAGTGCGCAAGAAAAAACTGCAAAAAGACGTCTTCTTCCTCGGCAAGCAGAACGCCGTCTACGAGAAGCTTTCCGCCGCCGACCTCTTCCTGCTCCCCTCGCAGCTCGAATCCTTCGGCCTGGCCGCGCTCGAAGCCATGGCCTGCGAAGTCCCCGTAATCGCTACAAACGTAGGCGGAGTCCCTGAAGTCGTCGAGCACGGCGTCGATGGTTTCTTAGTCGAACCCGGTGACGTGAAAGAAGCCGGCCGCTACGCCATCGATATCCTCTCCCGCGCCGATCGCGGCCGCGAAATGGGCCACCGCGCCCGCATCAACGCCAAACGAAAATTCTGCGCCAACGATGTAATCCCCCAATACGAGCGCTACTACGAACGAGTCCTGGAATCCGCCTCCGTAGCCAAAGCCTGATTTAAACGCCTGCACCCGGGTGTTCCGCGGCTTCCTTGATGTGATTCAGCACGCGCAGATGAATTCGATGAATAATGTAGTCCGACCAGATGTGCCAGTACGCCGACGGCCACATCGCATCGCGGTAATGCGTGGTGCCCTCAAGCCGCGTTCCTCCATCGGGCAATTCCGTCAGCAGAAACTGCCCTCCGTCGGAGACAAAATATCCGTGTAAATGTCTTGGCTCGATGTGACCGTAAGGCGTCAACTCGTTCAGCGGTGCGGGGCTGGCCGTCACGCCGAATTTAAGGAGCCGTGGCTCGTCCCAAACCTCGATAGGCTCAAGAAATGGACCGGTAGAGAAAACACAGCGGCGCATCGCGCCAACGCCATGGCCAGTAATCTCCGCACGAATCGGATAGGCAACGCCCGCGCGAAACAGCATCTCCTTGGGCGGAGGAATCTCCGCGAACGCCACGACCTGCTGCCATACTTTCTCTGGCCGCGCGTGTACGTCGATCGATGTGCGTACTACGAACGAGGGCGGCTTCAGCTCGGCCACCCGTTCCACTCCAAAAGCGCCCGGCATCGCAAACAGCACGATGGATAGCATCGCCGCGCCCTGTTTCGCGCCCCAGTAATTCCCCTGGATGAAATAGCCGAGTGATCCGCCAAGCCAACCGAGGCCCAGCGCCAGCGGTGCCGCCATCAAGATGCAAATCACTCCCTCGATAGCCACCACAAGAAGCAACGCGCCGATCAATCCCAAGGGCAGCAGCGCCACGCTCATGCAAGTCCCATAAGACCGCGGCCCGTGATAGCTGTGCAGCAGTACCGCAAACAGGCTGAGGCAAAACGGCAGCGCCACAAACAAGCTCCAGCCGTACGACCCAATGACAGTCGTGCCGATCAGCGTAAATAGAAACCCCATTGCGGAGGTCAGAACAATGGACAACACAGCGCTGCCAAGTTGGCTCCGAGGGATAATCCCGTCGAGCGGACGCACGGCCGGCCACGGCGCCGCTTCTGCGCGTTCACTCTGCTTGCGTGAAGGCAAGAAGCACAAAATTAGAAAAAACAATAAGTTGATTATCGGAACAAAAAACAGTACCACCAGCCACACCCGCTTACCCGCATCTCGCAATCGCCGTTCTGTCATCGCCAAGCCCACCCACAGGAAGGGCATGGCGACAAGCAACATCGTAGCCAGAAATTTTTCATCCGCCGCTGTCAGGCGACTAAAGTGCGCGCCTCTACCCAGCGGCGCCCAGTAATTAAAGAATCCGTATACATGGAAAAATCCGGCCGCTACGAAGTGATCCACTACATGCTTAATCGCGAAACCAGCTGCGCCCACGGCCGCATACGTCTTCTGGCTGACTCTGCCGTCCCAGCGCCACAAGTCCAGAAATCGCAGAGGCATACGTTTCCGCCTTCCTGTGCAACAGCCATTTCTAGTTGTCCCGCAGTCCCGAGTTACGTCAGTGAACCCGCCGAACCTCGCATTGCACCGCCGCACAACTCCGCCGCCCCGCAAACCAGTAATACCCCCGCCGCAGTTGTCCCATCATCCCCGGAATCCGAGCCAGCCAAACCAGCGGCCGCCCCCACCAAATCTCCCGAGCCACCGCAAGCACCGCGTCTGCCCCACCGAATTGACTCCCGTCCGAAAGCAGAAACCGCAGCTCCCGCAGCAACTCCGGCCGCGATAATCCCAATAGCGCGCCCACACGCGGGTCCTGCAACGGCGCCACCGCCAACCCGCGCCTCACGAGAATCGGCAACAACCATCGCGCCGTCCGCGTACAAAACCCGCACTCCGCATCAAAAAACAACCACCCGCGCGCGTGCCGTCCCTTACCGTCAGTAAACTCCGATGCCAGCGAAATCATCGTCTTCTCCACTACTCACTACTCCCTTGCCTCATCCCACCTTCTTCTTCTCCGCCCCAAGCAAAGTAATCACTTTCCCCCGCAGCTTCACCACCCCCTTCAACGCCCCGGTAGGCATCCGCAAAATTTCCTCAAACAATCCCGTCATCGCCGTCAAAAATTCCAGCATGTCGGTAAGCCGCTCTCGAGTGTAGCCATCCCCCTGCGGCCCCGCCTTCAGCTCCTGCACACACTCCGCAAGCACTCGCAAAGTAGGATCAATCTCCCGCCGCTTCCTCTCCTCTGAAACAATCCGAAAAATCTCCCAAACATCCTTGATCGACTCAAAGTGGTCCCGCCGGTCCCCCAACACATGCACCACGCGCACAATCCCCCATCCCTGCAATTCGCGCAAACTGGTGCTCACGTTCGACCGCGCCACCGCCAAAGTCGTCGAAATCTCATCCGCAGGCAGCGGCTTCGGCGCCAGAAACAGCAGCGCATGCACCTGCGCAACCGTCCGATTAATCCCCCACCGCGTCCCCATTTCCCCCCAATGCAAAACAAATTTCTGCGCCACTGGCGTCAGCGTATACACCTTGTCGTGTGTTTGTTCACTCACGTTTGCCTCCCAAAATCACGCGCTCCGGTCATGTTTACGCCATCTCTGGACCAGTTCCTCAGCGGCACATCGCCACTCCGGGAACCGAAACTCAAAGCCGCTCGTCACCAAAAGCCCAGGCACAACGCGCCGGCTTTTTAGAATCAGCTCCGTTTCGGTTCGAAGAAAGAGCGCTCCAACCTCCAGCATCCATTCCGAGGCTGCAAGGCCCACCTTGGCGCCCCAAGCCTTCCGGAGAAGGCGCATGAAGTCGTCATTCGGCAAGGGATTTGGGCTTGCTACGTTAACCGTTCCCTCGAATTCTTCGTGTTCTACCAGGTAATCCAGCGCGCGTACAAAATCATCCTCGTGAATCCACGAAACGAATTGTTTCCCGGATCCCGACTTGCCGCCCAAGCCGAAGCGCACCAGGCGAAGCAATAAATCGAAGGTCCCTCCGCGTTCTGCACTCATCACCATAGCGCTGCGAAGCGCGATTTTTCGCGTGCGCGGCGTGTTGGCGGCGAAGAAGGCTCTTTCCCACCGGGTGGCGACCTCAATGCTGAAGCGCCAAGTATCTGGGACGTCCTCCTCTCGACCTCCTAGCTCTCCGGTCGCGTCATCCATCTCTCGATCAAGGCTGTGCCGGTAGATGGTCGCCGTGCTTGCGTTGATCCACAGACGCGGCGGCCGACGTAGCTTGCCGATGGCTTCCCCGAGGAGTTCCGTGCTTCGTATTCGCGATTCTAGAATTTCGTGCCGATTCCGCGCATTGTATCGGCAGTTGACGCTTCGCCCCGAAAGGTTAATTACAACGTCCGCGTCTTCCAATTCCCTCGTCCACCCACCTGGATCGGTGCCGCTCCACGTAACGACTCGCCAGGGCGCAACCGCTCTGCTGCGCGACAGGACCGTGACCGCATTCCCTTTCGCGTGCAGATGCCGAGCAACGATCAGCCCAAGGTGCCCTGCACCCCCGGGAATAACCACCCGAAGGGGACGCTGCACCGAAAGCGCTTGGCGTTTCTCGGTCTTGCAGCCATCTGCAGTTGTGTCTGTCCTTTCAGTATAGACAGAATATACTGTAGCAACGCTCGTGTCAAGCCCGCTCTTTTGCGCACACTCCTGCTCGTCACGGAACACCTGTACTTCACGTCAGCTCCCTTCTCCGGCTGCGACCTGGACCTCTGGCTTACCGTCAAGGCTGCGAAACAAAAGCGGGTTTTAACCCTACTAGATTAGCTGTATTGGATTGTTGATGACAGCCCGGACGTGCGACACGTTGTACGGACGTTCCTTGAGCGCGATGCCACTTTCAAAGTTTGCGGCGAGGCCGGTGACGGTCCCGAGGCTATAAAGAAGGCCCAACTACTGGCGCCCGACCTCGTTTTGCTGGACTTCCTGATGCCTGGGATGAATGGCATCGATGTAGCAAATGTCCTGAGACAGCTTCTGCCAAAAACAAAAATAGCTATCTTCTCGAACTACACAGATGACTTTGGCGCACGCTTGTCATCCGCGGTTGGTATCGACGCTGTAATTGCAAAGGGCAGTCTTGCTGACATGGCTAAATCCCTGAAAAAATTGATTGGCCGCAAAGCAAACTGATCGTGGAGTGTTTTCGAATTCTGTTGGCTCGGCTCTGTCGCTCCTTCCTATATCCTTGCTCTGATTTGCTTGGTTTTGAATCTTTCTTTGCGTTGCTCCGTCCTGGGCTGCTTTTCGCTTCAGGGCTTCGCATTGGCTCGAAACTAGACGCCAAAGACGACCGATTGTAGATAGGATCGGGGAACTGAAATCAAAACCAAATTACAACCGGAGTGAAAAAACTGCAGGGGATTTAGCAGTCGCTTGCTAGGTGCATCATCAGAACCACTTCAAAATCAATGACATAAAGCAGGAGTACCGTTACCGCCGGATTTGCGCGTGGAGTGCATCACATCTTCTGCCATGCAGACTTCTTCAAATTCCGGGCCGAATTCCACGCACCAAAAGGAGGGTGCCAATAATGAATGCTGCTCCTTACGATATATTGAAAAAAGATGCTGTCGGAAATCCGATTTGGGTTGAGGCGGTAGAAGACCTTCCAAAAGCCACGGTTCGCATAGAAGAACTCGCCTTGCGTTCGCCTGGTGAATATATTGTGTTCAACCAGCGAACGAGCCAAATCGTTACTACGTGCGGTGCCTCACAGCCCTAATCCTGACCGTGGAACGATAGTTTCAGCAGAATAGTTGGGCTCAGTAAGATAATTTTTCGTAAGCTGAACAGCACTTTGTGCGCGGATAGTAGACTCTGAAGCCATCTTCATCCCCTGATCCAGCAATGAAGCGAGAACGACTGCGACCGGTCAGTGGGGTTACCCCTTTTGGGTACCACTGACCCTCTGGGCAGTAGACGCCGCGCACAGAGCCATTTTAACGTTATATCGTCGGACATTCAGAACCACGAAGGACCCAATGAGCCTCGGACTTGCGACGACAGTAACCAAGGGCACAGAGCCCGACCATATGGTTGAGTTCAGGGAAGGCGTCGAACTGCTCAAGAACGAATACCCCGAAAAGGCCCTGGTGAAACTGCGACGTGCCTTTGAAAGCGACAAGCGCAATCCTTACTACATTTCGTTTCTTGGATTATCGATAGCGCGTGCGGAACAGAACTGGAGCCAGGCTTTGGAGCTTTGCGAAACGGCTGTACAAGTCAATCGTAAAGAGATTCAGTTTCACATGAACCTCGTAGAGGTCTATGCATTGGCAGGGTGGCGCGAGAAGGCATTACATAAGCTGGATGGCGCTTTGAAATTATTCGGTAACGATGCACGGTTAAAGCGAGCCCGCGCCAAAGTGGTGGAGCGTCGCGCCCCCGTTCTACCCTTCTTGGAACGCAGTCACGTCTTGAATCGCAAACTCGGCAAATTGCGGCACCGCATGTTGAAGCGCGGAGACAAATGAGCTAATTGACTCGCCCCGGGCTTGCGCAGAGATATTTCTCAGCGAGAACGGTCCAGGATTCCCGATAACATTCAAATAGGACATGGAAATGTCTCCTTTTTCTGTCCCATTTTCTGGGGCACCCAAAAGCGAGTGGCTGCTGCTCCCAAGGCGAGTGGCTGCTTGATGGGAGGGAACCCAATGTCTCTAGCGCGGAACCGGAAAGCGGAAGCCGCGAAGCCGCCGGGCGCAGGAATTGGCCCGAAGCAGTGCCCAGAAGAATGAGCGGCAGAAAAAGGCTGGCCTGTGGAACTAGGAAGATCGGCGTGGTACCAGCCGAGACATCTGGGCAGGTGAAGCGGAAGAGAAAAAGTCACCTGCGCGACGATCATCACAGATTCGAAAATGGTGCTCGATTCGAGGGCCTCCTGCGTTTTGCGGCGGTTACTTCCGGGTGGCCGACTATCCGGGAGTTGACACGATATTCGTAATTCGTAAACACAAGGGCGTTTGTCGGTACTAACCCGAAAGACGAACCGATAAACTTCCGGGTTGTCCGTGATCCGTCCTCAATCGAGGGCCAGGAAGCGCGGACATAGCTTCCAATTCCGACGAGCCGACATCGCAGCACTCATTGGACGAAAACCGCGTATATTCTGTTAGGCCGCGAGGACAAGCCTTTGCTCGATTTCAGCAGCAAATAACACAGCATAGGGAGAAATCACAATGCATCCTTTACGCAAACTACGGGAATCCGGTAAGCCTACACCCGCCCAGGTGAGCGAGCTACTTGCCGAAAACATCGTATTCAACAGCCCGATCCTGGTACGGCCGATCGAGGGGCGTGAAGTCATCGCGGCGATTTTCGCTCAGTCGAGCGCTACGCGTGGTTCCGGCACCTATACAGCCGAGTTCAAGCTCGATGAGCGCACCACCTTCTTGCGCTGGGTGGGGACCATGGATGGCCAAAAGTTCGAGAGCTTGGAGATCATCGTGGACAACGAGCAGGGGCTGATTGTGGAGCGCACTATTGCCCTCCGGCCGTATCCGGCTCTGAAACTGTTCCGCGACGCCATGTATGCATCGCTCAAGGATAAGCTGCCGCCCGATGTTTGGGACTACGCAACGGCGTAGTGTGACCACGACGGGGCGCTTCAGACCGCGTCGACCTGAACCCAGGGCAACGTTTTCGCCTCGTGGGTGTTGGTCTGAGCAACTTTCAGGACCCCGAGGATGCATCTGCTCAGTGGGCTCTTTTCGCCTAACAACAAACCTGTGTAGGCCAATTTCCAGTTAGCCGACACACCGTCCGTGGGAAAGCCTGTTGTGAAGTCGTGAGCACTATAGGGATTTATCGCCGACAGATTGATCGGCGCTTTCCCAAGGTGTCCGCTTCCATTGACTCGCTCTGGCTCTGGACGTAGGATTTCACACCAATAATCGGCCAAACACTGTCGCACTAGGGCATTGTCGAAAAACTTGGCGGCAGGGCTTCCGAATTCACATTCAGTTCGAGAGGAGATCCTCATGAGCGCATCCACTACAGCCGTGACCTCATCCACCAGCGCGTACACGACCCCCGCGTTTTGGGAACGCCTGTGGCGCACGGCTGGCATCCAGTCTGTCGGGCTCTCCATCAT
>Ga0210410_10003300_pt1 | contig 14334 bp, 9 predicted proteins | sample IncBWC4MmetaG_FD_161058 | JGI IMG/M metagenome (GOLD analysis project Ga0210410, IMG submission 161058) | Forest soil microbial communities from Barre Woods Harvard Forest LTER site, Petersham, Massachusetts, United States - Inc-BW-C-4-M | ecosystem: Environmental > Terrestrial > Soil >... | reverse complement strand
AATCATCCTCGTGCCCGAAATCGCGCTGACGCTTTGGATCGGCCGCCAGTGCCGCGCGTGGTTTGGCGCGCACTTCGAAGGCGTCGCGGTGCTGCATTCGGCGCTCAGCGACGTGGAGCGCGCACGCGAGTGGTGGCGCGTGCGCAACGGCGAAGCCCGTGTCGCCGTCGGCACGCGTTCCGCGATTTTTGCGCCCCTCGAAAACCTCGGGCTCATCATCGTCGACGAAGAGCAAGAGAGCAGCTATAAACAGGAAGAAACCCCGCGCTATCACGGCCGCGACGTCGCCATCGTGCGCGCGAAAATGGAAAATGCAGTAGCCCTTCTGGGCTCAGCGACGCCTTCACTCGAGTCATATCATCACGCACGGAACGGAAAATACGAGCTCCTGACGCTGGCTTCGCGCGTGGAAAAGCGCGCCATGGCCAGCGTCGAAATTGTCGATTTGCGCGAAGACTTCGCGAAAACGCATCAGACCAGCCCCATCAGCGCGGCGCTGCACGCCGGCATTCAGGAATGCCTCGCGCAAAACACGCAAGCGCTCGTGCTGATAAATAGACGTGGCTATTCCTGGTCTGTGCTTTGCCGAAGCTGCGGTGCTTCCGTGCAATGCGAGAACTGCAGCATTTCCATGACGCATCACAAGCAGCGCAACCGGCTCGAGTGCCATTACTGCGGATCGATCCAGCAAATTCCGAAGCAGTGTCCGAAGTGCCAATCCAAATACGTCTATTTCTTCGGCGAAGGCTCCGAGCACCTCGAAGAGCGCTTGCGCAAAGAATTTCCAAGCGCACGAATCGCGCGGCTCGACCGCGATACGGCGCGAACCAAGCGGCAATACCAGGAAACGCTCGGCGCGTTCGCCGGCGGCGCCCTAGATATCTTGGTCGGCACGCAAATGCTCGCGAAGGGCCACGATTTTCAGCGTGTCACACTCGTTGGCGTGATCAGTGCGGATTCATCGCTGAGCTTGCCGGATTTTCGCGCCGCCGAGCGGACGTTCCAGTTGCTAACGCAAGTTGCCGGTCGCGCCGGCCGCGGGGAATTGCCGGGACGCGTGCTGATCCAGACATTTTATCCGGAGCACTACGCCATTCAGGACGCCGTGAAGCAGGATTATCCCGCATTCTACGAGCGCGAAACGCAGTTCCGGCGCGCGATGGCCTATCCTCCGTTTTCTTCGCTGGCGAATGTGATCGTGCGCGACACGGATTTGGAGAAAGCGATTCGCTGGTCGCGGCAGCTCTCCGACTATTTCTCTCCGCACGATGGCAAAGGACTTCGCATCCTGGGCCCGGCCGCGGCCCCGCTGGCACGTTTGAAACGCGAGCATCGCTTCCAATTCCTGCTAAAGTCGCCGAAGCGCTCGCTCCTATCAAAAATTCTCAGGGGCGCCATGACATTTCTCGAGCTGAAAGAGATACCGGAAACCGCCGTATTGGTCGACATGGATCCGTTGAGCCTGATGTGAGCCTCTACCGTTGCTCGGATGCGAACACGGCTGTCGTCAGCTCATTTCGACGGAGCAGAGATTAACTGAGTTATAAACAGTAACATAAACGTAAGTCAATGGTAGACGTGTAAGTGCAATTGTGTGAGGGTTGTACAAGCAAAATTCCAAAACGGGAAAAGCCCGAAACGTGAAAAGAGGATGGCCGGACCTTGCATCGCTGGTTAGGTGGGGCCAACTCGTGATTCAAAAACTATGAACCGCTTAGGGTGCGGAAGGCGCGTAGGCCGGTCAGGTACGCGGCGGCTATTGGTTTCATGGGCAGCGGGGCGTTTGTGCACATATCTTGGGTTAGCTTTGCCCAGTTGGAGGCGTTGGCGCGGTTGACGGAGATGGAGATGGAGGGCGTTAACATCTTTGCGGTGTGCCATAGACCGCCGGGAATAAAGAGGATTTCTCCGGGGTGGAGGCGGAAGCGCATGGGTACAGCTTTGGCGAATAGCGGGAATTTATTGAGATCGGGATTCTCGATGTCAGGTATTTGCGATGCGTTGTATTGGTTCGGGCGGACGTAGATGTAGGGAGTTTGGTCGGCGGAGAAGGCGGTGTACTCCTTCGTGCCGTAGATCTGAGTGAGGAAAGCGTGCGTGTGATAACTATCAAAATGAAGGAAAGGGAATTTTGCTCCGCCGCCGCCGATATAAAGCTCGGGAGAACCATTGTGCAGGCGAGAGCGGAGCACGCCGGAGAGCCTACCGTCGAGCCAGTTCGGAAAGAAGTAGCGGGGCAACGGATCGATGTCGGCGAGTAGCTCCGGCAAGAATTGCTCGATGATTTCATTGCGCAGGTATGGGGCGGGATTCGCAAGGCTGGAAGAATTCACGCGGTCGATGAAGTCAGCCATATTGTAATTCTTGTGGTCGATACACAGATTCATTGAGCCGTACTTTTTCTTGAAATATTCGGGCGTCCAGTTGTCCAACGCTCTCCAGCCGTTGACGGCGCCGGTGATGATTACCGGCTTACTCGGAAAGAGATATTCCTCGGCGAAGTCCTCGTAGGGAAGTTGGTGACGCCGATCGATGGTTGCAACTGCCGTGGGTTCCATTAAAGGTACGCCTCCTCATGTAGCCTGTGTCGCCGCCGCAGGTTGTGCGTCGGCGTTGTTCCCCCAAAACCCGTAAGGGACCCTAACCAAGAAAACACGGTGGTCCGCCTTGGCTCCATCCGGTGGTTACCCGCTTTTTTAGCCAGGAAATACCGACAGGATTTTCATTTCTGTTAAAACAGGAAAGTTCTTGTCGCGGCTACATCAGGGAGATCGGAAAAATTGTATGCGAAAGGAGAAAGGAAGAAATGTCTAGCTTGTGCCTGCGCGGCCGGTGCTTTTTGCTGAAGCTAAGCGCCAGCAATCGCGCGCGATGGCCCAATCTTCTTGGGCGCGAATGATGAGCACTCGAACGACGGAATCCGGAAGAGAAATATCCTGATCTGCGGAATACGGAAGGTTTTTTGCGGAATCGAGTTTCAGGCCCAGGAATGTGAAATTGGCGCAAGCCGCGGCCCGCAAGTCAGGCGAGTTTTCGCCGATGCCCGCGGTGAAGACCAAGGCATCCATTCCGCCGAGCGAGGCAATCATCGCACCGATGCCAGATTGGAGGTGATGCACGAACATTTCAAACGCCAACTCGGCTCGTGCGTTGCCGGCTTTCATGGACGCGACAATCTGCCGCATGTCGCCTGAGATTCCTGAAATTCCCAGAAGGCCTGATTTCGTATTCAGCAAATTGTCGAGCTGCTTCCCCGTAGATTTTTCCTCTCGCATTAAATACGTGAGAATTCCCGGATCGAGGGAGCCAGATCTGGTGCCCATCATCAGGCCGTCGAGGGGAGTAAACCCCATGGTGGTATCGACGCTGCGACCGCAGCGTATCGCAGCGAGGGAACAGCCATTTCCGAGGTGACACGTAATAAGCTTCAGGGAATTCAATTCGCGGCCGAGAAGTTGCGCCGCGCGCTGCGCGCAATACTGATGATTAATTCCGTGAAAGCCGTATCGCCGAATTCCCTGCGCGAGCCATTCGAAAGGACCGGGATAGACCGCGGCAGCTTCCGGCAACCGGCTGTGAAAGCCGGTGTCGAACACGGCTACCTGCGGAACAGTGCCGAGACGTTTTTCGACGAGCTCAATTCCGTCGAGCTCGGCTCGGTTGTGGAGGGGCGCAAAAACGGCCATGCGCGCGATTGCGGATTTCACTTGCGGCGTGATGACCGTTGCTTCTTCGAATTCCTTGCCGCCGTGAACGATGCGATGACCGACAACGTCGAGTTCCGAAGGATCGGAAACGGCACGCACCTTTCCATTCCATAACGTGTCCAACAGTTGCCCGATCGCGTTGGAGCGCGAGGCTACCTTACCGCTGGTTTGCAGCTGAACTCCCTGCGAATTCCGTGCCTGGATGTCAGCTTGATCTCCGTTCCATTCGATTTTGCCTTGCCACGCCGGCGTGGCCGGATGCTCGGGAAGAGTGCCCGAGATCTCATACAAGGCGCTTTTCTGGCTACTAGAGCCCGAATTGAGAACGAGGATCTTCATGGCCTAATGCGGCCATTTCCAATCGCGGATTTCCGGCATATCGTCGCCGTGTTCGCAGATGTATTGCTTGTGTTCGACGAGCTTGTTGCGAAGAAACTGCTTGAAATGCGCGCCGACGCGTTGCAAGCGAGGTACGCGATCGACAACGTCGCCGGCAAGGTGGAAACGATCCAGATCGTTTAAGACTGTCATGTCGAACGGAGTGGTTGTCGTTCCTTCTTCTTTGTAGCCGCGGACGTGGAAATTGTCGTGGTTCGTGCGGCGATACGTCAGGCGGTGAATCAGCCAGGGATAACCGTGATAAGCGAAGATCACCGGCTTGTCGGTTGTGAAGATGGAGTCGAAATCACGGTCGGAGAGGCCGTGAGGATGTTCGGTCGAGGGCTGAATGGTCATTAGGTCAACGATATTGACGACGCGGATTTTTATGTCGGAGAAGTGCTGGCGGAGCAAGTCGACGGCGGCGAGAGTTTCGAGAGTTGGAACATCGCCGGCGCAGGCCATCACGACGTCGGGCTCGGTGCCCTGATCCGTTGATGCCCACTCCCAAATGCCGAGTCCGGTGGTGCAGTGCTCGATGGCGGATTCCATGTCGAGAAATTGAAGCGCGGGCTGCTTTCCCGCAACAATTACGTTGACGTAATCTCGGCTGCGGAGGCAGTGATCGGCTACGGAGAGCAGCGTGTTGGCGTCGGGAGGGAGATACACGCGGACGATATCCGCTTTCTTGTTCACAACGTGGTCGATGAAGCCGGGATCCTGGTGGGTGAAACCATTGTGATCTTGGCGCCAGACGTGTGATGTCAGCAGGTAGTTCAAAGAGGCGATTGGACGACGCCAGGGAATGTCTCGGGTCACCTTCAACCATTTTGCGTGTTGATTGAACATGGAATCCACGATGTGGATGAAGGCTTCATAGCAGGAGAAAAAGCCGTGGCGGCCAGTGAGCAGGTATCCTTCCAGCCAGCCCTGGCACATGTGCTCGCTCAGGACTTCCATTACGCGGCCGTCTCTCGAGAGATGCTCGTCGGAGGGCTTGATTGGTTCCATGGTGACTTTGTTGGTGACTTCAAACAATGCATCCAACCGATTGGAAGCAGTCTCATCCGGGCCGAATACGCGGAAGTTTTTCGACTCTGCATTACGCTTCATGACGTCGCGGAGAAAAGTTCCCAGTACGCGAGTGGCTTCCGCAATCCCCGTGCCCGGCTTGGACACTTTCACGGCATATTCGCGGAAATTCGGCATAACAAGGTCTTCGAGCAGAACGCCACCATTCGCGTGGGGATTGGCGCCCATCCTACGGTTTTCCTGCGGTGCTAATTCCTTCAGTTCGGGGATGAGTTTGCCGTCGTTGTCGAACAGTTCGTGCGCCTGATAGCTCTTCATCCAGTTTTCTAAGATCTTCAAGTGCTCCGGCTTTGAAAGGTCCGTGACGGGAACCTGGTGCGCACGCCACGTGCCTTCGACGGGTTTACCGTCAACAATCTTTGGACCAGTCCAACCTTTCGGCGTGCGGAGAATGATCATCGGCCACGCTGGTGGGCCATCCAGGCTTGCGGTGCGAGCGTTTTGTTGGATGCCCTTGATTTCTTCGACCACCGTGTCGAGCGTGGAAGCCATGAGTTGATGCATCGGTTCCGGTTCGTGACCTTCAACGAAATAAGGCTTGTAACCGTAGCCGGCGAAAAGCTGAGTGAGGTCTGCGTCACTTAGACGACCGAGGATAGTTGGGTTGGCAATCTTGTAGCCGTTGAGATGGAGAATGGGAAGAACGGCGCCATCGCGGGCTGGATTCAGAAACTTGTTGGAGTGCCAACTCGCGGCGAGCGGGCCGGTCTCTGCCTCGCCATCGCCCACCACACAACAAACAAGCAAGTCAGGATTGTCGAACGCCGCTCCGTAGGCGTGAGCAATGGAGTATCCGAGTTCACCACCTTCATGGATGGAGCCTGGCGTTTCCGGTGCGACGTGGCTGGGGATGCCTCCCGGAAATGAAAATTGCTTAAAGAGCCTTCTCATCCCATCAGCGGTTTGGGAAATATGCGGATAAATTTCGCTGTAAGTGCCCTCGAGATACGTGTTGGCCACGAGTCCCGGTCCTCCGTGCCCTGGGCCAGTTACATAGACGACGTTGAGATCATATTTCTTGATCAACCGGTTGAAATGCACGTAGATGAAATTCAGCCCGGGCGTCGTGCCCCAATGCCCTAACAAGCGCGGTTTGATGTGTTCGAGTTTCAGCGGTTCCTGAAGGAGCGGATTGGCATAGAGATAGATTTGGCCAATGGAAAGATAATTTGCCGCACGCCAGTAAGCGTGCATCTTACGGAGCTCTTCTTCAGATAAAGGCCGCTTGGCTTCATGAGGCTTTGCGGAGCCTGTGAGTATTGGTGAAGCCATGTTCGTTGTCCTCCGCTGGAGCGAGAGTGCTGATTGCAGGGCCGGGTAGAAAAAGGCCTCTCACTGTGGTCGTGCAATTTTATGCCTACAAACTTGAACAGGCCATTACAACGATCTACTGGCAGCGCGGCCGAACACGAGGGACAAGCCATGGTCAGCGACACTTCGGGAGAATACAGCGCTAGCCGCCTTCTTGGGTGCTGGATTCGCCGTTCGTGCTTTGTTGAAGCTTTAGCGCTACTCGCGCTCTTGCTACGAGAGAATCAAAACCATCGTGCTTGGAGAACACGGCGCAGATACCGGAGCCGATCGCCGCTAGCTCCAGCTCGCGGCTGTAATGGGCGGTGAGGAGAAAAAGCGGAACGGCGGGCATCATGTAGCGCAGAGCGGAAGCGGCTTCCAGGCCGTTCATTTCGGGCATGGAGAGATCGAGGATGATCAGGTCCGGAGAGAGCTGCTGAGCTTTCTCGATAGCGTCAACACCGTGAACTGCTTCGCCGCAAATGGCGAATTCCGGATAGGAGTTGAAAAGAGAACGGAGCTGCCGACGGATGACTTCGTGATCGTCCACGACCAAAATTGATCTCGGCACCGTTGATTCGCCTCCCGAGAAAGAACTTACGTTGTACAAGTTAGATGCATGGGGCGGAAGAAGGACTGAGGTGGGTACTGGTAAGAGCTGGATTGTTTCGCGTCGTGGAAAAGCCGCAGGGCTGCGCGGACTCCGTCCTGCGCTACAGGCGTCCTGCTTATGAGAATGAGCGGCGACGCCAGAAGAAGTAGGCGGGCAGGCCAAGGGCGAAGAGGAGGATGGCTACGGCCAGGTTGCGGAATTGAGCGGGATCGTGGAAGGCGAGGTAAATGGCGTTGGCCACTATCGCGGCGGCGGCTAGGACGAAAACTAGCGGCGTCCAGGGATAGCCGGGAACTCGGTAGGGGAGAGATTTGCCTTGCGAGGCATGGCGCAGGGGGAAGATGGCAGCGGCGCCGAGTCCGTAGAAAATCCAACCGATGAAGATTACGCCGCCGATTAGTTCAGCGAATTTGCCCGCGCTGGCTAGGACGGCGGACCAGACACCTAGCGCGATTACGGCTGCGGCGGGAGTATGAAAGCGGGGGTGTACCTCGGCTAATTTTTTGAAGAAGAGATTGTCGTTGGCCATCGCGTAGAAGACGCGCGGGGCAGTGAGGATGACGCTGTTGGCTGCGCTGAAGGTGGAGATAAGGATGGTGAAGGCTATGGCGCGTCCGGCCGAGGGGCCGAGGACGGCCGTCGCCGCGGTGGCCGCTATGGCTTCGCTGTTCGTCGCTGCGGCGGGGCCGAGGGCGTTGAGGTAGGCGACGATGGCGATGAGATACATAGCTGTGAGTGTGAGCGAGCCTAATAGGAATGCGCGTGGAAACGCTTTTTGCGGGTCGACAACCTCTCCGGCGCTGTAGGTGCCGAACTGCCAACCTTCGTAGGCCCAGAGGACAGCGATCATGGCGAGGCCGAAACTGGAGAAAAGAGAAAAGCCGTTCTGCGTGGAGCCGAGCGCGGGGGGGATTTCGCGAATGTGATGTCCGAGAGTGAGGAGAACGGCGCTGAGGACTATGACGATTCCGACTTTGATTAGCGTGGTCCAATTTTGCAGATCGGAGCTTTTGCGGGTGCCCCAGACGTTGACGGCGGTGACGACGGCGATCATCGCGACAGAAACGATGGTGGCTTCGACGGGCGTGAGCGGCACGATTTCGGCGAGATAGCGGGTGAAAGCGCGGGCGAGGGCTGCTACCGAGCCGCTGGCGATCACGAGGAAGAGACACCAGCCATACAGGAAGGCGGGCATGCGGCCAAAGCCGTCGCGGATGAAAACGTAGAGACCGCCGGCCTCGGGATTGGCGGCGGCTAGCTCCGCGTACGTGAGCGCACCGAGTAAGGAGAGGATGCCGCCGATTATCCAGACCAGGAAGGAGTAGCCGACGGAGCCGTCGAGCTGGCGGAGGATTAGGCCAGGAGTTAAGAAGACGCCGGAGCCGATTACGGAGCCGATAAAGAGAAGGAAGAGGTCGCGTTGGCGGAGGGTACGGAGAAGAGAGGCATGGCTGGTTGCGGGAGGAGCTTCGGTGCTTCTGGGGATGACTGCGGGCATTTTGGATGCACAAGAGTGCCTGTGGTGCTCCGGTAGGTCAATGAGAAGTTGCGATGAGCTGACGAATTTGAGTTGGGGGGAGAGCCAGAAATGGCTGTCTCACGTGAGCTCGCTGCTACTCGAGGAAGGGGGCTGGCATGAAGCAGAGGATGAAAACGAGTAGGGAGAGAAGGGCGAAGGCGTGGCGGGCGGAGCCTAGCGGCTCGGGATTGTAGATGGGGAGCGTGCGAAGGAAGCGAATGCCAACGAGCAAAGCGGCCCAGACGTACCAACCGGGCCAGAAGCGGAAACCCAGATAGGCCAAGAGCACGGGGACGAGAATCGAAGAGACGCGATGAGCTTGCTGGCTGAGAGAGCGGAGGATGTGGCCGCCGTCGAGTTGCACGGCGGGAAGAAGGTTGAGCGAGGTGGCGAAGAGTCCTACCCAAGCGGCGCGGCCGACGGGATGAAGGAGAAGGGTGGAGGCGTTCGCGCCGTGGTGGAAAATGGGCGCGAGGAGCTGGAGGATTAGCGGCGAGCCGAGGACGATGCCGGCGTTCGCGGGATCGGCGAGGCCGGGAACAAACTTGGCGTGCACGATGCCGTAGACGAGCGCGGGAACGGCAACGAGAAAGCCGACGAGTGGGCCGGAGGCGCCAACGTCGAAGAGAGCGCGCGTGGTGCGAATCGGAGATCGGATGAGGATGAAGGCGCCGAGCGTGCCGATCAGCGTAGGGAAGGGAATGAAGAAAGGGTAGCTCGAGTGAATGTGGTGATGGCGGCAGGCGAAAAAGTGGCCGAGTTCGTGAGCGAGGAGAATGGCGAGGAGCGTGAGGGCGAAAGGGAGTCCGGCGGCCAGGGCGAGCGGGTTGCGATAGACGAGGGTAAAGGCGCGAACGAACTCGTCCCAGGAGACGGCTTCGTTGTGGGCGTAGGCGACGGCAAAATGCGTGCCTGCGACCAAGCAAGTGCCGAGCGTCACCAGAAAAAGACAGCAAGCGAGGAGCAGCGATTTCGCGGAAGGGCGGCGGGGGACGCGGAAAGGGTAAGAACGCAGGTTGGATTCAGCGCGCCAGTCCGGCGGTGCGGTCGCAGTGATTGCGGCGCTATCTGGAAAAGGGTTCGACACTTTGTGAAGATGGCCTGAAATTTTGCAAGAGCAAGTACACCACAGGTCGCGAACTTGTGCCAGTTGCGGGCAACGCTAGCGTGAAGCGGTGGCCAGGCGGCGGGTGACGTAGTCGGTTACGTGGGCGACCAGAAGCTCTTCCAGTTGGTGCGTGATTCTGCCGGGAGCGGAGACGATTTTGTGTCCGGCGATTTCGCCCACGCCGATGATGTTGCGGTTGGTGGAGGAGATGAAGACTTCGTCGGCGGAGTAGAGATCTTCGGGGCGAAGCGCGTGCTCGACGACGGCAATCCCGGCCTCGGGGGCGATTTCAAAAAGGATGCCACGCGTGATGCCTTCAAGGCAGCCGGAGTTTAGCGGCGGCGTGTGAATCTTGCCGTCCTTGATGGCGAAAATGTTAGCGGCCGTGCATTCCGCCACTTCGCCGCGCTCGTTGAGCAGGACAACTTCGTCGTAACCTTCTTTTTGCGCTTCGGCGACGGCCCAGACGTTGGGTAACCAGGAGATGCTTTTGACTCCGGCGAGCGGAGCAGAAGCATGTCGGCCATGCGCGCGGAGTCCAAGGCGGATAGGCTCGCGATATTCGGGGAGTGGCGCCGAGTAGATGATGAGGTCGGTTTGGGGCTGCGGCTCGTCGCTGCGCCAGAAGCCGATTTGGTTATGGACGAGATAGATGCGGGCGGAGCCTTCGGTGACATTGTTGGCCCGAATGACTTCGTGAAGGTCGACGCGAACTCTGGCCGCGGTGTACGGCATGGGAAGACGGATGAGGGCGGCATCTTTTTCGAGGCGGCGCCAGTGGCGTTCGTAGGCGAAGGCTTCGCCGCGCGAGATGCGAACGGTGGTGAACAGGCCCCAGCCGCAAAGGAGGCCCGCTTGCCCTGGCGAGAGGCGGACTTTCTCGATGGGCAGCAGCGTATCGTTGTGAAAAACGTGGCGATGAATCAATGCGGGTTCCTCGCGTTCTATTCTAACGAAAAGTCAGAAGAGAGAGAAAGATAACGCTGAGGCGCAGAGGGCGCGAGCAGGATCCGGCCTTACTGCTTGCAGTTGAAGGGAAGAAGGAGTTGCTGGCCTTCGTAGATCCGGTTGGGGTCCGTGATTTCTGGATTGGCTTGAACGATGCAGCGCCAGGCTGTGGCCCGGCGGTATTGAGATTGCGCGATCTTTGTTAGGGTATCGCCTTTCTCAATGGTGATTGTCGTGTCCGATTTACGGCTCTTCAATGTGGAGCTTTCGTTCGGCACCACTATCTTTGTGCCGGCGGCGAGATGTGTCGGGTCCGCGATGCCCGGATTGGCTGCAAGCAGTTCGTGCCAGCGGGAGCCTCTCCCGAGGGTTTGCTGCGCTAGTTTCCAGAGGGAGTCGCCGGGGTGCACGGTGAGCGTGTGGAGCGGCGAAGAAGAGGTCATGAGCGACGATGATGGCGCTATTGGGGCAGCGACGTTTGGCTGCGGGTTGGGCGACGGTGCGATCACCGCAGGGGCTGGGCTCGTCTCTGCGGGTAGCGGGGAAAACCTGGGAAATTCAAATTTTGGCGCCACAATCTTTTGAGAGAGATTCGGCTGTGGAATGGCGGGCGACGGCGCAGGACGCGAGACCCGCGGTTGGGCGGCCGCAGCGTTCGGCGCGATTTGACCGGCGGAAGGAGGCGCGACCGGGGCGGAACGTCGCGCAAAGGGGTCGATGCGGTGCAGAGGCGCCGGGCTGGTGATTGCCGGAGCTACTACGATGTTGGGGCGAACCGGCGCGAGATTTGGATGCGCGGGCGAGAAGCTCGCGCGAGGAGGCGCGACGTTTGGAAGCGAAATAATCGGTGCCGCGAAGGTCGGTTCATCAAAGGGCAGATGGAAAGTCGTAGGAGCTTGCAAGGCGAGCTTCGCGTTTCGGTAGCGACGCGCGACATCGCCAAGAGGAAGTTGCGGGACCTCGATGCTGGCGTCGAGCGAAGGCTGTGTTGGTTCGCTAGTCGAAGGAGCTACATTTCGCTGAGTAGCGAAGCGCGCTTCGTCTTCGGGCGTCAGGATTCTAGCGCGGCTTAAGTCGTCTTCTGTATAGATGTGCTTTTGTTTTTGGCTCTGCTCTTTGCGGACGCGTTCCTGGCGCGCGGCTTCCGCAGCATCCTGTGTCTCCTGAGCGCGGCAATGCGACGCGCCGAAAAGAAGACAGGAGCAAAGAAGGATAGTGAATCCGCAGCGCAACGGCTTCCGCAGCGAGACCCGCGTATGCACGTGTTGCTTCGTAGGACTGGAGAGGTCAGTGCTGTTCATTTTCCGACCCACTTCGGGGAAACAACCGATGGCGGAATACTACTGAAAGTCGGGCTTCGTGACAACGGCATTCTTCTGGGAAAAAGGTACTGAGAGAAGGGTACTGAGAAAAGAGGTACCCGTACCTGCCTGCGGCAAACTTGGTCTGGTGTTGCGCTATCATGTGCGGCATTGGGGCGGAGATTTGCCGCAGGGGGAACTATCATGAATGGGAAGCTGAAGGTTTCGCGACGGGAGTTCGTGTCGTCGTCGGTTTCCGCTTCGGCAATTTCCATCCTGCCTGGCGCGCAAAAGCTGTTGGGGAAATTTTCCGGCGCTATTGGTGCGCGAGAGCTCGAGCAAAGTTCCGTTCCGTTGACAGCCACTCCGGCATGGCGCGATCAGGGAATTCTGAATCTGGCGAAGTCGCCTAATGCGAGGCTGCACAGCGTCCCGGTCCACGCGGTGACGATTGCGGCGGGATTTTGGTGGCCGCGGCGCGAGACGAACGTTGCCGCGAGCATTCCTTCGATGGGGAAGCTGTTGGAAGTCAACGGACGCATGGACAATTTCCGTCGGCTTACGGGCAAGAGCACGACGGCGCAGCGGGGACCGGTGTATTCGGATTCCGATATTTACAAATGGATTGAGGCCGCGGGCTTTGCGTTCCAGTCAGGCGAGCGGCCGGAGCTGCGGGCCGCCGTGGATAAGGATATTCGCGAGATTGTAGCGGCGCAGCAAGCGGACGGCTACTTGAACACGTATTACGTTCGCGAGCACGCTGCACAGCGCATGGAGCCGAAGACGCAGCAGCATGGCCATGAGCTTTACAACGCCGGGCATCTGCTGCAAGGAGCTATCGCTTATTACCGCGCCACCGGCGACCGCACATTGCTGGACGCAGGAATTCGGTTCGTGAATGAATTTTTGTTGCCGAATTTTGGCCCCGGATCGGATAAAAAGCCGCTGTTTTCCGGGCATCCGGAAATGGAGTTGGCGCTGATTGAGTTGTATCGCCTGACGGGCGACAAGCGCCATCTGGAAATGGCGCAATATTTGCTTGCCGGGGACTCACGCATTCAATTCAAGCCTGAAGACTACGTCTATCACTTCTGTGGAATTCCGTTCACTTCGCGGACGCATTTGGAAGGGCACGCGGTTCGCGCAATGTACGCATGCTGCGGGGCAGCTGACTATTACCTGGAGACGGGTGATCAGGCTTATTGGAAAACGCTGAATGCGCTCTGGAAAGATCTGGTTTCCGCGCAGATGTATGTCACCGGTGGGGTGGGCGCGCGCAGCGATGGCGAGGCATTTGGCGATCCTTATGAATTGCCGAATGCGCGTGCGTATGGCGAGAGTTGTGCGGCCATCGGCAACATGATGTGGAACTGGCGCATGCTCGCGGCCACCGGTGAAGCGAAGTACGCGGACGTGATTGAGCGCGCGCTGTACAACGGCATCAATTCCGGGATGTCGCTGAATGGGACGCTCTATTGCTATCGCAATCCGCTCGCGTTTGATCCCTCGGGCGGAGACAAGATTCGCAACGAGTGGTATGACACGACGTGCTGCCCGCCGAACCTGGAACGGACGTTGGCTTCGCTACCGGGGTATTTCTATAGCACCAGCGGCGACGGCGTTTACGTGCACCTGTACGACAATTCGCAACTCGATTGGCAGCTCGAAAATGGGACGGGTCTGAAGATTCAGCAGAAGACGAATTATCCGTGGGATGGGAGCCTCGAGATCGCTATCACTCCCGCCCAGCCAACCGAGTTCACCCTTTACGTTCGCATTCCTGGATGGACGCACGCCGCGAAAGTTGTTGTGAATGGGAAGGTGATCGCAGGCGCGATCTCGGGTCAGTATCTGCCGATTCGGCGGCGCTGGTCGAGCGGGGACACGCTTACCCTGCAATTCAATATGGCGCCGCAAATTCTCGAGGCCAACGCACAAGTGACGGAGAACAACGGCCGCGTGGCGGTGCAGCGCGGCCCGCTAGTCTACTGCATGGAGCAAATCGATCAGGGCCAGGGCGTGGTGTTGAAGGATGTCGCTTTCAGCGCGGACAACCTTTCGAGCGGCAGATTCGAGGAGAACTTTGATAAAGACTTACTGGGCGGCGTTTTGGTGCTGCGGCATGCCGGGACTGTATATGAGGAATCAGCAGATCGCAGCAGTTTGTATTTCTCGCATGATGCGGCGCCGCCGAAGTCACGCACGGTACAGCTGACGTTTATCCCTTACTATGCCTGGGCAAATAGGGCCCAAACTCCGATGCAAGTCTGGACCCCGGTGGCAAGGGCGTGAGCCCCGAGCTAGCCTGCCATGCGGAACTACACCGTAGGAATAAGTATTTCAGTGACTAGCTGATCCTCGGGTGTTGTTCTCGG
>Ga0210410_10003299_pt1 | contig 14337 bp, 13 predicted proteins | sample IncBWC4MmetaG_FD_161058 | JGI IMG/M metagenome (GOLD analysis project Ga0210410, IMG submission 161058) | Forest soil microbial communities from Barre Woods Harvard Forest LTER site, Petersham, Massachusetts, United States - Inc-BW-C-4-M | ecosystem: Environmental > Terrestrial > Soil >... | reverse complement strand
TGCAACCGGCAATCCCAGGACCCACGCCACTTTTCCCGCGCTCGCCAGCACCGGCCAGCGTTCTTTTTCCCAGCGGCTCGCGCCCAACTCGTTCAGAAGCCGGGCCACCGTGTGCCGGTTCTGGTGGCCCGTTGGCCGCATGGCATCCCCGGGACGCCAATTCCGCAATTCAAGAGGTTCCCGCAACCGCCCACGGTCCAGAACCGCCCCTGTCTTACTAGTTTCTCGCCCTTCCGGGGGCCAGTCAATCACCCGAAAGTGCAAGATGCGAGAAAGTGCATCAAGCTGTAACTCTGCGCCAGTCGCGGGCAAATGCACGTGCATTGAAAAGCTCGCCGGTTCCGCCTTGTCCTTGCCAGCAGCAGCGCGAAAGATCAGCGAATCGCGTTCCCGGCGCACTTCCACTCCACCCGGCAATTGCACAATCTTTCCCGAAAGGCCCTCTTGCGCAAGGCGAAGCACCGATTCCACGTGGAGGGCGGTCAATTCTCCCGAGCGTGGTTTCACTCGCTTCACCAACTGGCGCACCATTCGCTTGGCCATGGCTCGGGCGCCCTCGCGCCAGAATTCTTCCTCATTTCGACTATGACTCTTCGGCTGATTTTTCCCTATTGCCAGCTCACGGATCCCGATGGCCGTGCCATCTGCCCTTTCCTTGGCAACTGCAGAGAGTCGCAACTCGCATTCAGACTCAAGGCGCGCATTATCTTCGCGCGCGAGTTCCGCCAGTTGGCACAAATGCTCCACAACCGAACCCGGAAAATACCTCTCCAAAAACGGTATCAATTTATGCCGGATGCGCGCCCGAGTCCGAGTTTCATCCCGGTTGCTCGCGTCCTCGCGCCACTTTTGGTGTTGGCCGCGCAGATAAGCGCGCAGCGCCGCTCGCCGAATCCCCAGCAGCGGGCGGAACACGCTCGCCGCCTGCGGATGAATCCCGGCAAGCCCCGCTAGCCCCGTTCCGCGCAAAATGTGCGCCAGCACCGTCTCCGACTGGTCGTCCGCGGTCTGTGCCACGGCCACGCGCGCAACCCGCCCTTCCTTCACCAGTTTCTCGAAAAATGCGTACCGCGCCCGGCGCGCGGCATCCTCCAGATTCGCCCGCTCGCGTTTGGCCTTCGCGGCAACGTTTTCTCTCGCGACGAAAAACTCCAGCCCGTGCTGCGCGGCAAGCCCGGCCACAAATTTCTCATCCGCCTCCGAAGCTTTTCCCCGCAACTTGTGGTTGAAATGCGCCACGCAAACCACAACTCCCAGCCCTTCGCGCAATTCCACAAACAAACGCAGCAGCGCAACCGAATCCGCGCCGCCCGAAACCGCCATACCGATGCGTTCCCCTGCACGCACTAAATTTTCTTTTTCAAGTTTGGCGCGAAGTGCTTGAGCGAGTTTGGAATGCCGGGACTTCATTTTTCTCTTGTTTCGCTGCCGACTAACTTTTCGACGTCCGCCATTTCCTTGGGAATCGGGGCGCTCAGGATTTCCGGCTCCCCCTCGGTGATCAAAATTGTGTCTTCCACGCGGAAATGCATCTGCTTGTCCGGAAACTCCACGATCGGTTCCACCGTCACCACCTGACCAGGCTTGATCGGACCGCTCGGACGCAGCACATCGTGCGTCGCCAACCCCACGAAGTGACCCGGGAAGCCGTACCACTGGCTGCCGATTGCCGCTTTTTCAAACACTGCCTTCCCCGCGGCTTCGGCCTCTTCATAGGTGTGCCCGGGTTTCAGCAGCGCGATGGTGGCTTTCTGGGATTCCAGGTCCACGGCGTACCATTTCGCCTGCTCCGGCGTGAATTTTCCGCTGATGTTGAATGTCCGCGTGATGTCCATCGTCATGTGGTCCAGCGAAGCGCCGTAATCAAACACCACGAGTTGATCCGCCTGAATGACATTTCTGTTCGAGAAGTAGTGCCATGTGTTGATGTCTTTTCCGGAGCCCACAATCGCCAGATACGCCACACCCTGCGCTCCATGGCTGTAAAAATAGCCGTACGCGCGCGCTTCGATTTCGTACTGAAACATTCCCGGCCGCGCATGAGCAATCGCCGCACGGTCGCCCTCCGCGCTGATTTTTCCGTTTCGCCGCAGAACTTCAATCTCTTTCGGCCGCTTGATGTTGCGCATCGAATCGATAATGGAAGTCACATCCCGCAACTTCGCCATCGGATAGCGTTCCGCCAGCAATTTCGCCGGCGCCAAATCCTGGGGGATTTCCTCGTGATACGGATGTACAAATTTCCACGCGTGATCGCGGCCCACTTCCGAGCGCGCGCCGTCGGCCTTGTCCGGAAAACCCAGCCGCACCCAAAGGTCTACCTGGGGATGTGCGCTCAGAGCGGTTGACAGCAGCAGATCAAGATTTCCAATCGGCATCACGGTCTCGAAGCCGAGCCTTTTCGCTTCCTCCGGTTGCGAAAGGAGATTTGCGCCGTAGACCTGCGCGGTGCGGCCAGCCTGCTGCGGCTCAAACAGAAAAATTTTGCCCGTGACGTTGTCAATCGCCAGCACCGCGCCCGGATCCTGCACTCCCGTGTAGTAGTAAAAATCGTTGTCCTCGCGGTAGTGCGTCGCCTCCGCGATCTCGTTGCGTGCAAACAGCAGCGTGTAACCGGTCTTCGCCTGCGCGATCAACTCTGCGCGCCGCGCCGCAAACTCCTGCGGCCCGCCCAGATCCTCAATCGCCTTCCAGTCCGTGTATTGCGCCCGCGCCCCAGCGCCGAACCCCAAACACAGCAACGCAACAATCATCAGTTTCCGCATGGTTTGCGCCCTTTGCTCGAAAGTAGCGGGCACATTGTAGGCCGCAAGGCCCCAAAAAGGAAACCGCGCACCCGCTCCCCAGCCCAAAAACCTCAAAGGATCTGGCAAGAAATCAAAAATGTCGGCGCGCCGACATTTTCGGGGATCACGGGTGAAGCGCTAATCACAATTGAATTTGGACGAGGGCGCTGCCGGACGTATGCGCGGAACCATGGCGACTCGCAAGCATGCCGGCCGTGACCACGCCCGTTCGAACGTAGGATTTTTCGCAATCGGCGGAAGAGGGGCCGCGCATGTTTCCTTCCATAAAGGCAAGGCCGGGGCAGCGGGTGCAGGTGCCAAGATGCGAGCAGGAGGAGCAAGTGGAAAGGTGCTTTGCGCGAATCGATCGAACTTCGATCAGTTGCGCCGAGTTGGCCCAGATTTCCGAGAAGGGCGTTTCCCGCAAACTGCCGCACGTTAGCGGAAATTGAACACAGGGGTACACGTCCCCCCAGGGCGAAACGTAACAGGATGTGTGGCCGGCGCTGCAGGGGATGCCTTCACGGATTTCGTCATCGATGGGACCCGGCAGCGCGCAGAAGTCTTGAACGTTTTCAACCAGCCGTTCGTCGTGAAAGACTCCGCGGAGCTCCTCCGGCGGCAAACGCAGGCTGAGTATCGAAGATTCCCCGTTGAGCATCGGCGTGATGGTTGGGTCGAGTGTGTAGTGCGAACCACTTTCCGCTGCCAGCGCCTGTACGCCAGCGTAGTCCTGAGCGTTGTTCCGCATCAAAACGTTGGCAAGTGTGACCTTCAACCCCTCGGCACGCATACAGCGAATTCCTGCGAGAGTGCGAGAGAGCGAACCCGGCAACTTGGTGATAGCATCGTGAACTTCCGGCTTGTGAGAATAGACGCTGACTTGCACCTGCTCGACGCCGGCTTCGCGAAGGCGCCGCGCTTCCTTTTCGTGGACCAGCACAGCGTTCGTTTTGAGTTTCACATTGAAACTGAGTTCACGGGCGAACTCAATGATTTCAAAACAGTCGCGGCGCAGGAGCGGTTCGCCGCCGCTGATGGTCAAGAAAAAAACGCCGGCGTCGGCGAATTGCCGGAGAAAGTTGCGAATCTCGGCGGTGGTCAACTCGTTTGTCCCGTCGTGCTCCAGATAGCAATGTTCGCAGCGTTCGTTGCAGTGGTAAGTGACGTCGAGGTGGACGCTCAGCGGCACCCCCAGCCCCAGTGCTTTGCGGTTCAGTTGTTCCATCAAGCTCATCGCGTGCCGACCGTTATTGGGCTTGAACCGAGGATAGGAGATTCGGCAATCATCAAAATTCCGTGAGCAGCCAGCTCTGCCACGAATTCCTCGGCATCACGAAGGGCTTCTTCGGGTTCCACTTCATACTCGGGGCAAATCCGGTCCCTGACAATTCTGGCGAGAGGAGTCTGGCCGTCGGCCGCTTGCCAGATCAACGCCGCAACCGGATTCAGGCTGAATAGAGTCGAATCCGCGGCGGACATGATAATCATTTCCTCGCCGATCAGGCGCGCCGCCACAGCGCGGCTGCGCGCAAGGTAGCAGTTCTTCATCGGACCAACTCCCACGCACGGTAGTCCGGCGTGAACTCCATTTCCATCACTTCCACACCCGAAGCAAATTGCACTACTGAATCGAGCACCCGTTCGACGATCTCGTTATCCTGCGCGAAGAAAAGAACGTGGCGCATCAGCGCGCGAATCGCCTCTGAACGGCGGACCGGCCGGAGGCGGTTTTCAAGGCTTTGCTTCAGAAGACAGATCCTCTGGACTGGCGCCGACACATTCGCACCCGAGCGGGCGAGTTCGCCGGCAAAGGGCGTTCCGTAAGCCCGGTAGCCGCTTTCGCTTCTCCGAACGTAGGAGATTTCATCGGTGAGAACGATGGCGTCGGGTGGCGCAAGCCTGACGGTAGTGGTTTTCCCGGCGCCGGAGACGCCGGCGAAAAGAAATGCCCTGCCGCCTCGGATAGCGCTCGACGCGTGAATTTGAAAGCCGCCTTCCATGGCCAGCAGAAGAGAATGCGTGATGCGCAGGACCGAGTCGATGGAATAAGGATTGGCGCCCTGGCGGATCCACCCCTCGCGGCGGTGTAGATCCCATTCGGCGCGGAAGTCCCCGCGCTGGAGACACCAGGTCGAAGCGCGCCTCGAGACACGGACATCTTCGTCGGAAATCAGCTCATTTGAGGTCAACTGAATTTCAAAACTGCACGCCGGCTCGGCGGAAGGATTCAAGAATCCTGAATAGCGCTCCTCGATAACTCTACGGAAGCCAGGATCGATGGTACGAAGCTGGATGGGGACGCCGCCAATCTCCACCGTGATCTCTTCGGACGGCCGGCGGGACGGCACCCGAGCGTTGCCTCGTGCAATGGGTGATGGCATCACGTTCATTGTGTTTTTCCTTGGGCACAGCCGGCTAACGGCGGCCGGGTGCGAAGGGAAATCTGTGCTTGCATTGCGTGCCAGCGCACAAGAAGTGCAGCAACGATTTTAGAGCGGCGAACGATGAAACATAGGACGCGGCGGTGCACTTTTTCCGCTGTCTTCAGCTCGAAAAACTTTCCCTGGCGTTCGAGCGAAGTGACGCGGCCAAGGAGTTCGCTGGCGGAAACCGGCGGGTCGTTATCGGTCAAAGCGTCGCCACGCAAGACATACGACGTTGCTGGTCCTTCGTTCGATATGCTCACAATTCGGTGGACGCGGAATTCGTTCGCGCGGCGGCACAGAACAATATCTCCGCAGCGTGGAGTCGCGGGGCCGAAGGATTTCACTGTCAGGCAGTCGCCAGGATAGAGCGTGGGCAGCATGCTGGTGCCGTGAGCGACAAATCGGACTTCGGAGAATTGCTGCAAAGTCTCAGCGGCAAGCTCCAGATGCAGCATGTGGCGCGATTGTGTCCCGGCGATCATCAATGGCGCGTGGCTCAAGAATTCTTCCTGTTGAAACGGCATTGGGCTTGCGTATGCGATACCTTCCCGCAAGCCAACGCCATGGTTTCGAAGATGCGTTCATGTTCGAAGGACGGCTTGGCGTAACGTGTTTTCTTTTTTGGTTCGTGGGCGCCGTCGCCTTTTGTGGCTGAGGTCGCAGCCTGGCGGGTATCCTTCATCGTAGCGCCGCCTGAGTCAGTTTGACTGCGCGCCCGCCAGCGGCCAGCTGGGCGAGGAAGATACCAAATGGAAGGGCCCGTTTACTCCTCATCACTAGCCTCGTTCTCGACTGAATGCTACCCGCACTCACCGAACCCGCCGGCAAACGCTGGGTGGACATTAATCAATCATTAAGAATGCGCGGAACGCGGTCCATCCAGGCCACGGGGAAAACCTAAATGGTTACAACAATCCACTGCATGGGGTCACTGCATTGTGAGACTAGTATGGGTTCTGGCTCGGGGCGCACCGCTAGAAAAACGGCATATGATGTTAAAAGGTTATCAATGAATAAGCTACCTATCCTCGGCCGAACTTCCGGCGGTCAGGCGTCAGCCATCTTTAGCTTTGCGGGCGAGAGGGCGATCAGGGCGACACCGATGATCAGCAGCGCTAGGTCGCCGATCAGGAAATGGAGGCGCTGGCCCACATCGTACCAAGCCTGCACACCCATGACCACGGCGTGGGCAAAGCTCGACCACGCCGCGAAGGCGATCAAGCTGCGATACGCGGACGGATTGCGCGCCGCCAGCAGCAGAAAAATTCCCAGCGTGACGTAGACGCTCAGCATCATCTGCAGCGCTTGATCCTGGCTCAGCACCACCATCGGATAGGCAAGAGCCACAAAAATCAGCCCCACCACTACCAGTACGACTTTCAGCGCCCGTTCGCGGACCATGGTGCCCTCCCGTCGAAAGCCGACATAGCGAAAATGGAAAATAGAAAGTGGCTATACCTATGTGTACGGGTTAGTCGGCAGAAAAGTTACCCTGCATGTACGCGTCAGGTCAACGAGACCGCAGGCAGGTGCGCGCCCGGCTCTTGTGGCGGAAAAGCTCGTCTAGTGGCTAACGGCTAACGGCTAATGGCTAGTGGCGCCGCTGTCGTTGCTGACGATGAGGCTCGAGACGTTCACAGGCTCGAAGTCCGCCAACGTGAGGCTTGTGATGCACGCGAGATCGGTATCGTTCCAGCGAGCATCGGGCGTGCCAATCAGCCCTCCGCTGGCTCCGTTGTCCGCCAGGATGATTCCATAGTTTCGGAACGCGGTGATCAGAATGGCCGCTTGCGGACTCGTCGCGGCACAGGAGGGGGTGGCCACCGACGCTTTCAGCCGATAGATCTCGCCAGCGGGTCCGGACATGGTGCAACTGGCCGGAGGAGCCGATTGCGAAATTTGCGAAGCCGTGGGAATGGTGGCTCCTCCCGAAGCAGTGCAACTCCCCACGCCCGCTGTCTGCGTAGCAGGCCAGACCCAGTAGTTCACGATATGGTTGAGCGTGAACCGGATGGGATGCCGAATGGTGCCGTTCGGCGCATTGGGTGTGCCGGTGCCGATGACCTCGTCGGCATTGGCGAGCAGCGGCGCGACGGGAAGTCCCGCCGCGTCGGATGTTCCGTTCCCTTGCGGTGTCAGGGCATTTGAAGATACGTCGGGCCAAAGCGCGTTCGAGGAATCGGTCCACGGCCCGTTTTGATAGATCCCCTGCCACATCTCATAGAGGGCGGGCATTTTTCCGCCGCCCGCTTGCAGATAGACCAGAACGTGCCGGTCTCCCGTCGACTGGCTGGTGCCTTCCGGAGGCGCATACGCGGGAATCGGGCCGGACATGAAATAGGATTGATACAGGGTGGTTGTCACAGAAACGTTAGCCTGATTGAAGGGAACTTGAATGGCCGGTATTCCATTCGGAAAGGCGCCATTCGAGTTGTTCCCGAAGAATGGCTTCACGGTTGCCGCCAGATAGCCGCTGTACATGGGCGCCGCAGGGGAAGTATCCACGGGCAAGCCGGTTGTGGCCGCGTCCACTCGATGGTGAAAAATCGAAATTGCCGGGAAAATGTTTGCGAGGAATGCGTTGCTGCCGTTAATGGCGAAGCTGATGTCCTGTGTGGCCTGCGCGTTGGTGGAGTCTGTAACTACAAATTCGGGCGTGTAGCTGCCCTGGCCGCCGATCAGTGCGCTGCTAATGTTCCCCGTGGGTGGATCGAGGGACATCCCTTCCGGCAGGGGAGGGAAGCTGGCATTCGTGCTTACGGAAGAGGTGTAAGGCGGAACGCCGCCGCTGGCGGCGATGGTGCAGCCCGCGTAGGCAGCGCCCTGCGTCCCTCCCGGGCACGACGTGGTCGTGATAGCTAGTGGGCCGCCGGCCACCGCTACCGTAACTTTTGCCGTGGCCGTGGTTGAGCCGGCGGCATTGATCGCCGTCAGCATGTACGTGGTCGTCGCCGTCGGGCTCACGCTGGTTGATCCGTTTGCCAAAGTCGACGTGAACGCCCCTGGCGTAATCGCGATGCTGGTCGCTCCGGAGGTCGTCCAACCCAGCGTGCTGCTTGAACCCGAAGCGATGCTCGTGGGGTTCGCCCCAAAGGAGTTGATCGTTGGTTTGCCCGGAGTATTTGCAGTGACCGTCACGATGGCTGTGGACGTGACGGAGCCGGCGGCATTGGTCGCCATCAGCGTATAGGTGGTCGTCGCCGTTGGGCTAACGCTGGCCGAACCGTTCGGGAAAGTGGATGTGAACGACCCCGGCGTAATGGAAATGCTCGTCGCTCCCGTTGCCGCCCAGCTCAGTCTGCTGCTTGTTCCGGCGCTTATGCTTGCCGGGACCGCCACAAAGGATGTGATCACTGGCACGGTGACTTTTCCAGTGGAGCTGCCCGATGAACCGACCGAACCGCAGCCAACCAGGCCGACACAGACATACATAGTGAGGACCATGGCGCAAAGAGGCAGTCCTGAGAGTTGGAGTCCCCGGAAGTTGAGCTCATTTCCGAAGAACGACTTGGGGAAGCCCATGCGTAGACCCTCCGTTGTTGCCGGCCACAACAGTCTAATAAGCCGCGATTCACGCGCCTACTGGCCGCAAGTACAGAAGCAGACTGCTGGTCCACGATTAACAACCGCCAGGAATTCAGGGACCCGGGTACCATAAACCGGAACCTAGGCACTCGGCACCTGGCCATTTGCCGGTCTAGATCACTGAGTTGCCCTCTGGAGCAACGACTCAGCGAGTTCGGGCTGAGGGGCGAAAGCAAACTTTTGCCAGTTGGGAACCAGACGATTCACAACGAGGAAGACAGCCAGTCCTTCGTCTTGCGTCCAGCGATTGCGTTTTCGACGGACCTCGGGCAGCACCGCTGCCGGATCGAGGTTGAGGCCTTTCTTGTCCGTGAACCACGCGTACGCAATCCACTGCCCGAGTCCCTCCATCGTCAGGAAGATCTCATCAATCTCCCGCCATTTCTTTGCGTCGCCGACAAACCACTTGGAGCGCCGCGCACGCATCTTGGCGAGTGCCTGCCGAGCCAAATCTTTTGCTTCCGTGTCGGTGTGGGCGAGAGCCGCAGCATAAAGCAGATCTCGCTCGCTCTCGTAGTCGGCCACGTACGCCGGAGTACCCTGATAAGCATCCTGAATGGAATCGTCTCCGATGTCGTCGGAAAGCCCGTATTCTTTCGTCAGCTCATCCATTCTGGGATTGACGAAATAGAACTGCCGCGTGTGCGTCATCTCGTGAAGCAGGACGCCGTCCATCAATCTCTCGAGTCCCAGGCCGCTCTGAATTCCCTTCGCTTTCCACACCGACGGCAAGCTCATCGCGAAAAATCCCGTGGACGCCTTGCCATCATCGGGTGAAGCAAACGAGATGACTCCGAAGGGCACCGATTTACCGTCGGGAAGAGTGACGGTTTCCCCATGACGCGTGCCGCTCCAGTTAAGCCGGCTGTCACCGCCCGGCTTGGCCACGAATGTGCAGTTGTCGTCGATCGCCACAATCGTGGGAAGGGGAGAAGCCGGAAGCAAAAGTTCTCTTTGTTCGGCTACGTGCCAGTTGTCGAGTGCCTGATTGATCCAGGCCTCGTCATCCGCCGACATGGTGCAAATTCTACTGCCCGTGGGCGTGCCTGCGGATTGTTGTGTGGTACGGAACGAAAGAGGCGTGACCAGCACGAGGCTTGCCACAAAAAGGTTTCTGCACGTTTGGGCAGTCATCCCGCGTCTGAATCGAAAATGTCCCCTCGCGCTGTGGTCCATCGTTGCCTCTCGGGAGCTACCCCTATGTTATACAGCAGCATTCCAAGATGTGTATTTGTCTGAACATCGGGAGTTGAAAGTCAAAAATTAAAGGTTGAATGTCCAGAAAAAGTGAAGAGCCGAAGCGACCCGAAGATCGGGTACCATAAGTTCTTGTCAGTGTTGGATACCCCACAGACAGCAACCCCCTCCTATCGCTAAGTTCAGGCCTCGTGCAATCAGTTCGATATTGAGGTGTGTTCAAGAAGCGGTGACTCGCGCGGAACCTCGCTCAGTGCAATGAAGAGCGCAGTTTTTGTCCTCGCGGTGGCGCGGAAGACTGCTGCTACACAGTCGTTTACAAGAACATAACCGCACCAAATCGCGAGGTGGTCATGGGACCGATACGTCGCAAACTGGTATGGGTCGAAACGCGGACTTTTCAGGGCTGGGCTTGCTCCGAATGCGCATGGGTTTTCAACCCATCATGGCCGTTCGTTGGCAATTCCATTGACGAGATGAAGACGAAGTTTGGAGAGGAACGCGACAAGGAGTTCTCATCTCACGTCTGTGCCGAGCACCCCAGAGCCACAGAAGATCCCCATTAGCCCAATCACTTACGAGTAGATTGAAGTCGTTCCAAGCTTTCGGGCCCCGAGGTGTGAGCTGAAGCTACTTGCGGAGAGCCTCGGCTAAGAGGGAAGTGTCAATCTCCATCTCGCCGCTCGGATCATGACGGCCGTGGTACTTGATGAAGCCAAGCTTTCTGAACTTATTCATAAAGAAGTTCACGCGCTGGCGTGTAGTGCCGATCATCGTAGCCAGGGTCCCTTGCGATATTCCCTTAAATCTCTGCAGCTTCTGCCGATCCCCACTCCCTGCGAGCAGCAGAAGTGCGCGGGCGAGTCGCCTCTCGCTGGAATGGGAAACCTGGTCGATCAAATCCTCCTCAAGCCGAATATTGCGCGAAAGCAGATAAGACAGAAAGGCGTAGGAAAGCGCATGGTCAGCGTGTAGCGCTCGAATCATTTCGTCCCTGTCAATGACTTGTAGAGTCGTGGGCGCGATTGCGGTGGCGGTCCTCACACGAATTTTCTGACTGCCAAGGCACATTTCGCCAAAAAATTCGCAAGGCCCCAGAATGGCGACAATTGCCTCCTTGCGAGTCTTGGGGGCCACGGAGACTTTCACGCGGCCTTTTTGAATGTACATGAGCGTCTCGGCAATATCGCCTTGAGAGAAAATGGTCTCTCCTGTTGAGAAGATTTTATTCAGTGCGACCACTCCGCCCAAATCGAATGAAATTTTGGGTAGGGCCTCTATGTTCGATTTCATGGATGCCGCTTTTCTATGACCTCAATCGCGAAAAGCTTCCGGTCCACGTGCGGTTCTGAGCGCTGGGCACCTGAATGCAGCACGCAGCGCTGCCCTGCAGCTACACCACACGAAGGGCAAGGGACGGAGAGCAACTGTTTTGTGCTCAGTTCCTTCTTTTTCACTCGAAATATGCTCCGATAACACGTGGGCGTAAATCTATCCTATTTGGAACATCTTTGGTATTAGCCGGTCACACGATGAATCTCAATTTCTCGGAGGAAAGGGGGGGCCACCCTCGTCTTATTACGTTTTGAGGGCCTCAACAATTGGTTTGCATCTCGCGGCGCAAAAACGTCGAGCCCGGCCATCCAGAGAATCGAGCCGGCCACCCGCCCGCCCGGCGTTGCTTTGTTACGAAAGATGCTGGCGCGGGTGTAATTTTTGCGGCAGGCTAGCGTACTACCTGTACAGGAGGGAAACTCATGCGAACAATTCTGCGAATCGTGATGGTCTGTCTGCCCATGGTCTGTCTGCTTGCACCGTCGGGTGTCATCCTGGCTCAGGAGAAACCTGCCGCGGCGGCCCCGGATAATCCGCTCAGTACGTGGAACAAGAAGGCCGATGCCAGAGTGAAGGACATCATTCTGCGTTCCGCGCAAAAAATGCCCGAGGAGAACTACGGCTTCAAGCCCACGGACGCGGTCCGCAGCTACGGCCAGATCATTGGACACCTGGCGGACGCCCAGTACCTGTTCTGCTCGCTCGCGCTCGGGGAGAAGAATCCCGCGCCGGACATCGAGCACGCCAAAACATCCAAAGGGGATCTGATCGCGGCGCTGAATGCCGGGTTTGCGTACTGCGATAAGGCCTATGACAGCATGACGGACACGTCGGCGGTTCAGACGATCAAGCTTTTCGGCAATGACGCGCCGAGGCTCAGCGCGCTGACGGTCAACAACATGCACAATATGGAGCATTACGGCAACCTGGTCACATACATGCGGATGAAGAACATCATCCCACCAAGCAGCGAGGCGCCGCCGGAGGCACAGCCGCAACCGAAAAAATAACGTGTCTCTCTCCCGTTAAGACGGCGCCGGTCTGACGACCGTCCACTACACAAACGCGTCGGGAAGGTAACCCAGGGCCCGGGTACCACAAACCCCTCTCTTCAGACGCTCGGGGCAGGCCGGAACCCGGGGCACTTGGCAAAGGAATAGTGTTCCAGCCGAAATGATTCGTTCGCGGGTGGCCCGGGCCACCCGCCAGCCGCTGGCCTCTTAACTGGCGGCGGCCTCCGCGGATCTGTCTGCCTCCGCCTCCGTTGTCGTGCCGGCAGACTTGGCCGTAATTTCCAGTCCATTCTTGTTCATATCGAATCGCTGCTTCCGATCCAGGTCTTTGACGAACTCGCGTGCCGCCTTACCAACCGCTCCGGGAAGACTCGACGCCTCCACCTTCACCGTCGATTCCACGGTTTCTTCTTTTCGATCTCGATAGCGAAATTGCACCTCAAACGTTTTCATACTCCAAACCTCCCTTTTCTAACGATTAGAATAGAGACCGTTTCGCGCACCCGAAACAACGTGCGCGGCTTAACTCTGCCGTGAGTTTCAGGCCCGATGGTGTTTTCGACTCGCGGCTTTCTTTCCCGAATGCTTCGTCTTCAGCGCCTTGATTTCTGCCTTTAGCGCCTCGTTCTCTTTCGTCAACTCATCCCGGGCAGCTGTCATTGCATCCAGATCGTTTCTCAATTGGCCGTTTTCTTTCTGAAGTTCCGCCACATGAGCCTTCAACTGCTCGTTCTCTTGCAGAGTTTTTGTGTCCTTGCAGGCAGTCAAGGGCAAAATCAGCGCTAAAGCCACTGCGAGCCTCACCCAGGTGTTCTTGCGCGTCATAAGTCATCCTTCGTTGACAGGAAATTGAATTGCAAGTGGAACAACCGATAGCGAGTGAGGGGGGAAGCCACCGCTGGCGACTGAGCCAGCGTAACGGAGTTTCTTAACTCGCGCAAGGCTGGTGGCCACCCAAGAGGTTATTGCGAATTGAATGCGCCAACCGCCTGGGCCCGCAAAAACTGCGAAAAATGTGGGGAAAAATCAAAAATGTCGGCGCGCCGACATTTTTGGAGGGGGGTGTACTCCCCCGTTTTTGCGTAAGGAGGGGAAATAATGGAGTTACGGGCGAGGATTTCGTATGCAGGGGAAACAAAGAAGATGGCGGCCCTTGGGTCCTACTCAGGGTAAACGAGTGGCGGGGCGCGTGGGGAGAGGGTCATGGAGAAGGCGCCCCCTCCCCCTGGGTATCGCGTAAGTGGTAGCAGTGATTTGACTTGGAGGGCGGCTGCGCAAGTGTGGGAATGATTGGACTTAGCTGCGGAAGATTTTCGGCCGAGAAGAGGCGGAGTGTGTAGAGAAACCTGTCCCCGCGCAACCATGCCTCATTCTCTAGCGTTAGTAACAACTCGACAATAGTATTCTGTAGTACTGGGACGATTTTGCGCTGAAAGAGTAACGCGTGGGGATCGGAAGTTGAAGGTCAAAAGTTAAAGCTTGAAAGTTCAGAAAAAGGTGAAGAGTTGAAGTGGCCACAATACCCGGGTACCAAAAGCCGGAACCCGGGCACCCGGCAGCGTTGATGAGGACGCTTTGTACCGTCCGGTTCTCCTCAATAGCAGGATGACGCATTCCGTTGCGCCGCAGCTCACCAGACCTAACGGACAGGGTTATTGTCGGGATACAAGGCGATAGATCGAGGCTTGTCTGAAGACCCTCCCACGATGCAACATAGTACTAGAACTAAGCCCAAGGGGGGCAATCTATCAGGAGGGCAAGAAATGCGTAACTTACTGATTCTGTGTGGGTTCATTTTGATTGTGGCGAGTTCCACCCAGGCCCAGGAAAACAAGGGATTTGAGGTCACCGGCAATTATCAGTATGTTCGTTTCAACCCGGGCAATGGCGCCTCTGGCATAAACTGCCAGGGTGGCTCAGGCTCGGGCGCGGGTTATCTCACTGCCTCGTTTGGTATCGTCGGCGAGTTCGGCGCGTGTAAAGTCACAGGCC
>Ga0210410_10003298_pt1 | contig 14338 bp, 15 predicted proteins | sample IncBWC4MmetaG_FD_161058 | JGI IMG/M metagenome (GOLD analysis project Ga0210410, IMG submission 161058) | Forest soil microbial communities from Barre Woods Harvard Forest LTER site, Petersham, Massachusetts, United States - Inc-BW-C-4-M | ecosystem: Environmental > Terrestrial > Soil >... | reverse complement strand
AAACGCCCAGACCGGACTTTGTGGCGATGAACGATCACGCGAGGCGCGAACAGAGATTGAGGGAAATCATGGATGAGTTAGAGTCCATGACTGATTGGAAGAAACCCTGACCTCTATAGACCCACCAATCAGAGTAAAAAGATCCCGCCACGGGCAAGCTGAGGGGCAGCCACATCGGTGTTTCAGACCAGCCTGGGACCCCAATTCCCCCAGACTCTTACTAGGCAGCATCCCATTCAACCTTCTACAATAAAGGCGCTGTCAAATAACCGAGGGGGAGCAATGGGAAACCTAACTAGCGCGCTTCAGCAGCTTCGTGTTGAGCGCAAGCTGGCGCAGTCGCAAGTGGAGAGATTAGACCAAGCAATTTCAGTGATCGAGTCGCTAAACGGTTCGGGGACATTCCGGCAGACAAACCAACCGGGCCGAATAATATCGGCGGCTTCGCGGCGCAAGATGGCGGAGGCGCAGAGAGCAAGATGGGCACGCGCTCGTAAAGAATCACAGCCAATGGCGCTGGCGAAGACAACAGCCTCGGCTCCCGTGAAGCGCACTATGTCCGCAGCGGCCCGCAGAAAAATCGCGGCGGCACAGCGTGCGAGATGGGCAAAGTTGAGGGCTGGACAGAGGAAGGCTGCATAGCAGGTCAAGCCGTGAAGGCCACGCTACAGGATGCACCGTCCCTGCCGAGCGAGTACGGTGAGGAACAACCGCCCGTGCTTGCTGTTCGCCAAGGAATCCGCCAATTTGTGGTGGTTTGGGAGTGTGCTAAGGCTCGTCTTTTGCTACCAATCGGCGGTCACGATGCGGCTCGGTGCGTGGTTGGCCCGTACTAAGTTCACACTTCTCTCCCGGAGCAGCTCCACAGGTCGGACAGCGAACAGCGAGTACCTGCTTTGGGCCGAGTTCTTTTGTCATACAAATCTCCACGTGCAAAAGGTTGGTCACCCAGTTCCGGGAAGCCCATCTGGACGTTCTACGCCCTCCTGACAACGGACATGGGGCGATTGTGCAGAAAGGCACTGATAAGTACGCTATTTATTTGCAAGCCACCGTTGTAGCTGACGAAGCCTTTCTTCTTGAACAAATTCATAAATTTACTTACTCTCGCGCGGGTGGTCCCCACCATCTCCGCGAGGGTTGCTTGGCTCACCTTCAGGGGGTGCTCTGGCTTTGACTCCTTGATTATTTGTCCAAACAGCAACAGGACCCGTGCCAGTCGCTTTTCACTGAAATTGAAGAATTGGTCTACCAAGTCTTCCTCGACTCGAATGACGCGGGAAAGCAGATATGCATTAAACAGCGCTGCAAACTGCGAGTCTCGATTGAGCGCGCGAACCGTTCTCTCCTTCTCCAGACGAGTGACATTGGACGGCCCAATTGAACGGGCCGTGTAAATCCGCAGAGATTGCCCCCCTAGACAGCCTTCGCCAAAAAAACTACCCCGCAGCAGGACGGCGATTATAGCTTTCTTGCGACGCGTGGCGGCCACCGTGAGCTTCACCGTGCCGCTCTGGACGTAAAACACAGCATCGGCAGTATCCCCTTGCGCAAAAATGACCTCGTTGTCTCGGTAGCTCCGCACAACCATCCCAGTACGGAATTTTTGGCGGAAAACTGTGGGACTGAAACCGGGAGTACGCTTCTTCGCCATTTTCTCTCTTTGGTCCACCTTACAATTCACCGTGAAGAATGCCGTCTCCTTCCCTACAAAGAGAGGCTAAATCATAGGCCTCAGGAATATGGCTCGGCTGGTCAATATAGGTCATACACAATTGCACACAGTACCTAAGTGGTTAATTCGGGCAAAATTGCTCTAAAAGCCAAGCAATTCAGCTTCGTCTACGAGCGCAGTCTGCCGTACGGCAATGTTGGGAAGGGCATGTCTTGAAAGTGAAGGCCAGTTTGATTCGTGGACTTTCGGTGGGACTGAAGAATGATCTGGACCAGATCACGGACTTGCTGTCCACCTTCGACTGGGAGCTGGACGAGGAGTGTTTCTACTACAGCGAGTGCAGCAAGCTTGTGCTTTCATCAAGGCGGGCAAAGCGGTGTTTGAAGTCGAATACTCTCTGCCTACGAGCAAATTCTGCCCTGAGGCAAACTCGCTAAACTTTAACTCCATGAAGAGGCATCTCGCGCTGGACAGTCTACCGACCTTTGCCACAACGGTGAGTTTTACCTTTCCTGATCGAACATAAAAAACAGCATCGGATGGGTCGCCTTGAACAAATATCTTCTGTTTCTTGGAAAAAACTGTGATCTTCCTACCGCCGTCAATAGTCGAAAGGAATGTCTTGGGATCGAAGTTGCTGCGTTTCTTGGCTACTGCTGTGGATGCCATCATAGGCCCCTCTCAAAAGGAGGGATGCGCAAAAGGGCAACTCAGGACTGCGAAACAAACTAGGCGCAGGCCCTACGTCAACCGAAAACAGCAGTGGAAAAGTGATTAAAGACTGTCCAGATTTTGGACATCGAAGCAAACGATCTGCATACTAATGACCCAAAACGTCGACCTGTCATCTTGTTGGCTACACCCCATCAATATTCCGCATGATCCGCTCGACCCACTGAACCGCAGCCAGGTTCACCTCGCTGGCCACACCTTATCGATCCTCTGAAGTATCCGCTCGGCCTTCTCGACCCGCCTCGGCAATAGCGAGGTGTAGAACTGGACTAGGTCTAGGGTCGAGGCTGGCGAGCTTCCGAGCTGCTAGGATCGCAGCCACGATTGCTAGAACTCGTTTGCGGCCTTCCTCGTCCATAGCCTAGACGCAAGATGGCATGCGGAGTACCATCCGCGTTATGAAGATTGAAAAAATGGCTGCCATTGCAAATATCATCGGGCTAGCGCCAGCGGGTTATTGCGCTTATGGAACATGGATATTGCTGCATACGCCGGCACAACCAGTAGCGGCAAATGGAGTTGCGGCTGTGGGTGTTGCACCTAGCGGCCTACCACATTTGCTCGTCAGCCTTCTTGTGGCGGCGCTGGGGGTCATATTTGCAGCAATCGTCAACGCGATCGTCTACATCAGGCGTCGAGGAAGTGAAAGCGCGCCACCTTTACACCCATTAGAGGTCGTTCACGATCTTCACTCAACAGCGTCAGCAGAGGAGAAGAGACTAGTGGATGAAGTCAATCGCATGACTGCCGACGAAATGAAGCGGAGGATACAAACAGACCCCGACTTTGTCCGGCGTTTTAATTTGATCCCAAGAAATAAATATCGCGGGTTGCCTCATTTCCCCGGAGAACCTGAGCAATATGTTGACACATTGGAAAAGAGAGCGTTTGAGGCGGCAAGAGAAGTGTGTGCTCTTATTAAGTTGCATGGCCCAGAGCCGACACTTGAAGAAGGTAAGAAGTATTGTAAAGAGCACAACAAAGAGATCGTGGATTGGCACTGGGAGAAAATTGCGCCCTGGAGAACCAAAGTGGGTGCTGGCTATCGCGCACACTTAGCGGACAAAGTGGACAAGATAAAAGATGAACTAGCGGAACAGGGTTTGATGGATGGTGAGTTAAATGAGGCAATCGGAACACGCCTCTATACCGAAGCAGACCTGCGGAAGATTGCACGCAGACTCAGATTTGTAGCTTCGCATTTAGAATGCTAAGCAGCCTTAGTTAGTTCCTCATATTCGAGGTTGTCCGAGCGAATGAGTTTCAGCATCGTGTCACGTAACCGAAACGTGGTTTGCGATTTGTTAGAAGCCCCCACCAACGGCTCTCGCACTCCCCTGAAGTAGGCCGAAGGTCTCTTTCACACTTTGCGCCGGAGGCATAGAATCGTTTGCGCTGAACATGGAGGACGATCATGACGAGTCCACATCCGGTTTCGAGTTCGAGGAGAAGTTTGCGCGCGGCAAGTATCGCACTGGCGTTCGCGGTCCTGCTGGTACCGGCGATCATGCCCATCACGGCGGCGCAAGCCCAAACCTACAAAGTCCTCTACACCTTTACCGGCACGGCAGACGGGGGGAATCCAACCGCTGGTTTGATTCAAGATAAGGCGGGGAACCTTTACGGGACTGCTTTCTACGGCGGAGACATCCAAGATTGTTTGGGGAATGGCTGCGGAGTGGTTTTCAAGGTGGACTCCAATGGAAACGAGACCGTGATCTACACCTTCGTCGGAGGCGCCGACGGCGAAACCCCACAATCGGGTTTGATCCAGGATGGCAAAGGCAACCTTTATGGGACAACGCTTTTTGGTGGCGGTAACGTATGTCCGGATAACACCTGCGGAACAGTGTTCAAGCTGACACCAAAGTCAGGTGGGGGGTGGACTGAGAAAGTGATCCATAGATTTTCGGGATCGGACGGGGCCAATCCTGTGTCCGACCTCATATTCGACAAGGTAGGAAACCTTTATGGCACTACGCAGTTCGGTGGTGTCTATGGCGCTGGTACCGTCTTCAAGCTCGACAAATCCCGTAGGCTGACCGTATTACACAGTTTCAGGGCCAGCGCAGACGGAAGGTTCCCCGTAGCAGGTTTGGTTCAGGATGCAGCAGGCAACTTGTACGGCACCACCCACGATGGCGGGTCCTCCGATTACGGAACAGTGTTTAAAGTGGCCAAGACAGGCAAGGAAACAGTGCTGCACAGCTTTACTCAGAACCCGGACGGGGCTAACCCTGCAGGGGACTTGGTGCTTGACGCACGTGGCAACCTGTATGGAACTACTGTAGTTGGCGGTAAGCACAGTCGTGGATCAGCTAGTGGTGGAACCGTCTTCAAGCTCACTAAAACTGGCAAGGAGACCGTGATCTACAGCTTCACCGGGAATGCGGATGGCGCAATCGTGGAAGCTGGCTTGGTCTGGGATGCCAAGGGTAACTTGTATGGCACGACGGCGGCCGGTGGTGACTCAGCGTGCAACGCTGCCATGTTCGGTTGTGGAACGGTATTTAGGCTGGCCCCAAAGCGTAAGCTGACCGTGCTGTATTCATTTACCGGGTTTCCTGACGGGGCCTTACCCAGTGCTTCTTTGCTCCGGGATGCCAAGGGCAACCTCTACGGGACTACATACGGAGGAGGGCAAGGCACCTGTGGGGGAAACGGCTGTGGAGTCGTGTTTAAGATTACGCCTTGATGTTTTACCACTATGACGAGGCTGGGATAGACTTCGATGCTGGTATTTCTTCTCCTTAATCCCATTCCAGCAGAAAACAGCGAGCAACAAACCTAAGGAGTTTCGTGATGACCATTGAAAAACAAAGATCCCTGATTTTAGGAATGTGGAGACCAAAATCTTCTCGCCCTCCGGTCGAGGCAGAAGTTTTTTCTTGACATCCCTTTTTATAGAACTCATTGACCAGTAGTCAAAACGTGTAATCGCCTGTGGGTGTTGAAAAAGTCACGTCGATTAGCGGATGAGATTCGGCAGAAGCATGTTAGAAGGAAGTGATCTTAGCCATGCTCTGTTGGATTCTGATCGTCGGAGGCCTGCTGATCATGATGGGGCAACACGACCGTTCCGAAGCGTTGTTCTATTACTTCCGTCTGGAAGATCAAGTTCCTGAAACCCACCTGCTGCGGCTGATCGACAAGCACATCAGCTTTGAGTTTGTGCGGCGGCAACTGAAAGACAGCTACAGCGAGACGGGACGGCCGTCGATCGATCCCGAACTTCTGCTGCGCATGTTGTTGATTGGGTATCTGTACGGCATCACCAGCGAGCGCAAACTGGTGGAAGAACTGCGCATGCATCTGGCGTGGCGCTGGTTCACCGGGCTGGGGTTCGATCAGGAGATTCCGCACTCATTGACCCCCTGCCTCGGGGTTTGAGTGTAACGGCCTGATTACGACACTTAGCCTTTGTCGCTTCGGTTTTTGTGTGCGAACATGGTGCGGTGCAAAAGCGAAAAATCATAGTGAATATCGCCACGAGCGCGGACGGCTATATCGCTCGAACCGATGGCAATCTCGATTGGCTCACGAGACGGCCCGCTCCAAAGGGATTCTACGGTCTACCACAGTTATCACGCTCTATCGGCGCCAAGATACTCGGTCGCAAGACCTTCGATCTGAGTGTAAAAATGGGGGCGACCTTCAGCACAGACGACGTGCATTATGTGTTTTCTCGGCAGCCGCCCCCTACATCCAGGCCGACCGGCGTCGAATTTGTGAAGGAGTCCATTCGGGCGTTTGCGGAATGTCTTCGCGAGAAGGCGGGCCAGAACATCTGGATGATGGGCGGAGGGGAGATAATCGGGGCCTTCCTTGACGAGCATGCGATTGACGAGTTCATTGTCACCGTCATACCAGTTTTCATTGGGGAAGGCATTCCTCTCATCGCACCCCGGCATCGCGAAGTGCCGCTCCGGTTGCTCGCTTTGGAACAATTCCCGGACGGTGTTGTTCAACTCCATTACGAAGTGCCGCGGCCCGAAACTCTGAGGCGAACCACGGGCCCTTGACGCCAACAGGCGCGGGTTTTGAGTGCTATGGCCTCCCTTGAAAAGAGCCGTAACTGACTGCAAACAGATGGTTGGCATGGGACCTCTTTTCATGCTTCGTTGTGACCGGATTCCGGTCATGCTGACCTGTTATCGCCACTTACTCAAACTGCAGGGGTACAATTAGAACCCTGAATGCGCAGGTTGAAATTATGAAGCCATCCCGTCAGGTTAGACACTCAGTTCTGCTCTTTTTTGCCATGGCTCTGGGGGCCACGTTCGTCAGCATCACCGGCTACGCGCAGACTTACACCATTTTGCACGCCTTCAACAATCGCCCTGATGGGGATTCTCCTCAGGCGGGCGTTACGTTGGATGCTGCGGGCGACATTTTTGGTACAGCCATTGAGGGAGGCCTTTATCACAAAGGAACCGCCTGGAGAGTGGACGCGAACGGAGCGTTTAGTGTTCTGTACACATTTAACGGAGGAGTCGGGTCCCTGCCAGACACACCGTTACTGCTCGATGGCAAGGGCAATTTGTATGGCACCACGTCGCTCGGCGGACACAAAGGTCTGGGATCGGTTTATTCACTATCTGCGCAAGGCGAGGTGAAAGAACTGTGGGGCTTCAACAGTGGCGGATATCCACAAGGAAGACTAGCCCTAGATCCACACCGGGGGATTTTGTACGGCGCCGCAGCATCGGGTGGTACGGCCGGAACAGCATGGAGGCTGAGTCCTATGCATCGATTCGTCTTCCTGCATAGGTTCGCCGGCCCGCCGGACGGTGCCATACCCATATCTGGACTCATCCGCAACGCAGGAGGGGAGTTGTACGGGGCTACTCATCAAGGGGGGCAGGTTACGCAACAGTGCCAGCAGGGTTGCGGCACCGTGTTTAAGATCAACTCCGCAGGCAAAGAGTCGATCCTGTACAGCTTTCAAGGTGCGGGCGACGGGATAGGCCCTGCTGAAGGTGACTTGATATTGGACTCAAGCGGGAATCTCTACGGAACGACCGCCGGGGGCGGCGGGGCGAACGCATGCGGGTACTTGGGTTGTGGGACGGTGTACAAGATTACTCCGAGCGGACAGGAAACGGTTCTTTACGGTTTCCAAGGCGGGTCCGACGGCATGTTTCCAAACGGTGGCCTCGTTCTGGATGGAAATGGCGGTGTATATGGGAGTACACCAAGTACCCTCTTTCACCTCGACAGTCCGGGCAAGTTAACCACGATCTACAGTCAACCCATTGACTGCAGTAACGGCTGCGACTTTAATCCTGACTTGGCAATCGACAGCGCAGGTGCCCTGTACGGCACCACAAGCTTTGGGGGCGACCTCAACTGTCACTTCGGAAGGGGTTGTGGCGTGGTTTTCAAGTTCGTGCCGTGAGAGCAGCCCACGAATCATTGATTCCTGTGGTTGCCCTCCTCAGCGCAGTGCCCCCCTCTAAGCGTAATTGGCGAATCGCGATTTCACGCGTTGACCAGGGATCGGCCCGATTCTCAAGGAGTCCTATGTCCTGTTAACATCAGTTGTCCTTTTCAGAATGCCTTAAATTCAAAGGAGGAATGTGATGAGCTATAGCGAAGGAAGAATTCACTTTGATAAGGCTAAAAACAGTACGGTCGATCCGGCACTCAAGGACATTGCGGAAGGACTCAGACATTTGTCGCATGCTATCGAGGAAGACATCAGAAAGTTGGAAGAAGATATACGCGCCATTCAAAATCAGCCGAGATGAAGCAATTTCTCCTGCTGCATTCCTTCCATCTTCGGCGCCGTGCTCGACATACCGTTAGGCTCCACAAGGCCTATGACCGCGCCTATCCAATTGGTGTTGCAACATCGCGATTTCACTCAAGAACCCAGCTGACGGGCGAACAGACGGCGCAAACTTGCGCTATGGCCTGATTTCGACAGTTGACCCTTGCAACTAATTGCTTAGGGAAGATGGTAAAGCGTCAACTTTAACGGGGACCCGACAACCAACATCGAACCATCGGGAGAAAACGCGGTCCATGACTGTTGTTCGCCGTCCTGTTCTGGTTTGACCTCTGCGATAGGTTCCCCGGTCTCCACGGAGAAGATGACAAACCTTTCCTGCTTGCCCGAATCTGTGAGTTGCAATGCAAAACGCTTTCCGTTCTGCGAAACTCCCGCATACGAGAATCCGCCTTCTGCGGACAGTGTTCTAACGAGATTACCTTGAGTATCGAAGATCAGCGGACTCTTACAGCCCGGCTCTAGAATGAGGTCATCAGTAAGAAACTGCGGTCTTCCACCGCAACTGCCGTGATAAACCAAGTGGTCTCCAGCAGCGTCCCTGTACGTGATGAATCCGAGGTCACTAGGATATTTCCCCGTCCAATGCACGTTGTCCGTAACGAAACCCTTGCTGCTTACTGATGTATCGTAGGCGGGACTATCCGTCAGTTTGGTACTCTTCAGGCTTCGAGCGTCTATGAGTTCGTATCCCGGATTCGTCGCATTTCCTAGTGTCGACCCGTTTGGAGACATGTTCTCCGCGCTTCCGTGATAATCAAGAACACCTGCGTCCTTCAGGTCGGGCGCGAGCCGCAGTACGTTGCGTCCAGCTACGATGACATGTGCATCATTCGTCGCGAACACAGGCAATGAGCCAAACGCCGTAATCTCCCGCTTCTCCTTGACCCGACCGGTCTGGGTATCAAGAGACAAGAGCTGATAGACCTGCACTGGAATCTTGGCATCCGGTACCTGACGCATTCCAACCTTGGACGCTAGAACAAGCCGATCCCCTACGAACACAACACTGCGAGTCGCCGCATATATCGAGCTTGTCTGAGAATCTATATGCGGCCCGCTGAGGGTTGTCCCGCTATTACCAACGACAAAACCCATCACTTGTTCCGCGTTTGTGAGTGGGCCTACCGACCACACCCGAGACGGCGCGGGGAGATTCTGAGCCGGAGCGTACATCGCGATTGCTGTGACGAGTAACACGGCTAATCCGATCTTTTTCAGGGGTTTTGGGCCTAGTTTCATCAGATTGCTCCATGTGGCTGCGAATGTAATCGTACACCGAAACTGATGACTGGCGATAAATCGCCATATCGCTCATTGACCAACAGTCAAAACGTGTAATGGCCTGGTTACGTAAATCAACGCCTTGTCCCTTGGAAAACCCACAAATTCTGATTATTCTTTACCAGCACCGGGGCCTGAATGGAAAACATCGTTTCTCTGATCACGGGTAGCGAAAAGCTGACCAAAATTTTCGGACATTGGCCCTCGTTCCACGATGCCGAAGTTCTGGAGCTTCACCTTGATCGCGGGGACATTCGAACCGAAGAGGGCATCTATAAGTTTCCGGTTCTAACTCTTAAAATTCACCTTTGGGAACTGACCAAGGAGGTTGACCCGAAGGGATTTCTAGTTCTCCGGCATCACACGGTCACGACCCTCAACTTTTGCGATGTCTCAGACTTCCAGATGGAGGGCTTCAATCACCAGAACGCCATGCTGGAACTCTGCATAAATAGTCAGCAGCGTTCAGAAGGCCCCTCACCATATTTTGCCGTCGAATTAGAGCCCGCCTTCGGTATCGGTGCTTCCTTCAAGTGTCTTCAGATAGAAGTCATTGACGCATTGCCCTGTGCGGAGAATGGGAAGGTACTTTCCGTTAGCGGTTCCCAGCAAAGCATGTAACTGTTGAAACATCGCCGTTACACTCAATGACCAGCGTCAAAACCTGTCAATTCGTCAATCCTTCTTCCGCTAGGCGCCGGAGTGTTGCCTTCAGCGTTTCATCAGATGAACAATCCATCGATGAAAGCCTCCTCTATAGCTGTCGCTTAGCGGTGCGTCGCAGCCAAAATTGCGGGGTAGAGCAGTGGGGCAGCGATGCCGCTTAGCGATGGTTCGAGATTACCGCTTGACCATGCGATTTTAGCCACTCCGGACCGCTAGGCGGTATGCGGGAAACTGAAGCACCCGGTATACCGTGCCACACTTGCCACGGTGGAGAAGCTGCAATAGTTTACCAAACCCTTAAAACTGGACCGAACGCCAGATTCATTCAACACGGAATTCCGTCAGTACCGAGGCAGCGCAACCGGATTGACTCGCGCCCGGAGCGGACGGATAATTGGTCGCCTTCGCAGGAGGACCTTATGAAACCGCCGCGTAAGACAGCCAACCTTTCCGAGTCAGTCCATCACCAGCTCAGCGTGTATGCACTTGCGGCGGGCGCGGCGGGAGTGGGTATGTTGGCGTTGGCCCAGCCAGCGGAAGCAGAAATCGTCTACACAAAGACCCACCGTGTCATCCGAGTGAATAGCGAGTTCAATCTCGACCTCAACCACGACGGAATTACCGACCTGACCTTTGAAAATAACTTCACCCGAACCTGCACCACCTACGGGAGCTGCCGCAGTCTGGTCGCAAGCTTGGCCCAGGCCAACCAAGCCGTATACAACTCGTACGGTGCCGTAGCTATGAAGCCGGGGATGCAGATTGGTCCAAAGGATGCCTTCTTAGGCGGTCTCCTAAATATGGCCTACAAAGGACCTAATACAAGTGCGGCGTGGGGAAACTGGGTCAACGTCAATAACCGCTATGTGGGGGTGAAGTTCCAGATTAAGGGAGAGACTCATTATGGGTGGGCGCGGCTGAGCGTCCAGGTTCAGCGCCTTGAAATCACTGCCATCCTCACCGGCTACGCCTACGAAACCATTCCCGGCAAGTCAATCAAAGCTGGCCAGACTAAGGGCAGAATGGATGATTTCACCAACGCGGATTTCGGCCCCAGTGCTTCCCTGACCGATCCCATTCCCGACACTTCGCAACCCCCATCGCTCGGCATGCTTGCCCTCGGCGCTCAGGGAGTCCCGTTGTGGCGGCGAAAAGAATGGGTAGGCTTATAGGCGTGTAATCTTGTTTCATGGATGGGGGCATTCGAGAGCGAGTCGAGGGTCTGAGGCAGGAAATAGCCGAAATCCAAAGGCTAAATCTCGCGTATCTGCAAACGCCCAGACCGGACTTCGATGCAATGAACGATCACGCGAGGCGCGAACAGAGATTGAGGGAAATCATGGATGAGTTAGAGTCCATGACTGATTGGAAGAAACCCTGACGTATCCAAACCTGTTGCAACTAATTTTTGCCCGAGGTTTGGGCTTCTCGCCAGGGGGTGGCCATTTTCTATTGGGGTCCTACCCGCCGGACCTAGAATTGAAATTCCAAATACTCAGTGGCGACGCGCGACGCACGCTCCGGCACACCATTGCTACGGTCATTCGTTCGCATGGAGCCGGAACGCGGGAGTACAATTGGGGCGCTCGGTAACTGAATTCGCCCCGGCGTGAAGCCGCCCGAGCAGGTCGCGCCACTCTAACCAGTCGCCACGTTCTTCGGAGGTGATCCCGTGCGGTCCGTCCGCTTCCTCTGCTTGTCGGTGATCCTTGGTAGTTCAATGCTGGCCGCGCAATTCAATACAGCCACACTTGTCAACCCGCTCCCCACGAGCAAGGCATCCACGCCTATATCCCAGCCTGATCCGAAAGCTCAAGGCAAACTTCTTGAGAGCTACGGCAAGCTACCCCTGAGCTTCGAGGCGAATCAAGGTCAGACCGACTCGCAGGTGAAGTTTGTGTCACGCGGCAGCGGCTACACGCTTTTCCTCACCGGTGACGAAGCCGTCTTCTCGCTGCGCAGAGACAAGGGAACGGTCGGGGCATTGCCTGCCAGTCGCGAGTTGCAACCAACGGCTGTGCCAGCGGCCAACGCGGTCTTGCGCATGAAGCTCGTGAGAGCCAACCCTGCCGCCAGAGTCATCGGCACGGACGAACTGCCCGGGAAGAGCAACTACTTCATCGGCAACGATCCCAAGCAATGGCGCAGCAGTGTTCCGACCTACGCCAAAGTGAAGTACGAAAGCATTTATTCCGGCATCGATTTGGTCTACTACGGCAATCAGCGCCAGCTTGAGTACGACTTTGTCGTCGCGCCGGGCGTCGATCCGCATCGCATCCAGTTCGATGTTCGCGGGGCGAAGAGCATCAGCCGAGACAAGGACGGAGACTTGGTGCTCCAAGTGAGCGAAGGTGAGCTTCGCTGGCGCAAGCCAGTTGTGTACCAAGAGAGAGGCGGCACCAGGCAAGCGATTGCCGCGCATTATGTCATCAAGTTTAAAAACCACGTTGGATTTGAGTTAGCCGACTATGACTTGCGAAGGCCTCTGTTCATCGATCCGCTTATTTACTCGACCTATCTTGGCGGCAGCGGCACTGAATATGGCCAGAGCATCGCCGTAGACAAGTCGGGCAACGCTTATGTTGCCGGCCAAACCAACTCAACCAACTTTCCAACCGTGAATCCTCTGCAGCCAGCCAACAGCGGCGGCTATGACGCCTTCGTGGCGAAACTCAACCCCTCAGGCTCAGCCTTGGTTTATTCCACCTATTTTGGCGGCGGCGCGGATGACGGCGGCTTGGCTATAGCCGTGGACAGCTTGGGCAATGCTTACGTCACCGGCTATACCAACTCGACCGATTTTCCCACGATGAACCCTCTGCAGGCTACTAACGGCGGTTCTGCAGACGCTTTTGTGACCGAACTCAACCCGTCGGGATCGGCGATAGTTTACTCTACGTATCTCGGCGGCAGCGGGTATGACTCTGCCATGGGCATCGCAGTGGACAGCTCGGGCGATGCTTACGTGACGGGAGTTACCTTCTCAACCAACTTTCCCACGATGAATCCCTTACAGCCGGCCTTCGGTGGCGGCAGCAGGGATGCCTTCGTGGCCCAACTCAATCCCTCAGGTTCGGCTCTGGTTTACTCCACCTATCTTGGCGGCAGTAGCGATGACGTTGGCTCGGGCATAGCAGTGGACAGCTCAGGAGATGCTTACGTCGCGGGTAACACCGCTTCGGCCAATTTCCCGATCACGAACGGAGCTTTTCAGCCGACTTTTGGTGGTGTCATCGACGCCTTCGTGGCCAAGCTCAACTCGACTGGATCGGCTCTGGGTTACTCTACTTATCTAGGTGGCAGTATCTACGACTACGGCGTCGGCATCGCCGTGGATAACTCAGGAGATGCTTACGTCACCGGCACCACCTGTTCAACCAATTTCCCCACAACTGCTGGAGCCTTTCAGCCGACCTATGGTGGCGGCGCGTGCCAAAGTGGGGATGCTTTCGTGGCCCAGCTCAACCCAGCAGGCTCGGCTCTGGTTTACTCCACCTATCTTGGCGGCAGTAGCCCTGACGTGGGCTTTGGCATAGCAGTGGACAGCTCGGGCAACGCTTACGTGACGGGATTTACCTACTCAACCAACTTTCCCACCATGCTTCCCTTACAGCCCGCGAATGCTGGCAGTTCCGACGCCTTCCTGACGAAGCTCAACCCCTCAGGCTCGGCGTTGGTTTACTCGACATATCTTGGCGGCAGCGTGGATGAAGGCGGCTTGGGTATAGCCGTGGACAGCTCGGGAAATGCTTATCTAGCGGGCTACACCGATTCGACCAATTTCCCGATCACGAACGGAGCTTTTCAGCCGACTTTTGGTGGTGTCCTCGACGCTTTCGTAGCTAAAATTGCTAAGCCATCTGTGCGAGTGACACTCGCTCCCCCCAAGCTCGACTTTGGCAACCAGACGATAGGCATCACCAGCGATCCGCGACACTCGACCCTGACCAACACTGGTGAACTCGTACTGACGATCACGTCGATTAAAGTTACCGGGTTGAACAGCAGCGACTTCGCTGAGAAAGACAACTGTGGTGCATCCATTCCGCCACACGGCAGTTGCAAAATCAACGTAACTTTCACACCTTCCTCGACTGGCACGCGAACCGCCGCCGTGAGCATCACTGACAACGCTCCCGACAGCCCCCAGACGCTTCCGCTGAGCGGCGTCGGTGTTCTACCAGCGGTGA
>Ga0210410_10003297_pt1 | contig 14340 bp, 12 predicted proteins | sample IncBWC4MmetaG_FD_161058 | JGI IMG/M metagenome (GOLD analysis project Ga0210410, IMG submission 161058) | Forest soil microbial communities from Barre Woods Harvard Forest LTER site, Petersham, Massachusetts, United States - Inc-BW-C-4-M | ecosystem: Environmental > Terrestrial > Soil >... | reverse complement strand
GTTTTTCACGTCGGCGACAGCGCACCGCTCGCAAACATAGTCGATCCGCTTTCGCAGGTCTGCACCGGACAAACCTTTAAGCTGGCCAACAAATTTCAGATATTCAGCCGTCTCCATCTCCGGGTAGATGGGAGGCGTCTCAGGCAGATAGCCGATTCGCTTTTTGACCTCCAGAGGCTCTTCGAGAACGTCAAAACCGGCTACCGTCGCCGAACCAGCGGAAGCCGGCAAAAAGCAGGTCAGGATGCGCATCGTTGTCGTCTTACCCGCGCCGTTGGGGCCGAGAAATCCGACGATCTGGCCCCTTGCCACCTCGAACGAGATCTGATCGACGGCAATGGTGCGGGCGTAGCGTTTGGTAAGGTCTTTGACTTTGATCATAAATAGTTGTTGTCAAGCTAAGAACGCTGAACCGTTAGGCCGAACCACAGTTGAACATTGACGGCAAAAACATGTTAAAAAGTGATCAGGCGGCATGTCAATTTGCTCATGGCTCGCTGCTCATGGCTCGCTGCTCACGGCTCGCCTGCCAGCTACTCGATCCAGACGAACAACCAGCCGCAAAACAATTGCGTGCGGGACCTGCGCGAGAGCTGGGTTTCTTTTACAGTTCTTACTGACGACCGAAGTCCAAGAATTGGTTGCCCGGTATTTCAATTGCTTACCGACCCGCCGCGCCTATTCCCCCCAGACGCGGGACTGTTCCGGCTAGCTTGTGCGAGCCATGTTGCTTTTGAAGGTTTCCTCATCCCCTGCTCTGGCTTCGGCGGGTCTTCGGTCTCGCGCCTCGAGACCTCTTTCTTACTGAGTTCAGGTTGCTTGCCTTCGGCCCGAGTCTGGACTTGGTCGACGGAAATCCCCCTGCGAAACGAGGTAGCTCTTCACCCATTCGACTCTCCTCCCGCTAAGTTTCAGGTTGTACTTCTTCAAGCCGCGAACGTCCGCGTGTCCCATCACCATCAGACTGGCGTGGTGGTTAGTCATATTGCTTGCGACTCTTGAAACGATTAGCGGGATCCGAGAGGGCCCCGTTTTCGCGGGCCCCGGGGCCGATCTTCGGATGTCGTGATGCCGGGTAGTTCGTCGGATAAAAGAAGCTCGCCGGCGTAACCGGTGGCGCGGGAGCGATCGATCCCACGATAGGCAGAGCCCTAAAGGGCTAAGCCCCCGAGGTGCGCCTCAGTGTTTTGGATGACTCGGACCGCGGGCTCATCCCGTTCTTATGGGACAATAACCATATATGCGAAAACCGTTCATCATTGCGTGTCAATTGTTGGCGGTCGGCATCATGCTGCTGGGCCAGGTCCCGGCGCAGCAGACTCCGGCCGCATCCGCTCAACCTAGTCAACCGGCTTCGAGCCAAGCTTCTTCCAATCAGTCCGCTCCCGCGACGAAGTCGACTTCCACAACCGCCAAGAAGGCGCCTGTAACCACCCGGAGCACAACTGCTCTTGCCCTCAAAACACAAAAAGACAAAGCGAGCTACGCCTTGGGTATGAAGATCGGCAGCGATCTTCGCAAGCAAGGCGTGAATGCCTCGGTGGATCCCGCCGTTGCAGCGCGGGGATTTAAGGACGCTCTCGCGGGAACGAAATCACAGTTAACCGACGATGAGGTGCGCGCCGCGCTCACCCAACTGCAAAGCCAGGTCCGCGAGAAGCAGATGGCCAAGGCGCACGAGGAAGGCGGGGCCGCCCAGAAAGCGGGCGAGGAATTCCTGGCCGCGAACAAGGGCAAAGAAGGAGTGGTCACGTTGCCGAGCGGGATGCAATACAAAATTCTGACCGCAGGCAGCGGTCCGAAGCCCACTGCCAGCGACACCGTGAGCTGCAACTACAAAGGGACACTGCTTAACGGTAAAGAATTTGACAGCTCGTATAAACGCGGGCATCCGGAGACGTTTCCCGTGGGCGGGGTGATCAAGGGTTGGACCGAAGCGCTGCTGTTGATGCCGGTGGGATCAAAGTGGCAGTTGTTTATCCCCGCCGATTTGGCGTATGGAGACCGGGGTGCAGGAGGCGACATCGGCCCAGGCGAAACTCTGATCTTCGAAGTAGAGTTGCTTTCGATCGGAGAGCAGAAGAAATAGGAAATCGGCTGTCAGCCGTCAGCTCGCAGGAAACAGAGCCGTCTGCGATTCGCCGACGGCTTTGTGTTGGTCTGGACTTCTCTTGCACGTGGTTTCGTCGGAGGTCTACAGTTCTATAGCAGCGTCCATGCCCTCCCGATCATGACAATCGCCACCAGGGGATACGGTGAAGATCCTCCTGGTGGAAGGCCGTAAGCCGATTCGAAGAAGAATGAATCGGTTCGGCAAAAAGCAGGCTCAAACCAAAGCGCGGAACCGCAATCCCCGAAAATCCGGTGGAACACACCAGCCCCTAGAGAGCATGGCGCAGGTGATCTTCCGCCGAAAGGTTCGCACCGGCGAGAAGCAGCAAGCCCGACAAGAATGCCCAGAACATCATGCTCACCGAGAGAGCGAACGGGCCGTAGACTTCCTGAAAATTCAGCCACGGAAGAGCGATGATATAGGCGTATTTCAAAGCTTCCGAGAGCAATCCCATGATGATGGCCGCAGGCAACACGGCCCGGGCTGGGACTTTGCCGTTCGGCAGCAGCCAGTAAATCAAGAAGAAGATCGCGATACTGGCGGCAATGGCGAAGACTTTCATCATCAAGAACCCAACCAGTCGCACAACTCCTGCGCCGTAGCCGCGAGATAGACCCTCCAGCAACCCAAGCGGAACCGCGGTCATGGCAATCGAGAGCAAAGCCAGCACGCCACAGGCGAACGCCAGACCGAGCGAGATCAATTGATTGCCCAAGTAGGAGCGATTGCTTTCAAAGCGCCAAATACGGTTCAGGGCAACCTCGAGCGGCAGAAATACCCCCGACGAAGTAATCAGCAGAATGATCGACGAAAAGATCTGCACCCGCTGCCGTGAATTGACCATGGAATTCAGGTTGCGAATGACGAAATCCTGTCCGGCGGGAAGGTAGTCGCGCAGCAGTTGTACGACGACGTCATACATGACGCGCGAATGAAAAACACGCCGGATAAGGGTCATCAACAGAACCACAAAGGGGAAGAATGCCAGGATGGAGTTCGCCGCGACCGAGAAGGCGAAGGTGTGGACGTCGGTTCGCGTCAGATATTTGAAGGTGGAAATAATCAAGCCACTTGATCGGGCAGGCCTGGGCCGAACCATGGGCGGCTGCAGGGAATCGGTCTTCGGGAGCGCGGAAATAGGCGGTGAGGACACAGGAAATTCCATCGTACCAGAGCATGGCGGGCCAGCTGCGGAATGTCAAAACCCTAAAGTTCCGAGGGCGGGTACCCGAGCTATTTCTTTATCTTCGTTAAAGTTATGGGCAATTTGTCCCGGGTGACCCCTGGTCATATTACGATTCCTTTCTAATTCTTCTTGCGAATCGTTTTAATAGCCCGTATTATCTGTTGCTCAACGCCGGGGAGTGGTCCGGTGGTGAGACCAGTAGTGGTTGACGTTGGTTGGGTGTGGTGGAAATGCCCCAAATTGTCGGGCTCCGTAAGTCGACGCTGCGGATTGAAACCGTGGCGGCGACCGAGGAGTCCTTTCTTTTTTGGGGATAATTCTTCTGCACATCGGTAGACGCAACCGAAAGTTCTATCGGCTTCCTTGAGGGGGGCCCCAATCGACCGGGGCGACATCGAGAATGCCGGAGAACAATTCTTCGCGATGGTGAAAGGAGTAGTTGCCGTGAGAGAGAAAGGTACAGTGAAGTGGTTCAATGGGGCGAAGGGATATGGGTTCATCCAGCGCTCCACGGGAGAAGATGTATTCGTGCACTTCTCCGCTATTCAGGAGAACGGCTACCGCACGCTCAACGAGGGTGAGACCGTGGAGTTTGATCTGCTGAAGGGCCCCAAGGGCTTCCAGGCGGCAAATGTCATCCGCGCATAACTGCGAAACATTTCGGAACCCTCCCGTCCCCCAGCGGGAGGGTTGTTTATTTCCAGGAGAACTCCGAAACTGGAGTATTTTCCAAGGCAACGGGAAATAAAGCGGGAGACGCAGCCAGCCATCGTCGGTGAAGGAGTCACGCACACAGCCAGCACAAAACTTCACCGCATTTCCAGCGAGACCAAATCGCCGTCCTTCGGACCCCGAGGTTTGTAGTTCACGGTGACCTGGCGGTCTCGCCATTCGCAGGAAAAATCATCCGCGCCGATCAGGAGCAGAGACTTGTAGTCAGACGCGCGGAGTTTCAGCACCGTGCTTTCCGCAGTGACGGTCAGCACCGCGGCAGGGGAATGCGAGCAGTCGACGGCGACCAGGCGGCCTTTGAGAAATTTCGTGGGACGCTGGTCTTCGGGGGCGGCCGGTTGACCTGAGTTCTCAGCGGCGGCGCGTTTGGCGGCGTCTTCTTCCAGAACATCAAAGGGCGACTTTTGCGGAGCAAGTTTGGGCTGCGACATTCCTCCCGCACTTGCGGGAATGCCGTATTTTCGCTCGGTTCCGGCCTGCTCGATCAAGTCACGGGCGAGCGTAGCAATTTGCGGATTGCCACTTGCTTTCAGCCTGTCCAGAACAACGTTGGCTGCTTCCCATTTCTTGCTGGCCACATAAATTTGAGCAAGGTGAAAGCTGTAGCGTTCATCGCGCGGACTCAGGCTGATCGCCGAGCGCTCGGCCTGGAGCGCGGCGGCGGGACCTCCGCCGGCGTTGCGGGCGACAGCCAGCAGGTCGTAGGCGTCGGCAAGTTCTGGGTACCACTCGAGCACGGAGCGCAGATCGAGCATCATGTTGGGCAGGCCCTGAATATCGGTGTGGCTGGTCTGCGCTATGCGGTACTTGAGCACGGATACGTAATATCGCAACCACAGGTCGCTCGGATTTAAAGCTAAAGCGTCTTTGAGTTCGCTCGAAGCCTCGGCGAAATTTGCATGCTGGATGTCGTCCCAGGCAAGAATGCGATGCGCGAGCGGGCTGCCCATGGCATTGGTCGGGAGTTGGTCGGAATCTTCGCTCGGTCTCTTCTCTTGTTTCTTCGCTTCGAACTTCTTGTCAGCGGCAGTGGGCGCCGTAGCCAGCGTATTTAATTCCTGCAGACCGCGGTCGCGGCGTTCGGGGATGCGAATTGCAACTTCAAAATAGAGAGCGCGTGCGTCTGCCTCGGGGAGAGGCTTCGATGTGATGGCTGAATCGTCGGGTCCGACGGGAACGGCAAACCTGTAGCTCTGGCCGGGTGGGTTTGAGTTCGAGGGAGAAGTGACGTTCGCATTGCTTTGGCGGGCCGCGTCGACCGCAGTCAACGAGGCGGCCTGACCATGGAAGTAATCCTTCACCGCTTGTTCCATTTTCGCGGAACTCATCCCGTAGGCTTTTTGAATCGCATCCTCGACCGGAAGGTGTTCGTTCAGCACCGCATTGAAGTAAGCGCCGGTTTCCGCCAGCTTCTGCTCGTGGAGGAGGTAGTGGAGGACGATCCATGACTCCGCATAGTAGAGCGTGTGATGGCTGCCTTCGTTGCGCGCCGATGTGTCGTGCTTCATCGAGAACAGATCGGGCAGAGAGAGCCAGACCTGGGCGCCGAGCAATTCGCTGAGTGATTTGGGCGTATGCGTGTCGCGCTGGATAGCAAGCAAATCCTGCGTGCCGGAGGGAGGAAGCTCAGGATCGCCCCCGAGTTCGACTTGTTTGTTATCGACACGAATGGCAGCGAAATATTCGGCAAGACCTTCGTCGAACCATCCTTGAGCGGGAGGATAGTTGTAATTCAGTAACATTCCGGCGAGGTCGTGCGCTACGGCGCGCCAGGATTCTTCTTCGAACAGGTTGAGCACGATGAAGTCCTGATCTTCGCCGGCAAGAAAAAATCCAGGGACACGGATGGGCTGGCCTTGGCGCAGGGGCGCAACCTGGTAGTAGGACTTGTCATTCTTGAAGGCGAGAATGGTAAGCGGGATCGACTGGTTGAGATGGTCTTTGCCCAGCAAAAGGGCGAAGACGGCGCGCATCTGCTCGAAGCGAAGGGCGACCTCGCGGCCTTTTTTTTCCCCCGCGTCGGTGATTACGGTGAAGTGGGTGGAGTGGATTTCAAGCCAGGGATTTGGTTCGGGGGCGGCCGAAGCCGATATCGAGCACATGAATAGACCGCACAACGTAAGCCAGAGCGAGATGGCCGGGATGCGGCGCATGGGCCGAGGAGAGTGGGATGCCCTCCAGGGAAATGCTACCACGGTTAGCTTGTCGTCTCGCGCTCCTGTGATGAGGCGTCACTTGCATGTTTCCGCGTCCCGCGCTGATCAAGGACACTCCCTTGGGACATCGCGGGAACGGGGAACTGGGGACGATTGAGTTTCGAGCGGAGCTTTTCAATCTATTCAACCTCGTGAATTTCGGACTCCCTTCGAACATCGTTCGGGGGCGCGGATTTGGCATCGTCAGCAAGACCGCCGGAACTTCACGGCAGATTCAGTTCTCGGTCAGAGTCATCTACTAAAAACCGGGATACCCACAAAGGGCACGGAGGTCGGAATCCCGGAACGAGGCTTCCTCGTGTCCGCTTTCTTCGTTGGAAGCTGAACATGGGTCAAAGCTGAGGGAACTTTTTCGCTCCCCGTGCGTTAGTAACAGGAGCGGAGGTATGTCTATGCTGATCCTGCGGGTTGGGGCATTCGTGCTGGCGGCCGCTATTTCGTTCGCACAGAATTCTCCGCCCGAACCAGCGAAGGACCCCGGGCCGGCATCACTGACGGCCGAGGCCATCATGGCACGGGTGGCGGAGAACCAGGATCGCAGCGAAGCATTGCGCAAGCAATACGTTTACCGCCAGCACATCCACATTCTGACGCACAAGACCAACAAGGTCTTGCGCGAAGAGACGGCAGATTACGACGTGGTTCCTACGCCGGATGGAACTCAGAAAGAGCTCAAGCTGCTGACGGGCCGCTTTTGGAACAAGGGGAGATACGAGACCTTCCAAGGAGAGCCGGTTCCCCAGGCTGACAGTCTGGACGGGGGCTTGATCCATGGGTTTCGAGAAGACCTTTCGAATGAAAAGACGAAAGACGGGCTGGCGAAAGATCTTTTTCCGCTGACCAGCGAAGAGCAGAAGAGCTACGAATTCAAGCTGCTCGGGCAGGAGATGCAAGCCGGGCGCAGCATCTATCACATCGGTTTTCGACCGAAGGACAAGGATGAAATTACCTGGGCGGGCGAGGCCTACATCGACGCTGCGGAGTTTCAACCCGTCAGAGTGTTCACCAAACTTTCGCGGCGGATTCCATTTCTGGTGCGCACGATGCTCGGAACCGATGTGCCCGGAGTCGGATTCAATGTGGTCTACAAACGGCAGGAGGATGGAGTCTGGTTTCCCGAAACCTTTGGCACGGAGTTCCGGATTCATGCCTTGTTCTTCATCAACCGGCAGGTCTCGATCGCGCTGGAAAATTCAAAATTTGAGCACACCCACGTGGAAAGCAAGATGAAGGTGATGGGGCCGGCGGACTAAATGGATCGCGCGCTGCATCTCCTACTGGGACAGAACCACCAGGTTTGCCGGGCTCGTTATTGTGTACGGTGATCCTGGGGCTTGGCTGTTGCTCGTCGGAGTAACCGTAAGCACGAATAGTTTTCCCGCGGATTGGCTGATGGCGTAGAGATGGTCGTGATTATCCCAGACAATCTGATCGACTTGGCCTGTGATCAGGGCGCTTGTGTAGGGGGTGATGGGATCCGCGGCGTTGAAATGGAATACCTGTAAGCCCTGTGTTCCAGCAACCGCTAAAAGCTGACCAGATGGGGACATAGAGATATTTGTCAGCGAGCCTAACGAGCTGTTGGTGGTAACCGAGGTTGTGGGCATATTCGAATAAGTGCTGGTCGTGGTCAGGTTCCCCGAACTGTCAGCCGTGTAAGTCGCAAGTTGGTAGGGGCCGAGCGGCTGCAATGAGGAATTATCAAGCGGTTGCACGGGTACCGCTAAGTGGTTGGTTGGATCGGTGGCTGTGAGATAGGGACAGTACATTTGTCCTGCCTGGGAAACTGGCATGGGTGGGCCGAGCGTCGGGTTGACGCCCAGTGACGTGAGCGATCCGTCGCGGTTGCGAGTGAATCCGAAAATGTCCTGGTACCAGTGATAGCAGCTCGCTCCATATGCGAACTGATTGTTGCCAAGGAAACTCAACGGCACTTCGAATATCGGGGTCGTGACAGACGTAACTCCGATGTAGCTGAGGCTGCCGCTGGAGCGATCGACGCTGAAAAGCTGGTAGGCGTTGTTGGCGCAGTCGCTGTAGAAGTCCAAGTCGTATAAAACGGTGCCGCTATGGTCCGGGAACAGGGCGGTGGGGCCACCACACGCACCGCCATTTAAATCCTTGCTGTTCAATGCCTGTGCGTTGATGGATGCGACTTGCAGAAAGCTGCCGTCCGCCGCCACGGAATACGAATCGATATCCATCCCATTTCCGCCAAAGAGCAATTTTCCATTCGTAGCCTGCAGACCGCCAATGGTTGAGAAAGGCGAACCGGCAACGGGCGTGAGCGTCCCGTCAGAGGCGGCGCTGAAGGCGTAAACCTCGGCGGTGCTGGCATTCGCGCTGCCCGATACGTAAACGTATGCGGAGGGCGAGGTGAGCGCCGGATTGATTGTGATCGTTACCGATGCGCTCGCATCGTTGTAACCAGCAGGGTTGGCAGGGGTAAAGGCGACGGAGAGTGCGTGCGTTCCAGCGGTGAGCACCGTCCCTGCTGCCGGAGTGTAGACGAACCTGCCCGGGACGCTTGCAGTCGCGTCCAGCTGCGTCGAACTCAGAGGGGTTGTATTGGCGATCGGCGAAGGCGTCGGCCAAGAGATTGTCGGAGTGACCGGGGATGCAGCAGAGCCGTTTCCCGAGCCTCCTTGATTCCCGCCCAAGGCCTTCCCCGCACAGGAAGCGAGACTGGATGCCGCAATGAGGAGCGCGGCTAGACTAAGGGGAACAAAAAGAGGAGCAGATGGCCCGGACAGCCTGCGGCGCATGGCCGTCTCCTTCAATACTCTGGAATTCAGTGAGGTTTGGATGTGCTACTGGGAGTGGTGGTTGCCGTCGGACACCTTTTCCTCGATTGAGCTGCGGTTCGCTTAGGTTGCAACCGACAGCGCGGAACGGGAAGCGAAAAGAACCTTTCTAGTTCTGTTTTCCGAAGCAGGCGATGCAACTGTGGATGACGCCAGGCGAGTGAACTCGATTGGTGGTTGTTGTGTTGTGCGAACAGGCGGCGATGCAGTTCTCGAATGCGGTCGGACTTAGCATCATAGCAAGCCCGTTCCCTGGGGCGAGGGCCCTAGGTAGATTTCATTTTCAAGCGCTGGGGCTCGTTCCTGGCGAAGACGAGCAATTTCGGCTTCTTCGGATTCGTAGTTCACGGCCGCCTCTAAAACCTGCAATGGCGTCGGGTAACGGCCGCAAAGGAAGGCGGGTCCTTCGCTTTTGTGGCGCGGGAATCAAAGGCCGTGGAGACTGTTCGATATCGAACATCCAACCGTCTACTACCGTTAGGGATGGGTCGTATGGGTTGGAATCTGGTCGTGGGAAAAGCGTTCTCAAATGGAGACTGCCGGGTCCGCGATCGAGATCGGTGCGCGAGGCCGCTACTAGTCGCCGCTGGCGTGGTTCTGCGTCGGTACTAGGACCAGGCGGGGGCGGGAGGGTTGGGGCTGCGACGCACGGCCGAACGTGTGGAGAATGCCGATGACGGCGGCGTAAGCGGCAAGAATGCCGAAACCAACTGAGGCTACGACGGTGACGAAGACAATTAAGGGCATTAGGAGCGAATTCACGGCAACTAACCTCGAACAAAGGGCTGTTATCAGATGCCAAGGCCCGAAATCCGTATACCAGTAACTTGCGCCGACAGCGGACGGGAAGCTTCAATCTAACCGCGTTGACGCTCCGCGCTGTTGACGACTAAGATACGGAGTAGAGCTGTGCAATCCCACTCTCTAATAAATCTGTTGCCCTGTCGACGTTACGGAAGGGACATAACCCCCAGGACATCATGGCGATTACCAAGATTTCGGTCCGGGGCGCCCGGCAGCACAATCTAAAGAACATAGATGTTGAGATTCCGCGGAACGCCTTGACTGTGGTCACCGGGCTCAGCGGTTCGGGAAAGTCGTCTCTAGCCTTCGACACGATCTATGCCGAAGGCCAACGGCGCTACGTGGAGACCCTCTCGGCCTACGCACGCCAGTTTCTGGACCAGATGGAACGGCCGGATGTCGATGCGATTGATGGACTTAGTCCCTCCATCTCGATCGAACAAAAGACCACCAGCCGGAGCCCGCGTTCGACCGTCGGCACCATCACCGAAATCTACGATTATCTTCGCCTGTTGTTCGCCTCGATCGGTGTGCCGCATTGCCCGAAATGCGGGCGGCCGATCACCCGACAGTCGGCAGATCAGATCGTGCAGCGGGTGATGGCGCTCACTCCGGAGGACCGGGTGATGGTAATGGCGCCCATCGTCCGCGGGCGCAAAGGCGAGTTCAAAAAAGAGATGGAGACGCTCGTCAAACACGGTTATACGCGAGCTCGGATCGACGGAGAGCTTGTCGGTTTGGACGACGAGGTCGCCATCAATCTCGACAAGCGAAAAAATCACACGATCGAAGTCGTGATTGATCGCCTGCTGGTGAAGCCGGGGATTGAACATCGCCTGGAAATGTCGGTGGCGCTGGCCATGAAACTGGCGGGCGGGCTGGTGCAGGTTGCGGTGGTCGGCGGCGAGGAGCAGCTTTATTCGGAGAAGCTGGCGTGTCCGGATTGCGGCATCAGCGTGCCGCAACTGGAGCCGCGATCGTTTTCGTTCAACAGTTTGTACGGAGCGTGTCCGGACTGTCATGGGTTGGGCAGCAAGTACGATTTCGATCCCGCGAAAGTGATTACCGACTGGTCGAAGCCGCTGCTCGATGGCGGACTGGGGCCGGGGTCGGCGTCGCAGAATCTGATTCATATGCTGCAGATTTCGGCGGCGGCATATGGAATCGATCTCAATACGCCGTTCGAGAAGTTTTCAGAGAAGACACAGGATTTCTTACTGAACGGCGAGCCGGGACGCGGAGGGAAAACCGGGTTTCACGGCATCTTTGGATATCTCAAGCAGAACCTGGAAGAGTCGAGCTCGGAAGGCTATCGCGATTGGCTGATGGACCACATGTCGGCCACACAGTGTCCGGCTTGCCACGGGAAGCGCTTGCGGCCGGAGAGCCTGGCGGTCAAGGTAAACGGGATGTCGATTGCCGAATTTACAGCGTTGCCGGTGGCGCGCTCGCTGGCCGTAGCCCGGGGCATCAAACTGGCGGGGCGCGAGGCCCTCATTGCCGGGCGCGTCATGCACGAAGTGGTGGAGCGCTTGCAGTTCTTGGATGCGGTGGGGTTGGGATACATCTCGCTGGATCGCTCGGCAGCAACTTTGTCGGGGGGCGAAGGGCAACGGATTCGACTCGCAACGCAGATCGGATCAAAGCTGAGGGGCGTGTTGTATGTGCTCGACGAGCCCTCGATCGGATTGCACCATCGTGATAACGGAAGACTGTTGACTGCGCTCGAAAATTTGCGCGACCTGGGCAATACCGTGCTTGTCGTGGAGCACGATGAAGAGACGATCCGGCGTGCGGATTATGTAGTGGACCTGGGGCCGGGCGCGGGGCGACATGGCGGGAGTCTGGTGTCGCATGGAACTCCGGAACAGATCATGCGTGATCCCAACTCGCTGACCGGGGCGTATATCTCGGGCCGGACCTCAATTGCGATGCGGCCGGAGCGGCGTCAGACGAACGGAGCGGCGCTGACGATTCTGGGCGCGAAAGAAAACAATCTCAAGAATCTGGATGTAGCCTTTCCGCTGGGTGTGATGACCGTCGTGACAGGCGTGTCGGGTTCAGGGAAATCGACGCTGGTGAACGACATTCTGTATCGGGCGCTGGCGCGGCAACTGTATCGTTCACGCGAGAAGGCGGGCGAGCACAAGGCGATTTCCGGCGCGGAAAACATTGATAAAGTCATTCGCATCGATCAATCGCCGATCGGGAGGACACCGCGATCGAATCCGGCGACCTACACGGGAGTATTTACGCAGATTCGCGATTTCTACGCCATGCTGCCGGAGTCGCGCGAGCGCGGCTATAAGGCGGGGCGGTTTTCCTTCAACGTTTCCGGCGGACGCTGCGAGGCGTGCCAGGGTGAAGGGCAGCGGCGCATCGAAATGAATTTTCTGCCCGATGTGTACGTGCTCTGTGAAGTTTGCGGCGGGCGGCGCTACAACCACGAAACGCTGGCAGTGAAGTACAACGGGAACTCGATCGCTGATCTGTTGGAGATGCCGGTCTCGGACGCGCTGCCGATACTCGAGAACATTCCGCAGGTGAAACAGAAGCTGCGAACTCTGGTCGACGTGGGGTTGGGCTACATTCATCTTGGGCAGTCGGCGGTAACGCTTTCCGGTGGCGAGGCGCAGCGCATTAAGCTGGCGCGCGAACTGAGCAAGCGGCAAACCGGCAAGACGCTGTACTTGCTTGATGAACCGACGACCGGGCTGCATTTCGACGACGTGAAGAAGTTGCTCGACGTGCTTCACCGATTGACCGACCTGGGGAACTCGATCATCATCATCGAACATAATCTGGATGTGATCCGGAACGCGGATTGGATCATTGATCTAGGCCCTGAGGGCGGGGAAGAAGGTGGTCGCGTCGTGGCGCAGGGCACACCGGAGACGGTGGCGCGAGTGAAGAAGTCGTACACCGGGCAGGCGTTGGCGGGATATTTCGGGAAAGCAGTTCCCGGTTCTCGGGTAGCAGTTCTCAGCTGAGGGAATCTCGACCGTCAATATGGTTCCCGTCGGCTACATGGCGAAGCGAGTTCCGAAGAGGTCTGACCGGTTTCAAGCTCCCCATGTTGTTGCCGTCTTTTCTGTCAGCAACTGCAATGGCGAGAACTTCACAGACTATATTCCCTACTGGAAGGACAATGGTTATTGGCTCTTCGATTCTCCGGAAGCGATTAGAATTGTCGCCCGGGAAAACTCGATTCTGCTTGCAGGAACTTCGTTGTGTTATTACGAAGCGTACGAAAAAGACTTTGACGGTGAACGCTGGACTCCTTGGTCGCCGGAGCCATCATTCCGAACGGACGTACCAGCGCCTTCGGGGAAGCAACTGGTCGGCTTCGACGTGGTGAGTTTCACGGCGAGCACGTCCCCGGAGTGCTCGGGACTTTCGTGCAGCAGTCTAGCGGCAGACTGCGCACAAATGCACACTGTCTTGACTCCTTTGACGAGGCCGAAACGAACCTCAGTCGCGGGGCGTTTAACCAATCCGAGCCGGGGCTAGATCGAATATTCGCAGTTTATTCCGTAGACTGGAACTAAGTCACGGGGGTCTTCTTTGTCATCATCCGACAATCCGCAGTTGGAGCGGCCGCCGCTGATCAACGGAGAGACGCCGGAGTCCTTGCCGAGTGCGCCTGGTGTTTTTGCTCTGGCGGGTACGGCTCCCGCCCCGGCGGTCCCGCCACCGGTGGAGAATCCCGTGTGGAACGGGTGGGACGTGCTGTTGATTGCGGGGCTGACCGTGGTCACCATGATCGTGCTCCAGTTGGCAGTGCTGTTGGGGGCGCACTGGCTCTGGTTCTCCCGGGAGAGCTTGGCGGAGGTTTCGAAAAAGCCAATCCTGCTGATTGCCTCCCAATTTCTGATCTACATCCCGGTGGCTGCATGCATGGTCGCGCTGGTACAGGGAAAGTATCACGTTCGCTTCTGGCCGGCGATCCGGTGGAACTGGCCGCGATCGGAGTGGAAACTCTTGGCGCTGGGAGCGGCGATGTTTTTCGCACTCGGCCTGCTGCAGAACTTGCTTCCCATGCCGAAGGACACTCCCTTCGCGCATCTGTTTGATCGGCCGCGGGACGCCTACTTGCTATCGATCATCGCGGTCACTCTCGGACCGCTGATGGAGGAACTGTTCTTTCGCGGGTTCATGTATCCGGTTATCGCGCGGCGAATGGGTGTGGCCTGGGGGATCGGGCTGACGGCGCTGCCGTTTGGTTTGATTCATTTGCCGCAGTACGGCTGGGCGTGGGGCGCGGCACTGGTGATCTTTCTGGTAGGGGTTGTGTGCGGTGTCGTGCGCGGCGTCACGAAGTCGGTGGGGGCCAGCTTTCTTGTGCACGCAGGCTTCAACGGGACGCAAATGCTGCTGGCGCTCGTGGCTACGCACGGGTTCAGGCATATGGAGGCCGGTATCGCTCAGGCTTGGCTGCGTTGAAATTTCTGAATTCGTAATGTGATCTCTCCCAGGGACATGCGC
>Ga0210410_10003296_pt1 | contig 14345 bp, 13 predicted proteins | sample IncBWC4MmetaG_FD_161058 | JGI IMG/M metagenome (GOLD analysis project Ga0210410, IMG submission 161058) | Forest soil microbial communities from Barre Woods Harvard Forest LTER site, Petersham, Massachusetts, United States - Inc-BW-C-4-M | ecosystem: Environmental > Terrestrial > Soil >... | reverse complement strand
TAGCTGCTGGGGCCTCACCAGCCGTTCTGGTATAACTCCTTGCCATGCTTCGATTCGTCAGACTTTTCTTTGGAACGATCGTTTGCCTCTTTCGCTCGCACCGAAGTGTTGAGGGGAATGTCTTCCCGCTCATTCAAACAGAATTTTTGCCATCATTCCTTTGTCTTCGTGATTCAAGAGATGACAGTGAAAGACCGACATTCCCCGTATCACCGGGTTTGTAAAATCCATAATCACGTCGACGGAGCCGCCGTAGGGAACATTGACCGTGTCCAGCCATAGTGGGTCGACAATAGGCTTGTCGTTTTCAGCGTACGCGAGGAAATGCACCTGGTGGATATGCATGGGGTGTAGTTCCTTCGTTGCGTTGACGATTCTCCAATGCTGAAACGTTCCCACTTTTGCGTGTAGCATCGGAGCCGCATCGGGTGCGAATTTTTGGCCGTTGATGTAAAAGTCGCTCTTCTCCTCCGTGAATGTCACGATGAATCGAGGAGGGGCGTTTTCTTCAGCCGTCAGGTCCAACATTTTGAGGACAGGTGTGAGTGGGGTCTTTGCGGCTTTAAGGGTTGAATCCGCCGCCGGTCCGGGAAGAATGTCTGCCAGTATCATCGCCGGATTCGGATCACCGTCTGGCCCAGTATCCACGCAGCGCGAGATGAGCCGCGTTGTTGTGCCGGCCTCAGGACCTGAAACAATGGCTTCCAGTCGCCCTGCGGGCGGCAACAAGACATGGTCGGCGCTACGCGTTCGACGATTCGGGTCGTGCTCGGCGATGGGCATCCCATCCATGGCCACGATCTCGAAAGTTTGTCCTTCGAGTTGTAGATCGATGTAGCGGTCGGCAGAAGCGTTCACAAGACGCCAGAACTGGCGCTGGCGAGGAGCAATATCCATTTCAGGCCGCACAGCCCCGTTTACGGTCATGATCTCGTCCGGCGTTCCCGGCACGCTGCGACAAGCATCAGAACCGAGTTTAACCCGATGCTTCAAAGTAGCAGCCTCTGGATCGTTCACGATGGAACGTCCGCGCAGAACCAGGACCCGCTCCGGCAAGCCTGCCAGAGGCGGGAAATAAGATTCCATTCCCTCGATCACGAGCGCTCCGGACATGCCGTCAAGCACTTGTCGGTGGCTCTCTCCATGAGGGTGCGTGTGGTACCAATACAAGCCAGGCGGGTGGTCTTTCGGAATCTGCACGATATAGCGGAGCGCTTGCCCGGGCATGGCCATCATGTTCAAGACGTCGTCCTGTGGAGGATCAGGAGAGACTGTCAGTCCATGAAAGTGCAGATTTGTCATATCCATGCATGGGGTAATCGCACAGCTCTCCCTTGGGTTTGCCGGGAGGTCATTGATGTAGGTGATCTTGAGTTGGTCCCCTGGCGAAAGCCGCAGCGTAGGAGCGTTTGGTTGGCCGTTATAGTAAAACGAATTCTTACCATCGGCGGCAATGGCTGCGTGCAGAGTGAGGGAAAGCTTGTGATCTTTGGCGCGAAGTGACAAAGGAAACGGGAGCAGGTTCGGCGGTTCCCCCATCATTCGCAGGGACGACAAAACTGCGACGGCCATGATTGCAATTGCGGGAATTGTGCTTCGCGGGAAAGTTGCAGAGCGTAACATAAGTGAATCGGAAGTTGCGGATACTTTTCTCGGCATAGTCTGTCCTTCTCAGGTATTGGCTTCCTCTTGTTGGGCTAGAGACCGACCATCTTCGTTGCACGCAACCGCACTAGCTCAATGCCATCCGCCAACGCCAGAACGCCGGCGACTACGGCAGCGGCAAATGCGCCGACCGATAAACCGGCGACTGCTGTGGGCTGGACGTCTTGCTCCATAAGAGCCCGGGCCGTATGCTGCGAAAGCAGATTCAACTGGGTGCCTGCACCGATCGTCGCGCACTTAGTCGACGCCATCCTCAAGTCAGAGGCATAGCACTTTGCTGCAGTTCGCTACTAGCTAAGAACCACTCAACCAGTCGTTCTAGACTCGCTTTGCCCTTCGCAAGGCTCACTTCTGATTCCCGACGATCTCGATTCCACGCGTTGTCAACAACCACACTCCGAAGATCGCGAACACCTACGAGCCGCAACCAAAAGTCCAAATAGGTTGCTTGGTGATCGAATCGTGAGGGCGGTATAGGAGTGCCCTCCACGAAGCGTGAACCGCGCGTATAGACGACGATTGCCTTTTCCACGTTTAAGAGTGGGCCGTACTGTTTGCCGTCATAGGTAAACAGATAGTTTCGCTGCGCCACGAGATCAATCAATTGTTTGAGCTTGTAAGGCAGGCCAAAATTCCACATTGGAGTTCCCAAGACGATTCGGTCGGCGTTCTGAAAGCGCTGGATCAACGATTGAATACGCTCCCATATCTTGGACTCTGCCTGAGTCATCGTTTCGTGTTTCACTGCTTTGTACTTCGCTCCGATTGCGTCGGAGTCGAACTCTGGTAGCTGTTCATGCCAGACATTCAACGTATCCACAACGAGCGAACCGTTGTCCGCTTTGCAGGCCTCGATGAATGATTGCGTGAGGCTGATCGAATCGGAAGACTTGCCTCTTGGTGACGACTGAATCTCGAGAAGTTTCATTTATGGCTCCTATGGAATCGGATTCTCTTCGAACAATTAAGCGACCATCGTCGAGTCGAGTGGGCGCTACTTCGAGACCGCACGTGCCGCACTCTCAATTACATCTGCGACTTCCTTGGGGTGCGAGACGTAGACTACGTGGCTGGCGCCTGCGACTTCGACTGTATGGCTCTTGGCCCGCTGGGCGTACCAGCGTTCCAAGTCCGGGTTGATGGTTCGATCGCTTCCCGCCACTACCATCCAGCTCGGTTTGGTTCTCCAGGCAGCCGTGCTGATCGTCGCCGAGAAATTGTCCGCACGGTTGAACACTTGTGAGCGCGCCATGAATGCGGCTTGATGGTCGGGAAGGTCAGCTGCGAACAACTCATGAAACTGCGCCGGGTCGATATATGTGAAGCCGTCCGGTGTTTTCTTTAAGGCGTCCGATTTGGCGAGGTCGCTCGGAAAGCGCTTTCCGTCCTCGGACTCTTTCTCGCCGGAATCCGGCATGTGGGCCGCGACATACACCAAGCCGACAACCGATGGATCGGTGCCCGCTTCCGTAATTACGGCCCCTCCGTAGCTATGAGCGACAAGGATGCATGGTCCATCCTGCAGGGCTAGCGTACGCTTCGTGGCCGCCACATCTTCTTTAAAGGACGTCTCCGGCTCTTGGACGATGCTGACGTTGAAGCCGTCCTTCACAAGAATGTCGTAGACGCCTTTCCAGCCGGAACCATCTGCCCAGGCGCCGTGAACGAGCACGATGTTCTTTACCGGCGCTCCCGATGTTTGAGCGACAGAGTTGTTCGAAGTTCCAAGAACGCACAAGCATATAAGCCCCGTCTTTACGTAGTTCGCGATCATAAAACCTCCTTAGCGTTTGACTCTCTTCGAGAAATAAGTTTTGGGCATGTCTGTGCCCATAAGTTTCTCCTCGTGCAAAATGAATATAGGGACTTAGGGCAGGAACTTGTAGCCAGAGCCATGGACCGTATGAAAGTGCTTCGGATGGGCAGGCTCCGTTTCTAGTTTTTTGCGCAACCTCAAAATGTGGTTGTCGACAGTCCTTGTAGAAGGATAGTTCTCGTATCCCCACACTTGATTGAGTAGTTCGTCTCGTGAGATCACTCTTCGAGGGTTTTTGATCAGATACGCGAGCGTTTTGAATTCCTTACAGGTGAGACTAACGGGCCAACCATTGCGATGAACTTCCATCGTTGAAAAACATCCTTTCACTCGCCCAAACTCAAACGTCTCTGTGGCATTGGGATTTCTCAACCAGGCCTTCGCTGCATCCAGCGGTAAGCAGGCGTCGCCGGTAACGATGAGGCCAGTGATGGACTTATTACATCCCGGCTTTTTCTGGGTCGTCTTATTGTGAACAGCCGATTTCGGAACAAGCACGATCACCGGCATGAAGCGGGATAGCTTACGAAATTCTTCCGGAATGCCAGAAGTTGGAACCAAAGCCAGATCCTCATCGAGGAACTGAATCGAGTTGGCGTTGGGCTCCGTTTCAGGCTGCCTAAACGTGGAAATTGCGGTCTTCATTGTTGCTGCCATTGACATGCCTCTTTATCTACCTGCGCTCAGCCGACTGGACCTGATCTGCAGCGCGGGCATTCGATGCAGGGCAACTCTCGCGTGAAACACCCGCGCTTTTACTGCTGCGGTCGAGATCCTCAGAATTTGTGCGGTTTCTCTGATTGAGTGTTCTTGTAAATAGATGAGCTCCACAACGTTGCGAACTCGCGGCCGCAGCCTCGAAATGGCTGACTTCACAATCCGTTCCCGTTCACGAAGGGAGCACTTCTCTTCTGGATCTGGAGAGTCGTCCAGAAATTCTCGCTGCGCACCAGATTCAAACGACGGGTTTGGTTCGCGGAGAGGAACTTCTCGGACGCCGCGGTTCTTCCGAAGCCTCGACAAGGCGGCATTAATCGCAATGCGGGTCAGCCAAGTTGCAAATTTGGATCTTCCATCAAAATCCTTGAGATGGACGAAAGCATTCAGAAAGCACTCTTGCGCTGCGTCTTCCGCGTCTTCACGATTTCGCACGATCCGGTGAGCCACACGCAAAACTTGTTTCATGTGGCGCTCGCAAAGCTCTCCGAAGGGAGCTCTTCGCCGTCCTTTGGCGGCTGTGATCAGCTGCTCCTCGCTCCACGCTCGAAGATCGCTCGCCGATGTGGCATCGCTCTGCGGCGGGGAGTATGACTCATCACCTCTAGTGAACCTCTCTCTATCGAAGCGTACCGGTTCGTGGTTCCTTCCATCCTTTACTCTTTCCATCCACTCGCGGCCGTGCGCCGGACAGTTCTGGAGAGTCATCCCATCGCCTCGCTTAGGAACCTGGCCGCATCGGGCTCTGCTAACCTCGCGTCTCCTAAGTCCCAAATATGTTCGATAGCCTGTATCAAAGAGCGTCTTCTGCTCCGCGTACATGCGCCCCGCCCCGCGTATACACCATAAAGCCCTGCACCACCGATGCCTCAAGCTCTGCCTTATGTTGATTGGCCCAGCCAGTCATGGCATCGCGGCAGTTTTGCCATCGCTGCCCTTTGCCAAGATGCAATACAGTGGCCACATAGGAGCCACTGAAAACAAAGAGTTAGATCGAGAAGTGAATGACGAAGAGTCGGAAGTGCCGATTTTTTGGCAATGGCGAAGGAAATGGCGAAGGAGACATGCTGCCGCTGAGAGACAAGCCTGTCGATATTCAACGACCTGATTAGAGATCATCGTCGGCACAACTTCAGGTCGTACGCGCAAAAAAGCTGAAGTCATTTAAGGAAACGGTTTGTTCTCTGCTGCTGCAACGGCTAACGGACGGTGATATGGCCGACGCGGGAAAACCGTTCACCAAATCATCATTCGACTCGTCACGGTCAATTCACCAAAATCCCTTGTCCATCATGGGAGCCGACGGAGCGATCTCGAAGTAGTTTCCCGAGTCGGGCCAAGCCAGCCTGATGATCGGCCACGTTCTGGTGGTGCTTGTGCCATACTTGTATGGCCTGCCGATAGGCGGCTTATTTTATGGAAGACGCCCCCACTCCGGCATCCCAACAGGACCAAGCACCCCTTTTGTCGGCCACGCCCGCGGAAGCTCAGTCTAGCGAGGCGGTGCTGGATGCGCTTCGAAAGACAATCGACACGATTCCAGCTCTAGCCTGGTCCGCTCGCCCGGATGGATCGGCCGATTTCTTTAACCAGCAATACCTTGACTTTGTGGGTCTCTCCGCGGAACGGGCGCAGGATTGGGGCTGGACGGTAGCGGTTCATCCGGACGACCTTAACGGCCTCGCAGGTTCGTGGCGATCCATTATGGCTTCTGGTAAGGCTGGCGAGCGCGAAGCGCGCCTGCGCCGCTTCGACGGCGAGTACCGATGGTTTCTGTTTCGTACTAACCCGTTACGTAATGAAACGGGTAACATCGTCAAGTGGTTCGGAATAAACACGGACATCGAGGATCGGAAACGCGCAGAGGAAAAGCTGCGGCGGAGCGAGGGCTATTTAGCTGAAGCCCAGCGGTTAACGCACATCGGCTGTTGGGCTCAGGTCGCCGGTCAAACGGTCTACTTGTCACAGGAAATCTATCGCATTTTTGGCTTCGATCCGGATCTGGGTATACCGTCACGTGAGGAGTATTACCAGCGCATTCATCCTGAGGATCGAGACAGGATTCGCGGAGTTGTTCTTGAGAAGATGGCCGATCTTGACTTGGGCTACCGCATTTTACTTCCCGATCGAACCGTCAAACACCTCTATTCTGTCGGGCATCCTGTCTTGAACGAGTCGGGGGACCTCGTGGAATTTGTCGGGACCACCATGGATATCACCGAGCGCAAGCAGGCGGAAGAGGCCCTACGGCGGAGCGAACATCATTTGCTTGAGGCACAGAGAATAAGCCGCACAGGTAGTTGGAAACTTGATGTTTCATCGGGAATAGTCACAGGCTCACCGGAAATGATTCGAATGTACGGCGTCAATGCTGATGAGGATCCGTCGACCTTTGAGTTGTGGTTTGGCAGGACCCATATCGAGGATCGGAAGCGAATGTTGGAGATCTTCGAAAGATCCAAAATCCAGAAAACAGACTATGACGCGGACTACCGCATTGCTCTTCCAGATGGCAACGTCAAGCATATCCACACTATCGGGCATCCAGTCTTGAACGAGACGGGCGACCTCGTCGAATTTGTCGGGACCAATATGGATATCACCGAGCGCAAGCAGGCGGAAGAGGCCCTGCGGCGGAGCGAGGGTTACTTAGCTGAAGCACAGAGGTTAGTCCATATAGGCGGCTGGGTCTGGAACGTGGCCGCTAGTCGTAGGGTCTATTGGTCACAGGAACTGTACCGCATTTTTGGCTTCGATCCGGAACGAGGGCTACCATCAGACGAAGCGCTTCTCCAGCGCATTCATCCCGAGGATCTAGATAGGGTGCGTAGAGAAGCTTTTCCAGAGAGGGCGGCCAAAGGCTCCGACTTTGACGTGGAGTACCGAATTGTTCTTCCGGATGGAACCGTCAAACACCTCTATTCTGTCGGGCATCCTGTCTTGAACGAGTCGGGGGACCTCGTGGAATTTGTCGGGACCACCATGGATATCACCGAGCGCAAGCAGGCGGAAGAGAAAATCCGGGAACAGGAAGTGGAGCTCCGTCAGATTCTGGACGTGGCACCCCAATTTTTGTTTGTGCTAGGGAGCGATGGAAGCCGTCTGTATGCAAACCAATCCGTCCTCGAGTTTCGTGGTCTTACGATTGAAGAGTGGCAGAAGCTCGATTTTCGCGAGCGCTTTCATCCAGATGATGTGGAACGTATAGCTCGCGAAAGGGAGCAAGCGCTTTCAAGCGGGTCTCCGCTTGAGACCGAAGCACGAATGCTTAGACATGACGGCAAATATCGTTGGTTCCTCTTGCGTTACAAGCCGCTGAGGGATCAGTTGGGACGCATTACGCGTTGGGTTGTCCCGGCGATTGACATAGACGATCACAAACGATCGGAAGAGAGACTGCAGTATGAGAACGTTGCGTTGCGCGAAGAAATCGATAAAGCATCGATGTTCGAAGAAATTGTTGGAACTTCTCCGGCGCTCCAAACGGTGCTTTCCCGCGTCTCCAAAGTCGCTGCCACGGATTCCACCGTTCTGATCACCGGCGAAACAGGTACAGGCAAGGAACTAGTTGCACGCGCGATACACCGGCGCTCCCCGCGTTCCTCATACGCGTTTGTGAGTGTGAATTGCGCAGCTATCCCGCGCGACCTGATCGCCTCGGAATTGTTCGGCCATGAGAAAGGCTCCTTCACTGGGGCAACTCAGCGGCGCTTAGGACGCTTCGAACTGGCCGACAGAGGCACGATCTTCCTTGACGAAGTTGGAGAGCTCCCTGCCGAAACCCAGATTGCTCTGTTGCGTGTTCTGCAGGAACACGAATTTGAGCGTGTCGGCGGAGCTGCCCCCATCCGAACTGATGTTCGGGTCATTGCGGCTACTAACCGCGACTTGGAGGCCGCCATCGCGGAGGGCAAGTTTCGCAGCGACCTGTTCTTCCGGCTCAACGTATTTCCGATTGACATGCCCCCTCTGCGGGAACGACCAGAAGACATTCCCCTGCTGGTTGAGTACTTCGTTGATCGTTACGCAAGGAAAGCAGGAAAAAGTTTTCAGTGGGTGAACAAAAAGAGCCTCGATCTGCTCCAGTCGTACCCCTGGCCAGGTAATATTCGTGAGTTGCAGAACGTAATTGAGAGATCCGTCATTGTATGTGAGACGGAGAATTTCTCGGTCGATGAAAGTTGGATTTCTCGACAACCTCCTGCGATTAGGCCGGATCGCCGATCAGACCTATTTAAACGCCTTCCCTCTCAGGAAAAAGCGATCATAGAGGCTGCATTGAGCGAAACCGGGGGACGAGTCTACGGGCCCTCCGGCGCCGCAGCCAAACTCGGTATACCGCGATCCACTCTGGAGTCGAAGATTCGGTCACTGAAGATCGACAAGAATCGCTTCAAAATTGCAGATCCCCCAAAGATCGCCTAGCCCTCTTTCGTGCGTCATTCTCGATTGCTTCTTCAGCGGATTGTTTGTACAGCATTCGCCAATTGGCGAGAGTCGCCAATTCTGCAATTCGTCGCATATCGTATTTTCAGTTGATTACGGTTGGTTACGGGCGTGCATTCCCCAATCGTGAGCGAGGGCGCATCAACGACCAAGTGAGATAGATGCTGAGAATTCGCAGATCTGCGAACGGGCAAGTGGTCTTTGAGCTAAGCGGCCGAATTGGCCCGGAAGATATACCCGAATTGGAAACACTAATTAAGTCGGAGGCGGATGATCGCCATATTGTCTTGGATTTAAAGGATGTAACTCTCGTAGGTCAAGACGCCATTGCTTTTCTCGAGCGGTGTGAAGCAAACAACATCAAACTAAAGAATTGCGCCGCATACATCCGCGAGTGGATCACGAGACAGCGAGGCGGTAGATAGCACTTCAAACCTGGAGCAATGACAATGTTTTCTTCTGTTGTTTCTGCTATTAAGCCGGACAGCGAATACACGCCGGTGAGGTCGTCCGGGGACACTGCGGATATCAATCAGAGCGAGCTGATTGGATCCAGCGCCAGCTTTCTAGCGGTACTAAAGAGAGTGAAAATTGTGGCGCCCACAGACTCTCTCGTCCTGATCCAGGGGGAAACCGGAACGGGAAAAGAGTTGATTGCTAAGGCAATTCACAATCAGAGTTCTCGACGGGACGCACCGTTTGTCAAAATGAATTGCGCCGCGATTCCCGCAGAACTGTTGGAGAGCGAACTCTTCGGGCATGAAAAAGGAGCATTCACGGGTGCGGTTGCCCAGACCATGGGTCGATTTCAGCTGGCGCACAAGGGTACGCTGTTCTTGGACGAGATCGGCGACCTTCCCCTTCAACTCCAGCCCAAACTGCTGCGTGTTCTACAAGAGCAGGAATTTGAAAGATTGGGTAGCGGACGCTCCATTAAGGTGGATGTTCGGGTAGTGACTGCGACGAACCAGGAGCTTTTAAGAATGGTTCAAGATCGCCAATTTCGGGCGGATCTTTACTATCGGCTGAATGTCTTTCCGATCTGCTTGCCTCCGTTGAGGGACCGGTCGGGTGATATCCCCTCCCTGGTCCGGTACTTCGTCCGCAAGTACTCGCAGCGATTGCAACGAAACATCGAGTACATTCCCAATGAGGTGCTCGACGACCTAGAGCGCTACGACTGGCCGGGCAATATCCGCGAATTGCAGAACCTCGTCGAGCGTGCGGCCATTTTGTGTGAGGGAGATACCTTTTCGATCGACGAGACATGTCTAAAACGGAAAATCCCGCAACGGTCCGGCCCGGCTGTTCCGTTTGTGACGGCAATTGCTGACAGAGAGCGTGAGATCATCGAGGCGGCGCTTGCAGAGTGTGGTGGTCAGGTTGCTGGCCAAAAGGGAGCAGCCGCAAAGCTCGGGATTCCCCGCCAGACACTTGACTCAAAGATTGCAAGCTTGAACATCGATAAACGGCGTTTCAAGGAGTTAACTCGCTACTCTCGGTTACTCGAACCCTCAAGCTTCGTGCCTGCAACCACTGCCGAAGAGCCGACAGCTTGATGGTAAAGACGGCCTCTGTACGAGATGTCTACTCTCCTTGAAATTTAGACACAACGAACTTGCGGAACTCGATCGCGCTGGCCGGAAGGTAACGATCCTCGACCCACCCGATTCCTAACGCTCGAATGGGCGTCGGCGACAGTTTGATCTCTACGACTCCGGCAAATCGAGCGGCTGCGGGAGGAAGGAGCGCTATGCCGAGCCCCGCACCAATCAATCCTCGCAGCGTTGCAACATCCATCCCCTCAAATGCGATCTTTGGCAAAAACGATGCATCAGCACAGACCTTGTCGAAGATGATGCGTAGAGTATGTTCTGGGCTGAGAGCGAGGAATGGCTCGGAAGACAATTCCTTCATGCTAAGGGAACGCCTAGCCGCCAACCGATGTGTCTTTGGCATGGCGATAAGCAATTTTTCGTCCCGAAGATGGTTCCAGCGGACATCACTTTGCCCGAACATTCCCGGGACAGAAAAGCATAGATCGATACTGCCGGCGACAAGCTCTTTCATCAGCATCTCCCCTGAGCGCTGGACGAGCAGCGTGAATTGAATCCTGGGATGTTTCCGACGATACTCTCTGATCAGCTGCGGAACCATTTCAATTCCGAGTGAGTGTAAAAAGCCAAGGGATACGGATCCGGATTCTTCCCCGGTCTGTTCGCTGAGCAACCGCTTTCCGTCTTCAAGGATGCTAAGAGCCTGACTCACATGCTCCAGAAATAGGCGCCCATAAGGCGACAACACGACAGCGCGTCCCTGCCGATAGAAGAGTGGAACTCCCAATTCCCCCTCCAATTGGGTAACAGCGCGGCTGATCGCAGACTGAGAAACGAATAGCTTTTCGGCAGTGCGAGTCACATGCTCTCGCTTGGCCACTTCGCAAAAATACTTCAGCTGTTGCAGTTCCATCGAGTCCTCCTAACTAGCATTCGTTGCGCGGGGCGCATCGTTCTAATGAATGCATTCTATTGGACGCGACGTACCGCGGGTTTTATCGTGAAATCGGTTGAAGGGAACTGTGATGACACCTCCGGAATTACAGTAACCGATTATTTATCTGAAGAGTTGGCTGATCACATGATCGACCACATGACAGACTTGGTTGTGCCGACGTGGGCGTAGACCGTTTTTGATCGTCAAAACAAGTAAGCCTACCCTTCGCGTTCTGATTTGTTCCTTCTGAGATTTCGGCACTCCAGAAGTTTCGGCACGATCTTCTGCAGCAAGTGCGGGAAATTCAATGCTATGGCGTTGGCCGCCCGATTGCATTTGTATCAGGCGTTTGTCGAGCGTTTGAGGAGGAGTTATGGCAGTGCACAGACCGCGCAGCTCGATTCTTTCGTTGAAAAGCTGGCTGTTCACGCCCGCGACGAAAGCCGATCGGTTCGGCCGGTCGGCTGAGGTACATGCGGACGCACTCATCATCGATCTCGAAGATGCCGTGGCCCTCCTTGACAAGCAGAAAGCTCGTACTGCTGCTCTTCAGTATCTTGCGCAGCCCGCCCAAGGTAGGTTGCCGTGCGCGCTTCGAATCAATGCCCCTGTAACTCGTACGGGAATTGAAGACTTGCACTCGCTTCTCGAATCTTCAGCTGCGCCGGATTACATCATTCTGCCGAAGTGCGATTCTCCTGCGTTCGTCCGCATGGTGCGGACGCTGCTCGACCAGGCTGCGAAAGACACAGAGATTATCGCCCTCATCGAATCGGCAAAAGCAGTCGAGGCATTACCCGACATCGTGGGCAGCGAAGTCAGACCGGCTGCCCTGATGTTCGGAGCGGCGGACATGGAAGCAGATCTTGGTGCGAAGACGGGGTGGGAACCGCTGTTATTTGTTCGCTCGCGCATCGTGCAGGTCGCTGCATCTGCGGGCATCGTAGCCGTGGATTCTCCCTTTTTTGGTATCGCTGACTTGGAAGGGCTGAAGAAAGAAACAACGGCAGCACGGGATTTAGGTTTTCACGGCAAGGCTGCAATCCATCCTAAGCAGGTCTCCGTGATTAATGATGTTTTTTTGCCAAGTGACGAAGAGGTGGCGAAGGCGCGCCAGATCTTGGCCGTGAATCAGCAAGGTGTGGGTTCGGTCGACCATCAGATGGTGGATGAAGCAATTGCGCGCAAGGCAAGGCGCACTCTCGAACGGGCAGCTATCGCTGCTGCGAACCTGGTGACTCGCTAGAAGGCGGAGCGGAATGACGAATAAAGACGAGCGAATGAAACAGATTGAGGGAGACATGACGGAAAAGACGCTTTCGGCATACCGGCAATTGGGCCCAACGCGGTACCGGGAAACATCCGGTCTTTACTACGAGGATTTCGAAATCGGCGACACATTCGAGCACCGACCCGGAAGGACGATCACAGATGTAGACAACATCTGGATGACGTTGCTCACCATGAACGTGCAACCCGTCCATTTCGATGCCGCCTACGCCGCGAAAACAGAATGGAGAAAGATGCTGGTCGACAGCACTTTAACACTCGCGCTCCTAACCGGCATGAGCGTCCGAACCGTCAGCGCCAAAGTCGTCGCCAACCTGGGATGGGACAAAGTTAAGGCGACATATCCGATCTTTGCCGGGGACACCCTCTATGCGGAGTCCACGGTGCTGTCGAAACGCGAGTCAAAGAGCAGGCCTACGCAGGGAATTGTAACTGTTTCAACTCGCGGGTTGAATCAAGACGGCAAAGAAGTGATGAGCTTCGAACGCACCATGTTGATCTACAAACGAGGCCACTCTCCCGAAGCTGCTGCGAACTATTAATCGGAACCGTATTTCACGGAACGGAGCGCGAGAGCAGCAATAGAGAACATTCTCACGGGGTAAAAGAATTGCGTTCAAGACACACAATTATTCTGGTAGCGGCTCTTGTTTTCCTTGCAGGAAGTGCGTGGCCACAAGAAACCAGTGGGACCCAGGCTCAAGAAGCCTCTACCGAGTCTGGCGCAGCGAGTGACACGAACGCGGCGAATAACCCGGTTAATCCGCAGCTCACGATCGATTTGCAGAATTACGTCATGCCTTCGCCGGAAGGATATCCCGGCAGCCTTGGTGATCAGGGGCTGTTCCGAGTGTCGGTGCCGATGGACTTGTTCGGTCTTCATCAATTCGTACGCACAATCCTGCCGATCAACACGCCTGTGAGTACGCAAAGTGGGCCGACTGCTGGAGTTGGAGATTTGACGGTCTACGACTTGGTGCTTTCCAAAGTGCATGGAATCACGATCGGAGTCGGGCCGCTTATTGCGGCGCCAACGGCAAGAAGTGAAGCCTATGATTCTGGGAAATGGCAGGCCGGCGCTGCGGGAATTGTGATCAAGCCCTTCAACTGGGGATTGTTGGGCGTACTCATCAACTACCAGCACTCTTTCTCCGGGAACAGTTCAAGCCCTGTCGGCCAGGTAACAACCGCACAACCAATTGCTCATTACAACTTCCATCATGGCTTCTACCTGCGGTCTACGGGAGTGTGGACATTCAATAGTTTTACTCACGTCCAGTACATCCCTCTTGGATTCGGAGCCGGCAAAGTATGGAAGCGTTCAAATGGCGACATAGTGAATTTCTACATCGAGCCGCAATACTCCGTTTACCACACCGGTCTTGCGTCGCCTAAATGGCAGATCTTCGCCGGCGCCACGTTCAAGTTTCCGTTGGGAAACGATAAGAAAAGAGACGCGCTATCTCGTTGAACGGAGAAATGATGTCCTACGAACGCCAATACAAGGCAAAGCTTGCCGACAGCCACAGCGCCATCGAGCAGATCGCCAGCAACAGTATCGTCGCGATAGGCCAGGCAGTGTGCCAGCCGCCAGCGCTGTTGGAAGCACTTGCCGCCAGGGCGGAAGCGGGGACCGTGGATAACTTGAAGGTGTATTACATGCACGCGGAGGAGAACATGAAGAAGTCTCTCCTGCGCTACGAGTTGATGGGTCGCATCAAGCCCCATTGCATGTTCCTGCAGGAGGCCGAGCGAGATCTCATCAAGAAGGGCCAGGAGGATGGCGATCGTAAGGTCGTGTACTACGTGCCAAACTCGTTCAGTCAATCGGTCCGCTTCTTTTCAGAGCACATTCGTGTCGACACGTTTCTGGTGACCGTGTCGCCTATGGATCGCAACGGGTATTTTACCTTCGGAA
>Ga0210410_10003294_pt1 | contig 14355 bp, 14 predicted proteins | sample IncBWC4MmetaG_FD_161058 | JGI IMG/M metagenome (GOLD analysis project Ga0210410, IMG submission 161058) | Forest soil microbial communities from Barre Woods Harvard Forest LTER site, Petersham, Massachusetts, United States - Inc-BW-C-4-M | ecosystem: Environmental > Terrestrial > Soil >... | reverse complement strand
TCAGCGGTCGCGCGTTCCATGGTGGCAACACGCCGCGTGGCTTCCCCATCCCGCGGCGTGATTCCATTCCAAATGCCCCAAATATTTTCCCAGCTCTCCCAACCGACGCCGTTGAAAAACGCAAACTGCAGATTGTTGGTCTTGCTGCGATTCCAGCGGTCGGAAATGTTGACCATATGCCGCGTCTCGAGCCACTTGTATTTGTCCACCAGCGGCGCAAACGGATACTGATACTGCCCCCAGGTCATGACATTCCACGCAAGCGCCTCATCGGAAGGTCCCCCTTCGGGTTCGAACGCCAGGGCATGGCCGATTTTGTCCGCAGCGAGAGAAAACGCGAGCGGGACACCGTCCTGGGTATCCCCGTTGATTCCATCCGCGCCGATTTCTTTCATTAGCTCGGCAATCTCCTCAGGCCAGGACTTGGACAGCTCGCGGGTGCCCTGATCCCACATCATCATTGGAAACAAAACGCGAACGCCGCGCTTGTGAAAGTCCCGAATCATCTGGCGCAGCCCCTCGACACCCCCCGGCATCGAGCGAATCATGTCATGCTGGTTGCGGTTGTCGATCCCCATATTCGGATACGTCGGCCAGATCAGGACTGCATCGATGCCGCCGTAGCGCTGCTGCAAATCATCAAGGTAGCGGTCGACGGTATATTTCCCGGCGATAGGATCGTAGAAAAAACGGTCCTGCACCATCATCTGCGGTTGTATGAAGCTGGACTGCGTCCACATCAGTTCCGGCATTTCATAGCGCGAGCTGTTGTAGCCGATGCGAATGCGGCGCTCGTTGCGCCAGTGGGTAATGTCCCCAAGCCACAACCTATGATCTTCGGCAGTGCAAGGTTTGAAGCTGCCGTCCAGCAAACCTTTGATGTTCAAACAATCCGGCACAGGAATCTGCTGGTTCGTGGGCCGAAACTTGGAGTCCTGCGCGAATGCCAGGAACGCGAAGAAAGAAAAAAAGCTAAGAGAAAGAAAAAGGCGGATTTTCACATGCGCTCCTTGAACAGGGCGGGCAGCGCCCAAAAAAACGGCGTGAGTATAAAACGTTTCAAAATAATCGTCCAGTCCACGAAATTCTCCGCCTCACGGGAATGGCCCACCGGGTCCGCCCCTTCCTTTCCCGGTGCGCCTCCCTGGTCATGGGCTTATGGATGGCCACCAGAATTCTCGGTATCCAATCCGATACCCCAGAATCCTCGAATTCACACGCTGCTAACATTCCAGCAATTTACCTCGTTCGATACTTCGGGTATGCCATCACCGGCGGTCTTAGAGCACACTTCGGTGAATCCGCTGGCCTCCACAAACCACTTTCGTGCCGGCATGGCCGAGTCGCTCGGGGATCTGATCGATTGCCAGCGCTTGCGCTATCTGGTCTTTAATTGCGAGTTGGGCGAGGGGCTGGCAAGCTCCGCACAGATCGGCCTCGATCGCGACCGCTACGATTTCATCTGCGACCATCTGATGGTTCGCGATACCCTCTCCGGCAAATTGGTGGGGACCTATCGCATGCAAAGTGGCTTCCGCGCCAAAGGAAATCTCGGCTATTACAGCGAGCAGTTTTTCGATTTCGCGCCGTTTGAAGAAATTCGCGAGCAAGTTCTCGAACTCGGCCGCGCGTGTGTACATACCGACTATCGGAATACCGCGGTGCTGCACATGCTCTGGAAAGGGATCATAAGATACGCGTTAAGTTCGAAGGCCCGCTACTTGCTTGGATGCAGTTCGGTGTGCTCACAGGACGAAGCCGAGGGAATGGCGCTGTACGAGCAGTTGCGAGAGAAATATCTAATCGAGCCAGCGCTGCGCACAAACCCCTGGCCTCGGTTTCGATGCCGCATGGAAAGCAATGCCACGCCGGCGCCCGCTACCCCACGTCTATTTCGCGCTTACCTGGATGTCTCGGCACGCCTCTGCGGTCCGCCCGCGATTGACCGTGAATTCAAAACCATTGATTTTCTGACGCTCATCGATTTGCAGCACGTCCCGGATCGCCTTCGCACGCGGCTTTTCTAACCGTTCCTTTCCATGGTGCTAGACGGCCCGTTCCTTGCCCGACAGCATGTCCTTTGCGAGTGCCAGGGCTTCCTCAGCCTGCGCGGGGTCATTGAGACGGCCGCGGGCGAAATCGCGCGTGCCGCCGCCTTTGCCGCCTACTTTCGCCAAGACTTGTTTTAAAGCGGCATTCATGTCTTTGCCTGCAGCGGGATGCTGCGCGAAGAGGATATGTCCAGAGCCCAGCCCTGCCAGCAACGCGATGGATCTCTCCGCTTTCGCGACGCGCGTTGCGAACTGGCCCTGGAATTCGGGTTCGACGTCCTTAAAAACGCGATAAATCACGCGAATTCCATCCGAGCCTGGCGCGGCTTCGCGCACAGCCTCGGCCGCCTCGATTTCCGCGACACGTTCGAGAAGCGCCCGCGTCCTCTTGAAATTTGCGTCGCGCTCGGAGAGGGTGCGCTCCGCGGCTCGAACCAATTCCTCCGGAGCGCAACCCAGCTTTTCCGCGGCCGCGCGAAGACGCATAAAATCCTGCCGCGCGGCGCGTTCCGCTCGCGCGCCGCAAACAAATTCCACGCGCCAGTCCTGCCGCATTTTCGCGCAGCGCCGAACGAGCAGTGTTCCAATCTGGCCGGTGGTCTTGACGTGCGTTCCGCCACAAGGCTGGAGGTCCGCCCCGGCGATCTCGATGGCCCGCAAGATCCCCGCGCGTTCCACTTCCTTGCGCACGCCGAGTTCCGCCAGATCTCGAGCGGTGCCGTAGCGAACGTTTATGGGACGGTCTTCAAAAATTATTTTGTTGGCAGCGCGTTCCGCCCCTTCAAGGATTTCGTCCGCAGGCTCGGGGCCTTCGAGGTCGATGGTAGACAAATCCGTCCCGAGATGGAAAGAGACCGTCGTTCTCCCATAGCGCTCTTGAAACATCGCCGAGAGCAGGTGTTGCCCAGTGTGCTGCTGCATGTGATCGAAGCGTCGCGGCCAGTTGATGCAACCGAGAACGTCCGGACCGTCCGGGCGGCGATCGACGATATGAATAATTTCGTCGCCATCGTCGCGTACGTCGAGCACATTGGCGTCTCCGATTTTTCCTAAATCATTTGGTTGACCGCCAGAAGTTGGGTAGAAAGCCGTGCGATCCAGGACCAAGCCCAAGACCTGCGTGGTAATTCCAGCGTTCACATCAGGTGGGAGTAGTTCACAATGCACCACCCGCGCCGTGAACTCTCCTTCGTACGCGTCGTCGTAATAAATCCGGTGTGTCTTCATGGCGTTCAGTACGTTTAGGCCTGCAAGGCTCGTTGCCACGCTTCCGAATACTTGTATCCGGTCCCGGTGTTGAACAACACAACGGTTTCCTGCGGCTTGATCCAGCCGGAAGCTCGAAGCTTACGCGTGGCGCTCACCGTTGCAGCGCCTTCCGGTGCAGCGAAAATTCCTTCAAGCGTTGCCAATTCCTTCCCGGCTTCGAGCATCTCCTCGTCGGTTACTGTCAGTGCCGTTCCGTGAGTTTGCTTGAGCATGCGCAGAATGAGAAAGTCGCCGAACGGCCCGGGAACGCGGAGTCCTGAAGCCAGAGTTGCGGCATGTTGAAAGAATTCTGAAGTCGCACGCTGCGCTTCCCAAGCTTTCACAATCGGCGCACACCCTTCCGCCTGCACGGCGACCATGCGAGGCCTCCCGGAACCGATCCAGCCCATCTCTTGCATCTCGTCAAACGCTTTGCACATGCCGATAAGGCCGACACCTCCGCCGGTAGGATAGAGAATCACATCCGGCAGCTTGCCACCGAACTGTTCCCACAGCTCGTAGCCCATGGTCTTCTTCCCTTCGACGCGGTATGGCTCCTTGAGTGTGGAAACGTCGTACCAACCCTCGCGGTCTTTCCTTTCCGCCACGTATTTACCGCAGTCTGATATTAAACCGTTTAGTTTGATCACCTTAGCTCCGAACGCCTGGCATTCCATAACGTTCGCAGAGGGCGTGTCTGCGGGCATTACGATGACTGCTGGGATACCAGCTGCGGCGGCATAAGCAGCCAGTGCACCGCCCGCGTTTCCCGCCGTGGGAGCAGCTAAAGCCTTTCCGTTCAATTGCTTGGCTCGGGTTACCGCCGCCGCCATGCCGCGGGCTTTAAAGGAGCCAGTAGGATTCAGGCCTTCGTCCTTGACCAACAAGTTAGATACACCTAGGCTGGCTCCAAGCCTCTTGGCAGGCAGCAGCGCCGTCATGCCCTCCCCCAGGGTTATCGTAGGGTCGTCTGGCAATACCTCGGCATAGCGCCAAAGGTTCGCTGGCCGCGACTTGAGGCTTTCGAGGGTCAGCGTTGCCGCGGCCTTTTTCAGATCATATTTAGCTAGCAGCGGCTTGCCGCAGGTGCACAGGTGCTGCTCAATGGAAGGGTCGAACTTCTTCGCGCAGGCTGAGCATTCCAGCTCCAAGACGTTTGTCTGCTTCGGCATAAGGGAAAAGTCTATCACAGGCGATTTTTGCCTATACTTTCGCGCCAGAGGATGCAGAGGATGCCCGGCGATCCCTTGGGCATCACCCTTTAGCGCTATACTTGTGAGGTGAGCGTGCGGCTGATCGCCTTGGATATTGACGGGACCCTTCTGGACAGCCGGTGGCAGCTTCCGGAGGCGAATCGCGACGCGATTCGAGCGGCCACCGAACGCGGAATCGAAGTCGCTTTGGTAACCGGCCGACGATATGACTTTGCCCTGCCGATCGCTCGCCAGGTCGGGGCGCCGCTGACGATGATTGTCAGCAACGGCGCGGTCATTCGGACGTACGATGGAGAGACACACGTGCGGCACTTGCTTCTGCGGGAGACTGCTGCGCGCGTTCTGGAACTTACACGGCCGTGGCGGGATTCGGCAGGAGTTGTCTTTGATCGCCGGCGCGAGAATCAGATCGTGCTTGAGACTATGAACTTAGACGACCCGATTCGAACCGCGTATTACACCCGTAATCGCGAGTTTCTGGGACTGGCCAATCCACTGGAGAGCTGTCTGACCGAAGACCCCATCCAGGTGATGTTGAGCGGAGGCATCGCGCGGATGCGAGAAGTGGAAGCTACGCTGCGGGGAGCTGAGTTTCGGGCGGCCTTCGCGCTGGCAGTGACCGTCTACGAAAGCAGAGATTTTTCGATGATTGATGTGATCAACCCGGTTTGTTCAAAGGGCGCGTCGCTGGCGGAGTGGGCGGCGTTGCGGGGAGTGACACGGGAGGAAGTTCTAGCCATCGGCGACAACCACAATGACCTGGAGATGCTCACGTTTGCGGGCATTCCGGTCGTGATGGGAAACGGCGTCGCGGAATTGAAGGGGTTTGGGTGGCATCAAACCGCGAGCAACGACGAGGGCGGCGTTGCGGCGGCGATAGAACATTTTGCCTTGCGGGAGGCGGCTCCATGCGCTTGAGGCGCATCCTCCTATCGTGCGCGGTCCTGTTTGGCGTGGCGCCGTCTTTGCGCGCGGAGTACGTCGCTTTGCGCAACGGCCAGCGGCTTCATGTGACAGGTTATCAACTGTTGGGGGAGAAATACCGGCTGCAAATCGCCGGCGGGATCGTGGAAGTTCCGGTGGAGGAGGTCATGGCCATCGAGCCGGAAGATCTGTTTGCTCCCCTGCCTGCACCGGTCGCTGCGACGGCGCCTTTTCAAGAGATGGTGAAGGCTGCGGCGGCGCGCTACAGCGTCGACGCGGACCTGATTGCCAGCGTGATTGCCGCAGAATCGAATTTCGATCCAAAAGCCGTCTCGAAGAAGAACGCGCGCGGGTTGATGCAACTCTTGCCGGAAACGGCGGCGCGCTTCGGAGTGCAGAATATTTTCGATCCGCAAGAAAACATCGACGCAGGAACACACTATCTGCGGGACCTACTTCGGCGGTACGACAACGACCTGGTCCTGGCCTTGGCGGCTTATAATGCGGGACCGGAGAGAGTCTTGCAGTTTGGGCGTGTGCCGCCGTACCCTGAAACAGTTTCTTATATTCGAAGGGTGAAGCGCGCTTATGAGAAAAGCAAGGCAGGTCTGACGCTTGAGGATCGACCGGCCGCCGCCGCCAAGAAGAAACGTAGTTCCTCGGCTGTAAATTCGGGCGCGGGCACGGCCAGTTCGCCGGCCAACCTCTCGAATTGAATCTGGGAAAACTCTCCCAAATAAAAGAACAGGACGAACCCTACGTGCCGTGCCCCTACGTGCGCAGGGGTCGTGGTTTGGGGGATTGCAGGCAGGAGCTATTGTTGCGTGGGGTTGGGATTGGGTACAGCGGTGGGAGGGGATGGCGGCGGGTTTAGCGGGTTCTGTTGTGGAGGCTGCGTCCCAGCGGGGCTTTGGCCTGGGGCTCCGGCGGGCGTTCCAATTTGTTGGGCGGGTGCGCCTGCGATGCCCACGTCTTTCGCGGGATCCCAGATGAACTCGAAAAGGCGGTAATTGTGGGCCTTTTCAAAAACGATAATCGAGGGTTGATTGATTTTGCTGCCGATGCCGATGATGCTGCCGCCGATAATCGTCGGTGTGTCTCCCATGGGAACGGCTTGGGGATCCGTTCCCGTGCCGGTCGTGTCCGTTCCCTGGGCTGCGGTGCCTGTTCCCGCGGCGCCTGGGGTTGATCCGGTTGTACCCTGTCCAGTTGCGGGGACCGGAGTGCCTGGGGTGGTGCTCGTCGGCCCAAAGCCTCCGAGAGTGCCCGATTGCCCTCCTGTGGCTGGCGTGGCACTACCTGACGTTCCCCCCGGCTGTCCTGCGGCAGCGGGCATCTGGACATTGTGTAACGACGGGTTAAGACTGCCGATGAGTTGTCCGGCGGGGCCGACGTAAATGAAGCGCCAGGAGCCGTCCTCTTTGTTCATAGGGTCTTTGTAGGCTTGCCGCATGAAGCGGAGGTTGCCAATTTTGGGCTTGGTCAAATCGTCCAGGGAGGTCGGAAAACGGCCCAGTTTGCGGTAGTAAAGCTTGATGCCGCGCGTGTATTGTTGGCCGCGCCAGATCATTTCCTGTTCTTTTTGGCGCTTGCCTTCGGTGAGGATGCGCAACCCAATGGACATGGTGCCGACGACGAGGAGCGCGGTGAGAAACACGACCAGCAGCAACGCGTAGCCGCCTTGATTTTTTCGCGCTCGCATCATGAGAGGTTTATTTCTCATACCGAGGGTGGGGCGGCCTGCTCTTCGAGTGGCGTGGTGCCCGGAAGGCCGCTGGAAATCTCTAGAAACTCGACATTGCTATTGCCAATTTTTAGGATGCGATAGCGGCCCAGCAGGGTATCCCCTTCGGAGACGATAAACTCGTCCTCGCCATCGGTAAAGAAAGCACGACGCGGCGTACCGTTCGGGACTGTGCCGTAGCCGAAATATTTTAGATTCGGCGGGAGAAACGCTCTTGTGGGCGGGGGCGGGGGCGGGGGAATAACCGGAGCTGGCGGCTTCAGTTTGTCATTTTCTCTTTTCACGTCAGCCGGGGAAGGAGGCGCGATGATGCTGAAAGGATTGCGGCCGTTGCTCTGGTACTCCGTTTTCTGGGCGCGCTCAAGTTCCTGCCAGCGAATTTGCGGATTTTCAACAGCCAAGCCCTTGTAGTCTTGACTGAAGATCGCCCTTTCCGTCGTGGAAGTTGGCTTGCGCCACTCGAAACCCCAAATGAGCGCGGCCACAACCACCAGAACAACAAGCACAATAATTTGGTGTTTCTGCTTCATGCGCCTTCTCGAAAATACGTCCGGACGTGGAATCCCACCCGAACAATCCCGGCGGCAGCTTGCGTCTGCGCATCCGTGGCGAGCGCCAATCCATCCATCACGTAGAATCTCTGTGAGCGCTGCAAACCATTCACGAATCGCACGACGCTAGGGTAGCTGCCGTCCACTGTGGCATCGATTGTCACCTCAACCATGCCGCGGTTGGGGATTTCCCTTTGCTTTTGAGCCCGTGTCTCAATCCGAAGGCCGGCCTTCTTTGCGACTTCATCGAGTTCGGCTTCGATAGAAGAATAACCGGTGCTCGCCGCAGGGAGAGACTGCTCGAACTTCTCGCAATCCTTGCGCGTGGCGGGCATGTTGTCTTTGATGTATTGCGCGGACTTGATCTCGTTTTTCATAACGCCGAGCTTCGTCGTTTGTTCGTCGAATTCCCGTTGCGGGGTGTGAGGCGAGGAGGACAGTTGCCAGCTATAGATGGCCAGCCCCATGTCGGCGGCTAGGAGCAATCCGAGCACCGTGAGGATGGCGCGCTTCTGTAATGTGAAGTCGCGGTGCATCAGGTCCTCGAGTACTCAGCGGTGAGCTCGACCATGATTTGATCTCCACTTGCTCCAGGAGCGGGGGCATGCGAATTAATTACTTGGATTTGCGAAAAGGTCTTGGAGTCTTCCAGAGCTTTGATGAACTTGAGTTTGGCGTCGTCGCTGGTAGCGCCGATCATGAATTTTACTTCGATGCGGCCCTTTTCCTGTTTCGGCTCGATGCTGACGACGCGCACACCTGTGGGAAGCACTTTCTCAAGGTCCATGAACATCAGGGTCCAGTTGAAGCTGCGCGCATCGATGAGACTGTTGATGAAAGCGGCGCGGTCGTGCAGCCTGGCATTTTCATCGAGTGCAAAAAAGCGCTCCAAGGCTGTCCGCTGCTGTTGAAGCTCGGCCACTTGCTGAAGAATCTTTGCGGATTTGGCGCGCATTTCGGCGTTGGCCTTGCGTGCCAAGTAGACGTACCAGCCCAGGCTTAGGAAGACAAGGGCTGCGACGATGCCCACGAGGGTTGAACCGGCGATAAATTTCCGATGCGTTTCGAGGGGCTTGGTCGCTAGATTGAGCCGAAGTCTCATGCTTCTCTTATTATTCCTCTCTCGAAATCCTAGCCGAACTATTCTAGCCGCGATGCAACATCCAGCCAACCAAACCATCCAGTTCGCGATCGGCAAGTGGACGCGCATCAGCGGGGATGCGGCCGTCAGAAACGGCCGCGTGAAGCAGCGAATGCACTTCGCAGTGAAACTCCTCTTCGAGCGGCCGCACAAACTCGGGCAAACGCGCGCCGAGGCCGGCAACGCGGACCGATTGAATGCCTTCCTGCCAGGTGTCCTGGTAATAGGCGGCTACTGGATAGATATCTTCGAGGAGCATGTGCGGCGTGAGATCCGCGCCGCGGGCGGGCAATTCCGTGCAGCGATAGCCGCACAGGACACCCTCGCGGACAATGGCCGTGGTCAAGGAGGGGCCGGAAACGCGTGCGAGGAGTGTGGGGCGATGCTCATCGACTAGGGCGATGGCTGCGAGCGAGGAACTGAGCACAACTCCCGCATGCAGACCCGCGGCTTCGGCGAGGGACTCGTATTCGCGGATTATGCGCAGGCGAGCAAGGGCGGTGACCACGTCGACGCCTTCTTCGCGCGGGGATTGCCGCATGTAGGAGATGAGCGTTTCGTCGACTTCAAAGGGAACACTCTTCTTGAGCTTCCAGCGCAGCATGGGATCGGCTTCCGCTTTCGAGCGTGGGAAATCGTCAAAGTGCTGGATGAAGACGCGAATCACCGGGTCCGGCAAAATCAGCGCGACGGTCTCGTCCTTGGCGCGCAAGCGGGTGCACACCGATGCGATGGCGGTCTTGAGAGCAGCGGCATTCACGATGTTGGTTTCGACAGCGGAGGGCACCAAAGCGCCAGGTGGAAGAACCTCGACCCCGTAACCGTCCACGCTGCCGGTCCTCGTCCAACGGGCGCCTGCGACGCTGTCCAGGCTTATTTCGATGGCCAGGGGCGGATGCGGCGTAGCATCCAGCCAGCGCGCGACGCGGCGAACGAGATCACTCTTGTAGATCCCCTGATGAAATGTAGCCGCGCTACTCAACGAACGTCACCTTATTGATTTCCTTGACGGTGGTAAGACCGGCGCGGATTTTGGCCAGGCCGCTTTCGCGCAGAGTGATCATGCCTTCTTCGCGAGCTATGCGCTTGATTTCGGAAGTTGGGCGGCGGTCCACGATCATCTCACGGATGCGATCCGTCAAGTCCAGAAGTTCGCAGATGGCGGTGCGGCCATGAAAACCCGTGCCGGAGCATTCGAGGCAGCCGGCGCCTTCGGAAAGAACGACGTTGGCCCATGCTGTTGGATCCAGGCCGGCTTCTTTTAATTCGGCGGGCGTAAAGTTTTTTGGCCGCTTGCAATTTTCACAAATGACGCGGACGAGGCGTTGGGCCATGATGCAGTTCAGGGCAGAGACGAAATTGTAGGGCTCGACGCCCATGTTGATGAAACGGCCGATGACGTCGGTGACGTTGTTGGCGTGGACGGTGGTGAAGACCAAGTGTCCGGTCAGGGCGGATTGAATGGCGATCTGGGCGGTTTCCTGGTCGCGGATTTCGCCGACCATTATTTTGTCGGGGTCGTGGCGCAGGATGGACCGCAAGCCGCGGGCAAAGGTCAGGCCCTTTTTCTCGTTTACCGGGATTTGCGTGATTCCTTTGAGCTGGTACTCGACCGGGTCTTCGATGGTGACGATCTTGTCCTCGTCGGTTTTGATTTCGTTGATGGCGGCATAGAGCGTGGTGGTTTTGCCTGAACCTGTCGGTCCGGTAACCAGGACCATGCCGTACGGCTCTTGAATGTAGCGGCGGAAGCGTTTGACCTCGAGTTCGGAAAAGCCGACGACGTCAAGACTTAGGCTTTGGAATTTCTCGGAGAGCGTCTCTTTGTCCAGAACGCGGAGGACGGCGTCTTCGCCGTGGCTTGCGGGCATGATGGAGACGCGGAGGTCAATAAAGCGGCCTTTGTACTTGACGCGGAAACGGCCGTCTTGCGGGACGCGGCGTTCGGCAATGTCCAAGTCGCTTAGCACCTTGATGCGGGAGAGAACGGTCGAATGCCACTCTTTCGCGATCGGTTGCATGGCGTGCTGCAGCACGCCGTCGATGCGGTACTTGACGGCAACTTCGGTGTCGCGGGCTTCGATGTGGATGTCACTGGCGCGGCGTTCGAGGGCCGTGAAGATGATTGTTTCGACCAACCGAACGACCGGGCTGACGGTGGTGTCGCGCGTCAGACGGTCGCCGGAGATGGTCTCTTCGCTCTCTTCCTCTTCCTTGGAAACCTGGAGCGTGAAGGCCTCGGTGGCTTGCTCGAGGACGCGTTGGGACTGCTCGGTGCGCTTGAGGATGTCACCGATTTGTCTTGCGGTGGCTACCTTGATGGCCAGCTTTTTTCCCAGCAGCAACGGAAGTTCGTCGCTGAGCAAGACCAGGCTGGGATCGGAGACGGCGATCGACAGCGAATTGTTCTGCACTTCTAGCGGCACAAAGTTGTAGCGGAACATCAGGTCTGCGGGGATGGTGCGGAACAGTTCCGGGTCGATGTGCTGTTCGCGGAGATCGACAAAGGCGCAGCGATATCTGCCGGCGAGCTTGCGTGCGAATTCGCTCTCGTTAACGGCCTCGCCGCCGTCGCCCGGGGTCCAATTGTGTTCTTGAGTAGCCACAGTCTCCTTACCTTACTTTACTTTGCCGTTCCCGTGAGAGAGAAGGAGAAGATCGGCAGATAGAGTGAAATCAGAATAAAAGCTACTAGCAAGCCCATAAATACGAGAATAACGGGTTCGATGACGGCGACCAGCGCGGAAAGGCGGACGCCAACTTCTTCTTCGTAGAATTCGGCTACGCTGGTGAGCATGGGGGCCAGGGCGCCGCTGGATTCGCCGACTTCGATCATGTCGAGGGCCAGTTCAGGCATGGTGCCTTTCGAGGCCAGGGCGCTGTGCAGCGATTCGCCTTCGCGGACCATTTGCGTGGCTTGCGTGACGGTCGAGCGGATGAGTTTGCTGCTGATGGCGTCGGAGGCGGTTTGCAAACCTGCAACCAGAGGAGTGCCGCCGGTGAGGAGCGTGGCCAGCGTGCGGGAGAATTGGGCGACCTGGAATTTTAGAAGAGTGTCGCCGACGACGGGGATGCGGAACTTCAAGCGGTCAAAGGCTTCGCCGCCTTCTTCGGTCCTGGACCAGAGAAGGACGCCAAAGACGGAAAGAAACAAGAGCGCGATCGCACCGATCACCATGTAGCGGTAATCAACCGTCAGGGCGATGAGAAATTGGGTGGGGCCGGGGAGCTCCACGTTCAGGTCGCGGTAGAGCAAGGCAAATTTGGGGATTACGAAGGTGACCAGATAGGTAACGATGATCGTGGCCACAGAGATCAGAAGAACGGGATAAACGAGCGTGGCGAGAATCTTCTTTTTGACTCCCGTGCTGACCTTTTGGTAGGTGATGTAATAGTCGAGAACGCCGGAGAGGTTGCCGCTTTTTTCGCCGGCGAGAATGGCCGTGGCGTAAACTTTGGAAAAGACCCCGGCTTCGGAGATAGCTTCGGAGAGCGACCTGCCCTCGCGAACGCGGTCGCGGACTTTGGAGAGGATGGGGCGAAGCTTGGGAGAGGTGGCGCGATCGGCGAGAAGATCCAGAGCGCGAAGGATGGGGAGACCGGCTTTGATGAGTGTATTGAATTGCTGGTTGAGGATTAGAAAATCGGAGCCACCGATTTGGCGTTCGCTGCGGCGTCTGGAAAGCGCGCCGAGGAAGGTGCTGCGCGGGTCAACCGAGTAGACGAAGAGACCCCGCTCAACCAGTTTCTGGCGCGCTTCGGCTAATGACCCCGCAGCCTCGACGTGCGAGAAGACTCGGCCGTTTGCGTCAGCAACGCGGCAGACAAATTCCCCCATGCCTAACAGTTTACCTCATCTAGTTAGTATGCGGAGTAGGGGCTGCGGGTTGGCTGTTCCTCTGAGGAAACGTCCCCCGGGATTTAACCGGATTCTAACTTTAAGGCCTTGATTCGGCTGGTGATTCCGCGTTGACAATGGCGACGCCGGGGGGCACCTCGAAGCGGAAAAAAGAATCGGTGACGGGGGGATCGAAGCGCCAGGCGGCGAATTTGAACTCGATCGCGACTCCACCCTTTTCGCGAACGAGGACGCGGGCCAGTTCGCCAGTGGCTGACGCGATCTCGAGAAATACGGATTGCTCCGGACCGGCTTCCTTGCTATCAGGTGCCTCGCCGGCCGCATGGTTCGGTTTGCTTTCTCCGCCGCGGAGCGGGCAGTACAGAACGGTGTTTCCTGGAGTGTCGGGCTGTTCCGCCGTGGTGGACTCAACTCGCGCGCAGACGCGGGAGAGTTTCATCTCTCCGGCGAGAAGAGCCAGCGGCGTGCGCCAATCCGTGCTTTGCTTGGCCGGAACACGGGTGACGGTGTGATCCGCCGGGACATAAAACCAGGCTGTCTTGCCATCCACTAGAAAGAGATTCTTTTCGGGTGATTCGTACTCCCAGCGCATCTTGCCGGGACGCCGGAAATAGGCGACTCCGGCTTCCGAGCGAACCACGCGGCCGTTTTCGGAGTAGCGCTCGAGAAAGGTTGCGGCCAGAGTGTGCGAACCGCGGTAACGCGCTTCCAGCTTATCGGCAATGAGCTTCGCCTCGGGGCTGGTAGAAGAGAGAGTGGCCAGCATCACGCAGAAGTAGCCAGAGAGGACTAGCATGATTTGTAGTCTAGCAAGCCCGGCAGGCGCGGCAAACGATGCTTTGGCACTGTAATCGGACGTTCAAAGCAAAAGAGCACCGGAAGGTTCCTGTGCTCTCTGATCTCTTAGTTAGTCCAAGCTCCTAAGTCGCGTGAACGGTTTATTGAATAGGAGCACTCGTATTGTTGCAACCGGCACCGCTGGGTTCGTACCGGATCACGCTCACCTGGTCCGAACAAAACTGGCGCTGACCCGTCATGCCCAGACTAGCGGGCGTTGCAGTAATCGTGTATGTAACCGAAGGAGTGAACCCGTCTGGCGCATAGATGAATTTATATCCCGCCTTGGTTCCCCCGCTGAGGATGGTGTCCAGTAGGCAGGCAGTGGCAGCAGTGGCTACACAAGGTGAAACCCCGCCTAATGCAAGCAAAGTCGGCGGAAACCCTACGTTTTGATAGGTACTGGCGTAAGTAATCACCGCAGTGTTGATGGTACGCACAGACTGCGAAGCCGAGGATTCATTCGCCACAAGGCGCGCCCGGAGAAAGTTCGGAATTGCTATGGCGGCAATTATAAGGATGATCGCCACAACGATCAGCAGCTCGATTAGAGAGAACCCGCCGCTCTGTTTTTTTCTCATAGAAGTTTCTCGGAAACAGCGCCCAGCCATTTTTAAAGGCAACACAGATTTGCGTCGTGACAGTAGAGAGCACTCTCAAGGCCATTCCCAGCGAAAGACAGGCAGTGTAACTGCTTGATTCTTAGCTGCTTAACTATAACTCGGGGTCTTGGAGGAACGCTTCTGCGGCTCGAATGACACTAATCGTCACTTCCAGAGTGGGCCC
>Ga0210410_10003292_pt1 | contig 14357 bp, 9 predicted proteins | sample IncBWC4MmetaG_FD_161058 | JGI IMG/M metagenome (GOLD analysis project Ga0210410, IMG submission 161058) | Forest soil microbial communities from Barre Woods Harvard Forest LTER site, Petersham, Massachusetts, United States - Inc-BW-C-4-M | ecosystem: Environmental > Terrestrial > Soil >... | reverse complement strand
CAAACCATCCGCCTCCGAGAACACCAGCCGGCAGGCATCGTTCTCCGCCGACTCCGGCGCAACCGTATCCCGCAGATCGAGCGCCGCCCCAATCCGCTCCCGCACCTCCTCCAGATACGCCGCCCGCGACAGCGCAGCCTCCGCCGACACCATCCGTACCGCAATCTGCGACGCCGCACTATAGAGCCCCGTTCCCAGCGGAATCCCACGGCTATCCATCACCGTAACCAGCGCCCCGCCGTCAATCTCCGTCGCCCCCATCGGAGGCACCAGCGACTCCACATCCGACCGATACACCCAGAGATGTCCCGCCCGCAGCCTGTCCGCCGCCCGCCGCGTCACCCCCGCCGCCGGTCCAAACGGCTGAGCCGCAACCACCCGCGGCCCACGCTCTTCCACTCTTTTGACCATGAATCCATGGTCGCACAACCATCTGCAACCAGCGATCATGCCATCATGAATCGAGACGATCGAAAGGTAAGGATGAGTGCAGAAGGTTGATGTCGTAATCCTGGGCGCAGGCGCCGCCGGCATGATGTGCGCCATTGAGGCAGGGCGCCGTGGCCGTCGCGTCGTCTTGCTCGACCACGCCGAACGCGTCGGCAAGAAGATTCTGATCTCGGGAGGCGGCCGCTGCAACTTCACCAACATCCACTGCCGCCCGGAAAATTTTCTCTCCGAAAATCCTCACTTCGCAAAGTCCGCGCTGGCCCGCTTCACCCCGGCAGACATCATCGCCATGGTCGAGCAGCACGGAATTCCGTACCACGAAAAGACTCTCGGACAGCTCTTCTGCGACCGCTCCGCCCACGACTTCGTGACGATGCTGGAGCGCGAATGTGCAAGCGCGGGAGTCCGTGTTATCGTCGGCGCACGAACCCTCTCGGTCGTGCAAGACGGACACTTCCGCGTCCAGACAACGGAGACCTCGTTCGAAGCGGAGGCGGTAGTCGTAGCCACAGGCGGCCTGTCGATCCCGAAGATGGGCGCCACAGCGTTCGGTTACATTCTCGCCAAACAGTTCGGCCTCCGCATCGTGGAGTGCAGACCAGGACTGGTGCCGCTGGTGTTCAGCCCGGAGGACCGCGACCGCTGGTGCGACCTGGCTGGAGTCTCCGCCGAAGTCGTCGCAACCTCCGGAACCCGCCAGAAACGTGCTGGTTTCCAGGAGAAGATGCTGGTAACGCATCGCGGGTTGAGCGGTCCCGCAATCCTGCAAGTGTCCTCTTACTGGCAACCCGGCGAGCCAATTACTCTCGACCTCGCGCCAAATGCCGACGTGATGGCGCCTCTACTGACACGCAACGCACGGCGCGATCCGGCAGCGGCAGTGCTCGCATTACGCACAAAGCTACCCGCTCGCATGGCCGAGCGATGGCTCGTAATCCATGAGCCCGCGGATTGGACGAATGCTTCTCTCGCGGTCATGGAGCAGCAACTGCACGCCTGGCGCATCACGCCCGCTGGAACCGAGGGCTACGCCAAGGCGGAGGTGACGGCCGGAGGCGTAGACACCGCAGAGTTGGACGCAAAGACCATGCAGAGCCGCAAAGTACCCGGGCTCTACTTCATCGGCGAAGTCGTAGACGTAACAGGATGGCTCGGTGGATACAACTTCCAGTGGGCCTGGGCCTCCGGGGCCAGCGCAGGCCGAGCCGTCTAAATCATGATCATTTGCGGCATGGAGCAGTAAGCCTAGTGAACGATCAGTGTAAGGTTGACCGACCGCGTCAGTCCGCCGCTGCTCGCCGAGGCAACGATCGTATATGTCCCGGCCGGTGTGATGGGAATTGGCTGGCCTGGATTCGAACCACCTTGCAGAGGAATGGCACGCCCCGCGCCACAGCCGGTTGCGCCGACGAGGCACGCCAACAGAACAAAACTGGCAACCCATGATCGAACCCATGATCGTCGTGTTCTACGCAACGCCACAAGACCCAGCGGCAATAACGTCGCAAGCCAAAACATACCTGGTCGATTCACCAGCGGCCGCGAAGACTGCGCCGTCGAGGAAACACCCGTAAGAACCGTCACCGTAATCGTCGTAGTATTGCCCAGCGCCACACTTGAAGGCGTGATGTTGCAGGTAGAGTTCGCCGGCGCTCCTGTACAAATAAAAGTCGCCGTGCCGGGAATGTTCGCAGCAGAGCTGAGCAGCAACGGGTAGACCGCGTTCTGTCCATTGACAATCGTAAGACTGGTCCCGCCGTTCGGGTCGAGCGTGAAGTCAACCCCGCTCCCGGTGAGGGACAGCGTCTGCGGCGAGTTGGGAGCATTGTCCGTAACAGTAAGCGTGCCTGCACGCGGCCCCCCCACAGTCGGCGCAAATTCAACCTGCATGGTGCACGCTGCACTCACGGCAACCGTACTGCCGCAAGTATTGCTGCCTGGTACGATGACGAAATCTCCCGCAATCCCAACGTTTTGCACAAGCAGTGGAACCCCGCCGTTATTCGTCAGAGTAACCGTCTGCGCGGCAGACGATATACCCACTCCTGTAGCAGGAAAGGTGACAGTCGAGAAAGGGGAAAGAGACACACCAGGCGGAGCAACGCCAATGCCGCTCAGACTAATGGTCTGCGTGCGATATTGGTCCGAGACAGCCAATTGACCGCTGATCACCCCAACGTTCTTCGGCTGGAAGGCGACGTTGATCGAGCAGGCAGAGTGCGGATTGAGAGAGTTGCCGCACGCGTTCACAGCCGTGAAGTCGCCGCTGGTGATCTGCGCCGCAATCAGCGTCAATGGCAGATCGCCGGAGTTGGTCAGTGTAATCTGCTGAGCCACGCTCGCCGTGGTAATCTGCTGCGCCGCAAACGTAAGCGCCAGCGGCGAGAGAGCGTCTGTAGCAGGTGACGTTCCAATTCCACTCAGAGATGCTGTCTGCGTGCCAACATCGTCGGTAATGGAGAAGGTCCCGCTGCGGGTCCCGGAGGCGGTAGGAGTAAAAGCGATCGCAACGGTACAGCCGACACTGGGGCCAAGGCTCGACCCGCACGTGTTTGCAGTAATCTTGAAATCCCCACCAATGACCGATGGCGTTTGCAACGCGATAGGAGTTCCACCAGTATTTGAAATCGTAATGTTCTGCACAGGACTGGTGGCATTGATCGTCGTAGAAGGAAAGGCGAGAAGGATGGGATTGAGAACAATGGGCGCCCCAGCGCCGCCAGTGCCGGAGAGCGTTGCCGTAGCTTGTCCGCCCACAACATTCCCATAGACGGCGAGCAAGCCGCTGCGGCTTCCTGTCGCCGTCGGGAGAAAGCGAACTTGAATCGTGCAGGTCAGGTTCACCGCGATAGTAGTGCCGGCACAGGTATCGGTCTCGTTGAAGTCTCCCGTGGTTGCGACCGTGCTGACGATCAGCGGAGCATTGCCGCTATTTGTAACCGTAATGGTCTGCGCCGCACTCGACGTCGCGACCGCCTGAACACTGTAGGTCAGCGCCGCGGGATTCAAACTGATCGAAGGTTGCGCTGCGGTAGAGGCCGTAAGCAATGGAATTTGCCACAGACCGCGTCCGTAAGTCCCAGCGCGAAGCTCACCGGCACGCCCATCGCCAGTCGGCATCGACGCTGCTGCAGCCAGTTCGACAACAGGCGCATTCGGCAGACTGGTGCCATAGATACTCCAGCAGTTCGCCGTGGCGCAGGTCGTAATCTGCGTGGTGACATAAACACCTGTATCCAGCGCGACGTACACCGTATTCGCATCATTCGGATCGACGACCACGTTGTTGGCAGGAGCGTTCGGCAGGTTGCTGCTGATGTTGGTCCAGTGGGCGCCCGCATCGATGGAGCGATACAGATGTGCCGCGTTGATGCCGTTCCCTGCAAACCCCATCACCGTGGCGTAGATCGTCTTGCCCGTGGCATCGTGCGGGTCCGCCGCAAGTGACGAAAGATCGAAGCCGCCATCGTTGAAACCATCTCCCTGGCCATTCGTCACCGGCGATGCCGCAAGATCGTTCCATGCTGTCGCACTGCCCGCAGTGTTGGCTGTCGTAATGGAGAAAAGGTGCCCACCAAAGCTGCCGCCGCCATCCAACGCACCCGCCATCCCGGCGTAGAGCACCTCTGAGCCTGCGTTCTGCACCGCCGCGGCATTACTCGCAGGCCCGGCCGCAGCGAGAGAACGGACAACAGGATTCGTACTGGCGCAAGACGCATTCTGCGGCCCACCAAGAAGCTTGCTGATCGAGTTCGACGAGGACCACGAAGCCCCATTGCCTGCAGAACCACGCCATACGCGGCATGTGCCGATGAGGACGTCGGAAGCGAGAGCTGGGTCCAACAGCCATGGAGCGTCGATAAGAGAATCATCATTGGCCACCTGCGCCGATCCTATCGTGGCCGCGCCACTAAAGTTCGCGGCGCTACAGGCCGCACCGCTGGTGCACTGACGGATGCTGACACCGGCAGCAGTCGAAACGTACCAAAGCAGAGGATTGGTCTGGTCGATCGCTACGGTACCGCCTTCCGCGGTCGAGAGCTGAGACCACGATGTTGCCGAAGAAGCAGCCGCAGTGGAAGCCGTCCCATTGGCGCCCAAACCCACCAGCAGCGTGCCGGCATCCGTCGGATGCTGCGCAAAGCTGACAACCTCTGCAAGCGATCCAAGGCCGCCATTGAGATTTTGAAAATGAGTCGCGTCATCAGCAGAGCAGGGAATCGCCTGCTGATTGACACCATCCGTCGACCGCCACAGACCACCATCGTTGCCAAAGTAAATAAGCGGCTGCCCTGACGTCGCCAGCGTGGCGATGGCATGCTGCGCAGGAGCAACCTGTGCGGGCGCAGCGCATCCATTCACCGCGTTCGTAGTGTTCCGCAGCACACACCCGGCGGCAAGCGAGCAGCGATAAAGATCAATCGTGCCTGCATACAACAACGTGTCCTGGGTCGAGCCATTCGCCACTGCCGCCAGCGCAAGATTGTAGTCAGCTTGTGCAATCGCAGTACTGCCACCGCCAACCTCCAGCGGCGACGATGACAGTTGCTTGCTGAACGTGACCGTCGTACTGGCGCAGCTCGCACCGGACAAGGCGCAGGCATCCTGCCACAGCCCCTGATCGAGGTTGTTCCTATCCACCGTCAGCGCAAACGTATCGCCCGTAGTCGCCTGAACCGCAAGTGTTCCCCGAAAGATCGGACAAGCCGCGCTCCCCAGTGTGCCCGGCGCAGTGGGGCAGGCCGTGGTAGTCAGCCCGGTCCCAGGCTGATGGGTCAGGCGTGTCCACGTCACTCCATCCGCCGACTCATAGTAACCGTGATATCGAATCGCAGCGTAAAAACGCTGGCGAACTGGGTTCCAGACCACTGCAGTCGCCGCTCTGCCACCAAGATCGCCTCCCGACGGCAGTGGCGTCTGCACAATCTGGCTGCCGTCCATGATCGTGGACATGTGCCAGGTAACGCCCGCGTCCGTCGAATAGTAGAGCCCCATCACACTGTTCGTCGCATCGGGAGCGTTGACCAGAACTCCCTCCGCAGCCTGCGAAACAGCGGCAACCACTGTGCCCGCCGCCGTGCTGCTCCAGGCAAAACCGGCAAAGCCAAGTCCGCTGAAAAGATGATTGCCGGCCACGCCATCCTGCGAATTTTGAATAAGCGTCCAGGTGAGGCCGCCATCTGCAGATCGCAGCAGCCCGCTGCCATAGAACGAATCGGAGGCGTCATTGGGATCGCCCGTGCCTGCCAGCACAACGCCGGATGGAACACCAGGTTGAACACTGATCGCTCCAATGCTGAGCGAAGGAATCGCAGCAGTTCCAGCGTTTGCGCTGAAGACCGGCAACGTATCGGTAAGCGGAACGAAGCTGACGCTCGCCACTGGCCCAGCCGCATTCGTCGACTTCCATACGCCGCCGCCGGTCGTCCCGAGATACACCGTATTGCCGGTCGTGTCCGCCGGATCAATCGCAATCGCTGTAATGCGGCCCGTAACATTGCCGTAGGCAATGCTGGCGACCTGGTTCGGCCCAATCGGCTGCCATGGAGCACTCAAGCTCGAAAGTCGAGGAGACGCAGCCTGCTGCGCCTGCATCGCGGCATGTTGCTGACGTGCAGCTTCCATCGCTTGTGCGCCAGAAACATTCCCGATCAACGTGCGGCCAGCAAGAAATCGTCGCGTACGGGCGGTATGAGAAAAGGGAACAGCGCCGGATTGAGCGTCGCTCGCACTGTCAGAAACTTCCGGCATCGCGATCGACTGACCTGAGGCAAAAATCGATCCGCTGAATCCAAGACAAAGGCTCATCGCAAACAGGCAGCCACAAGCTCCACGGCGGAGAAGTGGACGTACAGCGCGCGCGAGTTGAAACGATGCAATCAAGCCCATAGCGTGAATCCGAATCGTGCAGGCAGCTAATGTTGATGCTGCAAGCTGCCATCGGACGAGTCAACGCTAGAGCGGGAGAAGAACGACGGATGGTTCCAGAACGGGATGAGAAAACTCTCATGCTCGTTGATGGATTGATCGTTGAGGTTACTCTGCGGCCTCTCTCAGCGTGTTCAACAACCGACGACCCAATAAAACAAGCCGTGCGGACGTCCTCAATCTAACATCTGCTAGAAGCAGGCCACAATCACCCAAAGTTGTATAAAGCGGGCGGCTTCTCGAAGATGTCGAGGGAAAAAAGCCAGCCTCCACGCAAACACCGCCCTCTCAACTCCGGAAGAGAAGCGATCCTTGCTCCGGGAGAAGCCCCATCTGCTCAATATATTTTTTTGAGTTGAACTTCCTGCCCGTAGACGCGCCCGACATGGTACGAATCTTCCCGAACACCGGACGCTCTCCCCAAGCCCGGTCGAACTTACCCAGAATCGCCCACGCAATTCCCGCATATCCGTTCGGATCGCGCCCATCGAGAAAATACTTGTCATTCAAATAAATCGCATACTTCATCGCCGTCGCAACGTTGGGAGTCCACTCCAGGATCTTCTTCGCCCAGTACATCCGCACGTAGTTGTGCATCCATCCGTAGCGGACCATCTGCAACTGGCCGGCATTCCACAGAACATCATGCGTCAGCGCATTCTCAAGTTGATGCAATGTGTACAGATGTTCTCGTTCATCACGGGCATGCTCTGAAATCGTGGCCTTCGCCCAGGCCTCGGCACACTCCGGCGAATCGTACTTCGGTGTATAGCGAACGAAGTTGACAGCAAGCTCACGCCATACGATCAATTCATTGAAGTAGCTATCCCGCGCCGCTTTGAGCGTTGGATTTGCCTTTGCCGCGGCATCCACAGCAAGCGCAATCGTGATCGGACCCACATGTCCGTAGTGAAGATAGGGCGACATGCCCGAGGTCCCATCCGTCTCCGGGTGATTGCGCTGCTCGTCATAGCTTTCCAGCAGCCGTTCCGTAAACAACTTCAGCCGCTTGAGTCCTGCATGCGTGCCTCCCTTCCAGGCTTCCACAGGAGCGACGCTGCGATCAAGATCCTTCCAGCCCCGCGTCATATCTTCATGCACAGAGTTCGCATAAAATCCCCGGGGCCGCCGCCACGCATGTTCAGCATGCAGATTTTCATATGGATGAAGATACTCCGGCAAAAGGCGATAGAGCCTGGGGCGAATGGTATACGCGGCATACTGTGCCTTCTCCATCAGCTTCGACGGAACTATAACATCGGTATCGACCGTCCAGAACGGAATCTCGATCCGCGAAGCAAGGTCCCTGCGCCAGCGCTCCGGCTCACGCATGGGATTTTCATCCCCCAGCAGAAACGCAGCATGCACGTCCGTCAGCAATCGCTCATGCGACTCATGCGGAGCGCGCCGCATGACAAAAGAGATGTTGCGTGCTGCCAGATCGGCTTCGATATCCGGCAGTCCCTGATTGAGAAAGGCATAGTGCCGAAGATTGGCATGAGGAAAGCTCGATATGCCGGCAAAGTAAACCACCAGCGGCAAACCCAGCAGATTCGCAATCTTTACCGCCAGATCGACTGCATGATTATCGACGCCCCGTTGCGCCCGCTGCATCCAGTAAACGACACACCGTCCGCTCGGATCGGGAACCCCTCCTCGCCGCACCGTAACTCGCGAATCACTAGACCAGCTTTGAAGCCGTTTTGAAGAGTCAGACTGCGCCTCTGCCATGACTCAGTGTACGAGGCGTAATCAGAGAAGTTTTACGGCAGCAAAAATGCGGCCCGAAGGCCGCATTCTGATCAAAATCAATCCTACGACCAGAGCCCCCAGGCCCGGCTGATATAGTCTGTCAGCGTCATCGTAATCAACACCAGAAACGTAAAGAATCCGGCGCCCACCGTCAGCTTCACCAGCTTCGACTGATACTTGACGTGCATAAAAAACAGGATGACGATAACCCCCTTCGTGCACGCGATCGCCAGAGCCACAATGGGATTGAGGATTCCGAGATTTTTAAACGCAGCTGCCACCGTGATACCGGTAAAGACCAGCAACGTAGCAAAAACGATTCCATATACAGCCGGCGTGACGATGTGATGGTCGGCGTGCTCCGGGTTCACTACATTCGACGGATCATGAAATTCGGACATACTCTTTTCCTTCCAGCTGATAACGAAGCCACAATCGCGGCTTACACGGGGTGGCGGTTGATGAGGTACAGCAAGGGAAACAGGAAGATCCACACAATATCGACGAAGTGCCAGTACAACCCGAAGTTTTCAATCGGCGCAACGTAACCAGCACTGAACTCCCCTCGATTGGCCCTCCAGGTAAGCCAGAACAGCAGGACAATCCCGATGATCATATGCAGCGCGTGCATGCCCGTCATGGCAAAGTAGAGGAAGAAGAACACCTGCGTCTTCTGCGCCATGTCCGGGGCAAGCGGCTCTTCCTTCAAACCGTATGCATGGGGATTGATAAACTGCGAAACATCGAAGCTCGCACCGGGAATGTGGTGCAACTCAAATTTTTCCTTGTACTCAAAGTACTTGACGCCAAGAAAGGCCAGACCGAACACCGTCGTAAGGACGAGATAGATCACCAGCAGCTTCTTCTTCCTTACCTCTGCAGCCCACACGCCCAACGCCATGAAGAATCCGGAGCTGATGAGGATAGCGGTATTCGCTGTACCCAATGGAATGCTCAACTGGTTCGACGCCGCCACAAACGCAGGGTTGTACCAGTTCCGATACAGCAAGTAGGCGAAGAACAGCCCGCCGAAGAACATAATTTCGGTCAGCAGGAAGAGCCACATCCCAAACGTTCCAGCCTCGCGCTGCTGCTCCTGCGTCTCGAAATGGTGGCGGTGCTGCGGAAGCATCACGTGCTCATGCTCCGCCGCAACCGCGGTCTCATGCGTGTGTGGATGCGTTACTACGGTCGCATTATCCAACGGTCGTCACCTCGTGTGCCGTCTTGTGTTCGAGCCACTCGTAGTCATAGGCCTCATGGTCCACGATCGGGATCTCGATAAAATTTTCAGTCAGCGGCGGCGATTGAATCTGCCACTCAAGGCCCGTCGCCTGCCACGGATTATTGCCGGCGATCGCCCCATACTTCAGAGACCAGCCCAGATACAGCAACGGAAGCATATACCCTACGCCAAGCACCGTAGCTCCCGCAGTCGACAGCACATTCAGCACCTGAAACTCAGGCGGATACGCATGATAGCGTCGCGGCATGCCCAGATACCCAAGAATGAACTGCGGTAGGAACGTCAGGTTGAATCCAATAAAGGTAGTCACAGCGGCGAGCTTCGACAGCGACTCCGGATACATCCGTCCCGTCATCTTCGGCCACCAGAAATGAATGCCGGCCAGGAACGCCATCAGCATCCCGCCCACCATCACGAAGTGAAAATGAGCGACGATAAAGTACGTCTCCGTCAGATGAATGTCCATCCCAAGCGCACCCAGGAAGACGCCAGTCATGCCACCAATCGTAAACAGCCCGAGAAATCCGAACGCGTAGAGCATCGGCGTCTCAAAGGTGATCGAGCCCTTTTGCATGGTAAAGGACCAGTTGAAGACCTTGATCGCCGAAGGCACTGCAACCAGCATCGTCAGCAGCGAGAAGACCAGCGCGGAGTAGTTCGAGACTCCCATGATGAACATGTGGTGCGCCCAGACGAAGAAGCCGAACAGCGCAATCGCCACTGACGAAAATGCGACGGCGGTATAACCGAAGACACGCTTCCGGCTGAACGTACTGATCACCTCGGAGATCACGCCCATGCCCGGAAGAATCATGATGTACACCGCCGGATGCGAGTAGAACCAGAAGAGATGCTGGAACAGCAGAGGATCCCCACCCTTGGTGGGATCGAAGACGCCGATGCCCACTAGCCGCTCCAGCGCGACCAGGACCAGCGTAATCGCCAGAACCGGCGTGCCCAGTACCATCAAAATTGAAGCAGCATAGTTCGACCAGCAGAACAGCGGCATACGAAACCAGGTCATGCCCGGCGCCCGCATGCGATGAATCGTAACGATAAAGTTCAGCCCGGTGAAGATCGACGAAAACCCGATAATGAACACGCCGGTCGCAGCCGTAACAACATGAGTATTCAGATAGTGCGTGGAGAGCGGAGTCGTAAAGGTCCAGCCCGTATCCACCCCGCCCAGCACAAGCGCCGCGAGCGTAAACAGGCCGCCAATCCAATACAGGTACCAGCTCAGCAGATTGATCTTCGGGAACGCCAGGTCCTTTGTGCCAACCATGATCGGTATCAGGAAGTTCCCCAGCGTCGCCGGCACCGATGGCACCAGGAAGAGGAAGATCATGATAATTCCATGCATGGAAAAGAACTTGTTGTAGGTATCCGCAGCCACAAGGTCCGGCTGCGGCGTCAGCAACTCAAGCCGGATGAGACCTGCGAACGCGCCTCCAATAAAGAAGAAAAACGTAATCGAGATCAGGTACAGCATCGCAATGCGCTTGTGGTCCCCGGTCAACAGCCAGCTAAGCAGCCCGTCCTCATTGTTGAGATACGTCCGCTTCGGCAGCGTGGCTGTCCGCTGATCAGGCAGATTGAGGATCGTATGTGTTGCACTCATGGCTTCACCACCCCTGGCGTTGTCGGCGCCGCTTGGTTCGACTCTGACGTGGTCAGCGTCTGATGTACACGATAGTTGCTTTGCAAAGATTTAATGTATTCCACCAAGTCGATCAGGCCGTCTTCACTGATCTGCCCCTGATAGGTCGGCATAATCGGCGCATACCCCGCCGTGATGTGCTGCGACGGATTGAGAATCGAATCGCGCAGATAAGCGTCATTGACCAGAACCTGCGATCCATTCGTAAGCTGCAGCTTCGATCCATACACCCCGGCAAGACTCGGGCCCCGAGCCGCCGCACTCCCGGAGTGACATGCATTGCAGCCCATGCTGGCGAATAACCTCTCGCCATTCTGCGCAAGCGACATGCCGCTGGTCGACTCCTGCGTCCACTTCTGGTAATCATCCGGATTCAGCGCTGTCACCTCGCCAATCATCACCGAGTGGTTGGTCCCGCAGTACTGCGTGCAGAAGATGTGATACGTCCCCGGCGTCGTCGCGTTAAACCACACCGTCGAGTAGCGGCCAGGAATCACCTCGCGCTTCACCCGAAAGTCCGGTATCGAAAAGCTGTGAAAGACATCCTGAGAGATCATCGTCAGCTGAACATTGCGGCCCGTCGGCACATGCAGCGCGTTGATCTCGTGCTGTCCGCCCGGATGCTCCGCCTTCCACATCCATTGCTTGCCGACGATATAGATATTCATCGCGTTGGTCGGAGGGTTATAGATCCGGAAGTACAGCAGCGCTCCCCAGACAAACACAATCAAAAACAGAGCCAGCGGAATAATCGTCCACGTAGCTTCAAGCAGGGTAGAACCTTCCACCTGAACCGCGACCGGATGCTTCTCCTTGCGATAGCGAATCGAAAAACCAAAGATGAGGATGCCCACCAGCGTCAGGCCGATCATCGTGATCAGCAGCAGGAAAAAATAGAGCGCGTCAGCGTACGGCGCAATGGTCGAGGCCTCGCGCGGAAAAAGCGCCGAAGCGTTGAGCCACTTCACCAAAAATTGCCACAGGACTGGACTGATATGCATCGTTACCCTTTATCCGTTTCTTTCTTAGTCAGGTCGTGTTCGCGCGCAACGTTGACGTCTCTCCGGAACATCAGAAACATGAATCCACCAAGTCCTGCCACCGTGATCATCCCGCCAAACTGCACCACACGCGCAACGATCAGCGAGTGTTTATTCGTCTGCGGATCGTAGTGGTAGCAGTAGGTCAGGATATTCGCGACAGGAGAACCAATCTTATTGCCGGACGCATCGATCAATCCCAGCAGCATGTCCTTTGGCGAGTACTCCACCCCAAGGTAGTACTGCGCCAGCTTGCCCTCCGGCGTGACAATCTCGATCGAACTGGCATGCGCAAACTGCGACAGCTTGCCATCCGGCCCCGGTACCCGGACATATCCAAACCCAACCGCATTCGTCACCGCATCGATCGCCGGCCGCTGTCCCGTCAGGAAGTGCCATCCAGACGCCGTCTCCGCACGTCCATATCGTTTGACATACAAAGCCTTCGATTTAGCAGCCTGCTCCGGCGAATCGCTGGGATCGATGCTGATAATCACCACATCGAAGTCCTTACCCGGCGTCAGCTTCACCATCTCGAGCGAGCTCGTCAGCCCATCCATCTCCTCCGAGCACAGCATCGGACACGTGTAGTACACCAGCGCCAGAATCGCAGGCTTCTTGCCGAAGTAGTCGCCCAGCTTCACCGCCTTGCCGCCCTCATCCACAAACGCTGCATCGAGCGGCAACTGCTGGTTCAGATGCTGCGCCACCCCAACCTTCTGCAGCACCTGCGGCAACTGATCGCCAGCATTGTCGCCGCTCTGTTTATCGCCGTAGCTCGAGACCTGCGCGAACACCGGCGCACTCAACAGAGCGCAGCAAAGAACCGCCGCCTGCCAACCGCCTCGTATTGTCCGCCCGTTCTTCATGCCGCGCCTCTTCTCTATCTTAAATCCACTTCCACCTGCACCGTTACTTCACCGGGGCAAGCTCCGCCTTGTTCTCGCCCACAGCCTTGCCATAGTTCAACTTTTGCTCCCGCGCTTCGATCGTCTCAAGCTCATATCCGGTGCGAGCGAAGCCCGAGGTCAGAGGAGCCTGAACCGCAGGCTTTTCATCCCCCACCATCTCAACAGCCGCGGCTCCAGCCTGCGCGTTCACCGGCAATCCGCGCTGCGCAATAATCTCCATCGCGCGAGAGATCGGAATCCGAATCGATCCAGCCGCTCCAGCAATCTCACTGTAGTTGTTCAGCAAAAGATCCTCGCGAGCATGCAGGTCGGCCGTAGCCTGGTTGCCGTCGTCGATGTCCAGACGCGGCTCCGGGAAGGTCGACGTCATCTGGTTAAGCTCCCTCTGCTGCATCTCGGGATTGCTGGCCAGGTCCTGCCGCTTGCCATTGGTCGTCTCCGCCCCCGCAAACGCACTCAGCGTATTCCACTTCGTCGTCGGCCCATCCTGCTTCTTGATCCCGTTATTGATGATCACGCCCAGGCCATAGCAGAGCAGGAAGAAGATAAACACAGAGCCAAACAGCCCCGCCAGGAACCAAGCGACACCGCCGGCTTTGACGTCCGTTACCTCATACCCCGGATGGTCGGCGTCGCGCACATGAGGGTCGTGCGCCGCAGGCTGATTCAAATCGTGGTCGTTAGTGGGCATGTTCAGGCTCCAGCATCTCCTCAACGTGAGGATCGTTCACGCTGATCAACGGACGCGCTTGCAGTTGCGTCATGTAGTAGGCGGCCCACAGCGAGATCACGGCCACCGGAACGGTAATGTACGCAAGAATTCCAACGTTGCCGGCGATGTGCAGATTCCCCGCAGCGTCCGCGAAGTTCGGCTCGATCAGCCAGAACAGATCCAGGCACCGCGCAAAGATCATGAAACTCGTCAGCCAGATCATCTTCTGTTTATTCCGCTTCAGGTCCCGCGACAGCAGCAGGACAAAGGGAATGAGCCAGTGGCAGATAAAGTCCGCCGAGCAGACATACCACCAGCCGCCATGAATCCGGTTCAGGTACCAGGGAATCTCGTCCGGAACGTTGCCCGACCAGATGATCAGGAACTCCGCGAAGCAGAGATAGATGTTCAGCATTACGAAAGCAAATGCCAGCTTGCCCAGATCGTGCTGCTCCGTCGCCCGCAGCATCGTCTTCATCGGCTCAAACCGCGACAGCAGGATCACCGTCAAAATACCCAGCGCAAGCACCCCGTATCCCTGGCCAACCAGAAACTGCAGCCCCCAAATCGACGAGTACCACGTAATATCAAGCGATTTGATCCAGTCGATCGCGCCAAGAGTAAGCAGGAAGACATAGATAAGGATGCCGATGCCGCT
>Ga0210410_10003291_pt1 | contig 14357 bp, 18 predicted proteins | sample IncBWC4MmetaG_FD_161058 | JGI IMG/M metagenome (GOLD analysis project Ga0210410, IMG submission 161058) | Forest soil microbial communities from Barre Woods Harvard Forest LTER site, Petersham, Massachusetts, United States - Inc-BW-C-4-M | ecosystem: Environmental > Terrestrial > Soil >... | reverse complement strand
GAGATGTGCTCCCGTCTCCAAAGCCTGCCGCTGCAGTTTCTCGATTCCGGCGCGGACATGCTGTTGCGCCGTGGTGGTGAGTTCCTTTGACAATACCTGCGCCCGTTGTTCGACGGCGTGCAGTTCACCGGCAAGACGGTGCCGAAACTCGGTCAGGGCTGCACTGATCTTTTGCTCGATGGCCGTTTTCGCCGATCCGAGCATCTCCGCGGACTGTTCTCGCGTCTGCTGCAGGACGCGAGTCCAAAGGTCTTGCCGCAGGCGCTCCCATAGCTTCTCCTCCAACTCAGGCGGAATATACCCAAGGGATACCTCGAAGCGGTTGCGCTTGGCATTCCCGGCGAGCTTCTCGCGGAGTTCGGTGACTTCCGCCTGCAAGGGCCGAACAAGTGTGGCAAGGATGCCTCGCAAGCGGTCCTCGGAGAGTTGTTCCTCGAGCTTGTCGAAAACGTCTTGCGAAGCCCGAGAAGGAGTTTGCTGTTGGTGCACAACAACGGATTTTGCCGACAGTTTTTGGGGAGGTTGTTGCGCGGTGGGCACGGGCATCTCCAGCACTCGCCAATCATCGGGATAGGATTCCAATCCCCAAAAGTTCTCTGGCCGGTCGAGCTGTGCACCCAGTCGGAAGCCTTGTCCGTCGGACCCCATCGGCTGGCAGAAAACTACGTAGGCCGTGGCCTGCCGACCTCCTCGGCTGTGCAGGCGCAGCGCGCTTCCGGTGTCCAATTTCAGGGGGAAGCGGAGCGCACAACCATGCGCACTGACCACCAGCGTCTCACAGACCTCGGAGATCTGGGCGTTCGGCTCCATGCTGGTGACGCGGATGGCAACTTTGACAGGCACTCTCGAACTGCGCCGTACTGCGTGAGCGTTGGAAGCGGGCATAGTGATCCTCTGCTTGCTGGTGAGGCTTGCACAGCAGACAGCCTTTGAGCCTCTGCATTAAAGTACCGCGAGGTGGTCGATGGGACCTCTCTCGGAAGTTCGCTTCCAAAATGTTCGAGCGGACAAGGGCCAGACTGCCCGTTTGCCAGAACCGCGTTGTACTCTGGGCCGAACTCCGCTGGTGCCACTGGTCCGCCGCAGGCTATGGCAGCGGAAATGGCAGCATTTCGGAAATGAACACCGTTCAGTTAGTGCCAGTGTAGGGCTCGAATGGGTCTTCGGCTAGCGCAAGTGTTTTCGTGAACTATCGTATAAAATCACGGAATTGTTGTCTTAATTTACAATCCCCATTGCTCGACGAACCGACTGCCACTAGCAGCTCGCGAAGCACCGTGCGAATGACGCAGCGCGGTAGGCAGCAGGTCTTGAGTTGTCCAGGTCCGGTCAGACGCTCAACACTCTCGGTAGAGGAGACGGAGGAGCTATGGCACGAGATGGTTCGTTACGCTGTGAACTTGAGAAGTCGAAAGATAAAGATGAAAACGGTAACCAAGTGACGACAATCAAGTGTCATGGCGATCTGGTCATTGACACCGCGGGTGAGATAAAAGAGCTGGTAAGGCCCCTCATTCCTCTTGGCGGTCGCATCATTATCGACCTTGGTGATGTAAAACATCTGGATAGCGCGGGCCTCGGCGCGCTGGTTGGCCTGAAGGCGTCCGCCGTCAAGCAAGGGCTATGCACCCTTGAGTTCGCCAACATGACACCTGGCGTACTGGAATTGCTGCGCATGACTCATCTGACGCAGATGTTCTCGTCTTAAAGCCGACCTGATTTTGAGTTGATCCCGATGGATGCCCCACAGCTGCCGTGGTGCCCCGCTCAAGCTCTGCTTGGTCGAGGATTTCTATTTGGTTCTCCGCCTTGAGCGAACTGCTAACTGTTGCAAGACCCCGATATCCCTCATTGAGGCGCCACGGAGCCTCTGTACGCCTCCCTACTCTGGACGTACGCCTGTGATACCGAGACAATCTCGTCCAAAGCACGCGGGTTGGTATTGCCAGAGCGGGGATAAATGACGGAGCCAATTCTTTTCTCGACCCCACCGCTGCGATTGTCCACCAGGTAGTTGTCGCAGTAACCCAGCCGGGCGGGAGTTCCACCCTTGGTCGCGTAGGTCGCATCGGGATCGGTGGTCGATACCTGGTCTTGCGGGTGCAAGGGCTCTTCGGTGGGGTTCTGCTGCTCCAGTTCCACCAGGTACTGGCGCACGGTTTGGTTCGCCTCTGCCGCTTCCGCTAACTGCTCCCGCGGGATTCGGCTCCCCTTGTTGGCATTGGCCTCCACGAAACTGCCATCGACCGACAGATTGTCCCCTCGCGCCAGTCCCGCCTCCAGGCAGGCGCCACGATGTCCTCAAACAACTGCTCGAACAGCTGGAGTAGTGCGGGATCTCCTGATCGAAGCCCAGGCCAGTAAACCAGCGCCACGCCAGATGCATGCGCAGTTCCTCGACCAGCTTGCGCTCACTGGTGATGCCATACAAGCAGCCGATCAACGAGATGCGAAGCAAAAAACTTGGGATCAATCGACGGACGGCCCGTGTCGCCGTAACTCCTACTTTAACCTCTCGCGCACAAAGGCAAAGCTGATGTGTTTTTCGATGAGCCGCAGCAGGTGTGTCTCAGGAACTTGATCTTCCAGGCGGAAGTTGTAGAACAACGCTTCCGAACGAGAATGTTGCCCCATCATGATTAGCACGCCTCCGAGAATGGTGATCCAGCAGAGCATGGAAAGGATTTCTTCCTTTTACCACGCTTCTGCCATGGCTCCCCGTACTAATCCCAGCGACTTTTTCAACACCCACGGCTGTTTACATCCACTATCTGCGTTTCGTTCGTTCCTCGAAACCGCTTTTCATGTCACACGATTGCTCTTGGACCGCGATTCTAAAGGATTTCCCATTAAAAGATTTTCATCAATCATTCATTGAGCGTACACATTCTCTTTACAGTTCCGAAATATTTCGATGGTAAACCCGAACAATCCATTCTCTCAGGTTCAAAGCACCATTTCGTCACTCAAAGGGAAAGGTTGAGGTATCGACAAATGAGGACACTTGTCTGCTCACTAGTCTGGGTAGCGATCATCATCAGTGTTGCGCGTCCAATTTCGGTCAACGCACAGCAATCTCCCGGCAGGATCAACGGTGCCGTTACCGATGCGAGTGGCGCGGTCTTGCCCGGGGCCACCGTGGTACTGGAGGAAAAGGGACTGAGAGCGGTGTCGGATGCTCAGGGTCAATTCAGCATTCCCGTCATAGCCCCAGGCATTTATACGCTCAAGGTCTCCTATGTTGGCTTCTCGACATTTGAGACACCCGTCACTGTGGTTGCTGGGCAGCCGTCCAATGTGTCGGCCGTCCTGACGGTCGGCTCTGACAGTGAGAGCGTCATCGTAACGGCCGAGCGCGCCCACGGCGAAGCCGAGGCGATCAACGAGGAGAAGATTGCCGACAACATTCTCAATGTTCTGCCTTCGGAGGTGATCACCAGCCTTCCGAATGCGAACATCGCTGATGCTGTCGGCCGCCTGCCCGGGGTCACGCTGGAGCGCGACGAGGGTGAAGGCAAGTACGTGCAGATTCGCGGTACGGAACCGCGGCTCGCCAACCTGACGATCGACGGGGTAGAAGTTCCGTCGCCCGAAGGCGGTGTCCGCCAGGTGAAGCTCGACACGATCCCTGCGGATCTGATCGAGTCGGTCCAGATCAACAAAACGCTGCAAGCCAACATGAACGGCGACGCCATCGGCGGATCGGTAAATCTGGTTACCAAGAAAGCGGGCGATCGGCCCAACGTTACCTTGTCCGGGGCAGGAGGCTTTACCCCCATCATCGACACTCGCAAGGTCTACGAGTTCGGCGCCATTGCAGGTCAGCGGTTCGGTGCGCAGAAGCGTCTCGGCCTGATGATCAGCGGTTCCTACGACTTCAACGGCCGCGGCATCGACGATGTTGAGCCCGCCCCATGGCAGGCGCTCTGCTTGGATTCTGCGGGCAACTGCGTGCCGAATGGGCAGACCGGAACAAAATTCATACCGGATATCACCAGCGCCGCAATCCGCGAATATCTTTATGATCGCAAGCGCTATGGCTTCGGCGTCAGTGCCGACTACCGGCTCTCAGATTCCACCAATCTTTATGTTCATGGCCTCTTCTCCAAATTCAACGATCACGGCCACAGGTTCGAATACGTCCTGAACACAAACGACGGTCCTAACCCTGGTTCCCCGCCCAACCTCAACCCGCCAAGTTGCAACGTAGCTCCTTATATTCCCTGCGTTAACGTCGCGCAGTTCACTACTGAGATCCGCAGTCCTATTTTTCAGGTCGCGAGCTTATCGGTGGGCGCGAACCATGTGTTTGGCACGTCATTGATCAACTGGCAGTTCGCGGTTGGACGCGCGGCCATGAAGAATCCCATCGGGGGAGGAGAATCGCACACTCAATTCAACTACTCTGGGTCCACCAGCAACTGCCAGTATGACCCCAGTGCGACGACCAACCCCTACTACCCGGTGTTCACGCAGGCCTGCTTTGACGAAGCCTATAACCCCGCCAACATGGTGCTCAACCAGATTCAGGCATCCGATCACGGAAAGGCCGCCCAGCTCAACCTCGAGGCCACGATCTCAGGGGCCAAGAACTATCACATCGGTTCTCACACCAGCACGCTCGAGGCTGGGTTCTACATCCGGAATGCCCACAAGTTCGACGACTCGTATGAGGTCGACTACACCCCTTCGACCACTATCCTCGCGACGCCGTTCGTCACCAACTTCCACAACTCTAACTACTACGGTGGCCATTACCAATATGGACCGGGAATCAGTTGGGAAGGGGTCAACGCCTACCTCGCCGCCAACCCGAATCAGTTCACCTCCAGCACACAAATTCCGAACTCGAACAATTTCGATTTGGTCGAGCGCGTCATCGCTGGCTACATTATGAACAGCCTCGATTTCAGCCGCTTCCGCGTTGTTGCTGGCGTGCGCTTTGAGGGGACGCAGGATCGCACCCTGAGTTTTGACAACAACGCCGGAACACTGACGATTCCGGGGCAGGGCTCGTACATTGATGTCTTGCCCAGCGTTTCGCTCCGTATGCGCCTCGACAGCAAGAATGACTCCGCACTGCGATTCGTCTATGCCCGCGGACTCTCCCGTCCAGACCCAGTGTTCCTAACGACCGCTACCAACATTGACAACTCGACAACTCCTCCCACAGTGACGATCGGCAATCCAGCCCTCAAGCCTGAGCATGCGAACAACATCGACGTCCTTTACGAACGATATCTCACACCGCTCGGCTCGATTCAAGCCGGCTTCTTCTACAAAAACCTCACCGATCCTATCGTCACTCTTCTATCCGGACCTGGAAACCTCCCTCAATGCCCATCCTCGCTCACAAATGGCTGTTACTTGAGTCAAGCTGCTAACTCCGGCGGCGCTCACATTGCGGGCTTCGAGATCGCCTTCCAACAGCATCTCAGCTACCTCCCTGGTTTGCTGAGCGGACTGGGCATCTCGGCGAATTACAGCTACGCGACTTCGCAGGCTACCAATGTGAACCCGGGTTTTCGCATCGACAACCCGGCCCTCCTGCGCCAGGCTCCCAGCACCTGGAACATAAGTCCTACGTATGATCGCGGTCGGGTTTCGCTAAGGGTCGGAATGGCGTACAACGGGGCCAACATCTTCAGTTACTTTTATGCCACCTGCCTGAATGGAGAGCCAGTCAATTCGAGTGGCGTTTGCCAAACGAACCCGAATACTCCCCCCATTTCGACACCCGAACCCTTTGGTGTCAAGGGCCCACTCGGCGACGTCTACCTCTACTCGCACTTCCAGGTTGACGCCCAAGGCAGCGTCTACCTCGGGAAGGGGCTCCGCTTCACCGCATCAGGTCTGAATCTGAATAACGAGGTCTTCGGCTTCTACCAGGGAAGTCCCCAGTTTCCGATTCAGCGCGAGTTCTATAAGCCGACTTACTCGTTTGGCCTACGTTGGGAACTGGGGAGTGAAAAATGAAGCCCAGCGCCTCGCCCCACAATTGGCATGCGATCGCATGCACCGGGATCTGGTTGACCTGCGCCGCCTCCGCCAACTGCTCGCGCGGGATTCGGCTCCCCTTGTGGGCATTGGCCTCGACGGAACTGCCATCGACCGACAGGTTGTCCCCGTGCACGAGTCCGACTCCGCACAGCATGCCACGATCTCTTGAAACAGTTGCTCGAACAGCTTCGACTCCTGGAACCTTCCGTGCCGATTCTTCGAGAGCGTGGAGTGATGCGGGATCTCCTGATCGAAGCCCAGGCCGGTAAACCAGCGCCAGGCGAGATGCATTCGCAATTCCTCGATCAGCCTGCGTTCACGGGTATTGCCATACGATCAAGAGGACGCGCAGCAGAGGCTCCGGATCAATCGATGGACGGCCCGTCCCGCTATCGCTGTCCTTCAGCTTTTCGCGTACAAACGCAAAGCTGATTGTGCTTTTCGATCAACCGTAGGAGATGACTCTCAGGAACTTGATGTTCCAGGCGGAAGTAGTAGAACAACGCTTCCGAACGAGAATGTTGCCCCATGATTAGCACGCCTCCGAGAAACCGGTGATCCAGCAGAACATGGCAAGGAATTCTCTTCCTTACTTTTACCATGCTTCAGCCCCCATTCCGCGCGATAATCACAGTGACTGTTTCAACACCCACGCCTATAGGGCCGTCCGGCCCGCGAAACCGCATGAAAATTAACAACTTCTCAACCCGCTAACCAAGCATGAGCGGAGTGATTTTCGAGCCTGTTTACGACAACACTGTTTCCTCACGCTCTGCCGCGCTCGTTCCGGTTTCATTCCGCCGCGAGAATCCGGTCGATTGGGCGAGTATAGGAGCCTGATGGCTCTTGCGGCACGAACCGGTCGGCCTTTCGGGAGTGGTCGAAACTGAACAGTCATATCGAACCTGGCTGGCTTATTCTCGATGTGAAATTTACCAGAAAGAAGAAACCGATGCACATTAGCAAAGTCGAGAAGCTCATATCGATGATGAAAGAACTTGACCCACCAACCCGACAGCTGCTCTTTGAGCAAATGCTCGCACAGTTCGAGGGCATGACTGCAGAAGAACAACAGAGTTACCTTGCGCTTGCAGATGCAAAGAGCCCGATTCGCGAGATAGCCCGGAATCTCGGTGTGGAAGTGAAGCAGGGGCAAGCATGAAGTCCGCCAAGGCAAGAAGCATAAAGGAGTTGATAAGCCTAGGAAGAGACAGCTAAATGGGTGTGAGGTTCACCGACGACAAGGTCGTCCAGTGAGGCCCCATGATCGACCCTCACAACTGCAGGTGCGAAGACTAAATCGAGCGCTTCGGCTCTGCCACCACTGTGCTGCGACATGGATCACAGATCAGGGTCGGCTCTGCGGAAGGGGTTTAGTGAATGCCGCTAGAAACAATTGGTCCTTGCTCTTCGTGACATCAGCCTCAAGTAGCTTGAGACCGCTGGTCGTCTTCGACCGATCGAAAGTCAGGGAATGTTTGATCGTGGTCTGCGGACTGGAGTGACGCAGCGGCAGCTGTGATGCCTGAGTGTCGCCGGAGAGGGAGCCGTGACAGAGCAGCTAGAAAAGCCTAATTTGGAAGTCCTTTTGTCGGAGTTCGTGGCAGAGTTAAAACGGCCTCTTGATCCTCAAGTGCTCTCATTATTTTCTCGACGTGGGGATCAAATCTGTCGTCAATCTCCGCCTTTAGTTCAACATCAACGCTGACTTCTGGCGCGCACAACAATTGAAGCTTCGCGTACTACGCTTTGGTTTGCTTCAGGATGGGGGTCGGGATCGGCATCCTTCCAGAGCTCGAGGAAATCTTGGTAAGCGGCGAAAAGAGTTTCGACCGGACCCTGTGCAGTTTTGCTCAGTATTGAATGAACCGTAGTGAGACAGTCTTTTGGAACTATTTTGCCCCTTTACGGCGAGGAAGTAGATCCGTGTGGACTCTTTCAAGACATCGAAGCAAACTGACATTCAGGCAATCCCGCTCTCAACTTGAATTGCTGGTCTTGGAGCGCACAGAAGCGCTCCAGAGGCTTTCACAACGGCTTCTCCGGGTGCAGGATGAAGAAAGGCGCAAGGTGGCTCGTGACTTGCACGATAGCACCGGGCAAACCCTGACGGCGTTAAAAATATCCGTTGCACTGCTGCTAAAAAGGCTAGACAACGGCGAACGAATACGTGAGGAACTGTCCGGCGTAGCGCTTTTGGCTGATGCGGCACTTCAGGAAATTCGCACAACCTCCTACCTGCTCCATCCGCCGATGCTGGACGAGGCAGGCTTCACTTGCGCCGCGCAGTGGTACATCGAGGGTTTCGCCCGGCGTAGCGGGATGAAAGTGCGGTTAGACTTTGCGCCACAGGTTGAGCGATTGCCCGACACAATCGAGACGGCGCTCTTCCGGGTGCTGCAGGAGAGTCTAACTAACGTGCATCGCCACTCGGGAGCATCTGAGGTGGAGGTTCGCTTTCTTCGACAAGCCCGCGTTGTGATCCTTGAAGTGAGAGACTACGGACGCGGCATACCAGAGAAATTGTTGAGGCGCGTGGGTCAGTCGGTTCAGGATTCCGGCGTCGGTCTCGCCGGGATGTGCGAACGGTTGAATGAACTGAAGGGAGACCTGGAAATAACATCAGCCGATCCAGGCACGCGGCTCCGGGCTATCGTCCCTCTGTCTCCCGGACTTCAAAGAGAAGAGGCTCTCAACGACCGCGCATCTGTGCCGGCCGCAGCAGGGAATCGTGCGATATATCAGCCTTGCGGAACCTTCATGGCACGGGACGGGAAGTTGCCGGCGCTCACGCGTTCGGCCTGGGCAGCGTTAAATCGAGCAAAGCGCATTCCGTTGAATGTGGGCGGTTGGGAAACCGCTGTGGGCGTGGCCGCAGTGCTGGCAATAGCTTTCTGGATTGGCTTCAGGGATCGCCGCCCCCCGTCTCCCTTGGGAGTTTCAGGGCTGCAGGGAGCAAATGCCCTCCAGCAGCAGATACCCTTCACACCTGCGAAACAAGTTGTGGCGAACCGTGCCTCCAAGCCGCAAACCGCGCTGGGTCGAGAGTCGGGTGAGAGGGAGACTTCCAGAACCATGCCGCCGGAGGTGCTGGACAGGAACATCCGAGTCCGGTACTTCTCAGACGACGTGACGGTGCGCTATTTCATTCCCCAACCCCCACGGCAGCGGGTGCCGGACACGAACAGCGGATTCCGGTACATCTCAGAAGACGTGACGGTGCGCTATTTCCCTCCCAAGTCCGAAGTAGCGTCGCCGTCGACACCGAATGGAACCCCCGCGCATTCTGTCAGCCGCTAGTTTTCAGCGCCTGATCGTGCACTCATGCACCCAAATCTGTCTGTGCAGCGCAGTGTGGGCCTTTCCATCATGTTCAATATTGCTCAGATTTTCGCTGCCGGTGGGATCATTCTGGTTTCTGCCGGTATGGCCCGGACAATGAGCGCCCCAAATCGCATTCGACCGGACTGCCGTTGTCCACTCTGCTCAACCACGAAAACGAGCGAAACGGAATGCTTCCACGTGAACTGTTCGTAAAACTGAACCGAGAGACCTATGAATAACTTCCGAATCTTGGTGGCTGATGACCACGAAATAGTGCGTCTCGGTCTGGTTTCGTTAATAGAGTCACATCCCGGATGGGAAGTGTGTGCCGAGGCCGACAACGGTCGGATGGCCGTGGATAAGGTTAAGGAGTTGAAGCCTGATATTGCCATTCTGGACATCGGAATGCCTATCCTTAACGGCCTAGAAGCTACGCGCCAAATTCTACGAGACAACCCGCAAGTCAAAGTCTTGATTATGACTGTCACGGACGCAGATTCGACCATCCGCGCCGCATTGAACGCAGGAGCCCGTGGCTTCGTTCTAAAATCCGATGTAGCGCGCGATGTGGTTGCCGCTGTGCAGGCGTTGCAATACGGCCACACTTTTTTCACGGCACGAGCGAGCGAAATGATTCTATCCGGATACCTTGGAAATGCTCGCGTCACGAATAAGGACGAGGTGACTCTGCCCACTTTAACCTCTCGTGAGCGGGAGGTTATTCAACTCATGGCTGAAGGGAAGTCGACAAAAGAGGTGGCCTGCCTCTTGAAAGTCAGTACTAAAACGGCGGACACTCATCGCCGCAACCTTATGCGAAAACTCAATCTTCACTCAGTGAGTGAATTGGTGCTGTTCGCTCTCCGCAATGGCGTCATTCAACTTGCCGCTGACGCAACTCTTCCCTCGAAGCAGCCTGTCACTGATCGAGTCGCAGCCTAGCGGAGAGGGCCACGGAAGTGGCCTATCCACGGACACAAAAGTTCTATCAATCTGTTCAATTTTGCACCGTTCCGGGCATAGTCACACTTGCTTTGTCAGTCATAGGGTTGTCCCCCTTCAAGGTTTATGCGCTGAAACATCCCGTCAGTAGCAGAAATGGTTGACTTTCGACACCAGCGGTGCAATTATTATTTCATCAAACGGATCGCAGTTTTGCGGACAAAGATTCGCTCCCTTCTTGCGCATTAATCATCCCTACCTCATCACCAGTCGTATTGTTCTCATTCGGAACTCATGAGAAAGGGCAACATGCCACCCGTGCTAGCCGCCAAGAAACCCAAATTCGACACCAAGACATTCCTTTCGACCATCGAATGCGGCAGGAAGGTCGCAGTTGTTCGCGAGAAACAAACGATCTTTGCTCAAGGCGACTCATCCGATGCTGTTTTTTACATACAGAAAGGAAAGGTGAGACTCACCGTTGTGTCGAAGAGCGGGAAGGAAGCCACGATAGGCATTCTGAACGATGGCGATTTCTTCGGAGAAGGTTGCCTCGCTGGGCAGCCATTGCGCCTGTGCTCCGCAACAGCAATGACCGATTGCTCGGTGATGCAAATCGACAAGAAGTCCATGATGCAAGTGCTTCACCGGGAACACGCGTTTTCCGATATGTTCGTGGCATATTTGCTGACACGGAACGTCCGCTATGAAGAGGATTTGGTTGATCAACTCTTCAATTCGAGTGAAAAAAGACTGGCCCGATTATTGCTCTTGCTGGCTCATTTCGGCAAGGAAGGTAAGCCCGAGGCTGTAATTCCCAAGATGAGTCAGGAGACCCTGGCAGAGATGATAGGCACAACGCGGTCGCGGGTCAGTTTTTTTATGAATAGGTTCAGGAAGTTAGGCTTCGTTGACTATGGCGAGAGCGGGTTGCAAGTTCACAGTTCACTTCTAAATGTTGTTCTTCACGACTAGTTTTCGCGTTCCGTTCCCAAAGGCACAGCTTACCGCGATCCAAAAACCCGGTGTAAGTGTAATACGGTAGCAGAGACCAACACACAGCGACGGCAACCGGTATAAGCCGCTCAGTGGCGAAATCCGGTTGTGCCTGCGAGTGGGGCGGATGGGCCGAATGAGTGAAGATGGATCGGGACAGAATAACCCGAACCGGAACGAGGGCCCGGGGGCAGAGTGGGCCATACCCACTCGAACGGAGGTGCTCCAAAAAGCGCCGCGTTCCTCGGCTCAGAACGAGGAACAAGACGCGCTCAGCGAGGGGTGCGAAGGATGGAGGCAAACCGCACGACACGACGACCTCGTAGTCGATGGAAAGGCCCCGTCTGACATTCCGGCCTTGAAGCCGTAGCGGAGAAAATCCGCCCTACGGAATCTTAGGGGGAGCGGTGGAGACGCCGGCATCATACGAAACCCGGACCGTGCCACCGCCCTACCAGGCGAACAGGAAACAGAACCAAGCCAAACCGGACTACCGTGACGCGGCGAAAGCCAAGTCGATTAACCACCGGGAGACTACAGTTACTGCGCCTGTTCTCGACTCTACTGGGCATCAGTTAGGCTGACAAATCTCGCTGTTCCCGCTGCCGGACTATCGTCACTCTGCCAGTATATCGGCAGTCTTTGGCCGTGGATTCAAACTGAGCCACTCCCCGCCTCGCGGAATCATTTGATCGTGAAGACAACACACAGACAAGGCTCCCGTTCTTCAGTGTGGTGATGTAACTGCTTGAAAACGAAGATGAGGGCGTAGACCTTTGTGAGCAACAACGGGTTTCACGGAAGGGCGAACCTTTCTGAAGATAGAGGAGGGCCCATGAGCAGTGTCCCACTTGTACCAATCCAACGCTTGATCCATGATGTAACGGGAGACTTGGGCGTCGTTGTTGCAGCCAGCGAGCAGGGCTTCCGCGAAACCGCCTTGGAAGCATGTCTGTTGGCCAAAGAGAAGCTGCAAGCGATCCGCGAGGAGTTGCTCCGGCCGGAGCCTGGAATCGCGGACCCACGGTACGATTACGACAGCTAGTTTCGCATGTGTTGTCTATTTCCAGTGTGGATGTTCGAGACCGTTGACTCTCAGAAGTCCTGCGAACCTGCTCCCCTCGTAGACTCAAAGACTTGCTGATTCCACGAAGTTGGCATGGAAAGTGCCATACCAATTGGACCCGCCTCTAGGATGGAGGAGAACCCTGGCACCATGAGAGCGTACACGGTCGATGCCCGCGCACATCCCCGGTTCAAACTTGAGGTCGATATCCGGATCAATTCGCGGACGTGCGGTGTGCTGAAGGGGCATACCATTGACATCAGCGAATCAGGAATCGCAGCGATGCTGACCCTTGAAGCGCCCTTGGGTGAGATTCTGGAGTTGAACTTCACGCTTCCGTCCGGACCTGTGATGATTCTTGCGGCGGCTCGCCAAAGAAGCGCTTTTCGCTACGGCTTCGAATTCGTTGTCACAGACTCCATGTACGAAATCCTTCGTCGCACCTGCCGCGACCTTGCTGTTGACCAATCCCTGTTCTTGCCCATCCAGTGACGCGGACCGTGGTGACAAGAAAGTCATACATATTTTCTTGCCAGAGTCGACGTCTCCTTTGTTGCGCCCTTTTGCTTGATCTGCAACCCCCTGATGGGCTAGTCTTTCGTCCCAGACTTCTCCGACGCTTTGCATTACGTTTCCTATAGCCCGCTCAACGAAGCGAGTCTGGGTTTGTTCGCTGGCGAGGCTCAGATATGGCCCGAGACAGACTGACGCGGTGCTTCACGCTGAATGTTTTCAGATTTGCCAGATGACAACGGGACCGAAAATGGGCTTTACGTGACTAATTATAATCCCGCCAAGGGTAATTGGGTGCTCAGATGCCCTCTTCGGTACTTCTCTTCGGTACTTCTTTGACGGGCAATTTCTTATCGGCGGCCTCAAGAAGTTCCTCGTTTACCTCCGCCCCGATCAGAACAGCGGCGCCGCTCAGATAAAACCACAGGCCGAAAACCACCGTCCTGGTGGAACCGGGCCACCGGAACCCCACGAATCGCCGCTAGTCCAAGTTGCCCTGCCCCTCTTAACTTCCTAAGAACAATGCAATTAAAGGAATCGCCGCCCGTCGGTCGACATTGGCACCCAGCCTGCATTCGTTCAGACGGATTCGTGTGTCCTGAGGAAGGTGGAGATAGCAATGAAATTCAAGGTAATGCAATCAGGAAGTACGCCGGTACGAAAGAAGCCGTCATTGGCGAACCAGAACGTTTTGTGCTTTGACAGCAAGCGGGTACTCCTTGGGGCGCAGCTGCAGATGCGGCAATGAGCCGGAAGCTGGTATGGATTGAGCAAAAGCGTTTTCAGGGTTTTGGTTGCTCCGAATGTGGCTGGCGATTCAAACCCTCTGGTGCGCCCACTGGTAAATCATTCGATGAAATGATGCGCAACTTCGAATTGCAGCGCGACAAAGAGTTTACATCCCACGTTTGCGCCGAGCACTCTGAAAGGCCAAGAGACGGAAACTCAGGATAAAGCGACTGCCGTCTCTCGTCTCGAAGCCCACGCCCTTATTTTCCGAGTCTGAGATGGGAGATTTCCGAGCGCAACTCCGATAGCCGTTCAGAAAAAGCTGATGCGGCACGCGGATATTCGCACAACGATGAACGTTTCCGGAGAAGTAGTCACCGACGAGATGCCTCTGGAATCCGCGCTTTCAGCGCGCGGCTATACCCAACCTCGGCAGGTAGTCCGAGGTGTCAGAAGAAGGCAATTTCGCAAGGGCTGAGAAAGGTTCGGAACCACGGAGTGAGATACGAAAGATTACGTGAAATCGCCATGCGGAAACCACCACTCTTCCCGTAATGATTTCGGATGCAGAAGGGAAGTGATGACACGGCGCAAAAGTCACGGTTGAAAATGCCCTGCACCTCGATATTTTCGATATGCAGAGGATGGGATTTTCTGTCGCTTGCTGCCGGCATTCCTGGGCAGATCGGTGGACCAGCAACGGTAAACCGTGCGTCAGCGTCGGATTCATACTGCCCATTGCAGAATGGCCCGTCGGAGCCATTCCCGTCCACAACACAGGCAGTTA
>Ga0210410_10003290_pt1 | contig 14359 bp, 10 predicted proteins | sample IncBWC4MmetaG_FD_161058 | JGI IMG/M metagenome (GOLD analysis project Ga0210410, IMG submission 161058) | Forest soil microbial communities from Barre Woods Harvard Forest LTER site, Petersham, Massachusetts, United States - Inc-BW-C-4-M | ecosystem: Environmental > Terrestrial > Soil >... | reverse complement strand
GAGTTCAGCCAGATAGACCGGCCTGGTCAGGTTGGCTTCGATGTAGTCGACGGCGCGCTTCAGTCGCCATTTGGGAAGGGGCGCGGACCTATTCGATACGAGAGCCCCACCCCTCATCGAGTTAAGCGTAAAAAGGCGAGAAGCGAGCGCTATGCTTACGCCATCGACAAAGGTCGGTCCGGCCGGACCTCCATCGTCATCAACTTGTGCCAGCAGGCTGGCCAATTGAAAGACGACGGGATCGGCCATGAAGTGAGGATCAAAAAGCTCGATTGAGCCAGTGGGCGAGTGTCCATAGATTTCTGTGAAACACTCGGCGAGAAATGACTGGGAGAGATAAATACGAACGCAATCGAATGCGTTGGTGAAAACGGTGCGGCTCGGTTCTCCGGGACCCGTTATCAAAACGGCGTCCATCTGAATTTTTCCGCTTATGACCTGCTTACCTGCAAAGAAGAATTCTAGTGAGCTGGGAACGAGAGGAAATGTGATGAGGTGCGAGTCATCGGGATGGTTCGCCTCCATCTCCAGTGGCTTGACTGGCTTCGTCACCGTCCAGCGGGCGAGTGTTACGCGATGCCCTGCATCTGGGGGCGCGCCCTTCCTGACCGGACGCTTCCGCCACTCGATCTCCGGAAGGATGATCTTTGCCGGAGCGACAAGGTCGGCGAAAGTCGGTGTTTCTGCGCCCCTGCGCGCCGTTCCCGGAAAGCTTGTCACCAAGGTCCCTCCTGGCGTTTCATCGGCAAGCTAGGGACGTATTTTTGTTTTCCCCGACCAGTTTCGCGGCAAGGATAGATTGGCCCCTCGCTCAAGAGTATTTCAAGGAAGACGTCGGCGTCGCGTCGCGCGTCCACATTTCCTATTTCCGAGGAAACATCGGTCTTCCTTTCATTGCGACGTTGCATATCCGGCAGATCGCCTGGCGCGTATTGAACGACGACGCGCCGGATCGTCGCGCCGCGAAAAGACCGGACGAATTTGAGCCAGTCACCGTCGCGGCCGTTCTCCTCGAAAGTAGCGTCAAACTCATCCTACGCGCGCTTGCGCATGCGCCAATCCATCTTCCGGAAAGAGAGCTCATATCAACGTATAGGTGGAACAAACTCTCGGCGCGTTTGGCCCTTGGCCACCGAACACCGGAGGGTCGATGACGTATGAAAGAGCCGCGGATCGTATGGAGACTCAGCCTGCCGAAGCCTGATTCGCGGGCAAGGCAAAACTGAACCGGGCTCCGCCCAGAGCGGACATGTTATCGGCTTCAATGTGGCCGTCATACGCTTCAATGATGGATCGCCAGATAGACAGGCCGATGCCCAGGCCGGTATCCTTTGTCGTAAAGAAACTGTCAAAAAGATGGGGGAGATGCGTCGGATCTATTCCCGGGCCGCTGTCCTCGATAACGCAGCATACCGTTTCGGGATCGGACAGCACGGTTCGAATGGAAATGCTGTGGCGCCCCGTTCCCGACTGCACCATCGCCTGCACGGCATTGATCACCAGATTCACGATCACCTGATTAAGCTGGGTGCGATCCCCAGTCACCTGAGGAAGCGCCGGCGCCAACTCGAGGGAAACGGAGAGACTCTCCGACGCGCCGCGCAGGGCAGCGTCGTCGTCGACCACGTGCACAACCGCCCTATCGCTCGTCTCGAACGGCATTGGTGTGGGCCGTATACGGTAACGTCAAGCCGCCATAGCATGGCAGAAATCGTGGTGTGGATCAAACCAGGGCATGAGCCGGCTGAGTCATTGGTTCCGACGTAGGCGCGCCGCGATGCCCGATCGCCTGCTCGGCTTCCTCGCACCCAATCTTGTCAAAGCAGCCGTGTAAGGCGACGATAGCCGGCGACATCATGAAGCCGATCACACTTCAATTTTTGCATTGCTTCAGCCCAAATGCCTCGAGGTCGTTTCGACTTTATCCGAACCGGCGCAGGAAAATCCCAACTGTTCCAAAAGACGTTTCGCCGCCCTTAAATCGGGGGTATCGAATCCCTCGGTGAATCGGTCATATACCGGTCGCAGGATGCGCCTTGCCTCGTCACTCCGACCTTGACGAGCCCACAAATGAGCGAGGCTCGTTGCCGTTCGCAGCTCCCAAGCCAGGGCCGATTGCTCCCTCGCAAGATCAAGCGAACGTAAGAACCAATCCTCGGCCTCGGACAAATGCGGCCCGGACGCGAGAAGTTCTCCTTTAATGCGCATCATTTCGGGGAGATGAAAGTGAGGATCAGTTGCGCGAGCCATCGCCTTATCGATGGCGGCGTCAGCCTCGTCAAGCCGGCCTGCCCTTGCCAGGCCTATCGCTAGATCGCTCGTAAAGACTGCTGTGAAGATCTGGTGTTGACCTATCTCCAAAGCTTTGAGAGAGACAGTAAATAGCCTCAGGCCAGCATCCGTATCGCCCTGTTTAAGAGAAAGCTCTCCTTTCAAGCCAAGTCCGATGGCATGAGAAGGTTCCAACGAGTATTTTTCCGCACATGCGATCAACCTAGCGATAATCCGGTCCGCTTCAGACCAATCGCCCGTCCAAAGAAGAACGGTCGCTGTGAAGACGCAACAAAAGCAAAGCGAGACGGGATGGTTGAGCGCATCCGCCTGATGGATCGCCTGCGTTGCAACCGTCACAGCTCGGCTGGCATAGCCTTCGAGCCAAAGTGAACGGGCTAAAGTAAGAAGGGCGCCGATACGCTGATCATAGCCGGAACGAATAAGGCTTGAATTCTGGATTGCCTCCGGCTTCAGTACCGTTTCACAATGCCTCCGCGCCCTTTTTTGGTCGCCCAGAAGATGATGGGCCCCCCCAGCATCCAATCGGCCAACATCATGGCAGTTGGATCAGCTGTCCTCTTCGCAACAGCTGCATTTTGCTCAGCGACAGCTACGGCTCCTCGGATATCTCCCATCCGCAGCAGGAAAGTATGCTGCACGGCGAATAGCCGGATCTGGTGGTCTGGCAATTCCAGAACCTGTACGAGTGAGAGTGCCGTGGTAAGAGCTGCCTGAACCTCCTCGCCATTTCCTTTCATTAACATGAGCGATACAGCAAGCGCTTCCTGCAGTTCCAACTCACGGCGATCGCCTCGAACATCGAGTGCGGCGATCGCGCGCTCCATCCAGACGCGGCACTCCATCAAAAGCGACAATCCGAGAAAGAGCGGAGCCGACGCTGCCGCGAGCGCGGTGCCGAGCTCCTTGTCTCCCTGCTCGGAGAAGCTCCATTCCAAGGCAGCCCGCGCATTGCTTACATGCCTCCAGCGTTCTGCGGCTCCGTCGTTTTTGGAGCAAGTAAGGGAGGTAATCTCGATACGCTCCAGGAATTCGCGATAGTAGATTGCGTGCCGTTGCGCGATTGTGTTTCTTTCGCCGCTGTCTATCATTTTTGCCAGGACGTAAGCGCGGGTAGTATCTAGCAGTCGATAGTGCGTCCCCGTGTGGCTCGTCTCCACCGCGACAAGGGATTTCGTGACCAGACCCGCAATAGCCTCGGCGACGTGCTCTCTCTCAAGGAGGTCACCTGCAGCGACGAATTGTGCGGCCTCCAGCGAGAATGCTCCAACGAACACGGAGAGCCTGCGGAGGATCAGGCGCTCGCACTCGGGGAGCAGATTATAGCTCCAGTCGAGCATGGCGCTTAGCGTCTGATGCCGCGGTATTACCGTGCGTCGTCCGTTCCACAGCAGCCTGCATGGACTATCGAGAAGCGACGCAATCCCCCGGATTCCATAGACTCCGACGCGCCCGGCGGCTAGTTCGAGCGCGAGTGAAATTCCGTCGAGCCTGCGGCAGACGTTACTAACGATCGGCGCTTCGATATCACTCAACTCGAAGCCACTGCCGTTCGCGGCAGCACGTTCAACAAACAGTTGTACGGCCGAAAAGGTCAGCGCCTGGGCAGCCGTCAACGGTTTCCGATCAGGGGGGACGGCCAACGGATGCAATCGATGGACCTGCTCGCCTTCGACCTGCAGCGGCTCCCGGCTTGTCGCCAGGATATGGACCTCCGGAGCCTCCAGAAAGATGCGCTCGGCCAACGGCGCTATCGCCTCGATCAGATGCTCACAGCTATCGAGCACCAGCAGCATTCGTCTGTCGCGCAGGAAGGCGGGTAGCGCAACAAGCGGATCATCGAAATGGACCGGCAGGCCCACGGTCAATGCGACCCTGTTGGCAACGAGAGACGGGCTTCCCAATGGCCCGAGGTCAACGTAATGGATGGCGCCTTCGAAGGCGGCGAGCATGCTATGGCCGACCGCGGTGGCGAGGGTAGTTTTGCCGATCCCGCCCGGACCCACGATGGTCAAGAAGCGCCGCGCGGTCAGCTCTTCCGAGACAAGTTGGACTGTTTCTTCGCGTCCCACCATTCCAGTCGGACTTGGGGGCAGCCCGACGGGTGAATGTGCGCGCGAATTCCTCAAGGGCGCTGGCTGAGCTGCAGCACGCGAAATCGGCGCGACAAAGCAGTAGCCGCGACCCGACACATTGGTAACATACTGTGTGCCCGATCGCCCTTCACCGAGCGCCTTGCGCAACGCCAAAACGTGATAGCGAAGGCTGCCCTCATCGACCGCAAGGTCAGGCCACACTCTCGCGATTAGCTCCCTCTTGCTGACAACTTCGGTCGGGCGCTCAACGAGAGCGATGAGGATGTCGAGAGCTCGACTACCAAGCCGAAGCCGGACGCCGCCTTTTTCTAGGATCCGCTCCGTGACGGACAGACAAAAAGGGCCGAAGCAGATCAGCTCCTGAGAGAGAGGCCTTTTAAACCGAGAATCTGCAATATTCATTCAGTCTCGCTTAAAGCAATGCCCCCTCCCCGGATGTCCAAGGCATCTACAAGAACCGAACCGGCTTCAGATAATCAGTTCCAAAAAACTGCGGCGCTTTCCCCTTTTGCCAAACGAGCGTCCCGGTCAGAGCTCGCGGCGAGACGCTAGTCGAAGCGCGTCAGGCTCCCAAATAAATAAGAATTTAGTGTTGGAGCTGAACGAGGCGCGGAGGTTCCGAGTAGGTCGACGCGTGCCAACCCCCACAGGCCTCCAGCGCACCCTCAACCAGACCATTAGCCAATCTCCAAATTGAGTTAGCTGGCGTCAACCGCCACGTTTGACGAATGTCTTTGCTGACTCGTCGCGCAATCCCGTCGAAAAGGGCCCGGGCGCCGGCCAGCACATTTGCCTGGACTCTCCGACTTTACTTCGAAGTTGCGCACGGAAACTCAGCGAGAGAGTTCCGATGCAAACAAATTTCAACAACGTCTAACGTGCCGCGGCCCCGCTTCTCTGTAATTCTCCACCTGGAGATCACAGCGCTGCACATACGGCTTCTCAACGGATGCGCGACAGCGAAGCAAACGTTTCGGCGCGAAACTCAACGGAGGGAACTTCGACCGCTGAGGGACAACAAGGTGCAGAGGTGAGAAATGCAGCGGTTTGATGCGGTTCAGTTCTTCGTACTGTTGTTCCGTTCTGATCATGAGGTACTCCGATGGCTGGTCCTGCCAAAATCATCGACGTTCATTCACATCCTATCCTGCCTTACGGACAGGGTGCGCCAGTGGGACCTGGGCAAAAGCAGCCCCACTGGTCTGTCGAAAGCGCGATCTCGTATATGGACGAGCATGACATCTCGGCGTGCGTCCTCTCCGACCCTGACTCGGCCAACCACGCGACCGGGCAAGAGGCACGCAACATCGCCAGGCGCGTCAACGAAACGCTTGCCGACATCGTTTCCAGACATTCCAGCCGGTTTGGGGCGGTCGCGACGTTGCCCGGTCAGGATGCAGACGACGCCGTGGCTGAGATCGTTTATGCGCTCGACGTGTTGAAGCTGGACGGGGTCAGCACTTCAACGAGCATCAACGATGTCTATCTCGGCGAGCCGCAATTCGATCCGTGGTTCGAGGAGTTGAACCGACGCGCAGCAACCCTGTTCGTCCATCCCACGTTCGCGAAGGCCACGCAGCCGTTGCTCATCGGGCTGAATCCGTCGGTGCTCGAGTTCATGTTCGACACCACTCGCATGATTGCCAACATGGTCGCCGCCGGCGCCAAGAGTCGCTTCTCAAAGATCAAGATCATCTCAACCCACGGCGGTGGCACCATCCCGTACCTGGTCAACCGGATCCAAACGCTGGAGCACACCTTCGGTGTGGGACCCGGACGGCTCGAGCTTTCCCCCGAGGAGGTCCGCGAAGGTATCGCTTCGTTCTACTGCGACCTGACGGCAGCCACCTCCGGGGCCCAACTCGCAGCCATTCTCAAACTCGTGCCGGCCTCGCAGTTGGTGATGGGACTTGATTTCCCGCTTATGCCGAAATCGACATTCGCCCCGGCCATAGCCGACATCGGACGTTACCCGGCATTCAACAAAGCCGATTTGCAAGGCCTGTCCTACGGCAATGCTGGTCGTTTGTACCCGGCGCTTAAGGCCCGCATCGAACGGAGCAGTGAGCACGGGGGCTCTGGATCAACTTCGGCAGCCGAAGGCACTCAGCGAGCGCGGCGTGGCTCGCCGTGATTTATCAAGGAGATCGAAACGCATGAGCAGCAACATTCGCAGAGAGATGGGCAGCCTTGGCAAGCGGCCCCTGTCGATAGTGATCGTAATCCCAAGATTGGAACCTTGCGTTCGCTCGCCGGTCGAACCACGCGAAACGGTGCTGCGCGTGGGATTTTTGGAGCTCGACCTCATCGATCGCACAGCAAGGCGTGGCAACCGGCCGATTGATCTGCGGCCTCGCGAATTCCAGTTGCTCAAGTACATGATGCAGCGGAGCGACCAAGTGCTGACTTGCGCGAACCTCATCAAAGATGTGTGGCACTATAACTTCGTCCCGGAGACCAACCGTATCAATGTGCATATGGGTCGGCTGCGTTCAAAGATCGACGCACCGAACGAAGTCCCCATGATTCGCAATGTCCGCGGCGTAGGATTCGTTCTCAGCGCGACTCCAGCGCTCGCGAAGAACTTACCTGGACTGCGGGGGCTCAAGCAGAGAGAGCTGACTCAAACAAATTCTAACGATGTTTAACGTGCGCGGGCCCGGCTTCCCTGCAATGTAAGCTCAAGGACGCACGCAAGGCTCCTGCCCGATGGCAGCGATGCTCGCATGGCGTCAAGATGTGATCGTCGCAGATCGGGGTCACCATCGCTGGGCCGGAAGTTCAATGTCAAACCGGAGAATTTGAATGGCGGAATCAAAACAAAATTCAAACTGCGACTTGAATAGCAGCATTCGCAGAGAGATGGACAGCCTTGGCGCAGTCGATGTTGCGGCCGCTATGCTCTGGGGTGCGCAGACGCAACGCTCGCTTGAGCATTTCAGCATCGGCAAGGACCTTATGCCGCGCGAAATGATCACGGCCTACGCGACCCTTAAGAAGGCGGCCGCAAATGCAAACCATTCCGGCAAACGGCTCGACGATCAGGCCCACAAGCTGATCGTTCAGGTCTGCGATGAGATCCTCGCCGGCCAGCATCACGACATGTTCCCTCTGCACGTCTGGATGACCGGCAGCGGCACTCAGTTCAACATGAATGTGAACGAGGTGATCTCCAACAGATGCTGCCAACTAGCGGGTACGCCGCTCGGCAGCAAGAAGCCGGTTCACCCGAATGACCATGTCAACATGTCGCAATCGTCGAACGACAGCTTTCCCTCCGCGATGTACATCGCCGCCGCGGTGAATGTGACGCAACGCCTCGTTCCATCGGTAAAGGCGCTACACGACGCGATCGCCACCAAGGCAACCGAATGGGATGACGTCGTCAAGATCGGCCGAACCCACATGCAAGATGCCACACCGATTACATTAGGGCAGGAATGGTCTGGCTATGCCGGCATGCTGGCCGATGATCTTGAACGCATTGGAGACGCGCTCAAGGGAGTTTATCGGTTAGCCCTCGGCGGCACCGCAGTCGGCACCGGGATCAACGCCGCGCCCGGTTTTGCCGATGCAGCCGCTGCCCAAATTGCCAGGCTGACGGGTCTGCCCTTTGTCAGCGCGCCGAACAAATTCACCGTGCAGGGCGCGCACGACGCGTTGGTGCAGCTTTCCGGCACTTTCCGCACGCTGGCAGTCTCGCTCTATAAAATCGGCAACGACGTCCGGTTGATGTCCTGCGGTCCGCGCGCCGGCTTCGCCGAACTCATGATTCCCGAGAATGAGCCGGGCTCGTCGATCATGCCAGGCAAGGTCAATCCGACCCAGGCCGAGGCGTTGACCATGATCGCCGTGCAGGTGATGGCGAACGATGTCGCCGTCGGATTCGGCGGCGCCAGCGGCTATCTCGAGATGAACGTCTACAAACCGCTGATGATCCACAACATCGCGCATTCGATCACGATCATGACCGACGGCTGCACGAATTTCCGCAAGTACCTGGTCGAAGGAACCAGGCCGAACGTGAAGAAGATCAAGGAGTATGTCGACCGCTCCCTGATGCTCGTTACAGCGCTGGCGCCGGTGATCGGCTACGATAAGGCGTCCAAGATCGCGCACTACGCGATGGACAACGATCTCACCCTCAAGGCAGCGGCGCTGAAACTTGGCTTCGTTACCGAGCAGGAGTTCGACCGCGTCGTCGATCCCGCAAAGATGGTCCGGCCCTACGTCGCCAAAGCAATTGACCTCGCCAAGACCAGCGTGCCGGCGCGTTAGGAAGCCGGAGACCCAAACCTGTGGGCCTGAAGGTCAATTGGAGAGAACTGATGGCAAATTTGGACATGACCATTCCGGCATCGCTTAAGAAAGCATTGGACGCTGAGGTCCAGAGGACCAAAGGAACACGCGCGTCCATCGTCACGGCCGCCTTGTCCCAATACCTCGGCGTGCCGGTTCATACGCTGTTTCAAATCTCGATCTCCGGCGCCCTGGTCGCGGGCGTCTATGACAAAGAGGTCAGTGTCGGGTCGATCCTGCAGCATGGCGATTTCGGTCTTGGCACCTTCGCCAATCTGGATGGCGAGATGGTCGTGCTCGACGGGCGAGTCTACCAGGTGCAGGGCACCGGCCACGTGTCGGAAGCCACCCCCAACGCCGGCGCGCCGTTCGCGGTAGTGACGCGATTCTCGCCGCAAACCGATGTCGAAATAGAATCCGTTGCGAGCTTTGAGGATCTTGAGGGTCGTTGCGACAAATTTCGAAATTCAGGCAACATCTTTTATGCAGTCCGCCTGGACGGGCACTTCAGTCGGGTCCGCACCCGTGCTGTGAATCCACCGCAACCGGGCACGCGTCTCGTCGACGCGGCCAAGATGCAGAGCGAATTCAATTTCACCGACATAGAGGGCACCCTGGTCGGCCTGTGGTCGCCTGGCTTCTCGAGCGCCTTCAGCATCTCCGGCTATCACTTTCACTTTCTCTCAAGCGACCGCCAGCATGGCGGACACCTGCTAGACGTCGAAGCCGGCCCGCTCCGGCTCAAGGTCGAGGCTCTGACCGATTTTCACCTGGCTCTGCCGGAGTCGGAAGCCTTCCTGAAGGCGGATCTTAGCAAGAACTCCGCTGAAGAACTCGCCTATGCCGAACAAGCTCATTAGGAAAACTGACAATGCACAAAGACTTGAACAAAGCGCAGCAGAACGGTGCCGAATTGGTCGTCCGCACTTTGGAAATGCAGGGCGTGACACACGTCTTCGGCGTTCCCGGCGCCAAGATCGACTCGGTCTTCAATGCGCTTGTTGACTCGACGATCGAAACGGTCGTCTGCCGTCACGAGCAGAACGCTGCCTTCATCGCAGGCGGCATCGGCCGCATGACGGGCAAGGCGGGTGTCGCCATCGCGACCTCGGGACCTGGTGTCTCCAATCTGACGACCGGCCTGGCCACGGCCAACTCCGAGGGCGACCCGGTGGTGGCACTTGGCGGCGCGGTTGCCACCTCCGAAGCGCTGAAACAGATCCATCAGACGATGGACGCGGTCGCAATCCTGAAGCCGGTGACCAAGTTCAGTGCGACGGTTGGAGCTCCGGATCAACTCGGCGAAGTACTGGCCAACGCCTTCCGCACGGCCGAATCCGGCAGGCCCGGCGCCTCGTATGTCAATTTGCCCAAGGACGTCATGACCGAACCTTGCGCGCACGAACCGTTGGCGGTGCCCGCTTTCGCCGGCCTCGGTCCGGCTGACGAAGCTGCGATCAGAGAGGCCGCGCGCCTCATCAACGCCGCGTCGAACCCGGTGGTGCTTCTGGGAATGCTGGCCAGCAAGCCCAACAACGCCCGGACACTTCAGACCTTCATTAGCAAGAACAACCTTCCCGTGGTCGGCACCTTCCAAGCGGCAGGCGCCGTAGGCGCAATGTTGTTTGATAATTTCGGCGGCCGCGTTGGCCAGCTCGCCAACCAGCCGGCCGATCGGCTGCTCGAATCCGCTGATCTCGTCATTACGGTTGGGTATGATCCTGTCGAATATTGGCCACCGCTGTGGAACGCCAAGAACCAGCGCAAGATCGTCCACGTCGATGTGCAGCCGACGGACCTCGACAATTGCTATAGCCCCTATGTCGAACTGACTGGCGATATCGCCCAGACCTTGCAAGCCCTGACACTACAGCTTCAGCGATCGCAGAAGCCGGCGCTCTCGTCGGGCATCCTCGACACGATCCGCGCTGAACGTAAGCTGCTGAGTAAGGAAGCAGCCGCTCGCGGCGGCCTGCCGATCCATCCGTTGCGTCTCGTCCACGAGCTGCAGCAGCTTCTCGGCAGTGACGTTACGGTCTGCCTCGACATGGGTTCGTTTCACCTGTGGATCGCTCGCCATCTCTATAGCTTCAGGCCTCGCCAGGTCCTGATCTCGAACGGCCAGCAGACCTTGGGCGTTGCGCTGCCGTGGGGTATCGCCGCCTCGATCGTACGGCCTGCAGAGAAAATCCTTTCGATCTCCGGCGATGGCGGCTTTCTCTATTCCGCTATGGAATTGGAGACGGCCGTTCGCCTCAAGGCGAACATCGTTCACATGGTCTGGATCGATGGCACTTACGACATGGTAGCCATTCAGGAGAAACTGAAATACGGCCGCACTTCTGGAATCGACTTCGGTCCAATCGACTACATCAAGTATGCCGAGGCATTCGGCGCGACCGGTCTCATGATCGACAAGCTTGAAGACATCGCCCCGGTCATGAAGAAGGCGTTCGACACGCAAGGACCAGTGATCGTCGGTGTCCATGTGGACTACCGCGACAATCACGCGTTGTTTGAGATGCTTCACGAAGACAGCATCCACTAATACCCCGTCCGTTCCTGGGACGACTCCGGCGAGGCGTAGAGGTTCGGCAGCACACTGCCGAACCCTCGATGAAAAATTGAGGAGATATGCAATGGATATGACGGCGCTTCTCCTGTCGCGAATTCAGTTCGCGTTCACCATCACGTTCCATATCATCTTTCCATCCTTCACGATCGGATTGGCAGCCTGGCTCACCGTCCTCGAGGCGTTGCGCCTTGCCACCGGTCGACCAGTCTATCGCGTGATCTTCGACTTCTGGCTGAAGATATTCGGCGTGGCGTTCGGATTGGGTGTCGTGTCCGGGATCGTGATGGCATTCCAGTTCGGCACGAACTGGAGCGTATTGTCCAGGATGTCCGGCCCGATTCAGGGCCCGCTCCTGATGTACGAGACCTTCACCGCCTTCATGCTCGAGGCCTCCTTTTTCGGTGTCCTGATCTTTGGCCGCAGCCGCGTGCCGCCGTGGTTCTATCTGTTCTCGACCGCGATGGTCGCGCTGGGAACCACGTTTTCGGCGTTCTGGATCATGGTCAATAACAGCTGGATGCAGGTGCCGTCAGGCTATGTGATGGAAAATGGCGCCTTCGTTCCGGATGATTGGACCAGGATCATCTTCAACTCGGTGGTGTGGTCGCGATTTCCGCACATGTTGCTTGCTTCCTACCTGACCGGCGCGTTCTGCGTTGCCGCGACCGGGGCATGGTATGTGTTGCGGAAGGAATTCCACGCCGAGTCCCGCATCATGCTGCGGATGGGTCTCGGTCTCGCCGCTGTGCTGATGCCGATTCAGCTTTTCTTCGGACATCTGAACGGTGGCTATGTCAACACCTATCAGCCTTCCAAGATGGCTGCGATCGAGGGACGCTGGAACGATGAGAAGCCGGCTGGAGAAGTGTTGTTCGCGTGGCCGGACGTGGAGAGCCGGCGCAACCTGTTCGCGGTTACGCTGCCGCCGCCCTTCGGCAGCCTGATCGATTCCGACAGTCTCACCGCCGGCGAAACCGGATTAAACAGCATTCCTCCCGAAAACTGGCCTCCGGTCGTCATCCCGTTCTTCAGCTTCCGGATCATGGTGGGATGCGGGATGTTGATGCTGGGGCTCGCCTGGCTCGGTACTTATCTGAGTTTCGGGCAGCGCCTGGAGCGCAATCGCTTCCTGCTCTGGCTGACTTTTCTGAGCTTTCCACTGCCCTTCATTGCGATCCTTACCGGCTGGTTCACCGCTGAGGTAGGCCGTCAGCCCTGGGTCGTTTTCGGAGTATTGCGGAGCGCAGATGCCCTCACGCCGTTCCTGACGACGCGCGCGGCGACGATTTCGCTCCTGATCTTCTGCGCAGTCTACGCCTTCATCTTCGCGTTCGGCATGTTTTACATTTATCGGCTCATCCGCACGGGCCCGGTTGGCAGGCTATTCGAGGCTCCGCGTCTCGGGGTGCCCAACCGACCGATGTCGCTCCCCAGCACAGGCTCGATTCTCGAACACGGCCACGTCGGCGCTGGAGAATAACCATGGTCATGTTCTGGGTCTTGCTTTTGGCGATCAGCATTTTGCTCTACGTGCTGCTCGACGGCGTCGACCTCGGCGTCGGCATGCTGTTCGGCCTGGCGAACAGTGAAATCAGGCGACGCGCGATGCTGAGCGCGGTCGCGCCGATCTGGGACGGCAACGAGACCTGGCTGGTGGTCACCGCCGTGATCCTGTGGGGAGCTTTCCCGGTCGTCTACGCGACGTTGCTGTCGGCATTCTATCTGCCTCTCATCGTCATGCTGCTGGGCCTGATCTTGCGCGGGGTTGCGTTCGAGTTTCGTTACAAGACGCAACGGCTGCGCTGGATCTGGGATTTGAGCTTTGCCGGCGGATCCCTGATCGCGACCTTTATACAAGGGATGACGGTCGGCGCCCTGGTGGAAGGACTGCAAGTCACGAACGGTCAATATTCCAATGGTGACTTCGGCTGGCTTACGCCGTTTGCGGTCCTTTGCGGTTTCGGCCTGTGCCTCGGTTACGCGCTTCTCGGCGCCTGCTGGCTGGTGATGAAATGCGACGCTGAGGTCCGCGACAGGGCGCACCGCCAGATCCGCTTCCTCGCGGTCTCCGTGCTCGTGTTTCTCATCGTCGTCTTCGTTTACGCACTGGCTGAACATCTTCCGATCCTGCATCGCTGGATCGATCGGCCGTATCTCTTCGCATTCCCAGCGTTTGGAGCGGTCGCCGCAATCGTACTCGCGCTCAGCATCCTCCGTCACAACGACCGTTGGCCGTTCTACATGGTTGCGGCCATCTTCGTGTCAGCGTTCGGCACTCTCGCGCTGTCCTTCTGGCCCTACATCATCCCGTTCGTCATCACCATCGACGAAGCTGCCGCCCCGCAATCCAGTCTTATGTTCATGTTCTGGGGAGGTGTGGTCGTCTTTCCACTGATGCTGCTCTACACGCTCATCAGCTACAGCGTCTTCAGAGGCAAGATCAGAACGGCATCCGCGCACGACTAGTCGCACCAAAGGAGTGATACATGAAGATCGGACTTTTCATCCCCTGTTACATTGATGCCTTTTTCCCAAAGGTCGGCATCGCTACGCTGGAACTGCTGGAGCGGTTCGGCCACGATGTCCACTACCCGCGCGACCAGACCTGCTGCGGCCAGCCGATGGCAAATGCTGGATTCAACGCCGAGTGCGCCGATACCGAGGCGCTTTTCGTGCGCAACTTCTCCGGCTTCGACTACGTCGTGTCACCATCCGGCAGCTGCGTTCACCACGTGCGGGACAATTTCGACGCGATAGAGCAGACCGACGAGGTCAAGGAGGTTCGTTCGCGGACCTTCGAGCTGGTCGAATTTCTTCATGACATCCAGAAGGTCGACGCCTTTCCGTGGGCCAGATTTCCGCATCGGGTCGGGCTGCACAACAGTTGCGGCACGCTGCGCCGGCTTAAGCACGCGCTTCCGTCCGAGTTGCACGAGCCGTTCTTCTCCAAGCCCATCGATCTGCTTTCCAAAGTTGACGGCATCGAGTTCGTTCGGCCGGCCCGGCCCGACGAATGCTGCGGCTTCGGCGGTACCTTCTCGGTGTTCGAAGAGGTCGTTTCCACCAAGATGGGTTACGACAAGGTCCGCGACCATGC
>Ga0210410_10003289_pt1 | contig 14361 bp, 13 predicted proteins | sample IncBWC4MmetaG_FD_161058 | JGI IMG/M metagenome (GOLD analysis project Ga0210410, IMG submission 161058) | Forest soil microbial communities from Barre Woods Harvard Forest LTER site, Petersham, Massachusetts, United States - Inc-BW-C-4-M | ecosystem: Environmental > Terrestrial > Soil >... | reverse complement strand
CCGCCACCAAAGCGAGGCAGAAAATCCCCAATGTTTGGCGGCTGCCCGGCTGGTAGTACCGCAGGAGCGGGCCGAGAGCCAGTTGTCCCACATGGCCGAGTTTTGCCATGGGCACGGGCGCTTTTGAAAGCGTGTCAAAAATTGCGCCGGTCAAAATTGGAGCGAGAACGCCGGTGAGGCCGAGTCCGATATTCATCAACATGCCGAGCGCGACGCTTCCCTTATATTGAGAAACGTAGGGCAACAAGGCGCGCAAATCCTTCGCTCCCGACGGGCGCTTTGCGGCGGCGGCGCTCATCTTATCAATTCCCGATGAATATCCTCGAGCGCGGGATTCTCGCCCGTAAAGTTTTCATAGTTTGCATCCAGGGCCTGGTAACGCTTCACTTCAGGATTCCAGCGAATTTCGATGGCCTGCGTGCGAACCGTGGGTCCCTGATTGAAAGGCGTTAAGAACAAAAGCAATCCCTTCGACGGATTCTTTTCAAATTGCAGACGCCACTGGGAAACGGCGGCTGTTGGCGTGCCGCCGAGAAATCCATTTGGATTTTTCAGGTGTGCGTCGCACAACAAAATCTCTTTCCACTGCTTGCCGTCATTCTCCAAAATCGCCATGCGCGTCAAAACGGCGCTGGTTCCAACGTTCGCGTCCGGTTTGTTCAGCCGATTGATCGCTAGAATCTGTTGCCGCCCGTTGAGCGCCAGATCGCCCCACGCCAAAACTTCCACCTCGCTGCTGAGCGCGCCGGACGCCGCGGCAAAAATATCTTCCGGCACCGCTGGAGCTTTGGGTTTCTCCGCGGACGCATCCGCGGCCGGATTTTTCGCCGGGCTATCGCAGCCCATCAAGCCCACGGAAACGCAAACCAGTCCTATCAGAATTGCCGTTCGCAGACAGAATCTCCTTCGTTATAGGCTCGGAAATGCCAGCATGATTTCAACGACGCGCCCGGTTTCTTTATCGCAGGAAATCTCCATCACCTGCGGAACGTCGGTCCCGGCCCAATCAAACATGTAAAACATCAATTCTAGCTCGTGACCCTGTTTGACGCTAGGGCCGCCGGAACTTGGCGCGCCGTAGACTTCGACAACGTGCTCCGAAAGATCGCCCAGCCGTATTCCTAGGCCGGTAGCCCACAACGGATCCTTCTTCGGATCCGCTTTTGATTTGCAATTCTCGTGTGACCCCGAACTGGAAATAGTTATAGTCTGAATGACTCCAGCGCGATCTGCTTCCAGCGCAACGCGGTGACCGGAGCAAGGATCCGTCCAGGCATGCCCGCCGGCGGCTTCTGCGTCTTCGGCACGCAGGCGGTCGTTCAGCCGCTTTTCGACGTCGGCAAGCTTATCGCGGCCCGGCTGAATCGCGGCGAGCGTCAACTCATTCTTGCCTTTTTCGCTGTTGTGCTTCTGCGAAACTGCACCGGCGGAAACCGTCAGCATCAGCGCGCTAACGCACAGCCAGAATTTCATCGACGCGCGATTCAAAATTCTCCTCCCCTTCGGACCACAATTTATAACGCTCCAGCGGCACCGATGTTTCAGCGTCACGCAACCAGTGCAATAGTATTTGGATGTTCTCGCGCGTGCGTTGGTGATATTCGCGGAGGCGCTCCGGTGACGCCATTGACGCCAGAAATCGAGCCTCTTCCACATGCGCGGCCGGCGCCTTCGGGCCGGGATTCGCACCCAGCATTCCAGCGTGGCCGGTGAATAAGTGCTCAAATCCGATATCGAACAAGAAATCGCCTTCGCGTTCGGCAACGCCATTGTCATATTCCGGGCCGTAGCAATCGATTTGTAATTCCTGCGGTTTACTTTGCCAGCGGCCGGAATCCAGATCGTAAATCCACAAATCCCACAAAGCGCGGATTTCGTAGGCAATGTCCGGGCCTTGCGGTTCGCGGATTAGCTCAATAATTTCGGCGGAGCCGATCATTTGCGCGCGCAAATCCCATTCGCGAATCGGTGCCTCCGCCGGCTCCAGCGCGCGGACCACCAGTCCCGTGAATCCCGGCCAGGACGCGGAAAACGGCACGCCCGCCAGCAGATTCTGCAGGCGCTCGTGCTGCGTGGCTTCGGAATAATCCTTCGCCCAGGCGCTGACGTATGCGCGATTTGCCATCGCAACATTATACAGTGTCTCGCGCCGCAGCCCGAATTGGGCCCCGAAGCGTGGAAATGGGGGCAACCAGGTTGGGAATTGACTGGGGTTTACGAGGTGAATCCAGCGGTAACCGGCAGGGATTACTTATTTTCGGAGCTATCGCCGGCAGGCGGCTTCGAACTTGAAGGCATGGACGCCGTAATACCAAGCAGACGCTCGCGCAAAGAATCGCCGACGCTCGCGAACACTTGCGTAAACGTGTCGCGCAGTTTCAGTTCCGCATTGCGCGCCAGCGTTTCGATTTGTTGCTCGGCTTTCTGACTTAGCGTTGCAGTTGACGTCAGCAGCCACGCGTTGGACGCGTTTTCCATGCGGCCTTTGTAAGTTTCAATGGCCTCATCGCTGGCGTGGGAAAGGGAATCCTCGAATTTCTGTTCCTGCATCTGGTGCGCTGCAACGGCCGCCTCGCGCGAGGCCACCACTTGCGTTTCAAGATCGCGCTTCGACGCTTGCAAACTTTCCATCGCGCGCTGATTCAAAGCGCCCTGGAAATCCGCAATGAACTGGCGAGTTTCAGTACTCATGCGGGCGCGGACCTGCACCGCATGCGCTTCAAAGTGCGCGGAGGATTGGTCGAACGAGTTGCGAAGGCCGGCGGTGAAGCGTTCCAATTCCACTTGCGCCGCGCGCCGCGCCTTCGTTCCGACTTCCGCGCTGCCTGCTTCCACGGCTTCCCGAATGGATTGCTGCGTGTGCGAAAGCGCATCCTTCGCACCTTCGTTCAGTTGGCCCTCGGCGTGTTCGATAAAGCTGCGGCTGTAGTGATCCAACTCCGAAGCGAATAGGCTGGACATTTCTCCCGCGCGAACGCGCAGCGCTTCGGCGGCTTGCTCCGTGCCTTTATCAATGGCGCCCTGCATCTGCGTGTGGATTTTCTTTTCGTACCAGGCCGACGATTTGAACAGCGATTCCATCGTGGAATGCGAAATGTCGGTAGCGTGGGCGTCCATATCTTCCAGCGATTTCGCCACTGCGGCGCGCATGGATTCCTGCAAATTCTTTTCCATCTCGCCGGAGGATTCCTGCAAACGCGCCGTCACTTGCTGAATGTGCTGCTCGGAAGCCTGCCACAGTCGGTCCTGATGAGCGCGGAAAGCTTCTTCGCCGGAATGCTGCGCATCGGAAAGTTTCGCGACAACTTCCTGTGCGCGATCCACGTGTGGCGCAAGCTGCGATTCGAGCTGCAGACCCAGGCGCACAACGGATTGCGCTCCAGCTTCGTCCAGCACCGGTTGTAGACGTGCGGCCATTCCGGAAATTGCCGTGTTGGCGCGAGTGTCCAGTTCACGCGTGGTGGATTCGAGCAACTCCTGAGACCGCTGCTCGAGTTGCGCCGCCGACGCCTGACGCGCTTCGTCAATATTTTGGACGAGCATGTCCAAATTTCCTGAAGCGTTCTTAATTTCGTCCAGCGATGCCCGGCCTCGCTCCGATTCCTGTTCCCACTGCGAGCGGAAATCTGCCAGCGTGCGCACCGCCTGCGCGTCCAATTCTTCCGCCTGTCGCCGCAAGGAATCCAGTTTTTCGGCCGCCTGCGCCTGCACGCGATTCATTTCTTGTTCAGATTGCTGAGCAATGCGCGCCGCTGCTTCCTGCGCTGCCTGCTCGACGGATTCCGATGCGTGCGCCGCGGCCCGCTTCTGCGCTTCGGTCAGATCCGCTTCCATGCGCAAACGCCAGGTATGCTCGCCCTGTTCAATGGCGCCATCAATCTGTTGACTCAGGCGATCCGCCGCCGATTGCAGCCTTTGAATTTCAGACGCAGCGCCCGTGGTGCGCCCGGAAAGCACTTCTTCCCAGCGGCGCGTGGCTTCTTCCACCGTGGCGCGCAATTGCTGGCGCGATTGCTCAAATTGATCGCGCGCTTGTTCTGCGCGTGCGGCTGCGGTTTCCGCGGAAAGGCGCAGGCGGTCAATCGCCGCGTCAACGCTGGCGCTCAGCGCGGATTCGAAAGTTTGCTGCTCGGCAATTTCAACGCTCGCGAGGCGCGCCGCTACCAGCGTGCGCGATTCCTCGATGCGCGAATCCATCTCGCGCGCCAGTTGTTCGCGCAAAGCTTCCGCGCTGGAGCGAGTTTGCAATTCGATGCGCTCGGCGGCGTCGTCCAACCAATGTTTGGAATAATGTTCGGCGGCGGAGTGCACCGCTTTATTCGCGGAATCCTGCAGCTGCGATTCCACTGCGGAAATCAACTGCTTCACTTCTTGCGTAACTGTTTTCGTCGTGGCTTCGCGCACTGCCGACTGAATTTGCTGCTTCGCTTCCACCACCAGCCGCGCTACCTGACGCGCCAGATGCAGCGCAACGTCTCCCCCGACTGGTTGGCCCGGAGCGCCGATCACGACAACATTGTCCGGTTGCCCATTATTCAGTTGAACGGGCTCTCCGGGAGTTGACCATTCGGCTGCCGTGCTAACCGTTGGCGCGGCTTCCAATTGTTCCTGGGCTTCCGCGGCAGTGGGGTCCACAGCAGCAAACCAGTCCGGTGGGGGAAACGCAATGCCCCAGATATTTCCGGGCATTTCCATTTCCACGCCAATTTGGAAAAGTTCGCGAACGGTGCGCGGACGCTGAATCCAGGTCACTCGTCCACGCGCAGTGCGCGGCGGCAGGCCGGGATCATGATGTGGTACTTCCAGCGTGACCCACATATTTTTCAAAACATAATGTTTGGATTGATAGCGCGCGCCGTGGCAGCTAATTAGGAGAGTGGACGTACGTTCCTGGAAGGGACGTCCCAGCGCATCCACGCCCGTTACCGTTAACGGGACCGCCTGCACGATGCGCGTGCTACGGCGTCTGCGAAGCTCTGGATCGTTATGGGTCGCTGATTCGGCCACCGTTCCTCCGGCTGAATCATCTAGCGTATAGCACCCGACGCTTGCTGGGGGCAGCGACCAGGGGCTAGCGTGCTAAAAAGTTAATGCGGTGTTCGCGCAGGGTCAGCGCGTGTTCGATGGTGCAATATGCCTCTTCGCGCGCAGCGCGTCAAGCAGCTCTTTTGCCACCCATATAGGCCCCACCAGGAAGTAAACCGGACCTTGAAAAAACGCAGGCTTGTTACCTTCTATTCTGTGCCCAGCAAACAGCAGAATCCAGCCGGCCACGAAGAACACCAGGCCAAGTTTCCAGCGCAAGATGATCAGCAGAATAATTCCAGCGAAGATTGCTGGAATTCCGACCGCATGAAGGAGTTTATTCCAGGGACTGGTGTGCTCGTGGTCGTAATGCTGCATATAGCGATCGAGCGAAGCCATTCGCAAACCTCAATTTTTTACCGGTGACTCTCTGATCCCGTTAGCAATGGAAATCGTTAAAAGTCGAATGGCGATCCGAGCCGTGCTCCAGCGCCAGATCTTTGCGGTCGTAATCCAGGTGCACCGCGGAAACGATCATCATCGCGTTTGCGTCCTGCATGCGAACAGTGGTGGGATGTCCGACTTCTGTTTGAACTTCGGGGAAAATCTCAGAGAGCAGCAGATGGCGGCAGGCTAGCGGCTTGAATTCGCCAATGGATTTTTCCGCGATCAATCCATTGGGCCCAAAAAGTTGCAGCTTCGGCGTGCCCACGTGCTCTTCCTGGAACTCAATATTCATTACCGCAAGTATGCTGTCACGTTTGCGCGCGCCAGCACGCCCGGAGATCTGGCAATCCGTCACGACGTAGTCGGTGGCCAGACCTTCGCGGCCTTCCACTGTCCGGTAGGCGCGCGCAGTCGCGCCGCCCGGACGGAAATGCGTGATGGCCGAGCGATTCCATTCCTTCGCGTGCACTTCGACTTTCAAAAGGGAATGCGAAGTCTTCGGAATGGTGCCCAAGCCGAAGCCACCGGAGAATCCCGGTGGAAGCGGAAGGTCACGCGCGTTGATGGCCACGCTCTGGAACGCGCCCAGTCTGATTAAACCCTGATCCGTCAGCGCGGCCGGTTTGATGCGATCCGGGAAGCGCTCATCCTTGTTGGATACCCAAGCGATGTCACCTTCGCCGGTGGTGACGAACGGCATCAACCACAGCGCTTCTTCCAGCCACTGGCTCGCGCTCAGATAAAAGTGCGATTCAAATTCCAGGCCGCCCATCCTCAAGCCGGTAAATAGCAGAGGCGTATAGAGCAGCGCTTCCACCGGGTAGCTCTTGTTCGCGCCGTAGGGCGTCAGCCGCGCGGGCTTGGTGGCCACGTCCGCGGAAAAATGCAGCGGATGGTCCACAGTGAAAGTACCGCCCTGCCGGCCCTTCATCACCGTATACGCGAACGATACGGCCTCGGAGGTGTTGTGAACCACGATCACTCCACCCTCCGCCATTTTCTTTTCCTGAAGAGGAGTTATGGCCAGACCTTCGCCGGGCGAATCGAAATTTTTCAGCGTTTCCATCGAGTACAGCAAAGATTGGTGTGGCGCCAAATTGTATGGCCGCTCGACGACCGTCGTAGCCATGCGGTCCACCACGCGAATGGTGCCCACCGACGGAATGTCGTTTGGATTGAACAAACTGAACATGCAGTGATAATCGCTGAGCGGCGGCAGCGGCATGGAATAGTTGAAGTGTCCAATGGACTGCTGCGGCGCGGCGGGATGTGCGTGCACGTTATCGAAATTGGAATTTGTCTGCCAGCGCACAAAGCCGGCGCTGAATAAATCGCCCGCGTGCTGTACCTGTCCCGCGGATGGCGCCAATCGGATTCGCGCGCCGCCCCAGAATTCCTGTCCGTGCGCAAGTTCGTTCACGTCTACAAGCGTGGTATGCAAAGCGGGAATGTCGTAGCGCCCGTTATTATCCAACTTGATTTCTTTGCCGCTCGGGTCGTACATCAAAATTTGATAAGCCGTCTGATTCTTCGGATCGCGGAATCCTTCAATGCCGGGGAAACAAGTTGCCGTCAAAACAAACTGTGTGGCAATTCCAAGTTTCGCGTTTGAAGTGACGAAGGGGCCGGCCACGTCCAACCAGCAGGCGTCAGGAGCCACGACGGGCCGCGGCGGCGTCTTCAAAATTCCGGTAAACGGCTTGATCGCGGAAACCGCCGGCGCGGACGCCAAAAGAAGCGAGCCCGCCAGACTGCCTAGAAAAGTTCTCCGATCGATCGGTTGCATAAAATGACCCCCTGACACAACTCTACGCGGAGCGTATATCCATGATTTGAGACAAATTAGAAGTACACAGCCCCACTTAATTCTGCGCCTGTGACGCTTCGCTTTCAAGAAAAATCTGTCGACATATGAGAAGGTTTCTATCTGATTCGTACTGGAGTCAGATGTCCCTTGGCGATTCAGGAAATCCACGTGTAATGCTCGTCTCGGACCACCCATGTACCGGCGACCTTCTCCATTAGGACATACCGTCCTCCACCGCAAAGTCCGCACATGTGTTCTATGTAAAAAATGGCCTGAGTTCGGGAAGGGTTGAAACCTACGCCCGACAGGGTGATGTATCCTAGGCTGTGTGGGAATTTCTCGTAGAACGAAGACAGGTGTGATGATTGCGCGATCTCAGCTTCTGGAGCCAATGCCACTGTGGCCCGTTTAGGTAGAGAGAACTCTGGACGTATCTGTGTGTGGTACAAGTTGCGAATTACAAAACTGGAGCGCGTAGAGACGTGTAATGAAGAGAAGCCCGATTGGTTGTTCGCCAGATGAAGCGCCCAGAGTCTAAAGATTGTATTCACCTCGGATTTGTCCGCGACCACGACCTGGATAGGCGTGTCCACAGACCAGTCGTGAGCGTCATTTAGAAGCCCTTGCGATAAATACGCGGAGTATACGGCGTACTCTTCATCCTCGTTGCGTAGTCGGTCGATGACCGCAAGAATTACGAGGACGGAAACCGTCGTCAGAGAAACAAGGAGCGCACTTCGAATCCGTCGCCGCGATTGGTCACCGATCTGCATAATGAATCAGACGCCGAATTGGACGGAGAAGTTTCTAAGTGTCTACGCTTGGCTAGCGATTCAAAGCACCAACTCGAAATAAATGAGCGGATTTCCTTTGTAAGCGGTACGCGCGAGTTCGCGGTAGCCGCACTTGGCATAGAACGGCCCCGCGCCGGCGTCCGCGTCCCACGCGTCCAGGCGGATTGCATCCGCTGGCCATGCACGAGCAATCTTCGCGGCTTCTTCTAGCAGCGCGCGGCCAACGCCTTGCTTTTGCATCACGGGAAGCACGGCCATTCCTGTGAGGTAAAGCGCTTTCTTCACCGGCGTGAAATACGAAACGTCAATCGCCCACGGCTTTTTCGTTTGGAGGTTCAGCGTTACCACGATGCGTGCGCCCTTTCGCGCGATGATCACGCGCGAGCGGCGAATGGCGAGCAGCACGCCTTTCTCCGTGGCGGCCGAGGACCACAGACCCTGTCCGAATCTTTGCGTTAGATCTTCGTTTGCGGCGGTGTGAAGTGCGGAAAGCTCGGGCGCGTCGGATTGAGCCGCAGTGAAAAAGCGGAGTTTCAATGTTCACTCCAGTGGAGTGCGAAAGGGCGAACTACAAATCCCGGCGGCCTTCCATCGCTTTCATCATGGTGACTTCGTCGGCGTATTCCAGATCGGAGCCGACGGGAATTCCCACGCCGATGCGCGTGACGCGCACGCCGAGCGGCTTCAACAATTTTGACAAATAAACCGCGGTGGCTTCGCCTTCGGCTGTGGGATTTGTGGCGATGATAATTTCTTCCGTGCCCGCACCCTTCATACGTTCGATCAAACTTTTTATTTTCAGTTGATCGGGACCAACGCCTTGCAGCGGCGCGAGAGATCCGCCCAGCACGTGATAGAGGCCGCCGAACTGCCGCGTCTTTTCGATGGCCATGATGTTGATGGGCTCTTCGACCACGCAAATTGTTTTGTGATTGCGCGTGGCGGAGGTGCAATAGAAGCAGGGGTCGGCGTCGGTGATGTTGTTGCACACTGAACAAAATTTAATATTTTGTTTTGCGTCGCGAATGGCATCGGCAAGCGCCATCGCTTCTTCGGGCTTTGCGCGCAGCAGATGGAACGCGAGGCGCTGCGCGGTTTTCTGTCCAATGCCGGGCAGGTGCTTCAGCTCATCAATTAAACGAGATATAGGCGCGGCGAAATCAGGCATGGGAGTCCGCTGGCGAGAAGAAATTTGCTTGCGTCATTCGATCTGCGATTGACAAGGCCTGCGTTACTGAAAAATATCTCAAAATAATCCGGGGATTTTCATTCCCGCGATTCCGGGAATACTTCCGCTGATGTTCTTCACCTGCCGCGCCAACTCGTCGTCCACACGCCGGCTCGCGTCATTGAAAGCAGCGAGAATTAAATCCTGTAACATTTCCTGATCTTTGCCGGCAAAAACTTCCGGCTCAATCTTCAGCGACGTGACAATTTTCTGGCCGTTCATTTGAATCACGACCATTCCTCCGCCCGCTGAAGCTTCCACGTTTACGGAGTTCACCTGTTGCTGCAGACTTTCCTGCATCTGCTTGAACTGCGTCAGCATTTGTTGCAGCGCTTTGACTTCCATGGCTTACCCCCCGCCGCGGCGCTTGACTTCGGTGAACTGGCCGCCAAATCGCTCCAGCATTCCCCGAACGATCGGATCATTTTCAATTTGTTCACGCGGAACAGAAGTGCTTGCTGCGCGAACAGTTGAAGTCTCCGCCGTTGAATCCATTCTAACACATACCCGCAGCGCTGAGCGGGTGACATCGCTGACGATGGTGCGCAATTTTTCAAGAGGCTCGCGCGCTTCCAGCATTTGCGCCAGAGTTCTGCTGGCGTTTGAAAAATATAGCCGAAGCTCGCTGCCTTCCAATTCCCATTTGTGCGCGTGCTCCACAAGTTCCGCGAGAAATCTTTGCTTTTGCTGAATCGCCAGCTTAATCGCGTCCACCATTGTGTGATCGATGCCACTCGCTTGTACTGCGGCGCGAATAATATTTTCGGCGGTTTTCGCAGTTTGACTGCCTAGCGATGAAGGCCCGCTTATCGAAGTTGACGAAGCAGCCGCTGCGCGCGCAAGTGGCACGTCTTTTTCCACGACAGTGGAGTCAACTATTTCTCCGGCGGCTGCGGCGGCCTGCGCGACGAGTTCGGAAGGATCACTTATAGTGCTGCGCACTTGTGTCGGCGTCCACGCGCTTGCACTTGGAGGAAATGGACTGGACGGTTTCACTGTCGTGGCCGTCGGTGCGGAAACAGTAGAGCCAAAAATTCCCGCGGTTGACGCAGAAGCAGAACTCGCGCCGCGCGATGGAGTTGATTCGGCCGAGCGCGCCGCGGCCGAGCGAGGCGCGCCTTCACCGTTCAATTCCGCCAAAACTTTTTCCAGTGGAGCGAGACGCGCGGCGTTCACCATGCGCAGCAGGCCCATTTCCAAATGGACACGCGGATCGGGCTTGCGGCGGAGATCGTCATCAGTGTCCAACAAGATTTGAAAATAGCGCGTCAGATCCTCTTCACTAAACATCGCAGCCGCCCGCGCGAGTTCTGGACGCTGCTCGGGAGTTGCCGCAATTAATTCAGAATCGGCGCCGCAAACTTTGGCGACCAGCAAATTCCGGAAGTGGCGAATTGTTTCCCGGCAAAAATGTTGCAGGTTGCGGCCCTCTTTTTGAAAGCGGTGGACCAATTCCAAAACTTTTTCCGCGGAGTGCTGCTCGATGGCAGTCACAAGTTCGCCGAGCGCTTCTTCCGGTACCACGCCAAGAAGTTCTCTCACGGATGCATCCGTGATTTCCGCGCCGCTATAAGCGCGCGCTTGCTCGAGAAGCGAAAGCGCGTCGCGCAGACTGCCTTCCGCCGCGCGCGCCATCACACCCAGCGCTTCGGGATCGGCCTTCAATCCTTCCTTCTTCGCGATTTCAGAAAGCGCGCCATTAATTTCCGCAAACGAAAGCGCGCGGAAATGAAAATGTTGCGAACGCGAGCGAATTGTTTCGGAAAGTTTGTCCGGTTCGGTCGTGGCCATCACAAAAATCACGCGGTCGGGTGGCTCTTCTAAAGTTTTCAGAAGCGCGTTCGACGCTTCGTCGGTGAGCATGTGCGCTTCGTCGAGGATGATCACCTTGTAATGCCCAGAAGTGGCCGCGTAGCGCACCATGTCGCGCAGTTCGCGAATTTGATCGATGCCGCGATTGGAGGCGGCGTCAATTTCAATCACGTCCATGGAATTCCCGGCGGTGATTTCGCGGCAGGAATCGCATTCATTGCAGGGAGTTGGCGTTGGACCTTTGACGCAGTTCAAAGCCTTCGCGAGAATTCGCGCGGTGGTAGTTTTTCCAACTCCGCGCGCGCCAGAAAAAATGTAAGCGTGCGCAATGCGATTTGTGCGAATCGCATTTTCAAGCGTGGTCATCACATGGTTTTGGCCAACGACATCCGCAAAAGTTTGCGGGCGCCATTTTCGCGCGATGACCTGATAACTTGTTTTTGTGTCAGCCATGAATTTCGCCGGAGCCAAAAAACAAAAAGCGATGAGAGGAACTTCGGTACTCCGCGGCACACGGCGTGATCCCGGTACCGTTGCTCCCTTCCGGGCCTGGCGGGGTTCGCGGGGCGGCGTTGCACAGAGCCCGAAGTTCCACGCATCGGCAGTCTCGCGCTAAGTTTCCAGAACGCAAAACTGCTTCGCGAAGTCTAGCACAGGCACGGATTGTGAGCACACCGTTGGAAATGTGAAGCGGCCAAGCGAAATTGAATCGGCCTCTCGCTGAGTGCCGAAGTTCAGAACGTTAATCGAAAAGCAGCACGGCGAGGCGGTAGTTGCTGAATTGCGATTTGTCGAATGAGCGGCACGCGCCAACTGCGGCGGAATGGAATTGATGTTTGCGAAGCTCTTGCGAAAGCGAATCGGGAAGGTGAGACAGATCTGCGGTGGTGTAACGCACCAGGAAAGAGTTGCCGCGCGCCCCGACGAGTTTACCGGTCTGCGAGCAGGCGTTGCGCGCTTCGTTCACCATGGTGCGGGCTTCGGTGGCTCCTTTACCCCGCACGTCATTCATCACGTCAAGATTCTTATCGACGAGAACTGCAGCCACTTGAAGTTCTTGTTCTTCGAGCGAGAGATCGGCGACAGCGAGAGAAAAATCTTCGACGGCGAAAATTTCTCCTCCGCGTTCCGCGACGGCAATTCCAATTGAATCCAGTCTCGGGTCCAGCAAATTTTCACGATGTGGTGGAGAATTCATCCACTGGATGTGAATGCCGGGTGCGTCGGGGCCTTCCGCAATATTTTCCGCGAGGGAACTGAAGCGCGCGCCGGCACGAAGTGCGCGGGCTTTGAAGTCTTCTTCGCCGGGGAGTTGATGCGAAAGAGTATTTTGCCGCGCCATACGTTGAGCGTGTTGGCGCGCTCCGGTGGCGAGAGAATTGTCCCAGCGCAGCGGGCGCAACCGGCGCGCTTCGCGATCGCGATTTGCAGCGTCAAATAGTATTTGCTCGGCGCTGCCGCGTGGAGCTTGCGCGCGGACGGTACCGGAGATGCCCACGGTCAGAATCAAGAAGGCGGCGATCTGCGCCACTCGGATTGGGGAACTCATTCGCATCGGAATTTCTGCCACTCTATTTAACCCCACGGCGCCGGTGTCGACTCGAAAAATGGTGAAGTAGGGTTCGCGTGAAACACTGTACCTAGGGACGAAATTGGCCGTTTTTCCTAGGGCTGGTATCTGCCTTTTTTTGAGGGCCCCCCCTCCCCCCTGTTTTTTTTATGAATATCAAAACAAAGGACCTGCGTGTGCACTTTTTGCTAAGAATATTAGAATAAAATGTTTATAAGTCGTTTGTTTTGATGGCCTTACTGGTTCGGTTGAAATCGGGAGATTTTCATAACTGTAGCGGTGACCGAAATTGTCTCACCAGACAGCCGTGCATTTCGATGCAGACTTAATCGAAGATCAATCTTTGATGGCAGCCGGTTTGTCTGGAAAATTGATTCCCCAAGGCGCTTCGCGTTGCACCATTTCCGCGCCCGCCACCCATAGATTTTCTTCTTGCACAACCCAGGCCATGCGAAAGGGAAGAGCTTCGGTGCTTTCCCGTACGCCTAGCAAAGTATGACGGACCACTTTGAGTTCGAGTTGCTCACCCGGCGAGATGGGCCGCGCCACCTCAAAGCAACACCCACGGTGACTGACGTTACGCGTGCGTCCACTGATGTGGAAGACCGCTCCGGTCGCGTCGGTTCCTGAAATCTCCAATGTAAATTGCAAATGGACGCGCTTACTATCGCGCCGATCTTCCAAGGTTTCGTTGGAAAGGCTGGCCCAGTTGATCTGAACGTTCATGCGAATTGTCCGGAGTTCTGCTGCTGTCGTAACACGAGTAATTCGTTGCACGCGGCATGCCACGCATGACGGCGTGACGCGGGGGAAACAGTGGAGGTTCTTTGACCGATGAAGGCCACCCTGTTTCATCCTGGAAAACATGTGTCCATATGAAACGTGGACAAGGATTCTCTTTCGCGCGTATTTCACTTGGATTCATAAGCGCCTTGCCGCCGCGTCACGCTGCGGCGTTGCTTTTAGCTGAGCGATTCGACCTTTTTAGATATCGATACAAACTGGTTCGGCCGATACCGAGCAGCTGGGCGGCGCGCACACGATTTCCGTGGCTCATTTCGAGCACACGATGAATGTGAATTCGGCGGACTTCGGCCAGCGGAAGCGGACGCCAGGTTTCGTTTTGCGATTCGGTGCGGGCCGCAGGTGCGCGCAATTGTTCGGGCAGATCATCCACGTCGATAAACTCGCTGACGGTTTGAATGGCGGCGCCGGAGATTACATTTTCCAGCTCGCGGACGTTCCCGGGCCAGGGGTGCTGCAACAAAACCGTTTGCGCGCGCCGGGTGAGGCCCTGAATTTGTTTGTTGTAGGCGCGATTGTACTTCTTCACAAAAAACTGCACGAGCAAAGGAATATCTTCCAGCCGCTCGGCAAGGCCCGGCACGCGAATCTGAATGGTGCTGAGGCGATAGTAGAGATCCTCGCGAAAGCGCCCGGCGAGGACTTCCGCGCGCAGATCGCGATTGGTGGCGGCGATCAGGCGCACATCCACGTGCCGGACTTCGGGCGAGCCCACGCGCTGAATTTCGCGATTCTGAATTACGCGCAAGAGTTTGGATTGCATGGCTAGAGAAGTTTCGCCGACCTCATCGAGGAAAACAGTTCCGCCATTGGCGTATTCAAATAATCCGGGGCGGGTATCGGTGGCTCCAGTAAAGGAACCGCGAATGTGTCC
>Ga0210410_10003288_pt1 | contig 14361 bp, 14 predicted proteins | sample IncBWC4MmetaG_FD_161058 | JGI IMG/M metagenome (GOLD analysis project Ga0210410, IMG submission 161058) | Forest soil microbial communities from Barre Woods Harvard Forest LTER site, Petersham, Massachusetts, United States - Inc-BW-C-4-M | ecosystem: Environmental > Terrestrial > Soil >... | reverse complement strand
CAATCGACAGTTCTGAACTCTCTGGAAGAGACCGAGAACGCACTCGTGAATTACTCGCAGGAGCAGGAGCGCCGCGATCGGCTCCTGGCAGCCGTGTCGCAGAACCAGACGGCGCTTGAGCTCTCCCGGGAGCTTTACACGTCCGGCCTAGGGGACTTCCTGGCCGTGCTCGATGCCGAGCGGCAACTCTACGGGAATGAAGACCTTTTGGCGCAGAGCCAGACTGCGGTGACGACGAATCTGATCGCTTTGTACAAAGCACTCGGAGGAGGATGGGAATCATTTCCCCAACAATAAGGACTTCGGGACCCGAGTAAGCTAGTGGACTGCTCGGTCCGATCGGTACTGGGAAACTTTAGAACTGTATCGGAAGCGTTCCAGCACCTCTGTGTCGGTCACGCCGGCCCTCTCAGCCCACATCGAGTCTTACATTGATTGCAAACGGGCAGCGGAATTCCTTTCTGTCGATCGGAAGACGATACAACGGGTGTCGTGGGGGGCAGAATTCCCGCACACCCGGTCCTAACTGGCGCCGCTGGAACGTTGTTCAGCTTTGAACGACTTTGACAAAGTTACCGCTGGCATTTTCAGGTGGCAGAAGGCAGTTATCGCGTAAACCGCAGACCCATGCGCCCGAAATGCTCGGGCAGACCTCCACCCGGCAGGTATGGAACACCATCGTGTCATGGTCTTTCACCAGAAAATGGTTGAACTGCAAATTGCGGTAAGATGTGGGCCACGGGCGCTCCGAAAGGGGTGATGAGTGCGGCATCGGGCGGGGCTGGCTACGCTGTCTTCTGTTGTACTGGTGTGGTGCGCTTGTGCATTTGCGCTCAATCCGGATCGCGACATCCGCCAGCTTGCGCACCGGTCGTGGAGCGAAAAAGAGGGGTATCCGGGCAGAGCGGACGCTCTGGCACAAACCACGGATGGATTTCTGTGGATAGGTGGTGACTACGGGCTCTTTCGATTCGACGGCACACACTTTGAACGATATTTAGCGGGAGACAAACTCTTAGAAGGCCCAGTGCGTGGTCTGCTGGCCCTCCACGACGGCAGTTTGTGGATCGCTTATAGACTTGAGAAGAAAATTCTTGTTTTACGGAATGGCAGTGTCAAGAGCTACGGCGAAGCCGAAGGCGTAACTTCGAACCCTACCACGATCGTCCAGGACCACGAAGGCGCCATTTGGGCAAACACTGAAACGGGAGTCATACGCTTCAACGGTGCCCGATGGGAACAGATCGGGAGGGGCTGGAACTTCCCGGAAGACGTGCCACACACAACTTCAGACACATTGTTTGTCGATAGCCGCGGAACTCTTTGGGCCGCCGTCAACCACACCATTTTGTATCTCAAGCAGGGATCGAAGCGATTTGAAGCGACGGGCGCATTTGCCGGGTGGACAGCCTCGATTGCCGAAGCACCGGACGGCACGATGTGGTTGTCGGACCCCTTAAGCTACGTCCGGGCCATCGGCACGTCCGTGAGCGCGAAAGCCGCCGCGATTGCTAAATGCGAGGTAGAGACGCCCAAGGGGGCGCCTCCAAAGTGTCCCGGTGAACGTCCGCCCGTGATTAAGATTAGCGCTCCGGTCCGCCTTCTCTTCGATCGTAACGGAAGTCTTTGGATGACAACGGATACCTCGGGCGTATTCCGCGTTCCGCATCCTGAGCTCCTGAGGAACCGGACAATTTCGAAGGCCAGCGATGCCTTACAGTCATTCACTTCAAAGGAAGGCTTGAGTGCCGACAATTGCAATCCCATACTCGAAGACCGAGAGGGAAATATCTGGGTGGCAACGCGGGATGGACTGGACCAGTTCCGCAATACCGCACTTGTCCCGGTTGTCCTGCCAACGTCGCTATATCGGACCGCAATAGCGCCGGCCGACAACGGAGATGTTTGGATTGTCGGCAGCTATGCTTATGTTGCGCGAATTCATGGCGACTCGAACGATATATCACTCGTTCCCGCCAATGCGACCAATCCTTATCGTGATCCGGCCGGTGTTATTTGGTTATTGGGCACTTATTCGCTTAGAAAATGGAAAAGCGACAGGTTCGTAAGAGTGGCAGCACCTCCAGATGGTCTCGCGACCACGACCGGCGCTTGGCAGGTCGCGGGTGACAGATTCGGGACACTGTGGGCCTTTTCCCAAGGTCAAGGATTTCTGTCTTTGGACCATGGTCGATGGAAAGCCTGGGCAACTCCTCATGAAGTAGCGAAGCAGCACGTGGCGAACATGTTTTCCGATAGCACGGGGCGCATCTGGGTATCAACCTACGAGGGCGACATCGTCACAATGGACAGAGGAACTGTTGTGGACTATCCCGTAAAGCTAGATAGACCCCTGCACGATGTCAAGGCTTTCGCTGAGCGTGCTCCTCAGGAGATATGGGCAGGCGGTACAGGTGGTCTGATTTTGATCGATCGAAACCGCTGTCGCCTTATCAAGCCAGCGGCCGTGGATTCCTTCGAAGATGTCACTGGAATAGTCGATGCCGGGGCCAAAGGCCTTTGGCTCAACACAGCACTTGGCGTCATTCACGTCTCCAAAGATGAGATGGACCGGACTTTGCGCGATCCCTCTTATCGGTTTCAGTGGGAGCGATTCGATTCCTTTGATGGACTTCCGGGGCAGGCTGAGAGTGTATATCCATACCCAAAGGCCGTCCAGGGAACCGACGGGCGAATATGGTTCACGGCGACAAGAGGTGTCGCTTGGGTCGATCCTAAGTACATTCCTAGAAATGGCGTGCCGGCGCCCGTTTCGATCACCTCAGTATCTGCAGATGGTTCGGGTCATCTGCGATTGGCCGATCTGCACTTCCCCGCACATACCGCGAACGTTCAAATCAACTACAGCGCACTGAGCCTTTCGGTGCCAGAACGAGTTCGTTTCCGCTATAAGCTGGATGGAATCGATAAGGGATGGCAAGACGTCAATTCCCGCCGCCAGGCCTACTACAGCAACCTGGGACCTGGGTCCTATCAATTTCGCGTGATTGCATGCAACAACGACGGCCTATGGAACGAGGAAGGGGCGTCCTTGGATTTCACGATTGCGCCTGCCTATTACCAGACTACTTGGTTTCGGGCATTCTGCGCGACAGCTTTTCTGGCATTCCTTTGGGCGCTCTACCAACTCCGTGTTCGTCAATTGCAGCAGAAGTTTGCGATAGCCCTCGAAGTGCGGGTGAACGAACGCACACGGATCGCGCGAGAACTGCACGATACTCTGCTCCAGAGTTTCAACGCACTCTTGCTCCGTTTCCAAACAGCGGCAGATTTGCTCAGTGCTCGTCCAGATGAAGCGAGGCGTACTCTCGACAGCACAATCGATCAAACTGCTCAGGCACTCATCGAAGGGAGAGATGCCGTGCAGCAGTTGCGGTCGACGAGCCTGGGCACCAACGACCTGGTAAGCGCCCTTGGTTCAATTGGGAAAGCGCTGGCTGCCGATGGATCCAACCGTGATGCCCCAGCCTTTCACCTTGAAGTGGAGGGCACGCCGCAAGATCTTCTTCCAATCACAAGGGATGAAGTCTATCGGATTGCATGCGAGGCGCTGCGAAACTGCTTCCAGCACGCACAAGCCCGGCACGTCGAAGTTGAAGTCCGATATGACGCGCGGCAACTACGATTGAGGATTCGAGATAACGGAAAAGGGATCGACCCGCAGATTCTTTGCACAGATGGACTCTCCGGACACTATGGTTTGCGCGGAATGCGTGAACGTGCTAAATGTTTAGGAGGCGAGCTCACTATCTGGAGCGAAGTGAATTCAGGTACTGAGATCGATCTTACTGTTCCTTCCTCCACCGCTTACACGAAGCCCGGTCTTTCCCGTTTGCGGATTCTAACGAAACGAAGACAGACGAGATCATGAATACGGGGACGAAATCGATTCGTATTCTAGCCGTGGACGACCACCCAACATTTCGCCTAGGAATCGCCGGTCTTGTCGCTGCCCAATCTGATATGTGTCTGGTCGCGGAAGCAGCGAATGGGCAGGAGGCGATTCAGCAGTTTCGGGCGCATCTTCCAGACGTAACTTTGATGGATTTGCAGATGGCAGAAATGAACGGCCTGGACGCCATGATTGCCATTCGAGGTGAATTCCCTGACGCTCGAATCATCGTGCTGACGACCTATATGGGTGACGTTCAGGTGCTGCGCGCGTTGAAGGCCGGGGCCCGAGGCTACTTGCTGAAACAATCTTTGAATAAAGAACTCACGGATACAATCCGAGCCGTCCATGCAGGAAGAAAAGTACTTTCAAACGAGGTTTCCCTCCAACTTGCCGAACACGCGGGCGAGGATCTGTTGACTCCAGCAGAAATCCGAGTTCTCCGCCTGATTGCTGAGGGATATGCGAATAAGGAAATTGGTACACAGCTCGCAATCAGCGAAGAAACTATTAAGAGCCAGGTCAGAAGCATCCTTTCAAAACTGAACGCCAACGATCGAACTCATGCCGCCATGATCGGGTTGAAGCGCGGAATCATCGAACTCTGATCCCTCAAAAGAGTGATTCACGCCGACCTTTTTAGGCTTTCGCCTTGAGCCGTCTCAGATCGATCATCTGAACCTGGTGTGCGTAGACTATTCTCATCATTCGCACGTGGCTGGCCCGGGGTCGGGCTCCTTGTACTGCGAGTTGCTGCAGGCAGTTCATTAATCGCTCGCGCCATTCTTGTGCTGGGGAATACACTCACCTTCGGAACTGGCTTCTTCCAACTCTTCATCGCAACTACCGCACTGCTGCTAATCATTGGATTGTGGACTCCTGTTGTCGCGACCGTTATTGTGCTCCTCGAATTGTGGCGAATCATTTCACGACACGGGGATCCGGCAAGCGACAGTCTGCTCTGTGCTCTTGCCCTTGCGATTGCTCTGCTCGGGCCTGGTGCCTGGTCGGTAGACGCTCGCCTTTTTGGATGGAAGCGCATCGAGATCGACACCCAAAAGAACAAGTGCTAACTACCTCAGAAGTGTGAGGAACTTACCCTCCCAGTCTAGTGAAACCTAACCCTCGATTGAGGTTTGTCGGAAATCGGAATCAATCGCATAGTGTGCGAAGAAAGGCTGACGAGGATCACCGAATCGGCAACAAGCGCGATACCTACAAACCCTTGTGAAGGAGGAACAAAAATGACGAATGAAGGAAGTCTGATCAGCAGTTCTCCGAATCGTCGGAGCTTTCTGAAAACCGGATTGGCAGCCGCCGGGGCAGTAACCATGGGAACCGGCTTACTCGCCCGTGCCACTGGGGCCTCTGCGCAGCAGACAGGCTCCGGCGGAAGCCTAACTTCAGGTGATGTTGCCATCCTGCAGTTCCTGGCTGCTGGAGAAGCCCTCGAGGCCGACTTTTACACCCAATATAACGAGCTCGGCGGACATCGGGACGTCGAAGTTTCGGGAGGAAGCGGCAATCGAATCTATACCCAGGCGCTGAGAAGAATCGATCCCAATTTCTCTCAATACATTCATGACATCACTGACGACGAGATGAGCCATCAGAATTTCCTGAATGCATATCTTGTTTCGAATGGTGCCGACCCCGTGGATATGGAACCGTTCCGTACGTTACAGGGCAGCACCGCAACAGGATCCAGCGGAAAGTTGCGGATTACGAACCTGATGCAGCTGACGATCAACAGCAGCTGGTGGACTCGCTACCGCAGCAGTGCGAATAATCCCGACGTGAATCCCACTACCTTCGAGCAGGCGGTTCCGGACCTGGCCAACGGGACGTTCCCCGCCATTCCAAGGACAGATGACGACCTGCACCCACACCTACACATTCAGGCAATTGCCAACACAGCGGCCTTCCATATTCCTACTGTGGAACAAGGCGGCGGCAGTTTGCGCCTGGCGCTGGCACAAAGAGCCACCAGCGTGGAAGTGCTACGACTCCTCATCAGCATGGGACCAATTGAGCTCATGCATTTTCAGACCTTGTCCGAAACGGCTGGCTATGCCCTGCCGCTCACCGATCCAACCAACGGGCTGACGTTTCCAGACCTTAACAGTGGCGTGGATCCTAACACCGGGGCCAAAGGGGCGGCAGTCAGGGAGATGTTTCAGACGAACCTGATCATGCCGGAACCTTGCCCCTTCATCAGCACGAGCCTGCCGGCCTGTTCGGTAGTCCGTCCAACGAACACGACGGGAGTTGCTACGGGAGCGGTCAAGTTCCTAACGGCCATGGGACTTTTCGCTGGCCAGTCGGATGCGTTCTTCACGTTTCTGACTAATCTGGCCACGGCGGCGGACGCCGCACAGCGCGAAGTCTAGCGACTTCGCCATCACGCTGGGAGTTCCGGCAAACACCAGCCGCAACTCCCAACGTCCTCAATCTTTCAAGCGCGTGACCTATGTCATGCAACGGGCCCATCCGTTTAACAAATGAGCCCGATAAGCGGTTTCAGAGGGACTCAGCAGAGACAAGGTTAAGGAGCGCACCATGTTTGAAGGACTGTTTCAACCGATGCATCTGTTGGTCATTTTTGGTATCGCCCTGCTTGTCTTCGGCCCCAAAAAGCTTCCTGAGTTGGGCAAAGGGATCGGTGAAGGCATTCGTGGATTCAAATCCGCGATCAAACCGGAAGAAGACAAACCCGCAACGGCGATCTCTCCTGCCAACAGCGGGCCGGTTCATCGAAAGGGTTCTAGTGAAGCGGAGAAGAGGACATCATGACGCAGAGTGAATCATTTTCCAATTCGTTATACACGGACCAGGTGCGCTTAGCGGAGCGCGAGTTATCAGCGTTCATCGCCGCGGTAGCGGAGTTGTTTGGTGCAGATCATGCCAGAATGTCGGTAGAAGATTGGCTCGACGAATCGGAGTTACTGGATGTATTGCCTCGATCTACGCGCAGAGATTGGCGGGCTATCACGATTGCAGCCTCGGTTCGGTTGGCAAATCGGCTGAATGTTGCATTGCATCGTCAGAGGTCGCTCGGCACATCGACAACTGGTACCCAGGTATCGCCAATGCCATCGTCCAATTACTTCGATTCAACGCTTGTGTCTTAATGCACTCGTACCGGCCCCGCCGCGCATGAACGCCAGGCGGGCCAAGCATGACTAAATCAATCAAATTGGAGGAAAATAAAGTGTCCGAACAAATCAAACTTGAACGCCGCTACGTGCGCAATTCGTCCCTGGCGATCGCCACCGCTGTCACTATCATTGCTGCCGTTACATTGGCGGTGAGCGGCCTTGCTGAGGCACAATCCAGCAGGCAGAACGTACCTAGCTCGAATGGTTCCTTCGGGCCCATCAAGCAAATCGATGCAGGTCTCCTCAACGTCGGCTACGTTGAAGCAGGTCCCACCGATGGGACTCCCGTGATTCTCCTACATGGCTGGCCTTACGACATTTACAGCTATGTCGACGTTGCTCCTTTGTTGGCATCGAAGGGTTACCACGTCTTCGTGCCGTACCTGCGCGGCTACGGCACTACGCGTTTTCTCTCTGATCAAACATTTCGGAACGGGCAGCCGTCCGTGGTCGCTGTCGACATTATCAATTTTATGGATGCCCTCAAGATCGACAAAGCGATCATCGCTGGGTTCGATTGGGGCGGGCGCACCGCTGACATCATGGCAGTGCTTTGGCCGGAACGCTGCAAGGGGATCGTTTCCGTCAGCGGTTATCTGATCGGCAGTCAGGAATCCGGTAAGGCGCCGTTGCCACCAAACGCTGAGCTCGAATGGTGGTACCAGTTTTATTTTGCGACAGAACGCGGCCGCGCAGGTTATGACAAATACCGGCACGATTTTGCGAAGCTCATCTGGCAGCTCGCTTCGCCGAAGTGGAACTTCGATGATGCCATATTCGACCGCAGTGCCGCGTCGTTCGACAATCCGGATCACGTCGCCATCGTGATCCACAATTACCGCTGGCGCCAGGGCCTAGCCGAGGGCGAGCCGAAATACGACGCACTGGAAAGGCGGCTAGCCGAAGGCCCGGTTATCAGCGTGCCGACCATCACTCTTGAAGGGGATGCCAATGGGGCGCCGCACCCCGATCCTGGTTCCTATGCCAAGAAATTCTCAGGCAAATATGCGCACCGGACCATTAACGGCGGCATCGGGCACAATCTGCCTCAGGAAGCGCCGCAGGCCTTTACCCAAGCTGTCATTGACGTGGACGCTTTTTGATCGGGGTCAGTCCTCATGCGCAGGCCCAGCGGACTGACATGAGCGCAGTCCGCCGGCCGGTACGTTTCAGATGTGCAAAGGCAGCTGATCAAGCCGAGAACGCATACGACAGGAAAATCTGTCTTGCGCACCAACTTTCGCGAAAGACTACGACTTCGTCTTTACGCGTTACGCACTGTGAAGGCGAAGTCGGGTCGATGTGAATAAGAAATCGCTCAGGAGTTCTCCGCAATGAAACGTTATTGGCATCTTGAGGCTTGGATCCGTCGCGCTGTGAGCGTGGCCTTCATCACGGGAGTCGTCGTAGTCCTAATCGAATCGGGGACGGGTTTGCTACGTCAGCGCCAATTTGGAAGGAGAAACAATGAGATTCACTTGGCCGATTCCAAACGATGCACTACATACAGGTAGCTCAGTGGCAGTCGTATCTGGTAACAGAACTCTGCCATTCCGCGTGTTCGCCGCTCTTCTGGCCGGCATGATCGCGGTAGCCGCGAATATAGCGCTGTTGTCAATTGCGAGCACGGCTGGTATCCGCACTGCGCAGGGCGGCCTATTCCTCCTGTTCACAAGGATCATTCACCGTGTCGTTCCGCCTCGTTCCTTCATGGATGCTTGGAGGATTTTTGCACCGCCCGTCTCTCAGGCCGTATTCCATATCGTCACGGGGCTGGTGATGGCAATTTTCTATGCCGTGGTACTTGAACCGAAGCTGCCTGGCCGCCCTTTCTTGAAGGGCGTCGCGTACGGCACTGCCATCTGGTTCTTAAATGCCTTCCTCGTCTTGCCGCTGACAGATGAAGGAATCGCGGGATCTCGCCACATAAACACAGTTGGGTTAATTGCCTTTGCGCTTGCACACATGAGTTTCTTCCTGGTACTAAGCGTGCTCTACGGATTTCTGCGTTCAGGCAGCCGTCTTTGGAGTCGTTGACCATCGCGAAGGTTGGACCTTCATTAGTTTGCCGTAGTTGGATGCGGCAGAAGCGCAACCGAGCGTGGAGGCGAGGAGAGAAGATGAGAATTAGGTGGCAATTGATAATACCCTCAGTCTTTTTCTGTGCGCTAACCATACAAACCCTGCAGCATGATTCTCACTCGCACATGGGGAATGAGTCAGCTGGTGATCCAGGCTGGTCCGGGCTGACTTCAAGTATGGAGAAGATGCACAGCGCCATGGCAGAGATAGGGCCATCCGGCGCGACGGATGTTGACTTTATCAGGTTGATGCTGCCGCATCATCGGGCGGCTATTGATATGGCGAAGACTCAGTTGCTCTATGGCAAAGATCCGCAGATGCGCAGGTTGGCGCAAGAGATCATCACCGACCAACAATCGGAGATTCAGTTGATGCAGGTTTGGCTAAAACAGCACGATCCGCAAAAGTGAGTAAGACGCCCGGCTTTCTAAGGAATAAGGAGAACTAGTATGAAGATCATCCGTTGGTTTCAGATATTTTGCTTCCTCTCCGTCGCGTTTGCCCAGCAGGCGCCGTGGGGGCGACCGGACATTCCCGTGTCCAGCCACGATCGCGTTTACGCGGCAAACCAGACTTCCAACACGGTTTCGGTGATTGATCCTTCTACCAATAAGCTACTCGGCCTGATCCGTCTCGGCGATCCCGTGCCTGGCGCGCTCAGCCCGCTGTATCGGGGGCAACTGCTAGTGCATGGACTCGGCTATTCACCCGACGGAAAGACGCTGGCCGTGGTTTCGATCGCTTCGAATTCGGTCGCGCTCATCGAGACAGCGACGAATAAGGTCAAGAAGATCATTTATGTGGGTCGCTCGCCCCACGAGGCGTTTTATACGCCGGATGGACGAGAATTGTGGGTGTCGGTGCGAGGTGAAGACTACATCTCGGTCGTAGACCCGATGCGGATGACGGAAATCCGCCGCATTCAGGTAGCCAACGGTCCGGGCATGACAATCTTTGGGACGGACGGTCGCTATGCCTTCGTCTGCTCCAGCTTTACCGCGGAACTCGCCGTGATTGACGCGGCCTCGCATGAGATCGTGAAGCGATTGCCGCAGGCGAGTCCCTTTTGCCCGAACATAGCCGTGAGTCCGGAAAATGATGAAGTCTGGATGACCCTGAAGGATGTGGGCAAGGTGCAGGTGTTCAGCGCGAAACCGCCGTTTGAACAAAAGGCGCTGCTGGAAACTGGGCCAATCACGAACCACGTGAATTTCGTGAACAATCGCAATGGGAAATTTGCCTACGTCACAATTGGCGGATTGGGCGCGGTCAAAGTGTTTCGCCGAGGTCCGGCTCCGGAGTTGATCGCCACTATTCCGGTCGGAGATCTTCCACACGGGCTTTGGCCGTCCGGTGATGGCTCACGGGTCTATGTGGCGTTAGAGAACGGTGTGGAGGCCGCTGTCATAGACACGCTCACGAATCGAGTGATCGCCAATGTGCCGATTGGACAGACAAGCCAAGCTCTGGTGTACGTGCCGAACGCGGTTCCCGCCGGAGACGGCACCGACAATCTCGTGCCGCTTGGCGAGGCAGGAAATACAGCGCGTCTGCGTCTCGAAGCCGGAGGAACCGCTCTGCCGGATGCCAAAGGATGGGTTGCGGTGAACTCGCTCGGTCTTCTGGATCTTGTCCAGCTTGCTGCGGAAGGTCTGACGCCTAAGTCGCAATACCAGGTGTACCTCGCCGACTTCGCTCATGCGCCTTTCGGGAAGCTTGAGGCGTTGGCTGTTTTAAGGACCAATCCAGATGGAGCAGGAATCGTTCAAGCGATCGGCCCCCTAAAGACTCTCGCTGGTGCTGCTGGAGCTGCGGCGAATGTGCCTTCTCAGCGGTTCCTGATCGTTACAGATCTAAAGGATTCCTCCCAGGTGGTGCTACGGCAAGCCCGCTTTTGAGGCCTGCGATGCCGGAATGGTAGTGCTCGGGAATTTAACCGGACCCAGTTGCCATCGCCAGACTAGTAGTGAGACGCTCCCAGACCGGCGAACCTGTGGCCAGTCGGATTGTTGGCATGTCCGTCGTGGGATTTCTCGGTAAGGGTTCCATCGTGGGAGTCGGTGACAGGGCAGCGTTCTAACAGAGTTGTCTGCCGGCCAAGCCAGAGGCTGTGCCGGCGAGCGTTTCGCATTTCTTACTGGATCCACCTGATCCTCTTTGGGCCATTCCAAGGAGATGAATCCCGGTTTCACCGAGCGGCCAGAAGCCAAGCCGAGACCAGTACGCCCTCAGCTTGCGCACCGCCTCATCCAGTCCAACGCCGGGTGGTTTCAATCTTTTCAATGCCTTCCGATCACGGGCGAAGGTAGGAGTAAATTGTAGCGGCCAAGGTTTGCACGCCACCAGTCCGCAACCAGGACCGAAGATGTCGATAGTCCTTTCGACAACAGCCGGACCGACCCCCATTCCCCGCCATCTCGGACGGATCTCCATGCAGTCGATGATTAGCAGGTCACATCCGGAAGCCTCGTATTCATCTTGTATTTCTTCTCTCCAGTAACCGGTTTCCAAGTCGAACAGGGGTTCCCAGTATTCCGCAATACTTCCCTCGATGCCGTCTCCTAGCCTATCAGCGCTAATGCCATGGTCCATGGCTTCACCGAATTGCACTAACGACGCCTTTATGTAACCAGCGTCCTCCCCTTCTTCAAGGTCGTCAGACTTGGCGGAAACCCTGCCCAAAATGGAATGGACGAAGTCTGAATCAGCGTATTCTTCGCGCAACGAGGCGCGGACCGCGAACTCGATGCTCGCAATTATGTTTATCTTCGCGTCGTCCGTCGCCCGCGAAACGGCGGTTCCTTTTTCAATTTTCATGTCGCACCCCATGCCGCTGTTTACCGTAATGATCGGAATTGGTCAAACGGGGTAGATCATCAGGTTGAAGTCCACGTGGGTTTTCAGCTGAGAACGCTACGGGTGGTGACTCGATGCGCCTCCGCGATAGCAGCTTTCAACTGTCGGTGTGCTTACCTCCCGTAACCCGCCTGGTTCAAAGTAGTTACGAGTAGCACCGAGCGGCTGCATGGACCTCCCACTTCCTGTTTAACTGATCGGAGTGTGGCCCAATCAAAGAGACGGTGGTGGCTGTTGACACAAGGCGCTAAACGATGACGCGGCAAGAGGTTACTGAACGCGAATCACACGCTTCGAAAAATTAGGGAAACAACACCCGCAAACCCGTTTGACCAATATCTGCTTTCCGCTTAAATAGAAACTCGCGGATGCAGTGCTGTAGGTCGGTGGCTTTTTCTGGCCGGTTCACTGGGCAGTGCGAAACTCCGCCGAGATGAGGACCTAATGTCGACCCAGCCCGGTCAGGCCAACTCGGCCATTTCCCTTTCAACGGCATTAGAACCGTACGTCGACGTCAAGCGAGCAGCTTCCTATTTGTCCGTCGCAGTCAAGACGCTGAATGAATGGGCTCGCCTTGAGAAAATTCCTGCCTACCCGTGGGGGGACGGCAGCAGGAAGACCTGGCGCTTCAAACTCAGCGAACTGGACGAGTGGATGCAGGGGAGGATAAACTCCGTTCGTCGTCCGCCTCTTTCGGAAAGGACGGTAAGACGTGAGAAAGAGGCACACTAGTACAGGATTTCCAAGTGTGATTAAGCGCAAGAACGGAAAGAAAGTAGTCATCTGGCGGTGGTACGAGAAGGGCCAGGATGGCAAGTCTCGCGAGCGCTGGAAAACCCTTGGCTTGGCCAGCCGATTCAAGTCTGATGCCGCGGCACAGCAGGAAGCAGAACGCCTCGGACTAGGCCGACCGATTGAAGAGGGGCCACGTATTCTGAAGGAACTCATGGATCACTGGCTGGATACGGAATGCCCAGAGACGGATGAGGATCCTAATGAACGTCGTGCTTTCTCCACTCGGGATAACTATCGCGGCTATTTGCGGAAGTGGGTCAAACCGCGATGGGGAGACCAAGCTTTGGAAGAGGTAAAGGCCGTGGCCGTAGAGAGTTGGCTATCGACTTTGAAAAAAGATGATGGCACGGCTCTAGCCGATGGTTCGAAAAAGAAGATCAGGGACCTGATGCATCTTCTATACGAGCACGCAATCCGCTATGAATGGACAGACCGTAATCCCATTACGTCTGTTCGGCAAAGCGGCGTGCGGCAGGCAACACCGATCCGCCTCAGCGTTAACCAACTTTCCCAACTCATCTACGGTGAGCTGAAACAACGAGAGCGTCTGATGGTGTTGCTGGATTTCGGAACCGGATTGCGGAGGGGCGAACTCAGCGGCGTTCGCTGGGAAGACATCTGCTTCGAGGACAAGGTCCTGACCCCCAAGCGCTCAATCGTGAAGCAGCGCATCGGTAAGGTAAAGACGGAAGCTTCGAAAAAGAGCATCCCGCTGGACGATGTGCTGATCGACGAATTGTTGGCTTGGCGTCGGGAAACTCCTTATGCCCAAGACAGCGACTACGTCTTCGCCAGCACGAAGATGAGAGGCAAGCAGCCGTACTGGATGAGTCGGATCATGCAGCATCACATCAAGCCCGTCGCCGCGAAAACCGGGATCGAGATTAAGGGCTGGCACACATTACGCCACTCCTACACGACCCTGCTGCGGCAGAACAACAACAACCCAAAAGTAGTGCAAGGCCTGTTGCGGCATGCCTCGTACTCAATCACCATGAATGTCTACGATGAAGCTATGTCGGAAGAGAAGCGCAACGCCCATCGTGGAGTGATCCAGCAGTTGAACCGTAGCGTAACCCGTAGTGCGCCAAAACCGGCAATTCCGCAAGTTGTTGAGAAGGTTGGCGTCCCCGACGGGATTTGAACCCGTGTTACCGCCGTGAAAGGGCGATGTCCTAGGCCGGGCTAGACGACGGGGACCAGTGGTACGAGGCAGGCGTCGTTTCGGAACTTCTGATAGTAACAAGCCGCTCTTCGCACTGTCAAAAATGAGCCGACTCTTCATCACTTTGCGGACGATCGCTCTGCGGACGATCGCTTCGCAGGCGTCTCTCAAATGCCGCACGCCTTTACCCTGGCCGGCCCCCAGATTGTTTCAGCATGGTCCATACTTTGCTCCCGCCCACCGAACCTGTCCTCGCCGTTTACAATGAAAGGAAGGAACGTAATACCTGACCTTTGAGAGGAAGTCTTGGCTGATCCGCTTTTCCTAAGCTTGTGGTTCCCCAGCTTCAGCGAGCAAGAAATGATGTCGCATTGTCTGTCTGTGCTCCATCA
>Ga0210410_10003285_pt1 | contig 14368 bp, 13 predicted proteins | sample IncBWC4MmetaG_FD_161058 | JGI IMG/M metagenome (GOLD analysis project Ga0210410, IMG submission 161058) | Forest soil microbial communities from Barre Woods Harvard Forest LTER site, Petersham, Massachusetts, United States - Inc-BW-C-4-M | ecosystem: Environmental > Terrestrial > Soil >... | reverse complement strand
ACCCCGCCCCCGCCCAGAAATTATGCCAACCAGAACCGAAATTCGCCGCCAGCGCAACTGCATTTTTCGCAACTAAACCCACCAGCACCACCGCAGCCAGCGCCAGCACCTTCGCAGAAGTAAACACGTTCTGCACCGCCGAGCCCATCTTCACGCCCAACGTATTCAACAGGGTCAGCAGCGTAATCACCAGTATCGCGGCCAGATTCGCCGTATTCAACCCAATGTCCATGTTGCCCAGCACCATCGGCCCCACATGCCACGGCGGCACATGCCCGATATGCCAGATCCAGTTCGACGCACTGACACTGGGAAAGAACACCCCAAGAAACTTCCCGAACGCAACCCCCACCGCCGCAATCGTTCCGGTCTGAATCACCAGAAACAGCGTCCACCCGTAAAGAAATCCCCAAAGCGGCCCCAGCGCCTCGCGCAGATAAACATACTGCCCCCCGGCCTTGGGCATCATCGCCGCCAGCTCGCCATAGCTCAGCGCCCCAATGATCGTCATCAAAGCCGTAACCAGCCAGGCCGCAATCAGCAGCGCAGGCGACCCCAGCCCCCGCGACATCTCCGCGGAAACGATAAAGATGCCCGACCCGATCATCGAGCCCATCACAATCGCCGTCGCCGAAAACAGCCCCATCCCCTGCACAAACTGCGGAGCCTTCGAACTCAATTGTTTGTCATCCTGGAGCGAGACAGAGGTATCCGGCATCGTTCTTTTCACAAAATTCACGTTCCGTAAGTTCTACCGTAAAATTTCAAGAAAGTCTCTCGCGACTTTCTCAACCGTCTCCCCCTCAGCAAACAAAGCACTGATCACCGCCGCCGAATCTGCCCCCGCATCGATCACGCTCCGCGCATTCGCCCGCGTAATCCCACCAATTGCCACAATCGGTTTCTTTGTCAGCGCTCGAGCCCGCCGCACCCCCTCCAGCCCAATCACCGCCTCCGCATCCAGCTTCGTGCCGGTGGCAAACACCGGCCCCACCGCCACATAATCCGCGCAACTCGCATCGGCCCCCCGCACATGCTCCTCGGTATGCGTAGAAACCCCAACCCATCGCTCCGCACCCACCACCCGCTTCGCATCCTCCGGCGACAAATCCCCCTGCCCCACATGCACGCCATCCCATCCCGCGACTATCGCCAGATCAGCCCGATCATTCAAGATCAACCGGCAACCACTCCCCACCATCGCCTCACGAATCACAGCAGCATTCAGCAGCACCTCCTGCGGCCCACCCGCTTTGTTCCGGTACTGCAGCAGCCGCACCCCAGCCGCTCTAAGCTCCGTGACAAAACGCTCAACGCCCGACCCACGCTGCCTTAGCACACCCTCATCCACGATCGGATACAGCCGAGGAAACCGTTGCTGACTCGCTGACTCGCTCACCAGCCGCCTAGCTTTCCTTCTGCCGCTCGAAGAACCGCTCCATAAACTTCGTATCGAACTGCCCCGCCCGAAACTCCGCATCCGCAAAGATCTTCTGGTGCAGCGGAATCGTCGTATGAATTCCCTGCACTACAAATTGCGACAGCGCTCGCTGCATCTTGTCCATCGCCTCCACACGATCCGCCCCATGGCAGATCAGCTTCGCAATCAGCGAATCGTAGTAAGGCGGCACAACCCCCTCGGCATACTGCGCCGTATCCACCCGAACCCCATTCCCACCCGGCAGATTAAACGCCGTAATCTTCCCCGCACTAGGCGTGAACTTCTCCGGGTGTTCCGCATTGATCCGGCACTCAATCGCATGCCCGCGAATCTCCACCGGCTTTGTAATAATCGACGAGAGTTTCTCCCCCGCCGCAATCCGCAGCTGCGCCTTCACCAGATCGATTCCTGTAACCATCTCAGTGACACAATGCTCCACCTGGATGCGCGTATTCATCTCGATGAAGTAGATCTTTCCATCCTCATCCATCAAAAACTCAATCGTCCCAGCGTTCCAGTAGCCAATGTTCTCGAGCGCCTTCTTGATCGTCTTCCCCAGCTCCTCGCGCAGCTTCGGAGTCACCATCAAACTCGGCGCCTCTTCAATCAGCTTCTGATGCCGCCGCTGAATCGAGCACTCCCTCTCCCCCAGGCTCATCACGTTCCCATGCTCATCCGCCAGCACCTGAAACTCGATATGCCGAGGCCGCTCGATGAACTTCTCCATATACATATCGCCGTTGCCGAAAGCGTTAGCGGCTTCTGTAGACGCCTGCTGGTACATCGAGGGCAGCTCCTCCGCGTTCCTGCAAATCCGCATCCCGCGGCCGCCACCACCCGCGACCGCCTTCAAGATCACCGGATACCCAACATCCTTCGCCCACTCCAGCGCCTCTTTCTCGTCCGCGATCACCCCATCCGAACCCGGCAGAATCGGCACCTTCGCCTTCTTCATCGTCTGCCGCGCCGTGGACTTCTCGCCCATCATCCGCGTCACCTCTGGCGGAGGCCCGATGAACTTGATATTCGAAGCCCGGCATACTTCGGCAAAGTTCGCATTCTCACTCAGCAGCCCATACCCCGGATGAATCGCATCCACATCCGCAATCTCCGCCGCCGAAATAACCGCCGGCACATTCAGATAACTGTCCGCCGATCGCGGAGGCCCAATACAAATCGCCTCATCCGCAAACCGCACATGCAGCGAGTTCCTGTCCGCCTCGCTATAAACCGCAACCGTGCGGATGCCCATCTCCCTGCACGCGCTGATCACGCGCAAAGCAATCTCCCCACGATTTGCAATCAGAACCTTACGAAACATGTAACTCCCGGCAATCTGCTAAAAAAATCATCTGACAACTGAGAACAGAGAACTGGCAACCAGCTACCGCGGCCGAATGGCAAACAGCGCCTGTCCATACTCCACCGGTTGTCCACTCGAAGCGATCCGCTTCACCACCTCACCGGCAACATCGGACTCAATCTCATTCATCAGCTTCATCGCCTCGACGATGCACAGCACCTGCCCCACCTCCACCTGGTCCCCAATCTTCACAAACGGCGGCGCGCCCGGCGACGGCGACTCATAAAACGTCCCCACAATCGGTGACTTCACCTCATGCAGCTTCTCCTCCAGCTCATCAGCAAGTGCAGCCGCCGCACTCGTACCCACCGAAGCCGCCGCCGGAGCAGCAGCCGCAGGCGCCGAAGCCATCAGCCTGCTCAACTGGGCCATATCGAATCCGCCGGCCGGAGCGGCCGCAGGCTCTCCTGCGAACTTGATCCGCACCTTCAGATCATCCTGCTCCATGTCGAACTCGGCGATACCGTTCGCCTTCAAAAATTCGACCAGTTCGCGAAGTTCTTCCAACTTATTTCCGTCCATCATCACTCTTCCCGCGCTTCCAGGAGCGCTTTTCCAATCTTCCACTGTCAATCCGGAGCCGGGCCTTCTACTCCCTACTCCCTCTTCCCTACTCCCTGTCTCACAACTCGATCCAGGCCTTCACACTCGGCGTCAAAACCTCTCCGCCCCTGGCCGTGACCAGAACCATATCTTCGATGCGCAATCCAAACCGCCCCGGCATATACACCCCCGGTTCGATTGTGATCACCATGCCCTGCTCTAAAACCTGCTTCTGCTTCGCCGCAAGCCTTGGTCCTTCGTGAATCTCCAGCCCAACTCCATGCCCCGTCGAATGGCTGAAGTACTTATCCAGCTTCACCCTCCGCAACACGCTTCGCGCCGCCTCATCCACCTCTCCGGCGGTCACTCCCGGTGCCACGGCAGCGACCGCAGCTTCCTGCGCTTCCAGCACAGAATCATACACGTCCCGCTCGCCCGGCATCGCCTTGCCCATGTGCACAGTACGCGTCATATCGCTCAAATATCCGTCGAGAATAACACCGAAATCGAGCGTCACGAACCCGCGTTTCGGCAACTTCGCAGCCGTAGCCCGGCCATGCGGCAGCGCCGATCGCACCCCGCTCGCTACAATCGTCTCGAAGCTCATCCCCTCCGCCCCGGCAAGCCTCGCCGCATACTCGAGCGTCGCCGCCACCTCGGCCTCCGTCAGCCCCGCCTCCAGATAAGTCAGCATCCCCTCAAACAACTCACACCCCAGCCGAGCCGCCGCCCGCATCCTGGCAATCTCATCGCCGTCCTTCACCTCCCGCATCCTCGCCATCAGGGGACCTACCGCCACAAACATTCCCCGCCAGGCTCTCGCCGCAGATGCGCCCGCCCGCAACGCCTTCCGCATCGTCCCCAACCCAGCCACCGTCGTATGCGCCCCATCGAACCCGCACCGCCGCACCCCAGTCGCCGCAATCCACTCACAAGCCGCCACCACCGCCGGCTTCTTCGCAATCACCACCCTGGTTCCCACCGCCTCAGCCCTGGCCTGCCCCGTATACCGCCCATCGGTAAACAGCACAGCGCGCCCACCCGCCAACACCAGCGCCGCATTCGACCCCGTAAATCCGCAGAGATACCGGACATCCGGCGGATGAGTCACCAGCATCCCGTCCACACCGGCACTCTTCGCAGCAGCCGCCGCGCTTCTCTTCCGCAGACTAAAATTCATCTCCTTGATTCTACCCAACAAAAGATTCTACCCAACAAAGTCAAACCTTAGCCTCTTCCTCTTTGTTCTCTACTCCCTACTCCCTGTTCTCTACTCCCTACTCCCTGTTCCCTACTCCCTGCCTCTTTCAACCCGGTATCATGACCTATGCACGGCTTCACCCCGCCCCAGCCTTCACGCTTCACCCGACGAAACTTCCTCATAGGCACAGGCGTCACTGCCGCCGGACTCGCTCTCTACTCCGGCGAGTTCGCCCGCCACGAGCTCGACATCGTCCAGCGCCCCATCAGCATCACCAATCTGCCCACCTCCTTTCACGGCTATCGCATCGTCCAACTCAGCGACATCCACCTCGACGAGTACACCGAGCCCTTCTTCCTCGAACGCATCGTCCACAAGGTCAACGCCCTCGCCCCCGACCTCGTCCTGCTCACCGGCGACTTCATCACCCACGGCTCGCTCACCTTCATCGCCGGCAAACACGCCCTCCACCGCTGCGCCGAGATCCTCACCACCCTCACCGCGCCCCTCCGCTACGCCATCCTCGGCAACCACGACGTCGCCTTCAGCGGCTCCATGGTGATCCACTCCCTCACCACCCATGGCACGCCCGTCCTCATCAATCAATACCTCCCCATCGAACGCAACGGCGACCGCCTCTGGCTCTGCGGCGTCGATGACCCCGTCACCAGCCACCCAGACCTCGATCTCGCCCTCCCTGCCAAACCCGGCGGCCCCGTCCTCCTCATGGCCCACGAGCCCGACTTCGCCGACCATGTCGTAGCCCACCCTCGCGGCTCGCTGGTCGACCTCATGCTCGCCGGTCACTCCCACGGCGGCCAGATCAGGCTGCCCTTCCTCGGCCCGCTCATCCTCCCGCCCATGGCCGAAAAGTATCCTGAAGGCTACTACCGCTTCAACCAGATGCAGCTCTACGTCAACCGCGGCATCGGCACCGTTGGCCTTCCCTTCCGTCTCAACTGCCCTCCCGAAATCACCGTCATCACGCTGAATCCCGCCTGAGCCAGTTGTCAGTTATCCGTTGTCAGTTCTAAAGTTGCCGATCTTCACTGACAACTGAGAACGGATAACTGACAACAGCTATTTCTCCGAATGTTGGTACGGAAAACCCACCGGGATCACCATCAGACATTAGGCGTATAATTCCGCCGTCCTTCGGGCCTATCTCCCCAACTCTCCCCAACCTTCCAACCTAACCTTTCGGGCTCCCCGCCCATCCCCACAAGGAGGTTCTCATGGCTAAGGCTCAAACTACCCCCCAAAAAACCGCAACGCAGGCGCCCCCCGTTGCCCGCCCAAAACAGATCGTTCCACTGGCTGACTTTATCGCTCATGGAGTCTCGCCCATCCCCAATGCGCCAGCCCCCATCCTGACCAACCACGGTGGCACCGTGCTTCAGTCCGTGCAGGTCGTCCCCATCTATTGGGGAGCAGCGTGGGCAACCGGCGCCAATGCCTCCCTGCCCGGCCAGCTCGACGCATTCTTCGACTTCATCCTCACCAGCTCGCTCATGGATCTCCTCGGCGAATACAGTCTGCCCGGAAGGCCCATTCAGCACGGCAGCCGGCTCCCCTCAGTCCACGTCCCCGGCAGCGAACCCGGAAGTGTAACGCCAACCGGACGCCTGGTCACCGACGCGCAGATCCGGACCCAAATCCAGAACTGGATCTCCAGCAACACGCTGCCCGCCACCACGCCGAACACTCTGTACTTCGTCTACCTCCCGCCCAACGTCGTATGCGACGGCCCATCCGGAGCAGGAGCCTCATGCAGCCAGTTCTGCGGCTACCACGACTCCTTCGGCGCAAACATCTACTACGCCGTCATTCCCTTCGCCAACTGCAACGGATGCGTCTTCCCCGGCGCCTTCCTCGACACCCTCACCGAAGTCAGCTCCCACGAACTCTGCGAAGCCATCACCGACCCCACCCTCGGCACCTGGTTCGACCCCAACACCGGCAACGAAATCGGCGACATCTGCAACCGTCAGACCGTCCGGCTGGGAAACTACCTCGTCCAGAGGGAGTGGTCGAATGAGCAGACCGCCTGCGCCTTCAGCCCCCTGCTTCCCGGCAAAGGCGCCCGCATCGACGGATACCAGACCACCTTCAACAACCAGCAGCACGTCAACTTCATCGGCACTGACAATCACGTCCACGAATTGTTCTACGACAATCAGTGGCACCACAACGACCTCACCCTGCTCGCTGCAGCGCCGGCCGCCGCACCCGGAAGCCACATCGACGGATACCAGACCGAGTTCAACAGCCAGCAGCACATCAACTACATCGGAACCGACAACCACATCCACGAGCTCTTCTTCATCAACGCCTGGCGCCATAACGATCTGACCCAACTTGCCGGCGCACCCCCTGCCGCACCGGGAAGCGCCATCGACGGCTACGAAACTTCCTTCAACAAGCAGCAGCACGTCAACTATCTAGGCGCCGACAACCACGTCCACGAGCTCTACTACACCAACGCATGGCACCACAACGACCTCACCCAACTCGCCGGCGCACCTCCTGCCGCACCTGGAACCACGATCGACGGATACCAGACCGAGTTCAACAGCCAGCAGCACGTCAACTATCTAGGCGCCGACAACCACGTCCACGAGCTCTACTACACCAACGCATGGCACCACAACGACCTCACCCAACTCGCCAACGCACCCGCCGCCGCTCCAGGCAGCGCCGTCGACGGCTACGAGACCGGGTTCAATCAGCAGCAGCACGTCAACTACCTGGGCACTGACAACCACGTCCACGAGCTCGTCTACACCAATGCCTGGCACCACAACGACCTCTCCCAGTTGGCCGGCGCGCCCGCTGCCGCCCATGGAAGTGCGCTCGATGGCTACCAGACCACCTTCAACAACCAGCAGCACGTCAACTACCTCGGTACCGACAACCACATCCACGAGCTCTTCTACATCAACTCATGGAGCCATAACGACCTCACCCAACTGGCCAAAGCACCCGCCGCCGCACCCGGAAGCCCGATCGACGGCTACCAGACATCCTTCAACAACCAGCAACACGTCAACTACCTCGGCACGGACAATCACGTCCACGAGCTCGTCTACATCAACGCATGGCAGCACAACAATCTGACCGATCTATAGCAAGAATCGTTCGCGGGGCTCTCCAGGCCCACCCGTTTCCAGGCCGGCGCCGTCTTCCGAAATCAGGATCACGGCGCACGGCAGAAACCGGCAGGCCCCGAAAAGATCACCGCCTCCCGGCCCAGCCCATTCCGGCTCAGAATCAATTCCCTGCAAACGCCGTAAAGAAGATCATCACGAATCCCAGCCCAAACAGCCCCAGGGCAGCCAGCACCCTCCACACCACGCTATACCACTGCTTCCCCACCACCGACCAGCTAAGCTGAATGGCAAACCAGAACGCCGCCACCGCGATCGCGCCATACAGAATCACAGAACCGTCAACATGCGAGATCAGCCGCTTGAACAAACTCCCCTACCGTGCCCGCGCCACCGGCTTCTTCTGCCGCGGCATCACCGCAAGCGGCGCTGGAGCCTTCACGCCGGACTTCTCATCCATCCACGCATCCAGCAGCGACTTCCTGAACCGCCACCGGTTCCCCAGCTTGAACGCCGGAATGAACCCTTCAGACGCATACCGGTACAACGTATCGCCACTGATGCCCAGATACTCCGAAGCCTGCCGGATATCCATCACCTCGCGCACCGCAGTCTGCACCGCTACCGCCATCACAGTTCTCCGTTCGTTCGCATCAGAGCACGCCGGATCTCTCATCAAATCCGACACCCTCTTTTTATCCCCTTTTGCCTCTGCATACAACAAAAATCTCAACTATCAACCACTAACCAACTGATACCAAAGTATTACCCACCCTCGCAAGCCACAAAAGACCGGGTGCCCCATCTTTCGCAGCCCCATCGCGAAGGGTGGGATGTAAACCTTCAACTCGCCACCGCCGTGCCTTTGCCTTTTGCCTTTGCCTTTGCTCTTGCCCTTGCCGTTGCCTTGCTTTTTTGTTGTCATCCTTCGCCAAAGGCGGAGGACCCGCTTCTGCCTTTGCTTTTGCCTTTGCTCTTATCGTTGCTTTTGTTCTTCCCCACACACAAGGCAACGCAAACAAAAAGAAAAAACCCAGGCACCAGCCTGGGCTTTCCCCTAAACACACAAACTCACTTCACCGGCTGCAACCCCTTCATCACCGCCAGCAGATCCTCCCCCACCGTCCGCGTCTTGGCGATCGCATCCGCCAGCGGAATATCCGTAATCTGCGTCCCCTTCAGCACCACCAGCCGGCCAAACTTCCCCGCATGCACCAGATCGATCGCCGCCACGCCATACCGCGTAGCCAACATCCGGTCAAACGCCGAAGGCGTTCCCCCCCGCTGCGTATGCCCCAGGTTCACGCTCCGCGTCTCATAGCCAGTGCGCTTCTCAATCTCCTCCGCCAGCGCCTGCCCAATCCCGCTCAGCCGCACATGCCCAAACGAGTCCACGCTCTGGCCATGCGTCGCCTGCCCGCCCTCGGGAAACTTCGCTCCCTCAGCCGCGACCACAATCCCAAACTTCTTCCCATGGTCATGCCTGTACTTCAGCAACCGGCAGACCTCGTCAATATCAATCGGCACCTCCGGCACCAGAATCGCGTCCGCCCCGCCCGCAATCCCGGCGGTAATCGCAATCCACCCCGCATCGCGCCCCATCACCTCGCACACCAGCACCCGGTTGTGCGCCTCCGCAGTCGAGTGCAGGCGATCAACAGCCTCGGTCGCAATCCCCACCGCCGTATCAAACCCAAAGCACGCATCCGTCCCGGACAAATCGTTATCGATCGTCTTCGGCACCCCAACGCACTTCACGCCCTTCTCGCTCAGCGCCAGCGAGATCGACTGAGTATCATCCCCGCCCAGCGCAATCAGCGCGTCAATCTTGTTCTTCTTAAGCACCTCAACGCACTTGTCAAACCCGCCCGGAATCTTCTTCACGTTCGTCCGCGAAGACCGCAGAATCGTCCCGCCCTTCTGCAAAATCCCCGATGTCGTCTCCATCGTAAGCGGCATCGTCACATCATCCAGAACCCCTCGCCACCCCTCCATGAACCCGACAAACTCATCGCCATAGTGCAGAATCCCTTTACGCACAGCTGCCCGAATCACTGCATTCAACCCAGGGCAATCTCCGCCCCCCGTCAACATTCCAACCCGCATCATTCTCTCCTTTGAACTTTTTAAACTTCAGAAAAATCATACGCCAGAGGCGCCCTCCCTTGACCCTCAGCGGTAAAGAATCGCCCGAGGCATCCTCCCCAATCACGATTGGCTCTCCTCTTTAGGGGTGGCACGAGATTGCGACGAATAAAGTCCATAGGACAATCCGCCCAATATCAGCGGCGGCAATAGCCGGACGAATTCGCCGTGGATCAGGTGAGTGACGAAGGCTCCCGTCATCACGACCGCCAACGCAATGGCTGCCAGTCGTCTCAGTAAAGGCACGAGCAATCCCAGGCCAGCCAGAATCTCGATTCCCCCTATTCCATACCTCGATGCCGCCGGGTAGCCCCAGTGCGAGAACCGGATCGCCCATTGAGTCCCAGAGGGTCCCGCAACCTTCAACAATCCAACCAGCACAAAGAACAATCCAAGAACAACCGCTACGGTCCAGATCGCTGTCTTTCGAAACACTTTTCATCACCCCGCATGGATTCGCGACCCTGGGAAATGAGGCCGCAAGATTTTTGGACGAACAGCGCTCATCCCACAGCAGCTCAGGATTTCCGTCAACTCAATCGTCCTCATTTGTTACCTCTCAAAATCTCACTGCTGTAAAATCTACGTTCTAGGGGTTTGTCGGGGGTTGGCATCTGTGAAGGGTCGCGGCAAAAAGGTCTTCGGCAAGTTCGAAATGGACGAGGGATCGATGCAACTTCGTCGCGAGGGAAGCATCGTACCGGTCAAAGGACAATGCCTGGATCTCTTGGTCTTGCTGCTCGATCGTCCCGGCCAACTCATCACGCGGGAAGAGATCCGACACACACTCTGGTCTGACAGCAATGTGGATTTCGACCACAGCCTCGATGTCCTTACGAATCGTCTGCGGGTGGCACTTGGCGACAGCAGTAAAAGCCCACGCTATATTCAAACGGTGCCGAAGAAGGGCTATCGGTTCGTGGAGCACGTGAGGATTGAAACGAGCAGCTACGAGGATTCCGCCCGTGCAGGCTGGGGGCGAACTTTCGGACGATATGCGGCTGTTGCGATTCTGGCGGCCTTCGCTGCGATCCTGTTTGCCCACCTGCGCTACTAAAAGTTTGTTCACCTCACTACAACGACCAGTAAAACTGCAGCACCAATACGCCATCGCTTGCTGGCCGGAATTACGCGAGAGGGCGTCATCACGCCTCAATCGTACCTGCAACACAATCCGAATAGTAGAAAGGTCTGAGGGGTGTAGCCGTCACATCGGCTAGCGATGCCCGCCGAAATCGACACTGACAATCGTCGCAACGTTAACCGGCACGCCGTCGATCTTGTAGGGCCGGTACCGCCAGCTTCGCACCGCATCCTTAGCAGCACCCCGCAACAGACGATGACCTTTGATCACATGCAGGCTTTCCACCGTTCCATCTTTGGAAATCACCGCCTCCATCACCACTTTGCCCTTCATCCGCGTCAGGCTCGCGAGCATCGGGGAAGAAGGTTCCGGACCCGACAATAGATTTGCCGCCATCACGCCCGACGATACATTGACCACGCGATCGGACAGCGGCACGGAAGCGCCATCCGCTGCGTCCTCGGAGCTATCCGTTGCCGTCTCAGACGGAGTCTCCCCATCCCCCGCGGCAGCCGAAGACGGCAGCGGCGATCGCAGAGGAATCCGCGCGGACTTCCTCAACGAGGGAGTCGGCTTATCTACGGGATCTACCGGACGGCTTACTCCCTCGCCGGTGTAACCGCGCATTGGCGCGAAGCTGTTTCCCCGCGCTCCCGCGAAGCCGTTTCCTTGCGTTCTGACAGCAGCGGATTGAGACTCGCTGACCGCACCGGCTGCAGAATCTCTGACAGAAGAGGCAGCGCGAGGCGCGGCGTTGGTCCCGCCTTCCACGGATGCGTTAGACGCGTTAGATGCGCTAGATGCATTCACCGGGCGTACCACCACATCGCCCGTGTCGCGCCCGAACCTCCAGAAGAGAGAAGCAGCGAGCAACAATGTTCCAACGCCAACGAGAATCGGAAGCGCAATCTGTCTCCGGAAAGGATAGAACTGCCGGGAGACTCTCCAGAGACGAGCAGGCGCGGCCGGAACTCCGGTTACCGCTCTGTCCGCGGTCGCTTCGCTGCCTTGTTGATTCGACACAGGCACATCGTTGTGCAGGAGCTCCGGTTCGGTCTCCGCAGGAACGGGCGCCGCAGAAACTACCGCAGAGTATCTCGCAGCGTCTTCCTCCCTTGTATAAAGCGGTGGAGTCGATAGCGCGATCGGCGCGACCTTCTCCAACCGCGGCTCCATTCTTCTGATTCTCTGATCGATGGAATCAAGGTGGACCTTAAGCTGCAGGCTGTTCAGCTCCAGCCGAGTCAATGATTCAGCCAGAGCGGATTCAATCAGCGTGTTCGAGCCGCCGTAACCATTCAACAAACCTTGATGACCGTTCGACGCATCACCAGAACCATTCGCCAGACTCTGCTGGCCAGGCGGAGCTTGGCTCGGCAGACTCTGACTTGGCAGACCCAGGCCCGGCAGATTCCGATCGACGAAAGAATCGCCAGCAGCCCTCTCAAAGAGAACTCCCTCCGCACCCGCATGTTCCGGCACGCCGGCAAATCCATTCGCCTTCGAGCCACCCGAAGACGACCCGTCCATCGCAAGCATCGCAACCGGCGCCTCCGCCTCCATGGGCGCAATCGCCTCTCCGCCGCCAGACAATACATCATCCAGCGCGCCTGCCCGTGAAGTCTCCGTCACCGTCAAATCCGAATAGAGGCCGTCAGGGTGATCGTCGTTCAGCTGCCTGCACGCCCCGACCCCAATCAACGCCTCGATGACCTGCTTGACCGGGATGCCCATCTCCCGGCCCGACGTCGCAACATCGGTGCCGCCGCTCGCCACCGCGATAACCGTCAGAATGGTGCGAAACGAGATGTTCGTCTCGCTCTCCATCACAGACTTCACCACACGCAGCACATCGCCGCGCAGTTCGCTGTGATATTTCACCGTTCGCGCAAACGCGAAAAAATCTTCCGGCAAACCGAAGTCAACGCCGTTGCAGCGGAAGACATCTTGAAGGTCTTCGACATAATCGGCGAAGCGAGAGGCAGTCTCCTGAGTGTCCGAAAAAAAATCCATGGCCTCAGGTTGGATGCGTACGATGGCCCCGCAGTGACCTGCTTCACAAAACCGCCCGAACCACGCGTCTCACATAACGAGGACGAAGACCCGAACCACAGGAAAACAAACGCCACAACATCAACCAGCTAGCCCATCACCGCCACCAATCTGACCTTACCTCCACCCCCGCCACCACCTCCGTAGGCCGCCCCGGCTCAGGAGACCACAATTTAATCTTCTTCTCCCCCGCCAGTTCCAGCAGGCGTTCGATCGGCTGCCGCCACGCATGCAGCGCCAGGTCGAACAGCCCCCAGTGAATCGGCATCATCAACCCACGCCTCTCGGGATCGGCTCCGCCCAGCGCCTCAAACGCCCGCGCCGCTCCATCCGGCCCCAGATGAATCCCATCCCACATCACATCGAACGCCCCAATCTCCAGCATCGCCAGATCGAACGGCCCATACACCGCGCCAATCTCCGCAAACCCCTCCCACCAACCCGAGTCCGCGCCAAAATAAACCCGATGCTTCGGCCCCTTCAGCACAAACGCCGACCACAACGTCTCAAATCTATTCATCAACCCGCGCCCGGAAAAATGCCGCGAAGGCACCGCCATAATCTCAAGCCCATTCACCGCCACACTCTGCGTCCAATCCAACTCAGCAATCTGCTCCCCCCGCACTCCAAACTGCCGCAGCACCTCACCCACACCCAGCGAAGTCACCCACCTCGCCCCGCGCATCGACTCCAACTCCGCCAGCCGCCGAATGGTAGCCTCCCCCAGATGGTCATAGTGATCATGCGACACCAGCACCACATCCACTCCCGGCAAATCCTCCAGCCGCACCGGAGCCGCATAGAATCGCTTCGGCCCCGCCCACTGGCTCGGCGAAGCCCGCTCATCCCACACCGGGTCCACCAGCACCCTCACTCCATCCATCTCCACCAGCATCGACGAGTGCCCCATCCACGTCACCCGCAACCCGCTCTCCGGCCCCGCCCCATACACCGACACATCCGTCCGGAACGGCCCCAGCGGCCGGCGAGGAAACTTCTCCTCCTTACTGCTCAAAAACCGAGGCAGCACCTTGAACACCGTGCTAAACCCGCCAATCGTCGTCGGAACCGGATTCAGAAACTTCCGCCCCGCCCTGCCAGCCCGGCGCAACATCGTCATACTCTGAATCCTACAGCCGCCACGCCCCACCCATCCAAGTCCCTAAACTAAGGAAGGTAATAAAACGGATTCGGCAGCTTCACGCTGATCTCCGCCTTCGGCTCCCCATTTAAATCGCTCCACTGGTCCCCCACACTCATCACAATCCGATACCCCGCATCGACAATCTTCTTCCGCTCCTCGCTCTTGTACGCGACCGTCGCCATCGTCTTCTGCGGCCCCTCACGAAGACTCAACCCCTTCCACCCCTTGTATCCCGCCGCCTCCAGATTCTTCACCGTCGCCGCCCCCTGCCCCCCCCCCCCCCCCCGT
>Ga0210410_10003282_pt1 | contig 14373 bp, 11 predicted proteins | sample IncBWC4MmetaG_FD_161058 | JGI IMG/M metagenome (GOLD analysis project Ga0210410, IMG submission 161058) | Forest soil microbial communities from Barre Woods Harvard Forest LTER site, Petersham, Massachusetts, United States - Inc-BW-C-4-M | ecosystem: Environmental > Terrestrial > Soil >... | reverse complement strand
CAGGGCAGGTTTGATCAATCTGTCCCGGAATTGCGCACCGCCGTGGAACTGGATCCACTCAACGCAGATTACCTGGTGACTCTTGGGAGTATCTTAATGGCGGCGGGACGCCCGGTTGAGGCGGAAGCTCCGTTAAAGGCCGCGATTGGATTGGATCCGGCTTCCGACAGCGCGCACTCTTCGCTCGCCGAGCTTTACGCGCGCGACAAGCGCTATTCCGAATCGATCAACGAAACCACCACCGCATTCTTCCTCCACGGACAGCGCGATCAGGCCTTGAAGATCAAGGGCGCCTACGAAAAGTCGGGCTACGAGGCGGCCCGGCAGATGGCGCTGCGGGAGCAGTTAAATTACCTTCTGAACCAGCGGGAAAAGCATTTTGTTTCGGCCTTCGATATCGCCGCACAGTACGCGAAACTGGGCGACAGGCAGCACAGCCTCGCGTGGCTGCAAACGGCCTACCAGCAGCGCGATGTAGCCCTTCTGTGCCTGAGGCACTTGCAGAATGACCTTTTTGTTTTCGAGAAAGATGCGCCGGAGTTCCAGGCGATCCTGCGAGACCTTCACTACCCGCAATAAAGAATCCTTCGCGCAACGATCGAATTGCGCGATATTGGATGAGTCGAGGGAAAAAAACAGGTTCGACGATCAGGGTTGAGCGGATTCCACGGGTCTCGGCGCAAACAACTCCTCTGCCGCGGGACTTTTCAGGACCGCCGAAAATATCGGGTCCTTCTGGACGGAATTGAAGTCGTTGTAGCCTTCGTCGCGCGCCTTCCTCAAATACAGGATCGCGCGGTCTACGTCACCTTGCTGGGCGAAGGATTTGGCCAGGAGATAGTAAAAGCGCCCGCGGTCCACGCTGACGGAGCGGTCCTGAATCACGGTTCCGCCGCGCGACCGGCTGGGGTCGAGCGAGGTCGGATCAAGCTGCAGAGCCTTGCGGAACGACGCAATCGAATTCTCAAAATCCTTCTGGCTGAAGTAGGCGTAACCCAGGTTCAGGTAAAACGGGGCGAAATTATCACGCATGGAAATGGCCCGCTTGTAGGCGCGGATGGCCTTTGGAAACTTCTTGCGTTCGTAGAGCACCGTGCCGATATTGTTGTGAGCGTCGGCGTAGTGCGGATCCACCTTGGCGGCTTTCTGATAGCACTTGATAGCTTGATCCAGCTGGGCCTGATTGTGGTATGCAATCCCCAGCTCATTCCAGTACAGCGGATTCTTGGGGTTGCTTACGGCAAGGCGGTGGAAAATATCCTCTGCCTCTTTATATTCCTTGCGCGCCAAGTGCAAGCGCGCCATGTCCTCGTCGGCCAGGCCTGACGAAGCGGGCGTTTGCGCGGCGGTGGAGACGGATGAATTCGCGACATGAACGAGTTTTTCCTGGGAAGACAACGAAGGGGAGAGAGCAACTGCGAGGAAGGACACTACCGGAATCGCCAAGGAATTCCTGGTCATGGCGAATCTCCTTTGTCCGGGTCGGGCTTCACCGGATCTTTCTTCTTCTTGTCCCCAAAGATACCAAAAAACTTCTGTAAAGGCCCTTTTTTCTTTTCCTGTGTCTTGGCCGGATCAACAGTCTGATCGCCGGGCTGTCCCGCGACTGGCGCACCGTTTTTGTCCAATTGTCCGTTGGGGGAAGCGTTGGTGTTTGGGGGCGGAGGATTTGAGGAACCGCCACCAAAGATGTGCGAGAGGAAGGAACCTGTAGCGTTGATGGGCCCATGGCCACCGTGAAGTTCGCAAAACTGCGTCGGGGCGGAGCCCGAAACGTAGACCTCTTCGCGCGTTACCGGGCAATTCGGGGTAGCAACTTCCAGGGTGTCCGAGTCAATGATGATGGAATCCACGCCTTCCGGCTTGTCAAAATCCCGGACGTCGCGGTAGCCCGGCAAAGCGGTCGCGCGAATCATGAAGTCGGCCCAGATGGGAGCCGCGGTTGCTCCACCGGCAAGACCGAGATCGTGGTTGTCGTCGAAGCCGATCCAGATTACGCAAACGAGGTTGCTGGTGAATCCTGCAAACCAACCGTCGCGCGAAGTGCCGGTCTTTCCGGCCGCCGGCAAAGTGAATCCTTTGGCGCGAACCTGCGCGCCAGTGCCTTTGTTGAGGACGTCTTTCAAGATGCTGTCTACAAGATAGGTGACGCGAGGATCGAGAGCGAGCTTCGTCGTCGGGCCGTACTTTTCAAGCGAGTTGCCGCCCGCGCTGACGACCGACTTAATGTAGAAAGGTTCCGCGCGCGTGCCCATTGTCGCGAATGCCGTGTAGGCGCCGGCGACTTCGAGTGGCGTCAATTCATAGGCGCCCAGCGCGACGGCCGGCGTCGGGCGGATATTCGCGCTCAAGCCCATCTGGCGGGCAATCTGCACTACCCGGCCATAGCCAACCATCTCGGCAACTTTTACCGTGGCCACGTTCAGCGAATTTGTCAGCGCCTGGCGCACGGTAACTTTGCCCATGAAGCGTTCGCCGTAGTTGTTCGGCGTATATTCCTGGCCGTCAAATTCAAAGACGGTGGGCTCATCGTCAATCGTCGTGGCCGGAGTAACAATCGGCTGGGCTCCGTCCACGGCGTTATTGAACGCGGCGGCGTAGACAAACGGCTTGAAGACCGAGCCCGGCTGGCGATGCGCTAGCGCGTGATTCAACTGGCTCTGGCCGTAATCTCTTCCGCCGATGAGCGCCTTGATTTCGCCGGTGCGCGGATCAAGGGCGATCAGCGCGGCCTGCACCTGGGGAATCTGCTCCGGCTCGGCTTTCTTTCCTTTCAGCTTGCGCTTCTTTGCATATTTCGCCGCCAGCATTGCGTCCACGTTCTTCATGCCAGCGTCGAGGGCGGCTGCAGCGACGCGCTGCAATTGCGGATCGAGCGTCGTGAAGACGCGGTAGTTGGAGCTGAGCAAATCCTGCTCGGAATATTTTTCAAGCAGGTGATCCTTGACCATGTCCACGAAGTAGGGCGCTTCGTTGCCGGAGATGGCAGAGCGCACCAGCTTCAGAGGCAGGTTCTTAGCATCCTGCACATCGGCTTCGGTGATGTACTTGTTTTCGAACATTTGCGTGAGGACGCGGTCACGCGCCTGGGCGGCCCGCTCGGGATGCCGGTCGGCGACGGAGTAATAGTTTGGCGCGCGGATCAGCCCGGCGAGGAACGCGCACTCGGGCAGCGTCAACTGGCGCAAATCCTTGCCGAAGTAAGCTTCGCTGGCTTCCGCGAAGCCGCGAATCCCGAAGCTGCCACGATTGCCGAGGTAGACTTCGTTCGCGTACATCTCGAAAATGCGCTGCTTGCTGAAACGCTGCTCCAGCTCGAAGGAGAGCATCGCTTCCGCGAGTTTTCGCCGCCAGGTACGGTCGAGGGAGAGAAAGTAGGTACGCGCAACCTGCATGGTGATGGTGCTGGCACCCTGGAAGTGCTGCGCGTGGCGAAGATCGGCCCACGCGGCGCCGACGATGCGGATGAAGTCGAAGCCCGGGTGCTCAAAGAAGCGCTTGTCTTCGGCGGAGAGGATCGCCTGCACCAACTGGGGTGGCAGATCGTCGTAACGAACCGGGCGGCGCTTTTCACGGAGGCTGTCGAACAGGTTAGTGATCAGTTCCGGCTCGATCTCGGCCGTGCCCATGTCCGAACCGCCGCTGAGCGGGCGGATGCTGCGAATGACCCTGCCGTTGAACTGCACGGCCAGGGCGTTGCCGCCACCGAAGTAGGAGAGTTTCGAAGGCCGAATATCGAGGGTGTTGCCCTGAATCGTGTAGGTGCCCTGGGCGTTTTCGTCCGCATCCGGGCGATAGCCGGTGCGTTGCAGGTAGGCGACCAGGTCGTCCGCACCCCAGGCCTGTCCGTCAGAGATATGCTCGGGAGCCGAGAAAATCTGTGTGGTGTTCTGCAGGACGTGGCCGGAGAGCCGGAGATCAATCATCTTGGAATACTTGACGTAGTAGAAGGTGAAGATACCAGCGGCAAGGATGAAACAAAGCGCTACGACGGCCAGCAGGCCGAGCCCGAACGCAGAAGTCCAGAAACCTTTTTGAATGCGCAATCGCAATGAATGCTCCCTGAGGGTGGGCTAACTTCTATTGTCTCTTATTAGGGAAACGGAGCAAAACCCCAGATTGCTCCAAAGAAGGAGTCAGCCTCCTGGCATGACGGAGTGCCTGTTCGCCGCCTACTTCAACAGGTCTCGCCCTTCGCTGGAAGGCGAGAAGTTAAATTCGGTCTTGTAGACCTTAAAATCGACAGGAACGCTGTAGTTCACACTGATCATTATCCCGTTATTCGTGTTCTGAACCTTAATGTCCTCGCGAGTCGCGGGGATGTCGAGGTCTTGAATGACTTTGAAGATGACGTCGCGCACCTGATCTTCGGAATAGCGGTTCACGATTGCAAAGCGGGCCTGTTCCGCCATCTTGTCCTTGAGCTCGTATTCAGCCACATAGACCGGCACGATCTTTACGGCGGCATAGACGGCGAAAAGCAGAACGACGGTGTAAATGATGGCTTTAAGTTTGCCCTCGCCGCGTTGCGAGCGCTTCGAACTTGAGATTAGGCAGCTCACTAAGAAATCTCCCATTGCCGCCCAGGACCGGACGGCCGGATATATGGCTCACTTTTTACGCTAGCACTCGGCTTTCGGGCTGTCGAGACGTAGGGCGGACAGGTGTTCTTCAGGCGCAACGCCCAAGCCGAACGGCCTTCCGCCTCCGTTGCTGCCAGACTTAATAGGCGCGGCCGAAAATGGCCCGGTCCTTCGCCGGTTTGCCACAATAGACGCAAACGCCGCCGGTGGCGACTTCCCTGCCGAGCACCGCCGTCTGATCTAATGGGATGCAGCGCATGGTGGCGCGGGTTTCCTCTTTGATTTTGGCCTCGCAGTCGCCGCTGCCGCACCAGGGCGCGAAGGCAAAACCGCCTTCCACGGCCTTCTTGAATTCGTCGTAGGTCGCGGTTTCGTGGGTGTTGGCGCGGCGGAAGGCCAGGGCCTTGTCATAGAGAGACTGGTGAATCTCCACGAGTAATTTTTCGATGGTAGCGGGGAGGTCAGCCAGCGAGGCACTGACTTTGCCTTCCCGGCCGGGACGGTCACGCCGCGCCAACATCGCCGCCTGCTTGGCGACGTCTTTGGGGCCGAGTTCCACGCGGATCGGAACGCCGCGCATTTCCCAGTCGTTGAACTTCCAGCCGGGGCTGAAGCCTTCGCGGTCGTCCAGATGGACGCGGAGGTTGGCCTTGATGAGTTGCGCCTTCAACTCCTTCGCCGTTTTCTGAACCGAAGTCTTTTCCTCATCGGTTTTGTAAATCGGGACAATGACCACCTGAATGGGCGCTATCCGTGGCGGCATAATTAATCCCTGATCGTCACCGTGCACCATGATGATCGCGCCGATGACGCGGGTCGAAAGCCCCCACGATGTCGTCCAACAGTGCTGCAACGCTCCGTTTTGATCGAGATATTTTACTTCGAAGGCTTGCGCGAAATTCTGTCCCAGGAAATGGGAGGTGCAGAACTGCAAAGCCTTGAGGTCTCCCATCATGGCTTCGAGTGAGTAGGTTGTGTCCGCGCCTGCGAATTTCTCCGCGTCCGATTTGACGCCGGGGATCACCGGGATTGCCGCTTCGTTTACCGCGAAGTCGGTGTAGGTGTCGAGCATCTGAAGGGTTTCGTCCACCGCTTCCTGACGCGTGGCGTGAGCGGTGTGGCCTTCCTGCCAGTAAAATTCGAGCGTGCGCAGGAACAGCTTGGTGCGAAGTTCCCAGCGAATGACGCTGTTCCACTGGTTCATCAGCACCGGCAGGTCGCGGTAGGACTGGATCCACTTCGACCACATATGGCCGATGATGGTTTCCGAGGTGGGCCGCAGGATCAGTGGCTCGGCCAATACCTCACCGCCACCGATGGTGACGACTGCAAGCTCCGGCGAAAATCCTTCGACGTGGTGCTTCTCTTTTTCGATGAAGCTCTTGGGGATCAGCAGGGGAAACGCTACGTTCTGGTGGCCGGTGGCCTTGAAACGCTTATCGAGCGCCGCCTGAATGTTCTCCCACAGCGCCCAGCCGTAGGGACGCACGATCATGCAGCCGCGCACCGGCGCGTAGTCGGCCAACTGCGCCTTTAGCACTAGTTGGTTGTACCACTCCGAAAAATCCTCTGCCCTTGTTGGTAGCTTCTCGTCCGCCATGCGTCTCCCTGTCTATCCTGCTAGCACTCAGTTAAGCATTCGAGCGTAACGAACACTCTCTCTTGCTGTCAACGCGACCCTCTCACGCATCTCTAGCTTCTGACAGGCTTATCCCTTGACGGTCAGAATATGTCACTTGGATATAAATCTTTTCGGGCCGGAACCCTGGCCTAAAATGAAGGTATCGGTGTCTAACTAAGAGAGGTCTCGCGGCATGCGCACACGGGGCTGGCGCCCGAGTACGGCGCTGAAGAAACGTCGAACAAGATATCTCTCTCTTCTTGATGCTTCGGGTGTCGCCGCAATCTTTGCTTTTTTTGTGGCCATGTATAGTGTGATGTCGGCCCCCCATGGTTGGAGCAACCACAACGTAGACCTTGCCCCGATCGCTCACCCGAAGCCTCTGCCTGCGGCCATGAAAGAGGATGAAATTACTGTGGTTATAACCAGGGATGGGTCGCTTTACTTCGGGCACGACCGCATGCCGGCCAAGGAACTGCCCGTATTAATTCGCCGTGCATATGAGCATGGTTCGGAGCGAAAGGTCTATCTGAAAGCTGACGCCCGCGTTAGGTACGGCGAGGTCAAGGCCACCCTCGACTTAATCCGCGAGGCCGGCGTTCAGGATGTTGCGCTCATGGTGGAACAGACGCGCCCGCCTCTGACGGTAGCCTCGCCCAACCAGTAGCATTGGTCGCCTTAGAAAGTCGCCTCTACAAACCGGCGACCACATTGGTAGCGCCGCTGCAGAAATGATGCTGGGACCCTCTGCAGAGGGGGGACATTCTTCTACAAACCCTAAATCGCGCTGCCGAGGAACCAGTCTTTGTCGGAGTCCTGGGTCTTGCTGCGGATGAGCAGCTCGGGGTCTTTGACGGTGACGCGGCTGTAGGGCGCGACAGAATGCGTGAGCCAGACGTTGCCGCCGATGACGCTGTGGTGGCCGACGCGCGTGTCTCCGCCCAAAATCGTTGCACCCGGGTAGATGGTGACGTGGTCTTCGATGTCCGGGTGGCGCTTGTTTCCCAGGCCGCGCACCAGTTCCCCGCCGCCATCGCGGCGGCTGGTGGGATTGAAGGCGCCGAGCGTCACGCCGTGATAGAGCGTGACATGGTTGCCGACCGTTGCAGTTTCGCCGATCACCACGCCTGTGCCGTGATCGATAAAGAACGATTCCCCGATCATCGCGCCCGGATGAATGTCGATTCCTGTGTGGCTGTGTCCCACTTCCGTCATCATGCGCGGAAGATACGGAATCTTCAGCAGGTAGAGTTCATGCGCCAGCCTTTGGATGGTGATGGCCTCGATGCCCGGATAGCTTAGAAGTATTTCTTCGTAACCCTGCGCCGCGGGGTCGTTTTTCAAAGCAGCTTCGAGGTCGGTTGCCAGCAGGCGAGCCAGATTCGGCAGCTTGGCGCGAAACGAAACCAGCAATTCCTCTGCGGCGCGCGGCAGATTGCCGGGGCTCGCTTTTTCACGGCAGTGGTAATCGAAGCGGACGGCGCAGATAATCTGCTCCGCCAGCTTCAGTTCAAGATCCTCGAGAAAATGCGAGGCGTGGGGACTCCGGTGATGCTCCGGCTCATAATAAAGCGGAAATAGTGCCTCGAGATAAAGGCGGCAGAATTTCGCGACTTCGTCTTTGGATGGCAGACGATATTCTCCGGCAGGGTCACCGGAAAGGCGTGCTTCCAGCGCTGAGCGGAATTCGCTTGCCAAGCGGCCAAGTTGCCCATTCGGGGTGGTCATGGATTCCTCGCTGCGGCTCGATGGCGGCGTATAGGCGATTCGGGGACGCGAAATTTTCGAGTCCCCGGAACCGCAATGCTTGCGCGCCGCTGGTCGCTTAGCCAATCCCCTCGAAGAGGATTGTGGAGATATAGCGCTCGCCGGAGTCGGGCAGCACAGTGACGATGGTTTTGCCGGCAAATTCCGGCAACTTGGCCAAACGGACCGCAACCGCCGCAGCCGCTCCGCACGAAATGCCGCTGAGGATGCCCTCTTCGCGGGTGAGCCGCCGTGCCATCTCGACGGACTCTTCGTTGGTCACCTGTTCGACGCGATCGATCAGATCCAGTTCCAGGTTCTTCGGCACGAAGCCCGCGCCGATGCCCTGGATCTTGTGAGGACCGGGCACGGGAGGCTGCCCCGCGCGCGTTTGCGTAATCACCGGACTGGCGACAGGCTCCACGGCGACCGAAAGGATTTTCTTTCCCTTGGTGTTCTTGATGTAGCGGCTAACGCCGGTGATGGTGCCACCGGTGCCCACGCCGCCGACAAAAACATCCACGGCGCCGTCGGTATCGTTCCAGATTTCCGGGCCGGTGGTGGATTCGTGAATCGCCGGGTTGGCCGGATTGTCAAACTGCTGCGGCAGGAAATAGTGCTGCTTGTCGGATTCGTAAATTTCCGTGGCCTTCTTGATCGCGCCCTTCATGCCTTCCGGCCCGGGCGTAAGCACCAGGTTCGCACCGAAGGCCGCGAGGACGCGCCGGCGTTCAAGCGACATCGTTTCGGGCATGGTCAACGTGATTTTGTATCCGCGGGCCGCGGCCACAAATGCCAGGGCGATGCCGGTATTTCCGCTGGTGGGTTCGACAATCTCAATCCCCGGCTTCAAAACTCCGCGCTTTTCCGCGTCCCAGATCATTGCCGCCCCGATGCGACACTTCACTGAGTACGCTGGGTTTCTCCCCTCGATCTTCGCGAGCACGGTGGCCTTGGCGCCGTCGGTAACGCGATTCAGTTTGATCAGGGGAGTTCGTCCAATACTCAGAGAGTTGTCGGCATAGATATTTGCCATGATGTTCCTCAGTAGAGTGAATTTGCTGTATCGGGACAGCAGATTAAGTATAGACCGACGCCGGGGAAACCAGACCATCGAAACTATCAGAGACGCCTATTTCACGGTTACTTTCCCCTGATAGAAGAGATGCGCTGCGTTGCGGCCAGTTACACTCTCCGTTAGACTCAAGTAGTGGTCGGTCTTTAGACCGGCTATAAATCCGTCACGTCAGTCCGCGCATTCGGCTCTGGAGAAGCAAATGACCACCGAAGCAAACGCACGCATGCAACGCCCCCTCGACAAGGTTGACGCGCAAATTGCGGACTTGCTTCGCGAGGAAGCCGTGCGCCAGGCGACTGGGCTCGAACTCATCCCCTCGGAAAATCTCGTCTCCGAAGCCGTGCTGGAGCCGATGGGCTCGATCTTTACGAACAAATATGCGGAGGGTTATCCGGGAAAGCGCTACTACGGCGGCTGCGAGGTAGCCGACAAAGTGGAACAACTGGCCATTGACCGCGCGAAGCAGCTTTTCGGCGCGGATCACGCCAACGTGCAGGCGCATTCCGGGACGTCGGCCAACGTGGCCGTGTATATGTCCGCGCTGAAGCCGGGCGACACGGTACTCGGCATGGCGCTGGCGCATGGCGGGCATTTGACGCACGGCCACCCGCTGAATTTTTCCGGCCGGATGTACAAATTCGTCGAATATCACGTGAAACAGGACACCGAGCGGATCGACTACGACGAAATCGAAAAGCTGGCGCAGGAGCACAAGCCGAAGATGATCGTGGCCGGCGCCAGCGCGTATTCGCGGATCATCGAATTCGAACGTATCGCAAAAGTGGCCAAGGCCGTGGGCGCGATTTTCTTTGTGGATATGGCGCATATCGCGGGCCTGGTGGCGGCGGGCGTACACCCCAGCCCCGTGCCGTACGCCGACATCGTCTCCACAACCACTCACAAGACCTTGCGCGGTCCCCGCGGCGGCATGGTGCTTTCGAAGGTATCCTTTGCGAAACAGATCGACAAGCTGACGTTCCCCGGCACGCAGGGCGGCCCGCTGGTGCATACCATCGCGGCCAAAGCGGTGTGCTTCAAGGAAGCGATGGAGCCGTCGTTCATCGAATATCAGAAGCAGGTGGCGGCGAATGCCAAGGCCCTGGCGAATGCCATCTCGCGCCACGGCTTCCGCGTGGTTTCGGGCGGCACGGATAATCACGTTTTCCTGATCGAAGTGCATCCTCGCGGCATCACCGGCAGCGATGCAGAAAAGGCGCTCGACCGAGCTGGCATCACCGTGAACAAGAATGCCATTCCATTTGATCCGCTGCCGCCGATGAAAGCGGGCGGCATCCGGCTCGGGAGTCCCTCGGTGACGACGCGCGGCATGAAGGAACCAGAGATGGAGCTGATCGCCAACGGAGTCGCGGAGGTTCTCACCCACATTGGAGACGCGGCGGTGGAGCAGAAAGTCCGCAAGCAGGTTGCCGAGCTAGCGGCGCGCTTCCCCATTTATGAGTCGCGCACCCGGGCCGCAGCCACGCACGCCCGGGTCTAATTTCCGGGCTCGCCAAATAGTATGGATATTCCAGTAGCTCACCTTCAGGCCTGAGCTACAGACGGATGAGCATGAGCAAAGCAAGACCCAAACTGCCCAACATCGTCCACGCCACCGCTGATTTCGAAAAATGGGCTTCGCGCCACGTCCACATGATCCCATCCGACGTGAAGCTGAAGCATCAGAACATGGCTAGGGCGGCGTTCCCGTTTTTTCGCGCCACGTTTTACCGCTGGGCGCAGTGGTGGCCGCTCATCTGCCCGCAACTGGCCCGGGCGCCGCAGGTGCTTGCCGTGGGCGATTTGCACGTGGAGAATTTCGGCACCTGGCGCGACCTGGAAGGCCGCCTCATCTGGGGCGTCAACGATTTTGACGAGGCCTGGCCCGCCTCTTACGCGGCAGATCTGGTCCGGCTGCTTGCCAGTTGCTATCTGGCCATCGAAGAAGAACACCTTTCCATCACCCGAAAAAAGGCCTGCCGCGCCATCGAGCAGGGTTACCGCGACTCTCTCGCAAAGGGCGGCGGCCCTTTTGTGCTCGCGGAACATCACCGATGGTTGCGATTGGTGGCCCTCAACAAGCTCCGCGATCCGGTCGTTTTTTGGAGAAAAATTCTGGCCTGCCCCAGGTACAAGGGAAAGCTTCCCAAGGATGTGTGGAAGCTGGTCCACGCCCTGATGCCACTGCGCACTTTGAACTACGAACTTAAATCGCGCATTGCCGGGCTCGGCAGCCTGGGTCATCCGCGGGTCCTTGCGCTCGCCACTTGGGATGGCGCGCACATTGTGCGCGAGGCCAAGCAACTCACTCCCTCGGCGTGGATCTGGGCCCGGAAACTGCACACCACGCAAATTCTGAGCCGGAAGCTGGTCGCAACCGCCATGCGCATCCGCGATCCGCACGTTCATTTTGCCGACCACTGGATCGTCCGCCGCCTGGCCCCGGATTGCTGTCACATCGAAATCAGTTCTCTTCCCGAGGAGCGCGACGAAGAGAAGCTTGCGTACTACATGGGCTGGGAGACCGCCAACATCCATCTGGGCAGCCGCAAAGCCATCCCCGCGGTGCGGCGCGACCTGGCCGCGCGGAAAGACCGCTGGCTGCACAAAGCGGCGAAGGACATGCTCAAAGTTACGCTGGACGACTGGAAGGTCTGGCGGCGCAAGGGCGGTTCCCTGCTTTCGTCCAAATAAAGTCATGCAAAACCATGGAGTTCTGGCAGTCCTTTGGGCCATCCTTCGCTTGTGTCCCTCTCATCACTAGAACCTAAAGCCGTTGGACGAATTCTGTCCCACGGGTCAGTAGATTCGGGGTTCCCTTCCCCGTACCGTCAACAAGGACCGGTAAATGACAACTTCCTCGGCCAACTCGCTCACCCCCAGGTCACGGAAAGAAAAGTGCACAGTCTCACCCTTCTCGAGCGCTTTTTTTCCCCGGCGAGTTGCGCCTGACCCAGCGACGGAAGTTGCCTGCTTCCCGGGGAATCCTTGCCAATGATCGAGGTGGAACTATGATGGATACGGAAGCATTCAAAGAGTTTAAGACCGGACTCACCCTGCTCCGAGACAATTACGCCAACCGGGCCCTGAATCACATTCAGAAAGCCGCCGAACTGGAAAAGAACAATCCCTACTACATGTCTTACCTGGGAGTTGCCTTGGCCCGCACGCAGCAAAAGTGGGCGGACGCGGAACGCCTCTGCGACAGCGCGGTCCGAATCAAGCGCAACCAGGCCCAGCTTTACCTGAATCTTGCCGAAGTTTACATGTCCGCGGGACGCAAGGAAGATGCCCGCGACGCCCTGCTCGCCGGGATGAAATATGCCCGCCGCGACGTCCGGCTGAGCATAGCCATGGCCAAGCTGACCCCGCGCCGGCCGCCCGTGTTCACTTTCCTGGGCCGCAAGCATCCCTTGAACCGGCATTTCGGCCTGCTGCGCCACAAAACGCTTTCGGCGCTTGGCAAAGGCTGAGCCGCAACGAGTTTCCCCACCCCCAAACGCGGAAAGGGCGGATGGCTTCGGCCACCCGCCCTTTCCGTTTTTGATGCCCTGAATTTCTGGGAGAATTATCTCCGGTTGGTGGAATAGGCGCTGCCAAAACTGTTTTGGAGGCCCATCTCCATCAGGATCTTGAAGCCGACGCCAAAGAGGCCGTTGGGCTGAGGATCGCGGCGGACGACTTCCGCCAGGTACTCGCGGCTCATGGAGGCGGGTTCCTTGGAGTAGGGCATGGTGACAAACAGCCGCATTCCGACTTCGTAGGTGGTGACGCTGGACTGGAAGAAGACGCCCGTGCGGGAAACGCTGAGGGTTCCGCGGATATCTTCGAACGGCTCGCGTTCCGGGTCGGAAGGCCGGATTCGCATCAGTTGCGTGATTTTGCAGCGCCGGCCGCTGCGCCGTTCTGTCTGCTTGGAGCGCGTGGTGGTGATACCGCCTGGATTGTTGATCTTCGTCATTTGGTCGAGCTGGGACGCCATAGAGGTCTGCCTTTCCCGAATTCCCCCAGTCAAAGCTGGTGAGTACAAGATACCGGGGATACCCGGGAAAACCTATAGAGAGGTCGTACTCGGCAAAAAGTACGACGCCCTGCACCTGATGTTAGTACGAAAGTACCAGTCCGGCAATCGTTTTGGCGATTTGGCGTTTCGGCATTCTTTGGAAGTGGATCAATTTTCGATAGTCAATAAGGTTGAGCCAAAAGAGAAATATTGCACAGGTTGTGGACAAGGGGGGCGATGCTGATGTTGGCTGGGCGCCTTCTATGAGTGCCTATTTGCGGGGCCTGACCCTCTCAAAGTAGTACCAGACGTATGAGAAAGGTACAAACGCGACCAGTAAGATATAAGGCAGTGGTTTTGCTTCATATCGGATGGCCTGATAAAGCATCCACATCCCACAAATCGGCTGAAGAAATAGGATCGGCACGACAACTACAGACGCCCTTCCGATCTCTTCAATGAAAGGGTGCTTGAATGGGTAGAAGAACACCATCGTCAACACGAAGGCACACGACAGAATTCCCAAACAAATCCAAACTGGGCGTTTCACGACATACTCCTCGTCAGGACGGCAATGTATCACGACGGATTAGATAACGTCCCGTGGATCCGACCGCCGTACCGGCGAATTCGTGCGCAAGCTAAGGAGAGCGGAATAATTGGAACTTGGCTGACTGGCCTCCCTCGCAGAATATTGGATTCCCCGCGCGAGTTGTGCGATTCTCTACGTTACTTTCGCGAGGACCTTGCCCTGATGATGAAGCGTTTCAAGGATTTGTCGGAAAAAGAGATTCTCGCCGTGGCCATTTCCAACGAGGAGGAGGATGGCCGCATCTACGGAGAATTCGCGGATGCGCTGCGCGAGTCGTACCCTGCAACGGCGGAAATGTTCGAAGAGATGCGCGTGGAAGAGGCCGGCCACCGCGACCGGTTGCTGGCGCTGTTTCGGCAGCGCTTTGGCGATCACATCCCCCCCATCCGCCGCGAAGATGTGCGCGGATTTCTGAAGAGGCGGCCGGTATGGATGATGCGGCCCCTGGGCGTGAAGGTGGCGCGGCGGCAGGCGGAAATCATGGAGATGGAAGCGAGCCGCTTTTATTCGCGGGCGGCAAGCCTGGCCACGGATGCTCCCCTGCGCGAGTTGCTGAACATGCTTGCCGACGAAGAGCGCAAGCACACGCGCGCCGCTGGCGAATACGAAGAAAAGCACCTCACCGAGAAAGCCAAGTCCGACGAGAGCGAATCACACAAGCGGTTGTACCTTCTCCAAATCGTCCAGCCAGGACTCCTCGGGCTAATAGACGGTTCGATCTCAACACTGGCACCACTCTTCGCGGCGGCGTTC
>Ga0210410_10003281_pt1 | contig 14374 bp, 12 predicted proteins | sample IncBWC4MmetaG_FD_161058 | JGI IMG/M metagenome (GOLD analysis project Ga0210410, IMG submission 161058) | Forest soil microbial communities from Barre Woods Harvard Forest LTER site, Petersham, Massachusetts, United States - Inc-BW-C-4-M | ecosystem: Environmental > Terrestrial > Soil >... | reverse complement strand
CTCGCGGAGAGTCCCCTCACCCGGCGCTTCGCGATAGCCAAAGCTTCGCTTTGGCGTTCTTTTACAAGAACGGCCGCCGAAGGCGGCCTATGCTCTCCCCGCAAGCGGGGCGAGGTAAGATATCACGCCGGCTGCTTTGCCAGCGCGCGCAGTTTTGGCGCCTTGTTCCTGCCGAACACCGCCGCCGATTTGCCGGTCAGCGCCGCCAGCACCAGCGCCACCATATGCGCAAGGCGCTCGTCCTTGGCTTCCTTCGACAGCAAGTCACGGCCGAAGATCACGCCGAGCGTCGCACTGTTCGACAGATAGAAAAAGCACAGCGCCGCGATCGAGATGTAGAGCTGCACCGGGTCGACCGCGACGACGAAGTCGCCGCTGTCGACGCCGCGCCTCACCACGGTGCGGATCATCTCGACAAAGGGGAAATGGATCGATTTGACCTTGGTGGAGCGTTTCAGGTGCCGCGCCTTCGCGAGGTTTTCGGTGTTGAGTAGCGCCAGAAATTCCGGATTGCGAATAAAATAATTCCAGGTGAAATCGATCAACCGCTCGATCGCGCGCGGGGGATCGAGATGTTCGAGGTCGAGCCCACGCTCCTCGACGCGAATCTTCTCATAGGCCCCTTCGAGCACCGCGAGATAGAGGTCTTCCTTGTTGCCGACGTGGTAATACAGCATGCGCTTGTTGGCGCCGGCCTTGGCCGCGATGCGGTCGACCCGCGCGCCGGCCAGGCCATGGGCGGCGAATTCCGCCTTCGCGGCCTCAAGGATGCGCAGCCGCATGCCCTCGGGGTCGCGCTGCCATTTCAGAGTTCGCGTTGCCTTGGCCAAGGGGGGTCGCCCGGTGAGAGTGCGAAGCGGATGTAGCACGCGCGGCGCGGTTTGAGAACGAAGCGGGGCGCGCTGGCTCACCCTCCCCTGGAGGGGGAGGGTCGGCTCGCATCGCAAGATGCGAGACGGGGTGGGGTGATCTCTCAACTCGGACACCGTTCGAGGGGAGAGACTGTCACCCCACCCCGCCGCTCTACCGGACGACGCTTCGCGTCGCCGGGTCGCGTCGACCCTCCCCCTCCAGGGGAGGGTCAGTGAGCGTCAATCCCTGCCTGTCCGCTCCAGCAGCAAGGTGTGGATGCCGCAGGTGCCGTCGCGCACGCTCATCACCCGCGTGCCCGGCTTGCGGCCGGTGCGGACCTCGGAGACATCGATACCGGCCGTGGCAAGACGCGCGCGCGTGGCCTCGATGTCGGCGACGCGCCAGCTCAAGCCCCACAATTTGTCGTGGCCCTGGTCGGCGCCGGCGACGGGGCGCTTCACGACCTCGACGATCAGGTCGCCGCAGCGGAAGAACATCAATTGCCCCCAGTCCTGGTGCGAGCGGTCGAGCGCCATGTCGAGGCCGAGCCGCGCGCCATAGAGCGCCGCCGCCCGCTCCGGGTCCTGCGTCGACACCACGACGTGGTCGAGGCCCAGGATCGGCGCCGCCGCGGTCACCGCCGACGGCGGGCGCTCCCCGGCAAGCTCGAGGAAGAACATCCGCACCCCGCGCGTCAGCTCGGTGGTCGCCCGGGTGCGCTTCCAGTGCAGCACGGCGCCGGAGACAGCATCGCGGCTCTCCATCTCGGCCACCGGGTCCGGTTTCAGCGCCACGCGATCGAGCCTGCGATGCGCCCTGGCGATGTCGCCGACGCGAAAGCAAAGGCTGGCGAGCCCCTCGCCCCAAAGCTTGATCACGTTGCGGATGCGATCGGCGGCGACGCTGAAACCGCTCGGCGCCATCAGCTCCAGCGTCATGTTCTCCAGCGTGAACAACACACGATCGGCGCCGTCGCCGCTGTTTTGCCACGCAGGCGCCCGCGCCAGCAGCGTTTCATAGGTCGCCGAGGCGGCCTTGATATCGCCGACCAGCACCACGACATGATCGAGGCCGGTGATCACCGAAGCCATCCCCGCATGGTTCTTCCCCCGCTGTCAGGAACTCACAACCGCCGCCGGCCGTTGGACCGGCGCGGCAATTCGAGGCCGACGACGGTCGTAGTCCGGCCGCCCTTCTATCTCAAGCGATCGAGGACAGGATATTGCGAATAATTTCAGCGAATGACCGGCTTAACCGGTGCTAGTGTAAGGCGCCGCCGGGACCACCCTTCAGCCACGACGGAAAACGAATGCAAGCCCTGTTCATCGGACAAACCTATATCGACGTCACCTTCATCACCGACCACATGCCGACCGGCGACGAGAAGCACGTCGCCAAGGCCTATGCGGTGTCGTTCGGCGGCAACGCCGTCACCGCGGCGTTCTGCTGCGCCAAGCTCGGGATCGTGCCGGACCTGATCGCTACCGTCGCCAATGACTGGCTGGGACGGATGTTCCAGGATATGAGCGCGAAGTATGGAATCTCGATCCATCCGCGCAAGGTCAAGTCCTCCTCGCTGTCGTTCATCATGCCGAAGGACGGCAAGCGCGCGATCGTGCGCTGCCGCGACGACGAGCACATCCACCCCTTCCCGCTGTTGAACCTCGGCGGCTGCCGCGCGCTGCATGTCGACGGCCACCAGCCGGATGCGGCGATGCACTACGCCAAGCTCTGCCGCGAGGCCGGCATCCTGACCTCGCTCGACGGCGGCGGCTTGCGCACCAACACCCATGAGCTGCTGGAATTCATCGACGTCGCCATCGTCGCCGAACGGCTGTGCGAGCAGATGGATCTGACGCCGGAGAAGATGCTGGACTATCTGAGGAGCCGGGGATGCCGGGTCGGCGGCGTCACCATGGGCGAGCGCGGCCTATACTGGTACGACGAGGCCGGCAAGACCCACACGCTTCCGGCGCTGCCGATTCCGCCCGAGCGCGTGCTCGACACCAACGGCGCCGGCGACGTGTTTCACGGCGCCTATGTCTATTCGTACCTCGCCAATCCCGGCAAAAGCTGGCACGACCATTTCGAATTTGCGCGCGCAGCCTCGACCTACAAGATCCAGCGGCTCGGCAACGAGGCAGGACTTCCGACGCTCGCCAATATCGAGGCCGTCAAGCAGGAGTTTCAGATCGGGCGTAAGAAGGAATTTTGGGATTAGGCATGGGCCGCGTATTCGTTGCCGGCAGCATCAACATGGATGTGGTGGCCACGGCCGACCGGCATCCCCGCATCGGCGAGACCGTCGCCGGCAACGCGGTACTTTATTTTCCCGGCGGCAAGGGCGCCAACCAGGCGGTCGCCGCCGCCAAACTCGGCGCCCCGGTCGCGCTGATCGGCCGGCTGGGCGCGGATGCGTTCGGGCGTGAGTTGAGGACGTTCCTCGCAGCCCAGGGCATCGACCTGGGTTTTGTGCGGGAAACGTCTGATGCCCACACCGGAACGGCGATCATCACCGTCGCCGATGCCGACAACACCATCGTCGTCATTCCCGGGGCGAATGGACTGGTCAGCGCCGCCGACGTCGCCGCGCCCGCGCTCGCGAAAGGCGACATCGCGGTCAGCCAGTTCGAGATTCCGCTGCCTGCGATCACCGCCTTCTTCCAGCGCGCCCGCGCCGCCGGCGCGACCACGATGCTTAATCCGGCGCCCGCGACCGCATTCGGCCGCGAGCTGCTCGATCTGGTCGATATCCTGATCCTCAATGAAACCGAGCTCGGCTGGCTTGCGAACACCGAACTTCGCGACACCGAAGATCATGCACGCTTCATCGAAGCTGCCGGATCGTTGCCGTCGAGCCGCGAAAAGATCATCTGCGTGACCCTGGGCAAGCGCGGCGCGGTGGCTCTGGTGAAGGGCGAGCCGCTGATCATCCCGGGCCGTCACGTCAAGGCCGTCGACACCACCGGCGCCGGCGATTGCTTCGTCGGCGCGGTCGCCGCGCAGCTTGCCTGCGGAAGGCCGATTCACGAGGCGCTGGCCTACGCCAATGGCGCGGCGTCGATCTCCGTGCAACGGATGGGCGCGGCGCCGTCGATGCCGACGGCGGCGGAAGTAGACCAGCTTATGCCAGCGCCGCCTTGAGATCGAACCCGGGATCGGCCGCCTGCTCCGGCGCGATCGATTTTGTGGTGCCGAGAATCTTGCGTCCGAAGACATGGTCCGCCGCGCGATTGACCGACTCGATCCCGACCAGCCGGCCGGCCTTGTAGCAGAAGGCCGAAAACGATCGCTGCGCGGGATCGCCGCGCACCACGACGCGGTCGTAGCCGGTGGTGAGGCCTGCGATCTGCAGCTTGTCGTCGGCCTGGTCGCTCCAGAACCAGGGCTGGCCGTCATAGGGCTTGGCGTTACCGGTGAGCCGGGCGGCGACGCAGCGCGCGTGATCGGTGGCGTTCTGCACCGACTCCAGCCGCAGCGAACCGCCGAAGCGCGGGCTCGCAAACAGCGCGCAATCGCCGACCGCGGAGATATTGGGATCGGAGGTCAGCAATTGCTCGTCGACGATGATTCCCGACGCCACCGGCAGGCCGGCTTCGGCCGCGAGCTCCACATTGGGCAGCACGCCGACGCCGACCACCACCAGGTCCGCCGGCACATGGCGGCCGTCGCTGAGGCTGACGCCGGTGACGTTGGTCCCGTCGCTCTCGATGCTGGTGGCCTGCACGCCCAGATGGATGCGGATGCCCGCGGCGGTGTGCCGCTCCTGAAAATAGTCCGATATCTCGGCGGTGACCGCCCGCGCCATCACCCGCGCGCCGAGTTCGACCACATCGACCTCGAGGCCCTTGATGCGCGCGGTGGCGGCGAATTCGAGGCCGATGAAACCCGCGCCGATCACCACGACATGCCGGGCGGTGGCGATCCGCTGCCGCAAGACCTCACTCTCGTCGAGAATACGCAGGTACTTCACATCGGCCAGGTTGGCGTTGGGAATGTCGAGCAGGCGATTGCGGGCACCGGTGGCCAGCGCCAGATGGCCATAGTCGAGAAACGAGCCGGAGGCGAGCAGCAGTCTGCGCGCCGCGCGATCGATGAAGGCGGCGCGGTCGGCGATCAGCTCGATATTCTGGTCGCGATAGAATTTGTCGGGGCGGAACATCAGGCTGTCGGGACGGCCTTCGCCCTTGAGATAGGCCTTGGACAAAGGCGGCCGCTGATACGGCAGATGCGCCTCGTCGTTGATCAGGCAGATGCGCTCGCCAAAACCATGCTGCCGAAGCGATGCCGCGAGCTGAAAGCCCGCGTGGCCGGCGCCCGCGATCAGAACTGGTCCTTGCGTCATCGGGACAACCCAATTGCAAGCGCACAGGAACCACCCATGTCGTCTCCTCTCTCCGCCGATTTTGGCTTGCTCGCTTCGTCCTCAACGGGCGCTCGTGGCCGCGTCCCGAACGATGGGGCAGAATTTGGCCTCATGGGCTCGAGGAGGCGCCAGCGCGCCCCGCCCAGGAGGAAGCTACAGCCGTATCTTGCAAACTTTACCGGGATTGTCACCCCTTGCCTTCTGCGATCTAAATACCGCCAGACCTGTCCACGCCGGGGATTTCAAATGCCCACATCCGACCATGCCACCGCCTCCCTGCCCGACGATCCGGCGCTGCTCCGGGTCGATGGCGCGATCGCCACCATCACGCTCAACCGGCCGGCCGCTTTCAACTCGATCGATCTCTCGATCGCGAAAAAGCTGGAGCAGCTCGGCGCCGACGTCGAGGCGGATGACGACATCCGGGTGCTGGTGATCGAAGGCGAAGGCCGCGCCTTCAGTGCGGGCGGCGATCTGCAGACCATTGGGGCCGCGGCCGCCGCAGACACCATCGCCCCCGTGGTCGGCGAATTGCTCAAGCACTATCACGCGTTCATCGAGACCGTGCGGCGGATGCCCAAGATCGTGCTGTCCAGCGTCCATGGATCGGCGGCCGGCGCCGGCATGGGGCTCGCCTTTGTCGCCGACCTCTGCATCGCCGCCGAGGACGCCCGCTTCACCCCGGCCTACGGCAAGATCGGGGTGTCGCCGGATGGCGGCAGCACCGTCGGCATGGTCGGCACCGTCGGCACCCGCCGGAGCTTGCAGATTTTTCTGGCCGAGGACAGTTTTTCGGCGCAGCAGGCGCATGATTGGGGTCTGGTCGCCAAAATTGTCCCGGCAGCGGAACTGAAGGCGGAAACCCGAAAATTCGCCGAGCGGCTGGCGCAAAATCCACCTGCCGCGATCGCCGGCACCAAGTCGCTGGTCTACCAGGCCGCGGTCACGCCGACCAGGCAGCAGCTCGACGCCGAGGCGGAGAAGATCATCGACGCCATGCACACCGAGGAATTTCGCGTCGCGGTGAAGAAGTTCACCAGCAAGTCGAAGTAGCTGGCTGTCTAGATCATGGCGGGCAGATATATCCCGTCCCTGCCGGCGACTTGAAGCAGCCGACCGATTCCGGAATCACGTGCTTCGGCAGCCACAGCACCACCTTCGGGAAATAGATGGTGAAGCAGATCGTCACCAGGAACACCACATAGATCGGCAGCGCCGCGCGCAGCGCCTTGCCGAAACTGACGCCGACGAATTTCGACGCCATCAAAAGCACGAGCCCGTAGGGCGGCGTGATCAGCCCGAACGCCAGCGTGGCGATCAGCACCACGCCCATATGCACGCCGTTGATGTCGCCGGCCTGGGTGAGTGCGTTCACCAGCGGCATGAAGATGATGATGGTCGGCACCGGCTCGATGAAATCGCCGACCACGGTGAACAGCAGCACCATCAAGAGCATGATGTAATGCGGATCGTTGCCGGCGATCGAGGTGATCCAGTCGGCGATCACGATGGCGCCGCGCAAATAGGCCAGCATCCAGCCGAAGGCGTTGGCGGCGCCGATGGTGATCAGCGGCAGCGAAAAGATCAGCCCGGCGAGGCAGAAGTCGTAAGGGATCTTCCTGATATGCCCGCGATTGAGCGCGGGGATCACGACCGCGATGATCCAGACCACCGCAACCACGCCGGCTTCCGTTGGCGTGAACCAGCCGGTCAAGATGCCGCCGAGCAGGATCACCGGGATCATCAATGGCAGCGCGGCATCGCCGGCCGCGAAAGCGACCTGGCGAAACGGCGCGCGCGACTTGCGCATGCCGGAGGGGCCGAAGAAATAGCAGTAGATCATCAGGCCGAAGCCGATCATGAATCCGGGCACCACGCCGGCCATGAACAGGCCGGCAATCGAAACGTTGCCGACCGCGCCATAAACCACGGCGGTGATGCTCGGCGGCACCAGCGCCGCGATGGTGGAGGCGGATGCGATGATCGCGGCGATGAAGGCCGGCGAATAGCCCTCCCGTTTCATCGGGCCGCCGAGCGCGCGGCTCATCACGGCGACGTCGGCGGTGGTCGACCCCGACATCTCCGAGAAGAACATGCTGAAGACGACGACGACCTGCGACAGCCCGCCCCTGATGTGCCCGACCAGCGACAGCGACAAATTGGCGATCCGCACCACCACATTGGCCGAACTCATGAGCTCGCCGACCAGGAGGAAAAACGGGATCGCCAGCAGCGCCTCGGAATCCATGCCGTCAAAGATCTTCTGGACGATCGCCGCCAGCGAGACGTCGGTCAGCGCCGCGCCGACGAACACGCCGGCCATCAGCGAGAACGGCACCGGCACGCCGAGATAGCCGAAGAACAGGAAGCAGAACGACATCAGAGCGAGGATGACCGGTGCGCTCACAGCCCGAGCCTCCGCTTCAACGCGCCGGTATCGACGGGCGGAATTGGCAACTCCTCTTCGGGCGGCTCGGGGTGGTCGAATCCATTCTTGATGCCGTTGACGAGTTGCTCGATCGTAAACAGCCCGATCAGTACCCCGGCAAGCGGAATTGCCGCATAGAGCGAGGCGATCGGCGTGCCCGACGGCAGCCGGAAGCTGCCAAAGCCCCGGAGATAATTGATGTAGCCGAACCAGATCAGGCAGAATGCCACGCCGAGCACGACGAGGCGGATCACGATCTCCACGATCAGCCGCGGCGCGCCGTGCAGCGCGTCCGAGATCGCGGTCAGATACAGATGATCGTTGCGGCGGGTGGCGACCGCGGCGCCGACAAAGATCGCGTAGATGAATAGCGTGGAGGTGACCTCCTGCAGCCACAGCCAGGGATGGCCGATGGTGCGGGTGACGATGTCGCAGGTCACCGACAGCGAGAAGCCGAAACACAACACGCCGCAGAGGATCATCAGGACCAGTTCGAGCCTGTCGAACGCCCGCCATTTCAGGTGATGCTGCCGCTGCAGCACCAGTTTGTCGGCGATGGACATGCTCAGAATCCCCATGGGACGGCAGCGCTGAATGACACCTCAACCTGAGGAGCGGCCTCTTGGCCGCGTCTCGAAGGATGAGGGTAGCGTGTATCGTCTCATGGTTCGAGACGCGCGCAAAGAGCGCGCTCCTCACCATGAGGGCTCTAATTAATCGCCCGGATCAGGGCCTTGATCTTGTCGGCGTGCGGGCCGAGGTCCTTGGCGAGCTTGTCGAGATAGGGATCGGCAATCTTCTGGAAGCCGGCCTTGTCGACATCGGGCACGATCTTGACGCCCAGTTTCTCCAGCTTGGTTGCCGCCGTACGCTCCAGTTCGAACGCGCGCTTGGGTTCCTGCAGGCTGACGTCCCTTGCCGCGGCCTGCACCCACTGCTTCTGCTCGGCGCTCAGGCTCTGCCAGAGCTTGTCGCTGATCCACACGATCGCATTGTTGGCTTCATGTTCCGTCATCGACAGCACCGGCGCTACTTCATAATGCTTGTTGATGAGGTAGACATTGACGCCGTTCTCGCCGAAATCGACCACGCCTGTCTGCAGCGAGGTGTAGACGCTGCCGAACGGCATGTGCACGGTCTGCGCGCCATAAGCGGCGAACATCGCATCTTCGGTCGCGGTGGCCTGCACGCGGACCTTGTAGCCCTTGAGATCGTCGACCTTATGCACTTCCTTCTTGCCATACATGTTGCGGAAGCCCTGGGTTCCGAGCCCGATCGCATGGATGCCCTGCACGGTGTCGTCGATCATCACGCGGATCGCCTCGAAGACTTTCGGGTCGGCCACCGCCTTGGTCATGTGGTCTTCGTTGCGGAACAGGAAATGCAGCGACATCACGCCGGCCTGCGGCGAGATGGTCGAGGTGTTCGCCGACGATACAATCGCAAAGTCGATATCGCCCGATCGCACCAGTTGCAGGATCTGCGGCTCCTGCCCGAGCTGTCCACCGGGATACTGGTCGACCAGCATGGTGCCCTTGCTCAGTTCCTTGAGCCTGGCCGAGAAGATGTCGTAGGCGACGCTGTAGCCGGAATTGAGCTGCTGATCGTGGGCGAAGCGATAATGTTTGGCGTCCTGCGCGCCGGCATTGGCGGCGAACATCATCGCAGCAGCCGCGGCAAGCGCTGTCATTCTCTGCAGATACTTCATCACGCGATTTCCCCCTGTTCTGGTTTTTTTGCAATCTTCCCATCAAGCTCGCGAGATTGTCAATAAAACATCGGGATGAAAGCCCCGACGCCGCGCTCTGGAGTATAACAGAGCAGGAATTATCGATAATTTTGTGATGCTTGGTGTCGTCCCTGCGAAAGCAGGGACCCATCGCCACCGAGGTCAATTGTTAGAAAGCCGTCTAGCTCCAACGCCAAATCGCATGGCCGCAGCGTATGGGTCCCTGCTTGGCGCCTTCGCTGAAGCTTCGGCGGCCCACCGACATGACCCGGCGAAGCCTTGGCGTAGACGGGTCGCAGGGACGACATCTGAGGACGAGCCGTTATCAAACTAGTTGATCGCGCGGATCAGGTCCTTGATCTTCTCGGCGTGCGGACCGAGCTCCTTGGCGAGCTTGTCGAGATAGGGGTTTGCGACCGCGATGAAGCCGGACTTGTCGACGTCGGTGACGATCTTCACGCCGATCGATTTCAGCTTGTCCTGCGACTGATGCTCGAGCTCGATCGCCTTTGCCGGCTGGTTCTTGTTGACCTCGTCGGCCGCGGCCTGCACCCAGCCCTGCTGCTCCGGCGTCAGGCTGTTCCACACCTTGTCGCTGACCCAGACCAGGCTGTTGTTGGCCTCGTGTTCGGTCATCGACAGCACCGGCGCCACTTCGTAGTGCTTGTTGGCGAGATAGACGTTGACGCCGTTTTCGGCGACGTCGACTACGCCGGTCTGCAGCGAGGTGTAGACGCTTCCGAACGGCATGTGCACGATCTGCGCGCCGTAGGCCGGGAACATGGTGTCCTCGGTCGGCGTCGCCTGCACCCGCACCTTGAGGCCCTTCATATCGCCGATGTTCCTGATCTCGCGCTTGGAATACATGCTGCGCAGGCCGAGCGTCGAGAGCGCGATGACATGCGCGCCCTGCACGGTATCGGCGATCATGGCCTTGACAGCCTTGGACACTTCGGGATCGGCGATCGCCTTGATCAGATGCGCCTCGGAGCGGAACAGGAAGTGCATCGACATCACGCCGGCCTGCGGCGACAGCGTCGCGGCATTGGCCGAGGACGAAATGCAGAATTCGATGTCGCCCGCTTTCACCAGCTGCAGCACCTGGGGCTCCTGCCCGAGCTGCGCGCCGGGGTACTGGTCGATCAGCATGGTGCCCTTGCTCAGCGCCTTGAGCTTGTCGGCGAAGATATCGCCGAGGATTCCGTAACCGGTCGTCTTCGGCTGATCGTAGGCGAAGCGATAATGTTTTACTTCCTGCGCGGGCGCGCTGGCGGCGGTCAGGGTCGCGGACGCAATAGCGACGGCAGCGAGAATCGCTTTCAAATGTCTCATCGTCTCCCCCTTGATGTGATGTTTTTCTTTGATCATCCCATCGCGCTTGTTTGAATGTCAATCAAACAAAGGGCGGAAACGCGGGTGCGACGCGCGGCTTGCTTTCACCCTCCCCTGGAGGGGGAGGGTCGGCTCACATTGAGCGCAGCGAAATGTGAGACGGGGTGGGGTGATCTCTCAACTCGGGCACTGTTCGAGACGAGAGACCGTCACCCCACCCCGCCGCTCATTTCATTCGCATCGACCCTCCCCCTCCAGGGGAGGGTGAAGACGCTACCCCTTCCCCTTGCCTCGCATGAAATCGAAGTCGCAGCCTTCGTCGGCCTGCAAAATGGTCTCGTTGAACAGATGCGCGTAGCCGCGGCTGGCCCATTGCGGCGTTGAAGGCGGCGCTAGCGCCGCGCGGCGCCTTTCAAGCTCGGCGGCATCGACCAGCAGATCGATGCTGCGTTTGGCGACGTCGAGCCGGATCATGTCGCCATTCTTCACCAGCGCCAGCGGGCCGCCGACCGCGGATTCCGGGGTGATGTGCAGCACGATGGTGCCGAACGCGGTGCCGCTCATCCGCGCATCCGAGATCCGCACCATGTCCTTGACGCCGGCGCGCAATATCTTCCGCGGGATCGGCAGATAGCCGGCCTCCGGCATGCCCGGCGCGCCCTTCGGGCCGGCGTTGCGCAGCACCAGCACGTCGTCGGCGGTGACATCGAGCGCGGGATCGTCGACCCGCAGCGTCATGTCTTCCACGGATTCGAACACCACGGCGCGGCCGGTATGCTGCAACAGTTTTGGACTCGCCGCCGAATGCTTGATGACCGCACCGCGCGGCGCCAGATTGCCGTGCAATACCGCCATCGCGCCTTCCGGCTTGATCGGATCGTGGCGCGGGCGGATCGCATCCTGACCCGGCACTTCCTCGGCGCCGGCGACGACCTCGCGCAACGTCGCGCCGGCGATGGTTTTGGCGTCGAGGTCGAGCAGGTCGCCGAGCTGCGCCATCAGTTTCGGCAACCCGCCGGCATGATGGAAATGCTCCATGTAATGCTCGCCCGACGGTTTCAGGTCGATCAGCACCGGCACCTCACGGCCCAGTCTGTCAAAGCCTTCGAGATCGATGCGGTGCGCGGTGCGATTGGCGATCGCGGTGAGATGGATCAGGCCGTTGGTCGACCCGCCGATCGCCTGCAACACCACCTGCGCATTCCGAAACGAGGACTTGGTCAAGAGCTCGCTGGGCTTCGGTCCCTTCGCCACCGCCATCGCAGCGGCGACCTTGCCGCTGGCCTCCGCTAGGCGAAAACGCTCGGCGTGCGGCGCGGGGATGGTCGCGCTCATCGGCAGCGACAGGCCCAGCGCCTCGGTGATACAGGCCATCGTGGAGGCGGTGCCCATCACCATGCAGGTGCCGACCGAGGGTGCGAGCCGGCCGTTGACCGCCTCGATCTCGACATCGTCGATTTCGCCGGCGCGGTATTTCGACCACAGCCGCCGGCAATCGGTGCAGGCGCCCAGCACCTCGCCCTTGTGATGGCCGACCACCATCGGCCCGACCGGAATCACCACGGTCGGCAAATCGGCCGAGACCGCGGCCATGATCTGCGCCGGCAATGTCTTGTCGCAGCCGCCGATCACCACGACGGCGTCCATCGGCTGGGCGCGGATCATCTCCTCGGTATCCATCGCCATCAGATTGCGCAGATACATCGAGGTCGGATACGCAAAACTCTCGGCGATCGAGATGGTCGGAAACACCATCGGCATCGCGCCGGTCAGCATCACGCCGCGTTTCACCGCCTCGATGATCTGCGGGACGTTGCCGTGGCACGGATTGTAATCGCTGTAGGTATTGGTGATGCCGACGATGGGGCGGTTCAGCGCATCGTCGGAATAGCCCATCGCCTTGATAAAGGCCTTGCGCAGGAACAGCGAAAACCCGGCATCGCCATAACTCGTCAGTCCCTTGCGCAATCCGTCAGCCATTTCGTGATTTCCTTCTCATCCTGCGTCCCTCTTATGAAGTTCGCAGAATTATTGTCAATGTTTGATTATCGGGGCTCGCGTACCACAAATCTGGACCGAAACCACCACTATTATTGACAATGAATATCCTGCATGCTGACGTCAGCTCATCAACCGGATCGGACTTCCATGCGAGAGCCGGAGGACTGTTATCGGCTATCGGGCTGGGAGGCTGCGCTATGAAACCACAAGCCGCCTCGCCGGAAACCAGCACCCTCACCCGCGAGGAAGAACAGGCCGAGGTGATCCGAAGGCTCGAGGAAGACATCATCTTCGGCCGCTTCGCCCCGGGTTCGCGGCTGGTCGAGGACACTCTGATGAGCCGCTACGGCGCCAGCCGGCATTTTGTCCGCCAGGCGCTGTTCCAGCTCGAACGCCAGGGCATCGTGCTGCGCGAAAAGAACGTCGGCGCCACCGTGCGGTTTTATTCGGCGGAGGAAGTGCGGCACATCTACGAGGTGCGGGAAATGCTGACGCGGCAGGCGGCGCTGATGATCAAGCTGCCCGCGCCAACCGAGTTGATCGAACAGCTGATCGAACTGCAGCGGCAATACTGCGCCAGGGCCGACGCGCAGGACTTGCGCGGCATCCACGAGGCCAACGACGCCTTCCATGTCGCGCTGTTCTCGGCCTGCGGCAATCCCTATCTGGTGCGCTCGCTAAGGGATTACATGAACCTGACCTTGCCGATGCGCGCCAAGAACCTCGCCGACACCGAGGGCCTGGCGCTCTCGCGCCGCCAGCATGAGCTGATGATCGAACTCTTGCGCGGCCGCGACAGCTGGGCGCTGGCGCAGCTTTGCGTCGACCACATGCAATTCAGCAAGTCGGATTATCTCGGGCGGATCGGGGCGGAGCCGAGCGCCAAATAGAAGCTGTCATTCCGGGGCGTGAGTGAAACGAGCGAGCCCGGAATCCATAACCACAATCGGGGGTTATGGATTCCGGGCCTGTCGCCTCAGGTCGGCGATTGCCGACCACAGGCGCATCCCGGAATGACGGTTCACATCACTTCCAGTCGATGATCCTGCTGCTGTCGCCATCGAACTCCATGCCGCAGAACGTCCCGCCCTGGTAAAAATCGCCGACCGGATCGGGCGGCAGTTTTGCCTGTTCGGCGAAGGCGTGCTCGCGGAAATCCTCGGCGCGGCCGGTCGGGCGATAGCCGAGGTCGTAGGCGCGGTGGTTGTCCCACCACGAGCGCTCGTTGTAGGAGGCGCCGTAGAAGATTTCGAAATGGATGTCGGGATGATCGAGCCCGATCCGGCACAGCTGCACCAGATCCTCCGGCTTCAGCCAGATCGATAGCCGGCGGTGATCCAGCGGCTTTTCGCCGAAATTGCCGATGCGGATGCAGGTCACTCCAAGGCCATGCTTGTCGGCATAGAGCGCGCCCACCGCTTCCCCAAACACCTTGCTGACGCCGTAGCGGCTGTCGGGGCGCGCGGTGACGTCGGTGCCGATCCGGTGATGGCGCGGATAGAAGCCGACCGCGTGGTTCGACGACGCGAACACGATGCGCTTGACGCCCTTCTTGCGCGCCGCCTCGAACAGATTGTAGCCGCCGATGATGTTGGACTGCAGGATCGAATCCCAGGGGCCTTCGACCGAATAGCCGCCGAAATGCAGGATGCCGTCGATATCATCG
>Ga0210410_10003280_pt1 | contig 14376 bp, 18 predicted proteins | sample IncBWC4MmetaG_FD_161058 | JGI IMG/M metagenome (GOLD analysis project Ga0210410, IMG submission 161058) | Forest soil microbial communities from Barre Woods Harvard Forest LTER site, Petersham, Massachusetts, United States - Inc-BW-C-4-M | ecosystem: Environmental > Terrestrial > Soil >... | reverse complement strand
GAACCCCCAACCTGCGGTTTTGGAGACCGCCGCTCTGCCAATTGAGCTACTGGCCTACTCTATTCGGCCGAAATCACCTGGACGGTGATTTCGGCAGATCCAACTCACCACTTCGCACATGCGGCGGGCGAAAAGCGTGGTTTTCGCCCGCTGCTCAAGCCGGATGCTCCTCCAGCGAATGCCTCTGTTACTTCAGAATCTTCGTCACGACGCCGGCGCCGACGGTCTTGCCGCCCTCGCGGATCGCAAAGCGCAGCCCCTGGTCCATCGCAATCGGGCTGATCAGATCGATCGTCATCTTGATGTTGTCCCCGGGCATGACCATCTCCACCCCAGCGGGCAGCTCGATCGTCCCGGTCACATCGGTCGTGCGAAAGTAAAACTGCGGCCGGTAGCCCTTGAAGAACGGCGTGTGCCGCCCGCCCTCCTCCTTCGTCAGCACGTACACCTCGCCCTCAAAGTGCGTGTGCGGCGTAATGCTCCCGGGCTTGGCGAGCACCTGTCCGCGCTCGACTTCCTCGCGCTTCGTCCCGCGCAGCAGCACCCCGACGTTGTCCCCCGCCTGCCCCTCATCGAGGAGCTTGCGGAACATCTCCACCCCCGTGCACACCGTCTTCGCCGTGGGGCGCAGACCCACGATCTCCACCTCATCGTTCACACGCACAATCCCGCGCTCAATGCGGCCCGTGACCACCGTCCCGCGCCCCGAGATCGAGAACACGTCCTCGACCGGCATCAGGAAGGGCTTGTCGATCTCGCGCTTGGGAATCGGGATGTAGGCATCCATCTCCTCGACCAGCTTCACCACCGAGGGCACGCCCAGCTCACCCTTATCGCCCTCGAGCGCCTTCAACGCCGAGCCAATCACAATCGGAGTCTTGTCCCCCGGAAACTTGTACACCGAGAGCAGCTCCCGCACTTCCATCTCGACCAGCTCCAACAGCTCCTTGTCGTCCACCATGTCGGCCTTGTTCATGTACACAACGATGTAGGGCACGCCCACCTGGCGCGCCAAGAGAATGTGCTCGCGCGTCTGCGGCATCGGCCCATCGGCCGCCGACACCACCAGAATCGCCCCATCCATCTGCGCCGCCCCCGTGATCATGTTCTTCACGTAGTCAGCGTGCCCGGGGCAGTCCACATGCGCGTAGTGGCGCTTGGCGCTCTGGTACTCCACGTGCGCCGTCGAAATCGTGATCCCGCGCGCCTTCTCCTCGGGAGCCTTGTCGATCTGGTCGTACGCCACAAACTGTCCGCCGTAGGTCTCGGCCATCACCTTCGTCAGCGCCGCCGTCAACGTCGTCTTCCCATGGTCCACGTGACCAATCGTCCCCACGTTCACGTGCGGCTTGTTACGCTCGAATTTCTCTTTGGACATGGAAGTTCCTAACTCCGAAACTCTGACGACTCACAGACCCAGCCGACTGGAGCCCACGACCGGGATTGAACCGGTGACCTCGTCCTTACCAAGGACGTGCTCTACCAACTGAGCTACATGGGCTCGGCTCAGATGTCGACGCGCGGACCGGCTGGAGCGGGTGATGGGAATCGAACCCACGTCATCAGCTTGGAAGGCTGAGGTTCTACCATTGAACTACACCCGCTGCTGATGACGCCCCTCTGCCAGCTACGCGCCTTCGAACGCACGCAACCCTCCACCGCCCACCGGATGGTGGAGGGGGAAGGATTCGAACCTTCGAAGGCGTAAGCCGGCAGATTTACAGTCTGCTCCCGTTGGCCGCTTGGGTACCCCTCCGCAAAATGAGCCGCGTATTGTGATTTCGGAGGGTCGGGGTGTCAATGCGTCCTGGCCCGGGATTTGCTTGTCCCGGGAGGCCTAAGGCTACGCCTTAGCCTTTGGCAGCGGCGCGGGGGACGGCGGCGGGACTCGGGCCGGGGCTCGGGCGACCGCCGCGGCGAGCTTCTCGAGGAGAGCGGGCCTCGCCAGCCGGGTGCCGCCGGGTTTCAGGTCCCGCGGGAGCTCGACGGGGCCGTAACGGATGCGCTTCAAGCGGCTCACCTCGAACCCGACCGCTTGCCAGAGCCGGCGCACCTCGCGGTTGCGGCCCTCGGTGAGCACGACCCGGAAGGTGGAATTGCTCGCCGAGCCCCCGCCACCCGTGCCGCCGCTCTCCTCCCAGGTATCGGCCGCGATGCGGTCAAAGGACGCGGCTCCATCCTCGAGTTTCACCCCCAGAAGCAGCTGCGCCAGCACTTCCTGCGATGGTCGGCCCCGAACGCGCACCAGGTACTCGCGCTCCACCTCGCTCGAGGGGTGCATCAGGCGGTGGGCCAGCCTGCCGTCGGTGGTGAGCAGGAGAAGCCCCGTCGTGTTGACGTCGAGCCGCCCGACGTTGATCCAGCGGCCGCGGCGCGGGGGTGGCAGCCGCTCGAAGACCGTCGGCCGCCCTTCGGGGTCGCTCCGCGTCGTGACCTCGCCCGTGGGCTTGTAATAAAGGAGTAGCTCGTGGGGGGTCGCCTCCCCGGTTCCGAGCTTGAGGCGCTTGCCATCCAGGCGGACGTCATCGCCTGCGTTGGCGCGGTCGCCTAGCTGCGCCCTACGGCCGCCCACGGTGACCCGCCCGGCGCGGACCCAGTCCTCTACGGCGCGCCGCGAGCCCAGGCCTGCCTCGGCAAGCAGCTTCTGGAGCCTCACCGCGGCGCCGCCCGCCCCGGCGGCGGGAGTCCGCTGTCCGCCGGCGCCATGAGCGGCCGGATCCCTCGGGCTACGCTTCATGGTTGAGCCGCACTTGCCCTGCGAGCCACATAACGCCCTGTACTGGCGAGATACCCCGGTATTCTTGCCGGCAAAACCAGCGGGAGAGTAGAAGAGCATTCATGATCTACGAAAACATCCTCGGCACGATCGGCAAGACGCCGATCGTCCGCATCCACCGGCTCGGGCCCAAGCACGTCACGTTGTACGTGAAGTGCGAGTTCTTCAACCCGCTCGGCTCGGTCAAGGACCGCCTCGCAATCGCCATCATCGAGGATGCCGAGCGCAGGGGCACCCTCAAGCCCGGACAGACCGTGGTGGAGGCCACCTCCGGCAACACGGGCATTGCGCTCGCCATGGTGTGCGCGGCCAAGGGCTACCCGTTCGTCGCCATTATGTCGGAGACCTTCTCGGTCGAGCGGCGGCGCCTCATGAGAATGCTCGGTGCCAAGGTCATCCTCACCCCGGCCGCCGAGCGCGGCTCCGGCATGGTGAGAAAGGCCGAGGAGCTCGCGAGGAAACACCACTGGTTCCTCGCGCGGCAGTTCGAGAACGAGGCTAACCCCGCCTACCACCGCAACACGACCGGCCCTGAGATCCTCCAGGACTTCGCCGGCAAGCGGCTCGACTACTTCGTCACCGGCTGGGGCACGGGGGGGACCCTCACGGGAGCGGGGCAGATGATCCGCCTCGCCCGCCCCGACGTGCAGATCATCGCCTGTGAGCCCGAAGGGGCGGCTCTCCTCTCGGGCAAGCCCTGGGCGCCGCACAAGATCCAGGGCTGGACTCCGGACTTCGTTCCCGAGGTCCTCAAGCGCGACGTGGCGCATCGCATCGTGACGGTCGCCGACTCCGAGGCGGTGGAGGCGGCACGGGCGCTCGCGCGCGCCGAGGGCATTTTCTGCGGAATCTCCTCGGGCGCCACGTTCGCCGCCGCGCTCAAAGTGGCTGCCGAGGCGCCGCAAGGTGCGGTGATCCTCGCCATGCTGCCCGACACGGGCGAGCGCTATCTCTCCACCATCCTTTTCGAGGGCATTGCCGACGGGGGCGACCCGGAGCCTTGAAGCGGAACCGAAGCCGTGAATGACGTCCGGCCCGCGGGGACACCGCCGGGTGCTCTATCCTTGACCCCCATGGACGCGCGCCGGTTCGCAGCACTGTCTGATCCCTTCCCGATGTGGCGCGGCGGGGTGCTGCATGGCGGGCGGATCGCCTATGAGACCTGGGGGAAGCTGAACGCGGCGCGGGACAACGCGCTCCTGATGTTCACCGGGCTCTCGCCCCCTGCCCATGCCGCCTCCTCCGAGCAGGATCCGTCGGATGGCTGGTGGCAGGGGATGGTCGGACCGAGGCTCGCGATCGACACCGACCGCTATTTCGTCATCTGCGTCAACTCGCTCGGGAGCTGCTTCGGCTCCTGGGGACCAGCTTCGCTGGATCCGGCCACGGGAAGGCCTTACCGGCTGAGCTTCCCGGACCTTTCGGTGGAAGACATCGCCCGGGGGGGCTACGAGACCGTGCGGAGCCTCGGCATCGAACGGCTCGATACCGTCATGGGCCCCTCGCTCGGAGGCATGGTGGTGCTCGCCTATGCGGCCATGTTTCCCAAAGCGGCGCGGCGCCTGGTGTGCATCTCGGGAACCATGGCCGCCGCACCCTTCGCGATCGCGCTGCGCTCCATTCAGCGCGAAGTAATCACCAAGGATCCCGACTGGCAGGGCGGCAACTACCCGCCGGACCGCCCGCCGATCACGGGTCAGCGCATCGCGCGCAAGCTCGGCACCGTCACCTACCGCTCCGCCGCCGAATGGCAGCAGCGCTTTGGCCGCTCGCCCATCCGGGCGGACATGGGGTCGCAGGACCCCTTCGCCTCGGAGTTCGCCGTCCAGGGTTACCTCGAGTCCCTCGCGCAGCGCTGGGTGAACGTCTTCGATGCGAATTGCTACCTCTATATCTCCCGCGCCATGGACCGCTTCGATCTCGCCGCCCACGGGGATCCGGTGGCGCTCTTCCGCCGCGCGGCGCTGCAGTCGGCGCTCGTGATCGGCGTACAGACCGACCTCCTCTTCTCCGTGACCGAGCAGCAGGCGATCACCCGGGCGCTCGAGGCCGCCGGCGTCAGCACCCGCTTCTCGCCCCTGGCCTGCATCGAAGGGCACGATGCGTTCCTGGTCGACCTGAAGACGTTCGGGGCGGAAATCGGGGCTTTCTTGCGTACCGGCTAAGCCGGCGGCGGCCTTCCGGGCTTGGTTTTTGCGACAAAATTAAGTTTACTTGCTCGCAGCGGGCCACATGCGCCGGGGCATAATTGACCGCATGGCCTGGGGATGGAATTTGACGGGCTGCTGACAGAGAACAACAAATCGATGAAGGACTCTGTGGAACGTCGCTTGCACACCCGCCATCGGGCCCGGACGATCGTCTACATCACCGTGCCCGGCGGCCGCCGCAAACTCTGCAAGGCGGTGAACCTGAGCGCCACCGGTGTGTTCATCGAGACCACCAATCTAGGACTGCGCAAGGGACAGCAGGTCGTGCTTTCCTTCGCCATCAATCTCGGCACCATCATCAAGCTCCATAGGCGCACGGCCGTGGTCGCGCACGTCTCGCGCGGCGGTACCGGTCTCATGATGGAGACCTACGCGCAAGCCTCGAACTGAGGCGCTCCCGGCTGACAGATCGCCGCGTCGCGGGGTGGTAGGCTCTCGGGTCATGAGATCCCCGGCGCGCCGGCGACTGCTGCAAAGACTCGCACTCGGCGTGCCGCTCATCGCTCTCGGCGTGAAGCCTCGCGCGCGTGCCGCGGCCGCGCCGCTCCTCGATGTCACTTCGCCGGAAGCCAAGGCGGTGAAGTACGTCGAAGATGCCGTCATGGCGAGCGGCGCCACGCCCGGCAACAACTGCGCGAGCTGCGCGCTCTACCAGGGAGCCGACGGCGCGCAGCAGGGCCCCTGCCAGATCTTCCCCGGTAAGGATGTGAAGGCCGCGGGCTGGTGTAGCTCCTGGGCGCCGCAGATGTGACCGAAAAAGCTGCCGGCAGGCGCAGCCGGGCGGCCGACGCGCGTCGCACTCCACTGAGCGGCGGTGGGAGTACCATCGCTGCCGGGAGGAGATGACCGCCATGAACAAGCATCTGCTTAACCGACGTCAATTCACTGCGCGTTGTGCGGCCTTCGGCTTACTTGCGCTGCAGGCACGTGCACAGGTCCCCGGCACTGGCGCGGCATCGAAGCCTTCCGCGCGTACTGTAAAGCTTCCAGACGGCACTGCCGTGACGGCGCTCGGTCAAGGCTGCTGGCATCTCGGTCAGGGAAGGCATCCGCAGGCTGTCGAGGAAGATGCGCTGCGCACCGGCATTTCGCTCGGCATGACGTTGATCGATACCTCCGGAAATTACGGCCGGGGACGCTCCGAGGAATTCATCAGTCACGTGATCGCCGCTCAGCGCGACCGCATATTCCTCGTCTCCAAGGTGGAGGGCGATGAAATATCCGGAGACGGCATCGCGCGTGCTTGCGCGGCGAGCCTCGCCCGTCTCGGCACCGACCATCTCGATCTCTATCTGCTGCACTGGCCAGTCCCCAGCGCGCAATTCCCCGGCGTGGTAGCCGGGTTCGAACAACTACGCGCGGCCGGAAAGATCCGCGCCTGGGGTGTATCCAACTTCAACGTCGGCCAGATGGAAGACCTGTTCCGGGTTCCGGACGGCCAGCGCTGCGCGACCAATCAGGTCCCTTACAGTCTCAACAACCGTCACATTGAGGGTGACGTTCTGCCATGGTGCAAGCAGCACAACATGCCGGTGATGGCGTATTCGCCGCTCGGGGGCGACAGGCACCTCGTGGTGGGTGACCGCACGCTGGCGCAGATCGGCACTACGCATGGTTGCTCGGCCGCCGCGGTTGCGCTGGCCTGGGTCATCCGCAACGGGAACGTCATCGCAATTCCCGAATCCGGCTCTCCAGAGCATGTCAGGGAAAACGCTGCGGCGCTGGCAACAGCGCTCACGCCGCAAGACCTGCAGACACTGGATGCAGCGTATCCGGGTTAAGCGGGGGGACCATTACGCGCAGTCCCGGGACCTGGCGCCTTCACTCGTAGCAGGGGCCGATCTCACGCACCTCGACGGTGGCCCATTCGGCCGCGGGGCACTCGCCGGCAAAGACCAGCGCCTCATCACGGGTCTGCACGTTGAGGAGGAAGAATCCCCCGACGAGCTCCTTGGCCTCGGTGAACGGTCCGTCGACCACCGTGCGCTTGCCGCCACGAATCGCGAGGCGCGTGCCCGCGGACTTCAGCGAGTTGGTGGCTACCAGCACGCCGCGTGTCTTCAGGCTCTTGGTGTACACGAGCATGCGGTCGTAGTCGGCCTGCCCGGCCTCGCGGCCGCGCTCCTGCCGCTGCCCGGGCGGCTCGACGATCAACAACATGTAGGACATGGCTTCTCCGTTCAACTGCGCACGCAGGCTGCGGCACGATCGAGCAGCAGGCGGCTCTCGCGCGCATTGCGCGTCAGCTGCGCAGCGCGCTCGAATTCCCCGCGTGCCTCGGCGTAGCGGCCGAGCTTCGCCAGCAGGTCGCCGCGCACGCTCGGCAGCAGGTGATAGAACTTGAGCGTGCCTTCGGCCGCGAGCCGATCGGCGAGCTCGAGTCCGGCGGCCGGCCCGTAGGCCATCGATACCGCGACCGCGCGGTTGAGCTCGACGACGGGCGTCGGCGTGCAGCGCACGAGCTCATCGTAGAGCGCGGTGATGTATACCCAGTCGGTGTCTTCCGCGGTCGCCGCGCGCGCGTGACAGGCGGCGATCGCCGCCTGCAGCAGATACGGCCCGCGGGTCTCACCGAGCGATTCGCCGCGCGCGAGTGCCATCAGGCCCCGGTGGATCAGCACGCGGTCCCAGAGCGTGCGCTTCTGCTCGCGCAGCAGCACGGGCTCACCGTTCGAGTTGGTACGCGCGCGGATGCGCGAGGCCTGGATCTCCATCAGCGCGACCAGTCCGTGAACCTCGCTCTCCCCGGGCGCGAGTGCCGCGAGAATGCGCCCGATGCGCAGTGCCTCTTCGCACAGTGCCGGCCGCATCCAGTCCGAGCCGGCGGTCGCCGAATAGCCCTCGTTGAAGACGAGATAGATGACTTCGAGGACCGAGGAGACCCGCCGCCGCAGCTCCTCGCCGCGCGGAATCTCGAATGGTACGGCCGCTTCACTCAGCGCGCGCTTGGCGCGCACGATGCGCTGCGCGATCGTGGGCTCGGGCACCAGGAAGGCGCGGGCGATCTCCGCGGTGGTGAGACCGCCCAGCAGCCGCAGGGTGAGCGCGGTGCGCGCCTCGGTGGGCAGGAGCGGATGACAGGCGGTGAAGATGAGCCGCAGCAGATCGTCGCCGATCTCATCGTCGGCGCCCGCTTCGACGCTGTCGCTGCGCTCCTGGTCCATTTCGAGCTCGGCGCTAAGCGTTTCGTGCTTGCTGACCAGCATGCGCTGGTGGCGCAGCCGGTCGATGCCGCGGTTGCGGGCGGTCGCCATGAGCCAGGCGCCCGGGTTGTCGGGGATGCCGGTGCGCGGCCACTGCTCGAGCGCCGTGACGAGCGCGTCCTGCGCGAGCTCCTCGGCCACCCCTACGTCGCGCGTCATGCGCGCGAGCGCGGCGATGAGCTTCGCCGACTCGATCCTCCAGACCGCATCGATGGTGCGCTGGACTTCCGTAGCCTTCATGGCCACGGATGACATCACCGCCAGCTGCACCGCGCAAGCGAGGATCACTCAGGCACTTTTCCGCGCAGTCGCGGCCAGCGCTTCCGCCGGCTTGGCGCAGTTGACCATCCAGGGCGTGCCGAACCGGTCGGTGCACATGCCGAAGCGATAGGCCCAGAAGGTCTCCTGGATCGGCATGCAGACCGTACCGCCAGCGGAGAGGGTGCGGAAGAGCCGTTCGGCATCGCCGGGATTGTCGGCGTTGGCCATGACATTGAAGCCCTGCGGCTTCTCATAGCGATCGGGTGTCACGTCGCAGCCGAGGAGCGCGTCGTCGCCGAAATCGACCCGCGCGTGGATGATCTGGTCGCGCACTTCGGCCGCCTGCTCGGCGCCCGGTGCTTCCCCGTAGGTCATCGAGAAGACGATGCGTCCGCCGAAGGTCGCGGCGTAGAACTCGAAGGCTTCGTTGCAGTTGCCCTTGAAGTGCAGGTGCGTGAGCGTGGTTGGCATGGAAAGCTCCGTCCGTTAGGGTGAGTTTAGGGTTGTCCGACGCGCCTGAGACTCGAGGTCGTCGCACCAGCGTGTCGGGTCGACGCGCGATCAGTTGCGCGAGATGCGCTCGGCGCGGGTCTGCTGCTGTGCGCGCAGCTCCGGCGTCAGGGCGGGACCGAAGTCCTCGGCCTCGAACACGCGGCGGATCTCGATCTGCTCGTTGGACTTCTGGAACGGCGAGCGCCGGATCCACTCGACCGCCTCGTCGATGGAGCGCACCTGCCACAGCCAGAATCCGGCGATCAGCTCCTTGGTCTCGGCGAAGGGGCCGTCGATCACGGTGCTCTTTCCGGTGCCGAACTGGACGCGTACGCCCTTGGAGCTCGCCTGTAGCCCTTCCGCCGCCAGCAGCACGCCGGCCTTCACCAGCTGTTCGTTGAACTTACCCATCTCGGTGAGGAGCGCCTCGCTCGGCAGCACGCCCGCCTCCGACTCCCGCGTCGCCTTCACGATCACCATGACTCGCATGTCAGGTCTCCTTGAGTGAGGTCTGTACCTATGACGAATGACGAGTCCGAATATCGACCGATGCTCCGGGCGGAAAGCCCGGATTTGAGCTAAATCACGGAAAGTGCTCGGATTTATTTTTGTTCGAGCGTGAAAGCGGCGCTCTGCGGCCGCGGCTCATCGAGCCGCACGCGGAACACGCAGCGCCCGTGGCCCGCCTGGAAGCGCTGCTCCCGCACGACCTTGAATCCGAGCAGCCGCTCGAGCGTGTTGACCGAGACACTGCAGATCGCGGGGTGCTTCAGCGCCACGCTGAAGAAGGGACAGTTGCGCTCGATCAGGGCCGGCGCGCCCTCCTGCCACTCGATCTGCATGTAGGGGTCCTTGTCCTCATAGAGGGAGGTCAGGGCATTGAGCTTTTCCTCGAGGCTCATTCCCTCGAGCAGCGGCGCCCAGCGCGCCACGCGTGCCTCGGTCATACGCGAGAGGATCTCGACTACGCCCGCGCCGCCGAAGCGCTCGAGCACCTGCTGAACGAGCTCGACCGAAAGCTCGTCGTAGTGCTTGGGGAAAAGATGCTCCGCGGCCGCGCTGAGCCGATACCGCCGCGAGGCGGGACCGGGCTTTGGCTCGGGCGTGCCGGCCGTGGCGGCAGGCGCGCCGGCCGGCGCGCGGCTCGAAGTAACCCAGCCCGTGCGCACCAGCTCGGCGATCTGCTGCCGCACGGCTTCGTAGGTAATGTCGAGGTCCGCGGCGAGCTCACGGATGCTCATGGAACCTCCGCGCTTCAAGGCCTGAAGGAGCGCCGAGGGCGCGGGGCCGGCCGCAGGGCGCTCGGCGCGGGCCCGCGGCGCAGCGCGCCGCCCGCGAGCCCCTGCTACTCGCGTTTTTCCGCGCGCCACGACACTCCCACTCCGTAGCCGTAGACGAGTGTTCCGCCACAGAATCCACCGGCGATCACCATGGCCGAACCCAACAGCGATACCCACACGGCGGAGAGCGGCGGCGGCGCGGCGGCGCGCCACGACAGGCTCACCATGAAGCAGAGCAGCGCCGTGCTCATGAGACCCGCGTGCAGCCCCGCCCAGCGCCAGGCTTCGGGCGGGAGCTTGCGCAACCACAGCTCGAGCGCGCCGGCGAGCAGCGTGATCGCGCCCATGATCACGCCCGCAGCCACGGCGTAGTGGCTCACGAGCCACCACAGGGTATCGCCGCTCTTCAGCGCGATGAGATCCGACGCCGACGAGCCCAGCCAGAACGCGATCGGGAAATGCGCCAGCGCCGGATGCACCGGGTGCAGAAGCGATGAGCGCCTCATGGAGAGTCAGCTCAGATGAGCTTCAACGCGCCCGCGAGGAGCAGCAGAAAGCCGATCACGGCGAGGACCGCGTGCCCGGCAACGAAGCCCTTGGGCAGCGCCTTCTTGCGGGCGTGGAACCCCAGAGCCAGACTGAAGCCACCGAGCGCCGCGACCAGGAAGAAACCGAGCGCCCACAGCGCAGGTCCCGCGGCCCCCCGAACGAACACCGCCACGATGAGCAGCACGAGGCCGGTCGCCGCGAGGACGCCGTGCAGGATCGCGCTCGGCACGGGCGGGAACTTCCCCTGGTAAGCCGCGATGGCCATGGTGAGACCCACGACGGCGGCGACGGCAAATATCGCAATGATGAGCCACATAAGCCTACCCCTGACATACAAGTAATTACTTGTATGTCAGTTATAGCGCTTTGGGTGGCCGGAGGCAACGGTGCCTCTGGCGTGCACCAACGCCGTGCCGGGCTGGCGCGACTGCCCCGGGATCGGGCGCGCAGCGCCCCGCGTGCCTCCCCCTACGGGGGAGGCGGTGCCGATCTCGTGGCATGCTTCATGCACTTTGATTGCCGACTCATCTGCGCGCACCCTGCAGTTTTCTTGCAGGGAATCTTTGCCACCCACAGCGGTCGAGTGAGGGCCTCAAGTAAGGAGTGAGATCGTTACGTGAACAGCAACATCGCCAGACACTATCTGTTGGCGTCGGATTTCGATCAGACGCTGAGTTTCAACGACTCGGGACTCGTCTTGAGCAACCTGCTCGGCGTCGAGGGATATCAGGAGCGCGTGACGGGACTCGCGCGCACCAACCTCGTGCAGCAGGGCGGCGAGCTCGCGTACCTCATCCGGCACGACCCGGAGTTTCGCGGCGTCCGCCACGAGCATCTGGTGGAGACCGGCAGGCGCGTACGCCTCAAGGGTGCGATTCCGGCGCTGGTGCGCTTTCTCGAGGAGGGGCTGCCGGGACTCAAATTCTCCTTCTTCGTGATCTCGGCGGCACCGCGTGAGATCGTGGTCGCCGCTCTCGATGGCATCGTGTCACCCGATCACATCTACGGCACCGAGCTCGACTGCGACGAGACCACGGGCGAAGTGCGCGCGATCCGCCGGGTGCCCGCCGGCTACGGCAAGGTGGCGGTAATCGAGGAGCTCGAACGGCGGCTCGAGGTGCCGCCCGATCGCGTGATCTACGTCGGCGACGGCAGCTCGGACGTGCACGTCATGCTGCACGTCAACAACCACGACGGCTTCACGATCGCGGTCTCCAACAACCGGCAGCTGGCGCGGATCGCCCGCAGCACCGTGCTGAGCGACAACGTGTTCAGCATCATGGTGCCGATCCTCGACCAGATCCTCGACTGGCGCACCGGCGAGATACGCGCGTTGCTCGAGCGCAACGGGCTCACGCTCCAGGCATGGGAGAAGGCGCGCACCGATCACGTACGGATCGACGACAGCGTGCCGCGAGCGACGGGGCGTGAGTGAGGCTTACCGCTAGGAGTCGCGCGTCGCAGCGCGGCGCACGCGCAGTGTCGCGCCGCTGCGGATCCTGACCGAGGGCGAGCGGCGCGCGCCCCGGGCGGTGCGCCGCTCCTCCATCTCGATGCCGATGACTCCGGGAACCGCCCGGAGCGAGGGCAGATCCTCGAGCTCGGCCGAGCCCATAAGCACACCGAGGTCCGACCTCGTCGAGGTATGACCGAATCCGAGCGCGCGACAGATGGTGGCGACCTCATACAGTCGGTCGCGTACGTCCCCTGCGACCGCGATCGCCACATTGATCCGGGTCACTACTCACTCCCGTTTTGGCCGGATCCTAACTCACCTTTCCACGGCCGCGTGTTAAGAAAAGCGGGTGGCACGGCCACGCTCAGGCCAACGGCCGCGATCGTCGCGGCTGTGAATTACCCGGGAGTATGGGAACATTCAATCAAAGGAGAGCGCCCCATGGACAACATCAAGCCATTATTCACCGCGGTCGGCTCAGTCACCGGTGGCCGCAACGGTCACGGGGAGGCCGAGGACCATTCCGTTTCGGTCAATCTCTCGGTGCCCAAGGCCATGGGCGGTCCGGGTCGACCCAACACGACGACGCCCGAGCATCTCTTCGCGGTCGGATACGCCGCCTGTTTCGGCGGCGCACTGGATTTCGTCGCGGTCCAGAAGAAGAAGAACGCCAAGGGCGCAACCGTCACCTGCAGCGTGTCGATCGGGCCGCGCGACGCGGGCGGATTTGGCATCGCGGTGAAGCTGCACGTCAGGGACGCGACGCTCCCGCAGGCGGAGCTCGAGGCACTCGCCCGCGAGGCGCACGAGAAAATCTGTCCCTACTCGCACGCGACCCGGAACAACGTTCCGGTCGAGCTCTCCGTCGAGGGCGGGTAGTTTCCTGAAGACCCCTAGCCCGGCGGTCCGTGCCCGTCGCCGTCCTGGCGCCCCTGCACGCTGCCAGGGACCGCCGAGTGCGTCGTGATCTTGATGACCACGAGATCGCGGGTCGGACCCTGCACGGCGTTGTTCACGTAAAAGAGCCGCACCTTGTTGTAGCCCACGCCGCCCTGCGATCCAAGATAGGGAACGACCGCCTCGAGACGCAGGGTCCGCGAGTCCGTCAGGCTGCCCGCGGCGGCAGTGATCATGTTCCGATAGGCATCTCTCTGCGACGGATCCCACGGCGGAAGACCCGAGATGCCCGCAACGGCCACGGTACCCGTGGGAACGAAGTGGACACCCTGCCAACCGTCCGCGAGGTAGCCCGACGGAAAGTCGATCGAGAAATGTGCCAGCTGGCGGCCGCCCTGGCCGTCGCGCAGGTGGCGCGGATGCAGGCTGAATTCGGGCAGCGCGCCGAGCGGCGTCGAAAGAGTATGGACGGCGCCGGGGCCCCAGTGGTCGTTCAGCCTCACCCGAATGTTGCTCCAATAGTTCACAGCGTCTCCTCAGGGCCTGGTTGATGTTGCGGTGACCGGACCGGTGCTGCCGGTCGGCTGGCCGGGGCCGAGTGCAACCACCGATACCTGATAAGCAGCCCACAAGGCCGGGTCTGCGGACGCGTCGTGCGCGACGACCGACCGCATGGACGCGCCGAGTGCAGCTGCCGGGCTCATGGAGTCATGCAGCAGATGTCGATAGAAATCTGTCATGAGACGCGCGCCCATCTCATCCGAGACCGGCCAGAGTGATGCGACGACGGCACGTGCCCCGCGGGCCAGCACGGTCGAGGTGATGCCGACCAGGCCCTCGCTCGGCACCTCCTTGCCGAGAGCGGTCTCGCAGGCGCTGAATACCGCAACGTCCGCGGCAATCGTGCGCAGCGACAGATCCGCGACGCGCACGGCGCCGTCGACCGTGTTTCCGCCCGCGTCGTAGGAGCCGAGGACCAACGCCGAGAGCTGCGGTACCTGTGCATCCAGCCGCCCGTGCGTCGCGATGTGGATGAATCGGTACCGCGACCAGTCGAGTGACAGCAGCCGGGCGCGCGTCGCGTCGACTCCGATGAGCTCATCGACGTCCTTCCTGGGGAACTGCGCGACAATTCCGGCGGCCTCTTCGGCCGTGAACGGCAGGCGCTGCAACTCCCGGGCAGCGTCGGTCGCCTCTCGCGTGGCTGGCGGCGCCACAGGCGTCACGCGTCTCACCGCCGTAAGACGCGGAT
>Ga0210410_10003279_pt1 | contig 14385 bp, 14 predicted proteins | sample IncBWC4MmetaG_FD_161058 | JGI IMG/M metagenome (GOLD analysis project Ga0210410, IMG submission 161058) | Forest soil microbial communities from Barre Woods Harvard Forest LTER site, Petersham, Massachusetts, United States - Inc-BW-C-4-M | ecosystem: Environmental > Terrestrial > Soil >... | reverse complement strand
TGACCCCGAAGCCGAACAGAGCCATCGCGAAGCCGTGACGCTCCTTCGGGTAGATCGTGAACAGCACGGACTGGGAGAGCGGCACGAGCGCCGCGCCGCAAGCGCCCTGCAGCATGCGGAACAGCACGATCTGCGTGAGCGACTGGGCCATTCCACAGAGCATCGATGCGAGCGTGAATCCGGCGATGGACACGAGGAACACCCGCTTCAGGCCGAAGCGCGCCGCGAAGAAGCCGGTGGGCGGCGTCATGATCGCGGCGACCGCGATGTAGGACGTGAGGACCCACGAGATCTGGTCCTGGCTCGCCGAGACGCTGCCCTGCATGTAGGGCAGAGCGACGTTGGCGATGGTCGTGTCCAATGCCTGCATCAGCGTAGCGACGATCACGCAGGCGGTGATCGCTGCGCGGTTGCCGCCCTCGGAGGTGCCCGCGGAGGTCATGACGGCTGGGCTAGAAGAGCGTGGTCAGGAACTGAGGCAGCCCGCGCGCATGTCCGGTGTCGACATACACCTGCGTGCTCATGCCGGCGCGCAGCGGCGGCAAGCCCTTATCGATCGAATCGAGGCGTATGCGTATCCGCACCCGCTGCACGACCTTCACCCAGTTGCCACTCGTGTTCTGCGCCGGCAGCAATGAGAATTCCTGCGCAGCCGCCGGACTCACGCTCTCCACCGTGCCGTGCCAGCGCAATCCAGGGTAAGAGTCCACCCGCACGCTGGCGGGCTGACCCGCCCTCACGTGGGTGAGCTGCGTCTCCTTCGGCGTCGCGTCGATCCACACGTGCTGGGTATCGACCAGGTAGAACGCGGTGGTCGAGGCCGGCAGGTACTTGCCCGGTGCAATGGCCGGCACGTCGGTCACAACGCCGGCAAATGGCGCCTTCACCACGGTGTGGGCGAGCTCGCGCTCGGCTTCGGCGACCTGCGCAGCCGCCTGTAGATATTGGGGGAGCTCGGCGGTTGGAGTGTCCACGTTGCCGCCGAGCCGCGCCAACTGCACGCGCGCCTCCTCGCGCAGCGCCTCGAGTTTGCTCTCGTCAGTCTGCAGGGTGAATTGCGCCTGATCGTAGCCGGCGCGGGACTCGACGCCGCTGGTCAGCAACCGCGTGGCGCGCTCGTAGCGGGTCCGGTCCAGTGCGACCTGCGCCTGCTCGGCCTCGGCGTCCGTCAGCATCCGCCCGTAATCCCTCTTCATCGCCTCGAGGGTGAGCGCGACCTGCGCCTGGTTGGCCTTCGCGTTCGCCAGCGCGATCACGAACTGCAATGGGTCGAGACGGTAGAGCACCTGCCCGGCGGCGACCTCCTGGTTGTCCCGGACATCGACTTCGCCAACCGTACCCGCGACGTCGGTGGAGACGCCGACCTTGCCGGCGTTTACATACGCATCGTCCGTGTACATCATCCGCCCGCCGGCGACATACCAGGCGCCGCCAGCGACCAGGGCCAGTGGCAGTAGCAGGAACAGACGGCGGCGCACCCATTGCCGTCGTGACGTTTCCTGCGTTGCAGCGTGTCCCGTGTCCGCCGCGGCGGACTTCTCCTCCGCCGGGTGCGGGAGCTCCCGCGCAGTCACGCGCAGGAGCCGCGGCCCTTCGAGCCGCTCTGCTTCCTCGAGCGAAGAGTCCCCGTCCTTATCCGCAAGCATGGCGCCTCCCGTTAGTTCGCGATCTCACAGCCTGTTGCTGCCGCCGAGCGCGAGAAAAAGCTGAGTGGTGTCGAGGTATTGCTGCGCCTCGGCGCGCAGGAAGCCGACCTGGGCATCGAGACGTCGTCGCTGCGAGTCGATCACTTGGAGAATGCCGCTGTTACCAGCGGCGTAGCTCTCGCGGGCGAGCTCAACGTTGCTGGTAGCGCTCGCCAACGCGTCCGACTGCGCGGCAACGAGCTGCCCATCGTGTGTCAGCGCATCCAGTACGTCAGCGACCTGACCGAACGACTCGAGCACGACCTCCTGGTAGCGCGCCGCGCTCGAGCGCAGTTCGTCCACCGCGGCGCGGCGTTCGGCGCGCAACGTGCCGCCGTCGAACAGCGGTGCCGTGATTCCCGCAATCAGCGACCACGCGGCGTTCGAGTGCGTAAATAGCGCCTGGTCCGGCAGCGATTGCCAGCCACCCGTTGCAGTCAGGGTGATCTGAGGATACAGATTCGCCGTCGCTATCCCGACAGCGGCTGTCGCCGCGTGCAGTTGCGCTTCCGCGGCAAGTATGTCCGGCCGGCGGTGCGCAAGCTCGGAAGGCAGGCTCACGGGGAGCTGCTTCGGGAGCGTCAAAGCGCTCAGGGAGAAGTCGGGCGGCGTCCAATCGCCCGGGGCGCGCGCGGTGAGAACGGCAAGCGCGTGGCGCGCAACGGCGAGCTGATGATGCAGCGGCGGCAGCAGTACCTCGTCGGCGGCGAGTTGGCTCTCGGCGGTGAGCACGTCGACCCGAGAGACGGACCCGTTCGTGAACGCGCTGCGCACGAGGTCCAGATTGCTGCGGTCCTCCGCGAGGAGCTCCTCGACCGCCCGCATCTGCGCGCGCGCCGCGGCGACCTGCATCGCCTGGGCGACCACGCTGCCCGTGAGCGAGAGGTAAGTGGCGTCCGCCTCGCTGCGCCGATACTGCGCCAGCGCCTCGCGCTGCTCCACCGAGCGTGTGATCCCTCCCATGTAGTCAACCCGGTATTGAGCTGAGATGCCTGCGCTGACGTAGCTGTAAGTCGGCAGGTTATTGACGAGCGGCCCGAGGAATTCTGTGCCGTACTTCTGGCGCCCGGCTCCGCCGTCGAAGCTCAACTGCGGATAGCGGCTCCCCGCCTCGGCCTTCACGAGCTCGCGGGCCGCAGCCACGGTCGCCTGCGCGGCGGCAAGCGTGTGATTGCGGGTGACCGCGTCGCGGACCACCGCGTCGAGGTCGGGGGACGCAAAGACAGTCCACCATTCGTCAACAGGGTTGACGCCGGTGATGAAGCTCTGCGCGTGCGCGCCCGCAGCCGACCCGGACGCCGCTGACGCCGCAGGGTTCGCTGACGCCGCGGAGTCCTCCGGCACACGGTAGGCGGCAGACGCCGCGACCTCGGGCCGCTTGAAATCTGGCCCGACCGCACAGGCTGCGAGGCCGGCGACCGCAAGCAAGCATGTCATGATGCAGCGGTAGCGGCTCACGCGGCCGTCTCCTGCAGACGCCGGGCCGCGCCCACACCGGGTTAGCTGCAAGGTAGCGCGCCTTTGGCGCTGGCCCGCACTCGCGCCGCCATCCCTCTCCAGCCACTGCAACGCGCTCGCGCACATGGCGGCGCACTGTACGTGCGTATTTCAGGAGGAGGAACCGACCTTTGGTTGAAGCATTGTTGCGCGACGGGAAACCATAGGCCCGTTCCGCGGGGCATTCCCGCGGTTCACTTGCGGTTCTTGATATCGGTGTAGTCCCGTCGCCCGGGCCCGGTGTACAACTGGCGCGGCCTTCCGATCCGCATGCCGGCATCGGCGACCATCTCCTGCCAGTGCGCTACCCACCCCACAGTGCGCGCGATCGCAAACATCACCGTGAACATCGAGCGCGGAATGCCGATCGCGCTGTAGATGATGCCCGAGTAGAAATCCACGTTTGGGTAGAGTTTCCGTTCGATGAAATACTCGTCTTTGAGCGCGACTTCCTCCAGCCGCAGCGCGAGCTCGAACAACGGCACGCTGACGTCGCCGCGCTTCGCGAGCAGCTTGTGACACATCTCGCGCACGATCCTCGCACGCGGGTCGAAGTTCTTGTAGACCCTGTGACCGAAGCCCATCAGCCGGAAATGGCGCGACCTGTCCTTCGCCATCGCCAGGAACTTCGGGATCCTCGCGACCGTTCCGATCTGGTCAAGCATCGCGAGGACGGCCTCGTTGGCACCGCCGTGAGCGGGGCCCCAGAGTGCCGAGACCCCCGCCGCGATCGCGGTATACGGGTCTGCTCCGGTGCTGCCCGCGAGGCGCACGGTTGAGGTGCTCGCGTTCTGCTCGTGGTCGGCGTGAAGGAGGAACAGCAGATCGAGCGCCTGTGCGGCGACAGAATCGATTCGGTACGGTTCGCTCGGCACCGCAAAGAACATGTTTAGCAGGTTGCTGCAGTAATCGAGATCGTTGCGCGGATAGATAAACGGCTGGCCGATCGAGTGCTTGTGAGCAGCCGCGGCGATCGTCGGCATTTTGGCGATGATCCGATGCGCGAGAATCTCCCGGTGGCGTGGGTTTTGGATGTCCGTTGAGTCATGATAGAACGCGGAGAGGGATGCCACGACGGCAGCGACCATCGCCATCGGATGGGCGTTGTGGTGGAAGCCGTTGAAGAAACGCCGCAGACTCTCGTTGATCATCGTGTGATGACGGATGCTGCTCGCGAACTCAACGAGCTGCCCGCGACTCGGCAGCTCGCCGTGCAGAATGAGATAGCACACCTCCATGAAGCTGCTCTTCTCGGCGAGCTGCTCTACGGGGTAACCACGGTAGAGCAGTATTCCGGCATCACCATCGATATAGGTGATCTTGCTTTCGCAGGCGGCGGTGACCCCGAATCCCTGGTCGAACGCGAGCACATCATGGTCGCGGTACATGGACGCGACGTCGATCACCCCGGGGCCCAGAGTGCCCATCCGCACAGGGAGTTGGGTCTTCTTACCAGTGGCGTGGTCGGCTAGCTCCAGCGTCCTCGCGGCGACTGGGCGTGTGGCAACGCCGGCTGCAGGTGCAACTGCATTCACGTGAACCTCCAGCGCAAGCGGGTTACAGCTCAACGGATCCGGGCGCCGGTTTCTGCTGAACGGCACGAAGCCTCTTGCCCGTGTTCCAGCACGAAACCTTCGGTGTCGAGTTGTCAAGGTCTGGGTTGCTGGACTCCGCGGCGATTTTCTCCGCAGCCAGCCGTTCACAGGTCGGTACGTCAACAGCGATGCCCGAAGCGTGGGCCACGATCGAGCCATCGGCGTTGCTCAGCCATACGATCATCACGGCGACTTTGAAGAGCGGCATAGATAATGCTCCGCGGAGCGCTCGACGCGCCCCATTTCACCGAAATGCCATCACGGCGGCCATTACGGCAAAGACACAGGCGATCCCGATGGCAACTGTCCAGAGCGGATTGTTAACGTCGCCCGCATCCGTCGACTTCGCTCGAGGCCCGGGATCGAGATGCTGGTCCTGCGCGGTGGATTTCATGGGATCAGTTCTCAGCGGCGACGCTGAGCCCGCGGCCGCCGACCAACCCGCGGGGTCTCCTTGCCCGGGGCGAGTGTTGTGTCGGTCGACCAGTCGCCACCTGGCACGAGTGGGTGCGACGACCGCCTGGCCGAACCCAATACGAAAGAGGTGTCGCCAACCGCCTGCACCTCGATGACGCCTCGTGAGTCCCCGAAGACGGCCAGCTGCTCGCGATGCACGCGCTCGCCCTGCTGCAACGTGAGGCCTCCACGATCGAGTGCCAGCCAGGTCACGTTGTGTCCCTCAGGCGCGGCGTAGCGCCAGCGCTGCCCCTCCTTCAGCCGTACATGGAAGTAGTTGACGTCCGGCGGCGCATTGGCAAGGCGGCTGCGCGCCTGACCGAATTGTCCGAGCACAACTCTGACCGCTCCTTCCTCGTGAACTTCGTGGGCCGCGACGCGCTGGCTTTCGGCCGGAGAATTCCGCCGCGAGAGAGGAAGCCCCAGCCAGAGCTGAAAGGCGCGCAGCCCTGTGCCGCTGACTCGGCCACCGTCATGCCCTCCCATCTCGCCCCTCGTAGTCCAGTGGTATCCGCCGGCGGTAAGCACCCGCCGGGTGCCAGCTGCGTCCGCAAATGTTAGGGCTCCACTCAGTACCAGCGTCAGCGTCGCGATGCCGAAGGGCGGCGGAGCGCCAAGAAGCGTCTGCGGGCCCTTCGCAAGTTCTGAGTAGCCAAGGAACACGAAAGGTTGGGTGAGCTCACCAATGTCCCACGGAGTCATGAAACGCGTGATCGAGCCGTTTCCGCGGCCGCTGCGTAACAACGCGATGTGACGTACCCCGAGCGGAGTTGCGGCGCGCGAGCTCTGAAGGCTTCCGGAAGCAGTCAGCAAACTGATACCGAACATGGCGGCCACCTTCAAAACTGAACGAACATCCTGTGAAGCACGCTACGAGTCGGGCCCTGGCTGAACAATCGCTTGGCGGTAAATGCAGTGTTGCCTGGCGCGCGATCTGACGCGGCAACAACTCTCGACTCGAGAGCTGTGTCGCCCCCCCCGCGCCCGGTTTCCTCCCGTGCAATGCTTCATAGCGCGAGGGCGGATTGTTCACGGGATGCCCTGACTCTAGCTTGAGCTCGATGAAGTCTGACAAACATTGTTCTTTCTAAAGGAGAATCAGCATGCGTACATCAATGGTGTCTGTGATGGCGAGCGCGCTCTTGTTTGGCGGCGTACTCGTCCACGCGCAAGACGCGCCCGATCCAGCGACGGCCGAAAAGTCACCCGACGCGGTGACCGGAACTGAGGCGGACGGCACCCTGAACCTCGCCGGCGGAACCGTCGCCGCAGGCATCGGCTTTTCCTGGGGCCACGGCAATTTGAATTACGGCGGCGAGTCCCATTCATTCAAGATCTCCGGCGTCTCCATCGTCGACGTTGGAGCGGCAAACATCTCCGCTTCTGGGCGCGTCTATAACCTGCACAATCTGGCCGATTTCAACGGCAATTACGTCGCGATGACGGCCGGAATGACGGTGGCAGGTGGCGGCTCGGCAGCGTACTTGAAGAATGAGCACGGCGTGGTCATCAAACTGCACTCTACGGACGTCGGCCTGCGATTCGCCCTTTCGGCTGATGGTGTCAAGGTGAAGCTGGCGGGTTGATCGGGCCTTGCAACCGCCGGCGGGTCGGCAAGCCGACCCGCCGGCTGCTGCATGCGGGCTTGGATACAATTGTCCTCGGGCGTGCGCGCGCTCAGCGCAAAAAGTCGTGCACCACTTTTCCCAGCCCAAGCGTTAGATCCGCCACGGTATGCACTGCCGCGACCACCTCCAGGACCGGCAACTCCGCGACCGGTGCTAGGGCATGCGGCATGAGCGACAAGGCGACCGGGCCCGTCCAAGCGCCCTTCACCTCGATTCCTTCCAGGTAGTACTCGACGAGCTCGCAGATACGGGGGCTGCCGTCGACATGCGGGATGATCTTGAGCAGATAGTTAGGTGACGAGAGGGCGGCCTGGACGCTCGCAGCATCCAGGGCACGGTGCTTGTAACCCATAGTTCCGGTGGCGACGCGGACGGAACCGTAGTCGAGGGTACCGATCAGCGTGTCGGTTTCCGCGCGCAACGTCGGACTTCCAAGCTTCTTGGGGAAGCCCCACAGCTCGCGGCCGCCGGCAATGGGTGGGTGGTCATTGAGGAACATGCACAGCGTGTAATTGCCTTTCCGTCCGCGGAATCCCACCGGAATGACCTGTCCGCTTTCGGTGTAGTCGCCGAAGCCGGTGGAATCCGGCATGCGAATGAACTCGTATTTCACCAAAGGCGCTTCGATCTCTAGCGGCTCCGGCACCAAGGCGCGTAGCTTCTCCGGATCGGTCCGGTACGTAATGATGAAGTACTCGCGGTTGACGAACCGATAAGGCCCGGGTGGATACGCGGGCTGGGTCAAGGGCATCGCAAAAGCCCGGTCCCGAACCTCGCGCTCTTTCATGACGGCTCCACCAACTACCCCGCATGAACCAGCGCGAACCCAGCTAGCTCTCTAAGCTTCCGCGAGTTGTCGATTACTCGCTCGAACATCTCGTCTTTCATGGTAGAAAGCGTTCCGCCTCGAAGTTTTTGGCGAGCAGCGCGTTCCGAGATTGAAACGCCGATTCGAGTGGGATCTGGCTCGCCTTATCGACTCCGAATCGGCCAGTGTTGAGACGGATCGTAAGAGTCACGAAATCCTGTCCGTGGTTCGGAAGACGAATACCTGCATTGGACCAGTGCCGCACAGTCAACTCTCCCACGGCGATCTGCCCCGGAATCCGAAAGCGCAGCCCGGCCTGTTCTGCGAAATCCCAGCGCGTGGCACTCAGTTGATCCGACTCCGTCTTTAGCGCCAGCCCAAACCCAACGAACCCCTTCACGGGCCCTTTCTCAAATACCTGCCACCTGCGCGATAGGGAAGCTCCCCAGTAGGGGTCAGCCATGAGGTGCCCCTCGGGGTAGGCGTGATCGCGGAGAAACTGCGCCTTCGCGACGCGGAAGACACCGAGCTCGTAGCGATTCGCATCCCAATTCATCGTCGCTGCCAATACCAAGCCACCAGTCGGGCCCCAAAAGTGATACGTGCTGCCGAGTCCGAGTTGCACCTCGCAGCTTTCGCAAAGCGACTGAGCCCGCGTGATCGTGGGAGCAGCGAGGGCGCCGATCAGCAGTACAAGCAGGACCCCGATCCTTCTCGGATGACCCCGGCGGGCCTTGGCGAGCATAGCTCGGCCCAGACTCGTGACGCCCTTGAGGAGTGTCGTGATCCTGTCTGAGCACACAACCAACAACATTGCGCACATAAGTACAGCCTCCCGCATGCCCGCAATCCTTCAAGAGGCCGGCGGGATGAACAACGCTCGCGCTGTTGACGAACCGTTGCATTCCAGTAAACGCGGCGACGCTGCGCGCTGCGAGAAGCGCACCAGCGGCGGTGGGATTCTCGGGTTTCGACCATCATCGGCACGATCTGGCGATGAGCACATCCCGGACTTTCTCGCTTGATGGTCGCGATCCTCCCTCATTGGAGAGGCCCGGCACTCCGCCGCACGACGAAGCGACCGAGACCGCGCGAGTGTTAGGCTGTCTGGGTTGCGCCGGGCTATTCACCGGCGCGAAACGCTGCATTTCATTTCGGTGAATTGTTCAGCGTCCGATGCGCTCATACCGTGACTGCACCGACTACGAGTGTCCCCGTCATGTCTTCCGAGACCTCAGCAAACACAGTTACACGCAAGACCCACAAGCAGCTGCCACGGCCTCCATTCGAGTGCATCGCGCTGCTGCTCCAGGGCGGTGGCGCTCTCGGCGCCTATCAGGCGGGAGTCTACGAGGCACTCTCGGAGGCGCATCTGGCTCCTGATTGGGTCGCTGGCATCTCGATCGGCGCCGTGAACGCGGCACTGATCGCCGGCAATCCTCCGCACGCGCGGGTCGAGAAATTGCGCGAGTTCTGGCAGTCAATCACCACAAGCGGTGCGTGGGATGGCATTGCAGGAGTCGTCATGCCGCCGGCGGCGTTGCGGGGGGAATTCGCGCGTGGACTGCACAATCAGCTGAGCGCGGGGGCTGCCCTGGTCGCGGGCGCGGCGGGCTTTTTTACCCCGCGCATCCCGAGTGCGTGGCTGCAGCCGCCCGGCAGCATCGAGGCGACCAGTTACTACGACACCGCTCCGCTCAAGGCGACTCTTGCACGCCTCGTCGACTTCGATCGAATCAATGCCGGCGAGACGCGCTTCAGCATCGGTGCGGTGAATGTGACTACCGGCAACTTCCTGTATTTCGACAACACGAAGCACGTCATCGGGCCTGAGCATGTGATGGCAAGCGGCGCGCTGCCACCGGGATTTCCGCCGATCGAGATCGAGGGCGAGTTCTACTGGGACGGTGGGCTAGTCTCGAACACCCCGCTGCAGTGGGTGCTCGAGAGCGAGCCGCGTCGCGATACCCTCGCCTTCCAAGTGGATCTGTGGAGCGCGCGTGGCGCCTTGCCACGCACCATGCTCGAGGTGACGACCCGGCAAAAGGAAATTCAATACTCGAGTCGCACGCGCAGTAGCACCGACCGGTTCAAGTACACGCAGAAGATCCGCAACGCCCTGGCGAATCTGCTGCAGAAACTTCCCGACGAGCTCAGAGATAGCCCGGAGCTCGCGGTGTTGACGCCGCACACGCATCGGAAGGTGTACAACCTCGTCCAGCTCATTTACCGAGCCAAGCAATATGAAGGCGACTCCAAGGACTACGAGTTCTCGCGCCAGAGCATGGAAGACCATTGGCGCGCCGGCTATCACGATACGGTCCGCACCTTGCGCCATCGCGAGGTGCTGAAGAGACCTGACAACCTGGACGGCGTCACGACCTTCGACCTGTCGCAGAACGGACGTGAATGATCCAGGGCCGCCAAGCAACAGTCCACCACTTATCCTGTGCGCGTGCCTCAGCTGAGGCGACACGGAGTCACATCAATGCAACTGCAAGACAAAGTCGCAGTCATCACTGGTGCCGCCAGCGGCATCGGCAAGGAAATTGCCCGATCCTTTGCTGAGGCGGGTGCAACGGTGGCGATCGCCGATCGTAACGCCGCCGCGGCCGATGCAGCAGCCGACGAGCTGCGCAGTGCCGGTGGACGCAGCCTTGGCATTGCGATGGATGTCACGAGTGAATCGGAAGTCGACTCCGGCATCGCCGCAGTCGTCGAGGCTTACGGACGTATCGATGTGCTGGTGAGCAACGCCGGAATCCAGATCGTCGCGCCCCTCGAGCAGTTTTCTTACGGGGACTGGAAACGTCTCCTCGCCATCCACCTGGACGGCGCTTTCCTTACGACGCGTGCGGCGTTGCGCCACATGTACCGTCAGGGAGGCGGCAGTATCATTTACATGGGCTCAGTGCATTCGAAGGAAGCGTCTGTGCTGAAGGCGCCCTACGTGACGGCCAAGCACGGCCTGATCGGCCTTGCCAAGGTGGTTGCCAAAGAGGGCGCAAAGCACGGCGTGCGTGCCAATGTCATCTGCCCAGGTTTCGTGCGCACGCCCCTCGTTGATAAGCAGATTCCGGAGCAGGCCCAGAAGCTCGGCATCTCCGAGGACGATGTCATCCAACAGATCATGCTCAAGGACACCGTCGATGGCGAATTCACCACTGCCCGGGACGTCGCCGAGGCTGCGCTGTTCTTCGCATCCTTTGAGTCGAAAGCGCTCACGGGTCAATCGCTGATCGTGAGCCACGGTTGGTTCATGCAATAGCGGCACGCAGATGTTCGGCACTCCAGTCCTGACGGAGCAGAGGACCTCGCCGGACCCTTATTCCCTCGTCACGGCGAGACCAGGCCGAATTGCCTTTCTTACAAACGGCCGCAGACAGGGCCCGATCACGCGCTTCATCACTCCCTGGGACATCGGTGAGCTGACTCGCCCCTTTCTCTTGCTCAACTACGCTGAGGTGACACAGCGATCGCGGCCCCTCTTCAGCATTTACCCACCATCCGGCGCCATGACCCTGGCCATTGTGCTGGAGGGAGAGCTGTCATTCGAGGATGAGCGCGGGAGGCGGGGCGAAGTTGCCGCAGGCGGAGCCGCATGGATGAAGGCAGGAAGCGTCGTATGGCATGACGGCGGACCTCCGCTGCGAGACCCGCTGCGCTTGTTTCACCTGTGGATTGCGCGGCTCACGGAGCCGCACGCGCCCGTCGCGGCGAGCGAGTTTATCGCCGCTGATGGTGTGGAGGAAGACGGCCCAGTGAGGGTGTTGCTGGGACAGTTCGGCCGAGCGCGCAGTCGCTTCCAGCATGCGCCGGCAGAGGTGAACTGCTTTCACGTACGCCTCAGGAATGCAGAGGAGTTCCGCTACGCCGTGCCCGAGGGGCACGACGTCACCGTGCTTACAGTCGATCGCGGCGGACTGCAGCTGCCTGCCGGCGAGCGGATTCTGTGGGAGCAGAGCGCGCTCTTCGGGCCGAACAGTAACTTGATCGAGGTACAGGCGAACGGCGAGACGTCATTCCTGCTGGCGTCCGCCAAAAGACTCGCTTAGTACGCCGTTACTAAGGCAGAGTACCGCGCGGCGGCCGGGGCGGTAGACTACTCACGTGGACACGCTGACCAGCATCAAGGTATTCCGGCAGATTGTCGAGTCAGGCAGCTTCGTCGCGGCCGGCGAGCGTCTTCGCATGTCGACGGCGATGGTCAGCAGGCACGTGATGCACGTCGAACAGCGGCTCGGGCTGCGGCTTCTCAATCGCAACAGCCGCACCTTGAGTCTTACCGAGGTCGGGAGGGTGTATTTCGAACGAAGCAAGACCATTCTGGACGATCTCGAGGACACGGAGCTTGAACTCGGGTCGTTGAACAGCACGGCTCGCGGGACGCTGCGTGTCAGCTGCCCGAGCTGGAGCACGGGACAAAGGCTCGTGCAACACTTCGCCGAATTTCGCCGCCGCTATCCGGAAGTGATAGTGGATGTCTCCTTCGATGACCGCACCGTGGATCTCGTGGAGGAAGGCTATGACGCCGCGCTCTGGCTGACGTCCTCGGACTCATTATCGCCGGGCCTCATCGCCCAACCCGTGCGTCCCGTCTCCTACTTTCTGGCGGCTTCAGTCGGGTACATCAAGCGGCATGGAGTCCCCAAGTCCCCTGAGGAACTCGCGCGCCACAGCTTTGTGGCGCTCGGCGATCAGAACTCGCTGCAGTTCATGGGCCCGAGTGGGAAGCTTGAAGTTCCCATGCGGGTTGTATTGCGATATCGATCGCCACTCGGCTTGGCAAACGCCGTCGCGAGCGGCATCGGACTTGCACCGCTGCCGGCCGTACTGTTCGAGGATCCGGAGTTCAGCACCCGATTGACGCCTATCCTGATGGAGTATCCGCTCAGTCAGCACATGTTGAATCTCGTCTACGTCAATCGCAGGTACGTGCCCCTCAAGATCCGCGCCTTCCGCGACTTTATCGTGGAACGCATTTCCAATGCCCCGGAGCCCAAGCCCCTCCCCCTCTCCATCACCCAGTGATCGCGCCAAAACGCGCCCGTCGGCCAGGCTCAACGGCCGCAGTCCTCATCAATAAGGGTTCCGCGGCGCGCGCTTAGCGTTAACCGAGACGAAACGCTGCATGAATTGGCCGCGCGTTGTTCGCAACGAACCTGGCGCCTAGAGTAAGCCGCGTGGACGATGTCGTTGACCGAGCTTTGCAACGTGTTGGCCATGAACGAACGCCCCCTCTACCCCCCAGATGGCGTTGGTTCACTCGCCGGCCGGAGGAGTTTCTTCCGGCCGGCTCTTTCTCACAGGAGGGACGAGTGGCTCACGCGCTGGCAATAATCGCCGCCGCCGTCTCAACGGCCGCTATGCTGGTCGTAGTGTCTCTGACGGCCTTGGTCGTGAGTCTCGCTTTCAGGGCAAATAGGCCGGCCGACTCGCACAAGCGCGCGAAAGACCTGTAGACCTTGGCCGCCGGCGAGTTCTCGGCCATCGTCCTGAGAACCCTGTCCCCTGGCTGCGCATGACACGCCAGACAACGCGCCTCCGATAGTTCTCGATCATCCCGTTTCCTGTTGCGCAACGCTCCGTGCAACGCCGGCGCATTGTTCGCTCACAACGGCCGCCCTAGTCTGCCGCCCATGAGCTGACGAACTCGCGAGAGGCATCGCCATGGTCGACACTGGAATGGCATTGATCTTCGACAAACTGCAGAAACTCAGGGAGCTGCGCCGCGCTCGCGACCGCGTCAGGCAGCTGGAGCGGGAATTGAGCGGCGAGCCGGCGAGGCCGGTGGAAGCGCCGTCAATTCCCACATTCCTCAGGCAGCACACGCCGATGCGGGCTCGTTAGCGCGAGCCTGGCTCGGACGACGCGAGATCATGAGCATGTCACCCGCGAAGTGTCGCCGGTTACCCCTCCTGGTCTTCTTTATCCTGACGCTTCTCGTGGGCTGCGCGTCATTCGGACCCCAGCTTCCAATGTCGATGACGGAGACGGAGCCGGATGACGTCACCTTCAGCGTCCGCACGCTCGGCTCCGACGGAGACTTCGAGCTCCTGTCTTCAGGTGAAGTCGCCCGCCGACTAGAGACAGCGCGAGGCGAGCGGCCACTGAGCATCCTAGCCCTATCGAGCGGCGGCGCGAGCGGCGCCTTCGGTGCAGGAGCCTTGGTGGGCTGGACGAGCCGCGGGAGCCGACCGGAGTTTAGTGTGGTGACGGGCGTCAGCGCTGGTGCGTTGGTGGCACCACTGGCATTCCTCGGCGCCTCATGGGACGAGAGAATGACAGCAATCTTTACGACGGGAGTCACCGACGGTCTGTTGCAGTCGCGGGGGCTCGGGGCCTTGTTCGGCTCGAGCGTCTACAGTGCCGAGCCGCTGCGGCGGCTCATTCAGCAATACGCTGACGATGCCATGATCGATGCCATCGCCCGCGAAGCGGCCAAGGGTCGCTTGCTGCTGGTGGCGACCACCGACTTTGCCACCGGTGAGGCGGTCATCTGGGACCTCGGCTCAATCGCGCTTTACGGAGGCAAGAATGCCAAGCCCCTGCTCCAGTCGATACTCCTTGCATCGGCGAGTGTGCCCGGAATGCTCCCGCCCGTGGTCTTGAAAGTTCGCACTAAGGGCAGCATTCATGAGGAGACGCACGTGGATGGGGGCGTCACGTTGCCGTTTTTCATTGCACCGGCGCCGGAAGATCTGCCGCAGGCGACA
>Ga0210410_10003278_pt1 | contig 14387 bp, 10 predicted proteins | sample IncBWC4MmetaG_FD_161058 | JGI IMG/M metagenome (GOLD analysis project Ga0210410, IMG submission 161058) | Forest soil microbial communities from Barre Woods Harvard Forest LTER site, Petersham, Massachusetts, United States - Inc-BW-C-4-M | ecosystem: Environmental > Terrestrial > Soil >... | reverse complement strand
CTCACTCCGCGCGAAGTAATCGCCAAACTGTTACCCAATATTCTCGTAAAGGGTGGAGATTGGCCCGGCAACCAGATCGTCGGCCGTGAAGAAGTCGAAGCCGCCGGCGGGCGAGTCGTATCCGTCCCCGTCCTCGCCGGCTACTCCACCACGGAAATTCTTCGAAAGATTCGCGAAGGCGCTCCCGCCTCGCGCACGGAATCCTGATCGCCACCCCATGATACTTCCCGCCGTCCGCGAAAGATTGGAGGCCGTACTTCGTCATCCCGCCATGGAGGGAGCGCTGGCGGCTCTGCGCTCGGGTGCGCAGCACATCTCGCTCGCCGGATTGCACGACGTCGCCAAGACACTCGTGGCCACATATCTCGCGCATGAACTGCGCCGCCCAGCCTTCTTCGTCACCGACTCGAATCGACGCGCCGAATCTCTGTCCGAAACTCTCCGCTTTTTCTCCGGCATTTTCCCCGGTCCCACCGGAGGCGTCGCCACGCTTCCGGCCTTCGACACGCTGCCTTGGGAATCGCAAAGTCCCCACGCCGACATTCTCGAACGCCGCGCCGCCACGCTTTTCCGCCTCACCGACGGCCAAATTTCCATGGTCATCGCGCCGGTCGTCGCCGCCCTTTGGCGCTATCAGGATCCCGTCATCTATCTCTCCCTGGCGCGTACCCTCGCAAAAGATGCCGAAGTCCCGCACGAAGAATTGATCGCTCATCTCGCGGGCGTCGGCTACACGCGCACGGAAATGGTGGAGCTCCCAGGACATTTTGCTGTGCGTGGCGGCATCGTCGACGTGTTTTCGCCGGAAGCACCGCGTCCCGTGCGCATCGAGTTGCTAGGCGACACGGTTGAATCCGTCCGTGAATTCGACCCGCGCACGCAGCGCTCCATCGCCCCGGTTCAGCGCACCACGCTTCTGCCGTTGACGGAATGGAACTGGTCCGGAGCCGGTAGCGGCCAAGATGACGAAGCGGCTTGGGAAAGACACTCTTTCTTCGGCCCGCAAACCGAACCCGGGCAGAGCGCGCTCTTCGAACTGGCGGAGAGCTCTCTAAAGCCCGTCGTCTTCCTCGATGAACCTCAAGCCCTCCGAGAATCCGCCGCAAAACATCTAGAGCGCGCCACGGAAATCTACGAACGTCACGGCCAGGCCAACTCTCCCGCTGCAAACCACTTCTTCTGGACCGAACCCGAATTTGCACGTGCCCTCGAAAAATCCTCCCAGGTTCAGCTCGAACAATTGGCGCTGAACATCGGCTCAGTCCCTCAATTTGAACTGTCTTCCCGCCCCAGCACGCGCTTTCACGGCGACGTAGTCGCCTGCATGGGCGATGTGAAGTCTCAGTTAGCGGCAGGCGGCAAGGTTTTTCTAACCGCCGCCAGCACCGGCGAAATCGAACGCTTCGCCGATATCTGTCGTGAATACGAAGTTCCTTACGTCCTCGGCGAATCGGAAGACGCCGCCGCCGGCTTCACCGCCGAGGGCGCCTACGAATCCGCTGGCGTCCTTCTGATCCGTGCGCCTTTTTCCGAAGGCGTAACCTTTCCTGATGCCAAGCTCACGCTCCTCGGTCACGCGGATCTCTTCGACGTCACCCCGACGGTCGAGCGCGCCAGCCGCAAGATTCGCACCTCGGGCTTCTTCAGCGATTTCGCCGAACTAAAGCCCGGCGACTTCGTCGTTCACGTCGATCACGGCATCGGCCAGTTCGAAGGACTTCGCCAAATCGAATCCGACGGCCACAGCGGCGAGTTCATGCTGCTCAAGTATGCGGAAGACGCGCGCCTCTACGTGCCGCTCGAGCGCATGGACCTGGTGCAAAGTTATCGCGTCATTGAAGGCGCGCACCCTCCGCTCGACAAACTCGGCGGCACCGCGTGGAACACAAGAAAAACGCGCGCCCGCAAATCCGTCGAGGACATGGCCGACCAGCTACTCGCCCTCTACGCGCAAAGAAAAACTGCCGAGGGCTTCGCATTTTCGCCCGACGGCAATTTCCAGCGCGAATTCGCCGACGCCTTCGAATTCGAAGAAACAGTAGATCAAATCACCGCCATTGCCGACGTCGCCAAAGACATGGAGCGCGCCACTCCCATGGACCGCCTGCTCTGCGGCGACGTCGGCTACGGCAAGACCGAAGTCGCCATGCGCGCGGCCTTCAAAGCCGTCGCGGACAGCAAGCAGGTGGCCGTGCTTTCTCCAACGACCATACTCGCCTTCCAACACTTCGAAACGTTTAAACGCCGCTTCGCCGCCTTCCCCGCAAAAATTGAAATGCTCAGCCGCTTCCGCAGCCCCGCCGAACAAAAGAAAATTCTCGCCGAGTTGGAAGCCGGCAAAGTGGACGTTGTCATCGGCACCCACCGCCTGCTATCCAAGGACGTAAAGTTTCAGGATCTTGGTCTGCTCGTGGTCGACGAGGAACAGCGTTTCGGCGTCGCCCACAAAGAGCGCCTCAAAGAAATGCGCCAGAACGTGGACGCTCTCGCGCTCTCCGCCACCCCCATTCCGCGTACCTTGCACATGTCGCTGGTGGGCCTGCGCGACATGTCCGTCATCGAAACGCCGCCGCGCGACCGCCTGGCCATTCAAACCGTCGTCTCCCCGTTCCAGGAAGAACTCGTCCAACACGCCGTCGAAAACGAACTAGCCCGCGACGGCCAGGTCTATTTCATCCACAATCGCGTCGAGTCCATCTACTCGCTCGCGGAACTCGTGACCCGCCTCGTTCCCAAAGCCCGCGTGGTAGTAGCCCACGGCCAAATGGGCGAAAAGGAACTCGAAGCCGTGATGTTGAAATTCATCCGTGACGAAGCCGATGTTCTCGTCGCCACCACCATCGTCGAAAACGGCCTCGACATCCCCCGCGCCAACACCATTCTTATTAATCGCGCCGACCGCCTCGGCCTCGCCGAACTCTATCAATTGCGCGGCCGCGTGGGCCGCTCCACCCAGCGCGCCTACGCGTATCTTCTAGTTCCTCCCGAAGGCACACTCTCCGACATCGCTCGCAAACGCCTCTCCGCCATGAAAGAATTCAGCGAACTCGGCGCAGGCTTCCGCGTAGCCGCCCTCGATCTCGAACTCCGCGGTGCCGGCAACATGCTAGGCCGCCAGCAGCACGGCCACATAGAAGCCATCGGCTTTGATTTGTACTGCCAAATGCTTGAGCGGGCGGTTTCCAAACTCAAAGGCCAGGAAGCCGCGCCCGAGCTGCGCACCACTCTCAGCCTCGGCTATGACGTTCGAATCCCGCAGGACTATATCCCCAGTGAAAATCTCCGCCTCCGCACCTACAAACGAATCTCGTCGATTGCCAACGAGGAAGAAAAGCAGGACGTTCGCCGCGAGCTCGAAGACCGCTTCGGCGCACCTCCCGCTACCGTGGATAACCTTTTGGAGTACGCCGTCCTCAAATCCATGTGCGAGCGCCTGCGCATTTCGGCCGTCGAACGGCAGGGAAACCGCATCGCCGTCCGCTTCCATCCGGAGACCACACTCGATCCAGCCATTCTGGTCAAAGTGGTCCGCTCGCGAAAAGGCATCAAATTGGACCCCAGTGGGGTACTCTGGATGGAGGTAACCCGGGGCGAATCGGTTCCCGGCGCTCTCAGAAACGTATTGCTCGGCCTTCAAGGCCAGAGCTAAACTTTAGGGATGAGGAAATTCATGCGAAACCCAGTCGTCTCTGCGGCCCTTCTTGCCGCGCTCTGCGCTGCTCTGCCGCTCGCGGCCCAGGACAAACCACCTACCAAGCCCGCCGGCCAGCAGACCAATGCCCCCCAGGCCAAGCCCCTCGCAGGCACGCCAAAGCCCGCGGCCACGCCTTCGAGCAAAGTCAACGACACGGGCACCGGCAAAGTCGTTGAAGAAATCATCGCCCGCGTCAACAACGAGATCATCACCCGCTCCGAACTCGACCGCTCCCGCGCCAGCGTCGAAGAGGATGCCAAGCAGGACTGCGCCAACCGCTGCACCCCCGAGCAACTGCAAACCGAAATTGAAAACCGCCAGAAGAATTCTCTGCGCGACCTCATCGACCAATCGCTCCTTGTCCAGCGCGGCAAGGACATGGGCATCAGCGTCGAGACCGACGTCATCAAAAAGCTGGATCAAATCCGTATCCAAAATAAACTGGACAGCATGGAAGAATTAGAAAAGGCCGTCTCGGGCCAGGGGCTGAACTGGGAAGATTTCAAGAACAATATCCGCAGCAGCCTGCTCACCCAGCGCGTCATCAGCAGCGAGGTGGGCTCGCACATCACCATCGGCAAAGACGAAGTCGCAAAATATTACGAAGAGCACAAAAAGGAATTTGTGCGCCCCGAGCAGGTGGCCTTGCGCTCCATCGATGTCGACACCCAGGGCAAAAAGCCCGAGGAAATTCCCGACCTGAAGAAAAAAGCGGAGACCGCTCTCAAACGCATCAACGATGGCGAGGATTTTGGTGAGATGGCCAAACGCTTCTCCGACGGCAGCACCGCGAAAGAAGGCGGCTACCTGGGCATCTACAAACATGGAGAGCTCTCCAAGGAACTGGAAGACAAAGTTTTCAAGATGAAAAAGGGCGGGCTAACCGAAGTCCTGGAAACCAAGCAGGGCTTCCTGATTCTGCAAGTCCTCGAACACTATGAAGAGGGCGAACAGCCTCTTCCCAAGGTTGAGCCCGAAATCATGGACAAGCTCTACACCGTTCGAATGGAACCCGCGCTGCGCGAATATCTCAAAACGCTCCGCGAGCAAAGCTATGTCGTAGTCAAGCCGGGATTTCAGGATGCCGCCGGCGGCAGCAACTCCGAAATTCAGGAAGTAAGCGCCACACCGGAAGTGGTCAAAGCCAAAAAGGCCCACAAGAAGTATCTATTGTTCGGGAAGAAATCGACGGACTCGGGCAGTTAACGGATGAAGACGTCCTTTATCACCGATCTGGGCACCGAGCAGAACATCACCAGTTTTTTCCTGGTTCACGAAAAAGAAATTCGCAACACTCGCGAAGGCAAATCCTATCTGCGCCTCGAGCTCGGCGACCGCAGCGGCACCATCGAAGCCCGCATGTGGGACCAGTTCGAAGCCGCCGCCAAAGACATCGCCCGCGACGATTTCGTCAAAGTGCAAGCCCGCGTCGAGATTTACCGCAACAAGCCGCAGCTCTCGCTCCAGCAATTGCGCCTCGCCAAGCCCGAAGAAGTCGACCTAGCCGACTTTCTGCCGCATACCAAAGAAGACGTCGGCAAAATGCACGCGCAGTTGCTCGAGTTCGCCGGCTCCATCGCCAATCCCTGGCTGAAGAAATTGACCACGAGCATCCTCAACGATCCGGCTATCGCGAAGCGCTACATGCGCGCCCCCGCCGCCAAAGTAATGCACCACGCTTTTCTCGGCGGCCTGCTTGAACACGTCATCGGCCTATGTGGCCTCGCCAAACAAGTGGCCGCGCACTATCCCGAACTCGATGTGGATCTGCTCCTCACCGCCGCCATTCTCCACGACGTCGGCAAGCTCGACGAACTCTGCTACGAGCGCGCCATCGGCTACACCGTCGAAGGCCAGCTCCTCGGTCACATCGTCATGGAAGTCGAAACCGTCTCCAAAGCCATGGACGCCATCGAGGGTTTTCCCGCAAACCTGAAAACCGTAGTCCAGCATCTTCTCATCAGCCACCACGGCCAATACGAATTCGGCTCCCCCAAACTCCCCATGATCCGCGAAGCCCTGGTCTTCCACTACCTCGACGACATGGACTCGAAAATGGCCGCCGTCCGCGCCGCCCTCGCCACCGACTCCGGCGAACCCGAATGGTCCACCTACAGCAGCGCCCTCGGCCGCAAATTCCTCCGCCTGGAAGAATTCTTGAAGTCCACTAGTGCCAAAGCGGAAGAAGCCGTGCCCAACCCAAAGCTGTTTCCGTGATGGCGATGAAATTCGAGAAGGTGAAGCAAAGAGTCGCCCACCCTTTGCATAAAACAAAATCGCAAAGAGTAGGCCACCCCGGAACCATCAGGCCGTTAACGATGCGCCATCCGCCGGCGAGCGCTCTACTCCTCGCGCAACGCCCTCAGTAAATCAATCTGGGCCGACCTATGCGCCGGTAGGTAACAAGCGAACATCGTCACCGCTGCCAGCAGCAACGGTGCGCCAAGGAGCAAGCCCACGTCGTCAGTGCCGACCTTCAGCGCATCCACCAAGATACTGGCCAGCGCCGAAAGTACTTTTGCCAGCGCCATCGCGCCCAAGAATCCCAGTACCGTGCCAATGCTTACAAGCGCCGTGCCTTCTCGCAGCACCAGCCGCAACACCTGTGCCTTGCTTGCGCCCAGCGCCGTCCGGATGGCGATTTCCTTCCGCCTCTGCGCCACCGAATAGGCCGTGATTCCGGCAAGCCCGATCGCGGCCAACACCAGGCCAAACACCCCAATACCGCCGTAGGTTTGCAGGGCGAACCGCGTCGAAGAGCGGCTGCGGTTCAGGTATTCCTCGAGCGCTTGCACACGGAAAAGGTTCAGATTGGGATCGCTTAGCGCGATCTCGTTGCGAATGGCGGTCAGCGCATCCGCTCCCGCATCCGACCGCACCAGAATCGTGATCCCGCCGGCGGCCGTCCGCGCAAAATCTCCCGGCGTCAGCGGCAAATAAATAATGGCTTGGCTGATCCCGATTCCAATCTTCAAATCGCGGACCACGCCCACCACCTCATACGACCGCTTATCATCTCGCACGCGCTTCCCGATCACATCCACATTCCCAAAGAGCCTATGTTCCGCGGTCTCATTCAGCACCACGGGCAAAGTGGAGTTGTTCGATCCGTCTGCCTGGCTCCGTTGATCGCGCTCCTCGAACTCTCGCCCCGCCACCATCGGCTCGTTGAGCGCCGCAAAATAGCCTGCGCCCACCGTGTCCTCGATCACCGGCTGCCGCATCTTTGAAGATTCCCTCGCGTCTTCCACCGTCAGTTGGCGTGCTGCATCTTCGTCATCTTCGATTGAATAGGGCGCTTGTCCAGCCATGGCGAAGCTGCCTACTGGGCCGAGGGTCTTGAGCCGCTCGGGAAGCTTCTCAAAGAAGGCTTGCGCTTTTTCGGGCGCGTAACCGTCACGCACCGGATCGATGGACAGGAGATACATCGTGTTTGGATCGAATTTCGTTTGAATGTTGCTCGTCCTGCTGATTCCAATCACCAGGAACCCGGTCATCAGCAGCAGCATCAGCGACGCCGCCACTTGCCCCACCATCAACAAATTGCGCAGCCCGATGCGCCGGTAACCTGGCAATTGCAGCGCCGCCCCTTCTTTCAGTGCCGGCGTCAAATCCGCCTTCGTCGCTTGCAGCGCCGGCGCCAGGCTGAATCCAACGCCACATACGATCGACAGGCCGAACGCGAAAACGCCCGCGCGCCAATCCAGCCTGAAATTAGATTCCATCGGCACGGCCATGGGCGGCGTGAAGTGCGAGTCCAGCATGCCGAGGGCGTACGCCAGCGCGAATCCCGCCACGCCGCCCAGCAGCGAAAGCAATATACCTTCGCTCATCATCTGCCGGATTAGCCGAAACCGGCTGGCTCCCACCGCCAGTCGTATTCCAAACTCCCTTCGCCGATTGGCCCCTCGCGCGATCAGCATGTTTGCCAGGTTCATGCACGCCAGCGTTATCACCAGGCCCATTAGCGCAATGAAGAACCCAGCCAGCACCGGCCGCAATTGCCGGGGAACCGGAACCCTTGTGCCTGCGGGAAGCAACGTCACCCGCCTGCCTTTGTCCGTACGCGGCGGCAACGACGGATCCTGCTCGTCGAGCCGCCGCGTCATCGCATCTAGAGCTGCTTCCGCGGAGTCTATCGTCACTCCGGGCGCCATGCACATCAGTGCCAGGAACTCCCGGGCATCGCGTCGCTGCAGCACGTCGTTCGCAAGCTCTGGAGCGAGCGCCGCGGGCACGGTGATCGGCACAAAAAGTTCCGACGGGTTCACCGAAAGTGCGCCATTGAAATTCTCCGGTGTGATTCCTACGATCGTCGCCATTTGCCCGTTCAACCGCAGGACCTGCCCCACGGCGTTTGGCGAAGCGTTGAGCCGGGTGCGCCAGAACCGATCGCTGATCACCACCACCGGCGCGTCGCCGGCTCTGTCCAGTTCCGGGCTGAACACTCTTCCCTGCTGCGGCGAAACACCCATCACAGAAAAATAATCGGCCGATACCAGTTGCCCGAACACGCGCTCGGGTTTCGCGTTCAGATTGCCTTGTAACGTGACATTGAATGGCACGCCGGTCTCAAATGCCGCGGCTCCAGCGAACAGGTCCTTTTGCTCTCGAAACTGCTCGATGTAGTAGTACGACACCGGTTTCTGTGGCATCACCAGCTTTTTGGCGTTCGCCGTCCCGGGCAGCTCACGAAAGATGAACTCCCATTTCGTGCTGTACACATTGGTGGACAGTCCAATTCCGATACCCATCGAGAGGATGCCCACCAGCGCAAATCCCGGCGACTTGATCAGCGCCCGCATCGCATACCGCATGTCCCCGCGCATTTCGCTCAGGTATTCCATCGGCACACGGATCGCGATGTCCGCGATCAGCCGGATCAGCCCGGCGGCTCCGTTCCTTTGGGCGATCTCTTCCACCACATCTTCCCCCAGTTGCATCACCTCGGTGCCGTAAGCCAATTTGAATTCGTGGGGAAACGCTTGCGCCAGCCGCCGGTAGATCCGTAGTGCGAAGTTCATTCCGTCACCATGCCTTGTTTCACTCGAATGGTCCGAACCAATTCCTGCAAGCGATCGCATTCCGCGTCTAGGACACGCTTACCTAGCGCCGTCAGCCGGTAATACCGCCGCCGGGCATCGTCCATTTCCGGCGCGGGCCGCTCGTCGGACTCCTCAATCAAGTCCGCTTCAATCAGCCGCTTGATCGAGCCATAGAGCGTCGCTGGCCATAACCGCACTCTTCCGGTAGTGCGATTTAGGACTTCCTGCATGATCGCGTAGCCATGCTGCTCTCCACCCGCCAGCGAGAGCAGAATCTCAAACCATTGGGCCTTGAGCGGAAGGAACTCTTTAGCATCGATTTCAATCATAACAATATCTATAGCACTTTATATCTATATACGTCAATCGCATTCCTATCTTATTGCTATTCATGGACATTAGAACCGCCAATGGCCTGACCCCGTTTTATGTACCCGTGCTTATGAGAGTTGGTTGTGGTGTTGCTTGAACTGGGGCCGGACGGAGCGGAGCGGCGGGTGGCCGAACCTTAATTCCGAAAACGACTTTGGGTGGCCCATCCTTGCGGGTTTGTTTTTCGCAAGGGTGGGGACTTTCTCTTGTTCCTTTTCTTATTTCTACTTTATGGTTGGTTAGTTGGCGACCGCAGCTAGGGAAGGGCGGAGCTTGCCGGAGGTGAGGGCGTCGAGGGCGCGGAGGCGGGCGGCGAGTTCGGCGGCGGTGAGGCGGCGTTCGCGGTAGGGGCGGCGGAGAAAATCGGCGGCGGCGGTTTCCCCTTTCTGCGTGTTGCATTCCATACAGCTGGAAAAAGTTCAGAACACCAAGTTGGAGACGAACCGCGAGAATAGGGCGCAAAAAGAAAAAGGGCAATACCGCGTCGAGCCGAGGTGTTACTCAAAATATACTTTACCATAAATAAAACACTTGGCAAGTCCTATTTTCAGGAAATTCAAGGCAGCAGTCAAGAACCTGGATGAGGCGTTGCAGGCTGAAGCGGTCAGGTATAAATTATGGCTCGGCTGGGAGGTCAAAACGGAAATGACGACAAACGGAAGGATGATGAAGGCGGCTGTATTAGGAGCATCGCTTGTGGCTGCTCTGCTGAGTACCTTGTGGCTGGCGCAGGCACAAGACCTCAAGGCCTTGTATCCCAAAATGGCCCCCATCGATCAGTACCTAATGGCGGATCGAAATGCAGAGATCGCCATGGCGCGTAGTGCGGCCCCGGCGGCAATATCCGGCGATGCCGAAGTCTTGGTCCTCGGACGACATGGCTACGAAACCGCGATCAAAGGCAAGAACGGCTTTGTGTGCCTCGTAGAGCGATCCTGGATGTCTCCATTCGACTTCGCGCAGTTCTGGAACCCCAAGATGCGAGGTCCGCTCTGTTTCAATCCGCCGGCGGCGCGATCCATCCTTCCACTCACGATCAAGAGGACGGAGTTGGTGTTGGCTGGACTATCCAAAACTCAGATTATCGATGGCATCAAGGCATTCGCGACGAAAGAACTGCCTGCCCTGGAACCGGGCGCCATGTGCTACATGATGTCCAGCCAGGGATACCTAAACGACTCCGCCGGGCATTGGGTCCCGCATTTGATGTTTTACATCCCCCTGACAGATCCCAAGGTTTGGGGTGCGGATCTGCCTGGCTCCCCGGTTATGTTGAATCCACAGTTTGCGGGCGCCCCAGAGCCCATAACCGAGTTGATGATTCCAGTCGGCCACTGGTCGGACGGAACGCCCGCACCTGCGGATGCGAACTGACGTCCCATCCGTGAAACAAGGAGCCCACGTGTAACGGCGACACGTGGGGCATCCGGTTTGCTTTTGGCTTTTGACCCTTATTTTGGTTAAGCTACAGCCGCGCAGTCCAGCAATCCTTGCCTCGCGAAAGGAGTGTTATGCCCAAAAAGATTGATCCCCTCAACAAAAAGCTCTACGGTTCCGTAACCGCCATGCTGACGGTGACCGACGTGAAAGCCGCCGCCGGCTTCTATCAAAAGGCACTCGGCTTTGCCACACGCGGCATCATGAATGGTCCGGACGGCAAAGCGATGCACGCCGAGCTCACCCTCCGCGGCACGACATTGATGCTAGGCCCGGAAATGGCGCAGATGGGTTCGCGCAGTGCGAAAACCATCGGCGCCTCCCCGACCAGCTTGTATCTGCTGACCGAGAACGTGGACAAGACAGTTGCCAAGGCCGTAACGCTCGGCGCCACACTGAAGGGGCCGGTGACGGATATGTTTTGGGGCGACCGCTGTGGCGCCATTGTCGATCCCGAGGGTTACATTTGGATGATCGCTACCCACAAAGCAGAGCCCACACCTAAGGAAATGCAACAGAAGATGAAGGAACAAATGGTCAGCCAACAGGCCGCCCGGGCTGCCAGTGCCTCCTGAAGTCGCATAGCGCCAAAGCGGAACAAAACGCGCCCAACCCGAAGTTGTTTCCGTGAGCGGCCGCGGGTGCCTTCTACTGCATTCGTGGTTAAAGAGCTATGGGCGGGGATACCAGACCAAGACCAACATGCTCTTGCGGCACGCCATGAGGAGTTCCGTGCAGGCCAAGGCAAATAAGAGGCAGTCGGCATAAGGAGAAAGACCGCACCCTTTAAGAACGAAACCCCAAAGGGTGCGCCACCCATGTCAAAAGCCTGCCCCACCCGCCGGAGCTTGTGAGTTGGGCATGCTCACCCTCCAAATGCCTTCAACACTTCCTTCAAGAACTCTGGAAATTTTCCACCAGACACCGCCAACCAAAGGAGACCGAGGCCGATAGAAGTAAGAATCGAACGACGGCCCTTGGTTCCAAGGTCCTGAGTGTAATAGAGAGCGCGGTTCAATAAAGGCCAGAGCAGAGCGTGAATTAGGAGAGTTAGAACCAATACGACATAGAGTAGTGCGAACAGGGCGTCAAAGACATTCGACATTGAGACCGCCGCCGTGCAATCTCGAAATGTATTCTGACCAACGGTCTTTCTAAGTACTATCCAGAGTCCCGGACCTAGCAACACACCAGCGATCAGTAAATTCAACGTTACCAATCCTAAGATTTTGCCAGCGCGGTCCAGATGTTCGGCCCATCGAATAAGTTTTCTCGTAACCAAAATAAATGCGATGTCGCACAGCACACCTATTGACAATAGCGCAACCAGCAGGGTTCGGACGCTCTCTGTGCCTAGATGACTGACGTTTTGAGCTTGAGGCCATACGAATGCGGTGAAACCTCCCAAGATTGCTAAGACGGTGCCTCCAAGTTTGTTGCTATCCGAGAACCTTGAAACCAAAACACTCGACAGCAGAGACCCTAGCGCCAAGAGAATGATTCCTCTCGCTAGAGGAAGTGCCTGAAAATGCGAGATTACTAAGGCCGCGATCGATATTGAAGCGATAGAAAGGCATAAGGACACTCCTAATGCCTTCCCGGAGGTGAGGCTTGCTCCGAAAACGCTATCCAACATTTTTGTTTCAAGTTGCGCAGCTAAAGTCATAAATGCACGATGGCGACTCAGAGCGATGTGCTGGTACTCCGCAACCTGAATCCACAGATCCTCAAGTTTGCTCTGAATTTTTCCTTCTTCGCTCGGATACAAGAAGAATGCGCTTATCACAAAGAAGAATCCCAGGAATGCTTCGATTGGCCGGGCGATCAGATGAAGGACGTGCCACATCGGGATTGGTCCGGGGAATATAGCACGGCGGTGGTTATTGCGTGAGTACTTTCAGCAAATGTATGCTTCAAGGCGGAGCTTACGTTCCAGGAGGAACCATCGAAACTGGAGGTTTCAATCACAGAGCATTAAATCGGGATTACGCGGCACTTGCTAGCTGATGTCTCTCAATCGCTCTTCTAACCGAGGTCTCTCAATCTATCTTCCAGCCTATACCGCTCCCATAATTGAAACATGGGGACAGACGGGAAGTTTTCTCATGTTTCTCTTCGCACGAATCAGAAATTACAGGAACCGTTCCGTCTGTCCACGTCGCCGTCCCGTCGCCCCCTAGCGCTTCTGATTCACCTTCACTTTTAATCTCTCTAGTAGCAAAAGAAAAATGATAATAAGGAAAAGCGCCGTTGAAAGCTCTAAAACGTGCCCAGCGAGGTGAACCATAAATCTCTCGTCGTTTGCTTCGTCTACGATCGTTTTGGCAAGTTCTTCATCTCTGGCTGCTTGAGAATTCGTAACCTTAGCCATGTCTTGCCATGAGGAGGTAAGCAACGACGCCGCATAGAGAACGCTATGCAATCGCTCCTGAACCTCCAACCTTTTTGCATCTTTATTCTTGGGGTTTTGAAGTGAACTGGGCATTTCGTCCAGCGCGCGCCAGAGTTCAAGGTCCGTTTTGAAGAATCCATTAACGCTTTCGTGAAAACTAATAGGCAGGCCAGTTGAATCGGGTGTATATCCAGCTAACGCCCCAGCATCTCTTAATGATTCTTGAAAACCGTCCTCCACGACCTTACGAAGTTTGCTGAAATCAATATGACTCTTGTCAGCATTTAAAGTGTCTGTGAGCCGCATACTCCTATCGACTGCTCGCCCATGGGCACTCGTGGCGGCTTCGCAAAATTCCATGCGTCGTTTTAATCTAGCGGTAGTTTCCTTCGACGAAGACTCAAAGGCTGAAAACTTTTCCAATCTTGTGTCTTCGGTTAGAAGATAGCTGCCACTGGCGACCATGAGCGTGCCGAGACCGCCTAGAGCTAAGGTAATTAGCGTCTTCGCGACATGGTCTTTCCAGTCGCTCGGGACGACGTTGTTTTCGACCTTCGGACTAGATTTAGACGGCGGCATATTGTGAGCATATCATTTTTACAATTGATGGGAATGGTCAGGGCGCGAAAGAGGGAAGGTGCAACTAGGATGTGACAAGTTTATCGAGGCGTTCTGAGATATCGAGAATTTTCCCGCGTTCCGCTTGCGTTTGAAACCGGGGAAACCGGGGGACAGACGGGACGTTTTCTGAAATTTAGAAGCAGGGCAAAGTTGGAGCGCAGCCTAGCCTATGGTGAACGTCCGGTCTGTTCCCGTATTCCCCGATCTGAAAATTGAAACTCGAAAATAGAAACTCGAAATTAGAAGAGCGACAAGACAACGTCCCCACCCTTGCAAACCCCGCAAGGATGGGGCACGCAGCCGCATTCGCAGTCTACCGGGAGGAGCAATGGCAGAGACGTTCGAAGCATACCGAACTCGAATCCTAAGCTATCTTGGCGATGAGGAGCCCATCGGCGTACAACAAGCCACCCCATCGCAACTCGATCGGCGTCTGCGCGATGTCGCGCGCGCGGAGTTGATCCGGCGTCCTGCACCGGAAAAGTGGTCCATCGCGGAGATCGTAGCGCACTTGGCGGACGCGGAGCTGGCGATGGGGTGGCGATTGCGAAACATGCTGGCGAATCCGGGTGTGGCCTTAACGTGGTGGGATCAGGCGGTATGGGCGGAGCGCTTGGGTTACGCGCAGCAAGATGCGAGCCTTTCGGCAGGGGTCTTTCGGGCGCTGCGCGAGAGCAACCTGCGACTGTTGGAGTCGGTCCCGCGCGCACGGTGGGTGGAGTGCTATGGGGTCCACGAAGTACGCGGACGGCAAACGGTCGAGGAGTTCGTGCGGTTGGAAGCGGCACACGACTTGAACCATCTTCGGCAGATCGACCGCATCTTG